>LIDZ01015542.1_pt7 | contig 10379 bp, 5 predicted proteins | sample 644651 | NCBI WGS metagenome assembly LIDZ01 (sample SAMN03856242, study PRJNA289617) | food metagenome | isolation source: wine grapes on drying loft during traditional withering process | host: Vitis vinifera cv. Corvina | place: Italy: Gargagnago di S. Ambrogio di Valpolicella | collected 2014-01
GCTGCGATCATCAAGGCCAAATCCGCCCTCGACAAACTCGACGTCGCCGAAGGCCTGGCCGAGCTCGAAGGCGCCGCTGCCCGCGTTGCAGTCGACGAAAAGCGCATGATCAACTGCCGCGCCGACCTCAACCAACTCGTACCCTTCAAGTACGACTGGGCCTGGCAAAAGTACCTCGACGGCTGCGCCAACCACTGGATGCCGCAAGAGGTCAACATGACCGCCGACATCGCCGTATGGCGCGACCCAGTCGGCCTGACCGACGACGAACGCCGCATCGTGATGCGCAACCTGGGCTTCTTCTCCACCGCCGACTCCCTGGTTGCCAACAACCTGGTGCTGGCCGTGTACCGCCTGATCACCAACCCGGAGTGCCGCCAGTACATCCTGCGCCAGGCCTTTGAAGAAGCGATCCACACCCACGCCTACCAGTACTGCATCGAATCGCTGGGCATGGACGAAGGCGAAATCTTCAACATGTACCACGAGATCCCATCGGTCGCCAAAAAGGCAGCCTGGGGCCTCAAGTACACCCGCGCCATCTCCGATCCAAAGTTCGAAACCGGCACCGTCGACACCGACAAAGAGCTGCTGCGCAACCTGATCGCTTACTACTGCGTACTGGAAGGCATCTTCTTCTACTGCGGCTTCACCCAAATCCTGTCCATGGGCCGCCGCAACAAGATGACCGGCGTTGCCGAGCAGTTCCAGTACATCCTGCGCGACGAGTCGATGCACCTGAACTTCGGTATCGACGTGATCAACCAGATCAAGATCGAAAACCCGCACCTGTGGGACGCTGAGCTGAAAGAAGAGGCGACCCAGATGATCCTGCAGGGTACTCAACTTGAAATCGAATACGCGCGTGACACCATGCCTCGCGGCGTGTTGGGCATGAACGCAGCGATGATGGAGGATTACCTCAAGTTTATCGCTAACCGTCGTTTGAGCCAGATTGGCTTGAAGGAAGAGTACCCAGGGACGACTAACCCGTTCCCTTGGATGAGCGAGATCATGGACTTGAAGAAAGAGAAGAACTTCTTTGAGACTCGGGTTATTGAGTATCAGACGGGTGGGGCGCTGAGCTGGGATTGATTGCAGTTGCTAGCGCCCACTAAACTGAAGCCGCCAAGAGGCGGCTTTTTTTTTGATGAAATAGGTTAAACCGCAAGAAAAGGTTATAAACAGCAATAGAACTTTTGATTTTTTTCTTTCCTCCCCCGAAGCCAACAGCGGCCGGCTCAAGAAGTTAGAAGATGCTTGGTATTTTAAGCCTTCCCAGCGGGCGAGGCTATACTAATACATTTACCGAAAAAGCAAGCAGCCAAAATAATTAAAAAGCAAGCAGTTATATAAACTTCGAAATCTCAGGGATTCCAGACGCAACTTCAGTGTATTGCTGATTAACAACTTCATCCCAGCACTCAGGCTTTTTGGCCCACTCCGAAATCATTCTACCCTTTGAACTTCTCTGGAGAATATTATTAATCTCTCGAGACCATACAAGAATTTGCATCTGAAGCTGGGGCGATATAGCCTGCGTATCCCAAACCGCCATAAGATCAAGAACTGATCCTAATTTGGCGGCCAGAACTGAGACAGTATAAGCGGTAATATTTGCTTGAAATGCTGGAAAAGCTGGTCGTATTACTTTATGAGCGCATTTAAAAATAATTACTTTGGCAATCATTAGCTTATACTCCAAGACGCTCGGAATTATAGACAAGCCACGACTTTCCCGCTCTTCCAAGCCTTCCATGAACGCCTGAAAGTTTTTTTGCCCACCTAAACTGACTACATGTGGTTGCTGGCCCCATGCCAAGATATACTTTGCGAGATCGGGCTTACTAAGCTTACGAGACACCGGAATATCAGCTTGCAGTTTCTTTTTTTGAACTGGAGTAGATGTTTCTTTTTCGAGCATTACCTTGTAACTACCTGCCGATCTTTCATAGAACCAGCGGCCAACGCCGTCCGGACAATAAACCCGCAATGATAGCTTTTCAAGCTCACGATGGTATGGTTTATTGGCAGAAAGATCAGATTGTTTCACAACATTCTGGCTATTGGCAAACCGTGAGATGTTTGAGATGAGAGTTTCAGTTTCTCCCGAACGCTTATCAACTATAATTATTTTTGCAGGCACACGGACTGTTTCAAGTGCAATATCTGGATACTTCCTCTTCGCGAAATATATGGAAGCGGTGGTCTGACCCCCATTCACTATCTGCAGCCCTTGCAACGACCGAATACCCACCGAACCATCCTGAGCAGAGCTAAAACTCGCAAGATCTGCAACTAGCACAATGCCATTATTATACGCCATGAAGCGGTTTGGAGTCTCCCGAAGGGTATCGCGAATGCCCTTATTTACGCCTTTGCTAGAGACGCCTAAAAAAGAACGCACATTCGCTTCGAGGATACGAGGTCCAAATTTATCGTATATTGCACACAAAGCATTGCCAGGAATGGCGGTCAGAACATAGTCATAATCGTTGTCGCCGGCGCCAGGGACCCAGACACTTGGAAGGGGTGCCCCACACAGGTCTTCGAAATTAACGGTGATTTCATCTCGGGGCGTACCACCTTGTAAATGATTGAAGAGCCGCTGGATATCCATAACTTCTATACGAATCCGCTTACCCTCGACTTCCTGAGGAGCATAGTCACGAGTCTTAACCATGCCATCTGTAATAATATAAATACGGATATTAGTAAGGCTATCGAAAATCCTTTCAACTTCTTTAACAACCGGGTAAGCGGAGTTCGTCTCATCGAGCTGTCGAGAAAGTTTACCATTGGCGCACAACCTAAGAAACTGCAGTCCTTGGGTAGCGGCTCGACCTATTTCGAGGTCGGCTACTAACTCAATCTCATTTACACCTTTGTACAGACTGACGAAAAGGTCGATGCGATCTGGAAAACCATTATCGTCGACCGTATCATCGACTGAATAACCGCTCAACTTCACCTTGCTACTTCCAACTTTTGCTTCGAAATGACAAACATTAGCCTCGAAGGTTATGCCTTCAGTCGTTAGATGATTCATGACTTGTTCAGTGAAGAGTTCTTCAGCGCTAATTGGGCTTTCGCCAGGCCCGAGCACCCGACTAAGCTCATCACGAATAGCGGAATGGACATCACGTAAAAAATCTTCTAGCTCCATCAAAAAACTCCAAGAATACTGGTTACATCAATTAGACTTAGACCCTGCGAATCTACGACCGCGAGATCAACTTCATATTGAGCTCGTCGTATAGCCATAGGAACATTGCTGCGTGCCAATCGTGGAAAATCGGCATCTACTGAGAACACTAAAAACTCAGACACAGAAAAACGCCGCTCATACTTCGTCGCGTGAACATCTAAGAAACCAACATTTAGAAGTGCATTTTCAAAGAGTTTATGTGCAGATGGATCGACAGCTAGCCTCTCCCTACATTTCGAGATTATCTCAACCAGTGTAGATCCATCGATGCGCGTAGAAAGGCGCACGGCCGCCAAATAGAGCTTGGCGACATGCTCACTATCGAGTTGATCGAGCGAGCCAACTTTTATGAGGAACCCCGTTTGGGAGATAGTTGACTTTACCTCTATGACCCCTTCAGGAAAAACAAAATCATGTAGGCCATCAAATGGGCCTTTCCAAGAGCCCACGGCGGCCCCTACCTGCAATCCCATTTCAAATAGTGTAATAAGTAAATGCAGCTCTGCATAGAGTCCCTGCTCTGCTTCCTCGGACAGGCCATCCCTGCCCTTCCGCATGAATTCCTGCCAACCCCAAACTCGACCTAAAAGAAGCTGTCTCTGCTCAGGCTCGGGCAGCCCTGCCGCTGTGATCAAAAGCCTAGCAACATCAGCAACTACAGTAGCGAATAACTCAATACCCCCCGCTGGCTGACGAATTAGAGCGAGCCAATAATAAGCTGCATCCGTTCCTCCGAGCGCCGCGCGCTCCATACGAAAACCTTGACCACTTGGGAACTTAAGGAATTTAGAATGGTTGAGAGTAGTGAAGCCTATGAGCACGGCCTCTTTGTCGTCAGGAAATCTCCGCGCTAACTTAACCCTACAGGCCCCTGCCTCGAAAAAATCGATAGATCGCCACCCCGCTGTCTCAGTACCCGCGAGAGCATTCCAAGTGGACAAGATACGATCTCTAGTCACCGCCGCCATACTGCTGCTCCCAAAAAAGATTTGAAACCATGTAGCGTACTGACTTCTTACCATGGCTGGATGGAAAGCTTATCGCAAATGCCACAGCCGGGGTTTCGCTGACTCCTGCCCCAGAAGCTTCCTGATCGATAATAGATATAATGATCAAGCCCCTTTCGGGATGAGCTGGAACGCCATCAGCGCCAAATCCCCTCACGCGACGGATGGAAGTACCGCTAGGGACCTCAGGCGCTTTTCTGCCTTGGGATCTCCCTGAATCACTCTTCCAATTTTTTATGGTCAAGGCCATTGCCGCTTTCCATGCAGACTCGCTTAGATCCATAGCCTCATCATGAGGCGACAGTAGCCGTCCAATTGAAAATTTTGTATTCGCTTCATCGACCTTCGCCCTTCGCATCATTCGCTTGACGCTTAAACCTGAAAAATCCTCCTCTTTTGCAACGGAACCACTAGTAACTGCAACAGTCCAGGAAATTAGCTCACCAACAGATATCAATTTTTCAATAAATTCTGCCAAAAGGTCGCTTCGTACTTTTCTTGAGTCTGGATGAGTTTTATAAGCCCTCAAGAACTCCACAACAACTTCTCCCGGGGCATTAGCCCACTGGAGGCCACTCCAATTGTCAATCTTACCATTTCGCTCCTTGGACGGAATTCTTGATGCCGGACCTAATACTTTAGATAGCGACCTTAACGCACTATAATTTGCCTTTAGGACCGAAGTATCATTATGAAAACTCACAGTCTCAACAATCTCCCCACTGAATGATAGATACAAGGGTTTAGCTGTCCGCATCTTCAACGGAGAGGTAACCATTAATACCGGATGGGACTGAACTTTTAGGCCATAGTCGCGAGGCGTCAAAGCGCTATCAGTCATAAAGTCGAATTCTGCACGCAACTCCTCGGCAGCGTCTGCAATGTGCTCAAACCACTCAACCAAATCGTCGGTAGTGTATAGACGACAAACATCAAGATATCCAGGGCGGTAGCCAAACCAACGGCCCATTTGCATAAGCGTGTCGTACATTTTGGATGCACGTAAGAAATAGCTAACGCATAGCCCTTCTAAAGTTAAGCCCCGCGCTAGTTTATCCCCGCCTACGGCGATTACTTTTAATCCAGATGCGCTATCCGCATAATCTAACGCGTCTTTTGCTGTACCGTTGATCATCCGGACATCAATCTGATCAACTATATCGACTAAAATTGCGTCAATATCATTCCACGCAAGGGAACGAGTGGGGCCGTTGTCTTCCAATGCCTCAGCCACGCTCAATATATTAGGACTAAAATCCTTCTCCCACAACATCTGAAAAGCAGATAGCAATTCTTCACAATCTATTCGGCGACGAATACGCTGCTTCGTGAGAACTAAATAATTATGAATTTGACTATGTACTTGGCGCTGCACTAAATTGAAACGAGTTACATGCACAAGCATCGAACTGTGATCATTACCCTGACCGCGTAGCTGACGTATTGCGCATGCCAAGATAAACGAATGAATCGCTTCAACCAGTGAAGGCGGCATCTCGCACTCCAGCACAAAATTGCTTTTATGCCCTACCGGCATCCATCCATACTTTCTATCCTTAGAGCAATGATCGGCTACTGGACGCACGAGATCTAATGCACCAGTCCTGCCATCCACACTAGCGAGCCCAAAAACACGTGAAGGGCCGACATAGTTAGACGGTGCTGAGAGGCTGGTTATGAAGGCTGCCGGAAACAAGTCAGGACCTTCCTTATTGGTAGCACCATTTTCATGTATATATATATTAGCAAAAGGTGTAGCTGTATACCCAACGTATGCCTTTCTTGCGAAGGAATTAAGTATTTGCCTTATCAAGCTATTTATCGCGGTAGGCTCATGTTCTAAATCTGGTTCACCCTCACCATCGACGACTTTTTCCTTGGTATCTACAGATGCGTGGTCTGCCTCATCGTCGATAATTAGCAGAGGTAGGTGCATAACTCGCTTCAGCTTGGTATCCGGATCAACGGTCTGTGCAACATGCCTATGTATCCAATCCCGAAGCCTCGTCAATACTGATTTATTTTTTTTGATAACAAACAGCCACGGCTTACTTTCCGGTGAAACACCAAGATTACGGACAAAATTTAAATTAAAATCGCCATTCTCAGCTCTATTTGTAACATACTGAGGTCTCAGATCATAAGCGCTGTCGATCAATCCTACTCCGATGGGGCGCTGGCCCCGGCCAGTCTGCGCTCCCGTCTCATACCCTAAAAAACCTTCGTCGAGGCGCATTTGCGTCTGTGCACGCAAGTTATTATGCAATCCTGCTAGTACGATAATAATCTTGTAACCGGCGTCCGCTGCCTTACATATCAATCCTGTATAATTCGCAGTCTTTCCTGACTGCACATGACCCACTACCATTCCGCGACGGTCCCAAGTTCCTTCCCTCAATGGATCCTCGAGCATAGATAAAATATTCTCAGTAGTTCGATCTAACCCTTCAACAGCATGCAAAGATAGTTTCCGCTCCTGAAACTCACGATAACGCCTCCAGTAACGCCACTCCTGCTTGCGGTCTGGCGTAAGCCAAGGCACGTGTCCTTCCATATCAACGAGAGAAGCATCATCACCGACCCATATGCTGAAACGCCTAATTAATTCCTCGCTGACGGCATCTAGATCTAGGCCGATCGCTTTTTTGGGCATAACACTCAATACCTTCTCAATTTCTCTCAGTATCAGGCCCGGAGTAATCACAGATTTGTCTTCCTCGTCCGCCAGCATTTCTTGGACGATTTTGATCACACTCCATTTGTTCTCTTCAGACATCTGTAACGATCCTCCTTAGTTTGGATCAGACAAGGATTCTATTAATTTCGGGAAAGCGTGAAATGGCTCGGTTATGCGTAATTTTTCTTTTGCCGACTCGGGTGAATAACCCTTCTTATGGACATAATTGTGGTACAGCGTTTTTAGAATTTCGAGCACTTCATCCGTAGGCGCCTGATCAAAACCTGTACTTGGGATGTCTTTATTTTCCGCTGTATCTATCCAAATCCGTTGTACCGGAACGGTTTCTTCGATCACGCGCAGCATTGCTTTTATCTGCGGCAACAAAGCCCCTGCTTCGTCAATTACCGAACGAACAACCGGATGCTCAACGTCAATGCGGTAACGCATACCGTGTGCCAGTTGCTCAGCCTTCCAAGCTTCAATTATCTGTTTTTTTCCTAATAAGGTAGGTTTTCCTCTATGAGCGAAAGCACGGCGCGCCCGAGAACGAGTCTCTTCTGCTAAAGCAGTCAACCAGTTTCGCAGATATACAGGAGGGCGAGCTGACGATTTGCGGATATCAATCTTCCAGTCGGCATCAGCGGAATTGGGGATGTCAAGACGAACTCTTGCCAACCGATGTGCTTCGTCTTTCGTCCAAGACCTGCCTGCGCCAAGTCCAAGCCAGCTACCCGCCAATAGCAAACGCTCATTACGATAGACGTAAAAGCCTTGCTGTGCTGTCCACCCTTCAGGGCCACCAAGACGCTCATGCTCTACACTGGACAGCCGATCCTTGTGCGGGAGAACATGGCATTGCGCCTCCACACCAGCTATTGAGTAATGCTTCAACGCCGGGGGGCTGTATGGCTTAGAGGGATGATCCATCATGAATGGGTCCCAAGGTTTGATCAGCTGAGCATTCAGGAAAAGTCGAAGGCGGGGGCGCTGGCCCTCAAGATAACGGTGGAATACCATGCCGAGGTGCTGTTCCACCTTGTCAGCAATTTGCAAAAAATCTTGTACTTTTGTTCCAGGGGTTACCACTCTATCCATGTCCTCCCAAAGCACCAGCGTGCCAGAAGCATGTGACAGAAGCGCCGATAGGTAACTTTCTGAGCCCGGATGAGCCCCCTCTAGCAGATGCCAACCGTCATCCGCGGTGCTTGCGAGATAATTTAAATCCCAACGCAGACACTGGATACCATCCGCGGCCACTGTGGCCACCGTCATTCTGCGGCACTGCGAAAATGAAGCGGTTTTAAGCCCTAGGCCAAATCGACCCAGATCTGTAGCTGCGCGTTCTTCGAGCGGGTTACGCTCCCCTAGGCGCATTGCTCGGTCTAACTCTTGGGCTGACATTCCTCGACCATTGTCTAGGCAGGATATACGGCTGGCTCCATCATCCCACGTAAATTGCACGTATATCTCAGTAGCTCCTGCGGCAATACTATTATCAATAATATCCGCCAAAGCAGTCTGAACGCTATATCCTAATCCGCGTAGAGCCTCTACCATCGCACTAGCTTTTGGAGGAGCACTGCGGCTTTTATAATTGGAAGAAGTCACTCAAGTCTCCGTATCGAACATACGAAATTGATGTGCCGAATTCACAGGTTTGCTAGTTGATTTACCAGCCGAGAGAATTCTTGCTACCACATCCGCTATTTGCCTGGCAAGTAATGGCGGCACGGCATTTCCGACTTGGTGATACTGCTGTGTGCGATTTCCAAGAAAGAAATAGTTATCCGGGAACGTTTGCAGGCGTGCAGCCTCACGAACCGTGAGGCTACGACATTGCCTAGGGTCGTAGTGAATAAAATAGTGCCCATCTTTCGCAATATGGCTAGTTATCGTTGTAGAGGGCACACCACTCCGTTGAACACGGAATCGGTCACTGAACTTACCTGTCCTCCAATTTTTATGCTCGGGCTCTAGGCCGGGTAGGTCGAAGTCTTGATGCCCTTTAGGCGTATCTTTTTTGACTGCACCGAAGATAGCTGCATAAGCATAGCGACGGAGATCAGAGCTCATATGTCCTCTGGCTTCGTGATTGAGCCAGTATCGAAGACGATCATCTAACAACCACTGATCTAAGGAATCGATTCCTGTCTCGCCCCGATTAAATTGATGTTTCAACACCCGAAGCCCCCCGTTACTATTCAAACCAGACGCAAAGCTATCTGCCATCACCTTCAGCGCCATCGCAAGCTTCAGCTTTTCGGGTTCTGCAGTTACCCGAACACGGCAGGACTCCGCGAGTTGTTGAAGGTGAGATGCTATCCTGTCCACCCATAGTTCGGGCGAGTCTGTTTCCTTAGTCAGGGTGCTACGCAAACGGGGAAGAGGTCCGATGACCTGATCAATGTTCGGACCAGGCATCATAGCAAGCTTATGATCACCAAGAGCATGGATGTACTCTTCACTCACACCCAGTAATATCACGCGGTGTCGGGTTTGTGGAATTCCATATTTCTCGGAATGTATTATAAAATTAGCTGGCGAAATGCTACTTAGGTCCGCCCCACTTTCATAAATATCATCTGCTACGAGAGAGCATATCCTGTATTTTGGCCTATCACTGCTCTGTCCAAATGCAGCATCGGGGTCAGCAAGATCCCTTAGAATCTGAGGGAACATGTGCTCCCCACCTACCTTTGATGAAAGTATACCCTTTACATTCTCCATTACGAAAATAGCTGGGCGCTTTTCTTGGATTATGCGCAAGTACTCCCGATATAAAAAATGTCGATGGTCATCTTCCGCCTTGTAGTTTAATTTTGCCTGATTTCGGACACGTCCAGCAACGGAGTAAGCCTGACAGGGCGGACCACCGATTAGCACCCAAGGCTTGGTTTCATCGAGGCGTTCGGCCAGAAGATTATCTAGCCGAGTATTACCCTCAGGGGTTCCGAGTTCTAGCTGTTGTGCTTCAGCGTCCGCACGGCGCCAAGCCGACTTGCTCCGCTCGGTATAAGGTGCGACCGAGTCTGACGTTTCGCAAAAACTGTAATAATCTTCCAGCGAATCAGGGGCCTCGCGTTTGAGTATCCGATAGAAGGCTCGCAGCCTCAGTGTAGACCTAGCCGATGCCTCCATTTCAGCAGAGAGCTTTATCTCGAAACTTGCTTCGCCGTTGGTCATGTGCGACGAGAAACCCTCTCCAAGGCCGCCTGGCCCTGCAAAAAGATCGATGATTTGAGTTGGATCAATGTGTCTCATGAACGCACACTTTGGTTAAAGGCTGTAAAAAGGATCGTCGGCGTAAAACTTGACGGCGAATGGCGGCTAGGTATTGACTTCATCGCAGATCCAACGCGCATTGCCGCGAGCTGTCACCAGTTTATGCAGCGTCAACATGAGTGGTCCTCCTGGCCAGCTCCCAATGCCCGTCGAAGACTTGTGTTTTTATACAGATACGCTTCGTGTATCAGGACACCGATCC
>LIDZ01015396.1_pt12 | contig 10378 bp, 10 predicted proteins | sample 644651 | NCBI WGS metagenome assembly LIDZ01 (sample SAMN03856242, study PRJNA289617) | food metagenome | isolation source: wine grapes on drying loft during traditional withering process | host: Vitis vinifera cv. Corvina | place: Italy: Gargagnago di S. Ambrogio di Valpolicella | collected 2014-01
ATCCCTGTCTGAAGGTCAAGTTAAACTCCTTCTGCGGAACCTCCCGGTTACGGGAGGTTTTTTGGGAACAGAAGATCTATATGTTTCACACGATAATTTGACGTCCTTATATTTCTCGAAGAAACGGGTGTCGTCCGTAAAGGACGGCGAAGCCGTTTCTTCTTGCTTCTAACAGAAGCATAGCAAACGAAAAGAAGACAAGAGAGGAGGAGGGTTATGGAATTATACTTTTTGGGAACCAATGCTGGGGTGCCGACTCTGCAGCGCAATGTGACATCAGTAGCCTTGCGGCTGCTTGAAGAACGGCGCAGCTTCTGGATGTTCGACTGCGGGGAAGCTACACAACATCAGATTCTACGTTCACCACTACGGCTGGGCAAGTTGGAAAAGCTATTTATCACCCATCTACATGGTGACCACTTGTTCGGACTGCCTGGATTATTATCCAGCCGTGGTTATCAGGGCGGTATTGCTCCGCTGACCGTTTACGGACCTCCGGGATTAAAGGATTATTTGGATATCTCCCTGTCGGTCAGCCAGTCCCGTATACCCTACAAACTTGAGATTGTAGAGCATACCGGAGGTTTGGTGTTCGAGGATGACAGCTTTAAGGTAGAAGCCGGCCTGCTGGAGCACCGAATTGACAGCTATGGCTACCGAGTCACGGAAAAGGATAGTCCGGGCAGCCTCAATACCGAGCTATTACAGAGCTATGGCTTGAGACCAGGACCTCTATACGGCAGGCTGAAGAAGGGTGAGAATATCACTACAGAAGAAGGCGTTGTTATTTACGCTGCTGATGTAGTAAGCGAGCCCAAGCGGGGACGGATTGTTACTATACTTGGTGATACAAGACCGTGTAAGGGTACACTTCCGTTATCAATAAATGCAGATCTAGTCGTGCACGAGGCGACCTTTGCTCATGACCTGGCAGATATGGCGTATCAATATCATCACAGCACTGCCCGTGAGGCTGCTGAACTTGCCAAAGAAGCGGGGGCTCATCAGCTGTTGCTGACCCATTTCAGTTCCCGTTATAGCAACCCGGAAGCACTTATTCCACTGCTTGAGGAAGCAAAATTGATCTTTCCTGATACGCTGCTGGCTGAGGAATTTTGTGCCTTTCCTGTGTACCGGAGAGTGCTCGGAAATTAATTATTTTCCGGGAAAGCGCAGGAAATGACAGTCTTACGCCAAAAAAACCCTCCACACACAGTAGTTCGATCAAGTTCGACGAAGTATGTTAAATTTAAAGGATTAGCTTGCTGAAATAGCACCGAACCAATGGAGAAATTGCCGAAATGCAGTATACTTACGGGGAAGAGCATCGAATGCAGCTTCAACAGAAGTAGAAACGTAAATATTATTCACAGTATTATTGATTCATTACATTAATTAAATTCAGTTGAATTTAGAGGTGAATTGCTATCGACTCAATCAAAGGGTTATTGATCGATCTGGATGGAACATTATACCACGGTCATCAAATGATTCCAGGTGCTGACTTGCTGATCGCGGCTTTGCGCAAGGCGGGTATTCCTTTTTTATTTGTTACCAACAACTCCTCACGGACAGCAGAAAGTGTAGCTGAGCATCTGCGTGATATGGGGATCGAAGCTAGAGGAGAGGAAGTTTGCACTTCATCGCTCGCTGCTGCACGTTATATTGCGAAGGAATCACCAGGGGCGACGGTGGCGATACTTGGAGAAGCGGGTCTGCATGAAGCCTGTGCTGACGCGGGCCTTATCCTAGTAACAGAGTCTCCACAGTATGTGGTACAGGGTATAGACCGCTCTTTTACATACGCTGCACTCGCACAAGCTTCACGCTGGATTCTTGGCGGAGCGAAGTTTGTGCTCACGAATCCGGATCTAATGCTGCCCTCCGATGATGGAATTATGCCGGGTGCCGGGACCATCGGCGCAGCAATTGAAGCTGCTAGTGGTGTGGCTCCTATCGTGATTGGTAAACCTGAGTCTCATCTAATCACCTATGCAGCGTCCATACTCGGAATAGATTCCAGCCATGCCGTTATGGTTGGTGATAACATGCGTACAGACATTGCGGCAGGAGCAGGTGCCGGCTGTCGGACCATACTGGTGCTTACTGGATTGACCACTATGGACAATCTTGATTACTATAAAAGGGTTACTGGAGTAACGCCGGATGAAATTTGTAATGATTTAACTGAACTAATGTCGCTGCTCGGTGTATAATGGCAGAGGCTGAAATATGGATCAACTTAGAAGGGACGATTGAATATGCCGGAACTTCCGGAAATGGAGAATTACAGAAGGCTGCTGAGTCAGCATCTTATAAATGTGCCAATTACGGCTGTAACCGTAAATAGAGAGAAATCAATTAATATGGAGACTGAGGCTTTTGCTAAAGCCTTGATCGGTGCACGTATTGTTTTTATTGAGCGGCGCGCCAAGCATATTTTGTTCCACTTACATGACGGGCGCAGATTGCTGTTGCATTTAATGCTGGGTGGAATACTGTTCTACGGAACGGAAGAGGAACGGCCAGACCATACGACACAAGTCGAACTTGCCTTTGGAGAGCGAATTCTGTATTTCATGGGTCTTCGACTAGGATATTTGCATTTGTTATCCGTGAAGCAAGCCGAGGCTGCGATGGGCAAGCTGGGACCTGAACTGCTGGATCACCGGATGAATCTGGATCGGTTCACAGGACTGCTTAAGGGGCGTCGTGGAGCACTCAAAAACCTGCTTGTTAACCAGCATGTGATTGCCGGAATCGGGAATTGTTATGCTGATGAAATTGCCTACGAAGCGCGTTTGCTGCCTTCGACGCTTGTGCAGAATTTGACGCCGGAATCCATAGCACGTTTATACGAAAGTATCCGTAAGGTATTGACGGAAGCCACTGAAATTGGCGGCTATATGGAAATGCCGTTTATGAATGGCGACACTGTTACGGGTTCATATAATGATCAGTGTAAAGTGTATGACCGTGAGGGAGAACCTTGTCTGCGCGGTGGGGGAACCATTGTCAAAATCGAGCTGACCGGACGTAAGGTTTTCTATTGTCCTGACTGTCAGCATGAGCAATAGTCCCAAAATTGGGGCTCATGTCAGTACTCGTGGCGGATACGGGAAAGCTGCCCGTTTCGCTTGGGAGAGCGGTGCGGCATGTTTTCAATATTTTCCGAAGAACCCGCGTAGCCTGAAGCTTAAACCAGTAGATATCCGGGGCACGCTAGACTGTGCCTCCTTTTGTCGGGAGAAAGGTCTAGTGTCTATCGCGCATACACCTTATCCAACCAATATGGCGGCGGGAGTCGATGATGCCACCCCTAGGAAGGTTATAGTGGCCTCGCTGCGTAACGATCTGGAAATAGCTGAGGCTTGCGGTTCACTGGGCATTGTGGTTCACTTTGGACAATTTGCCGGTATGGAGCCGTTACAAGGTTATCAAAATATTATACAATGTATGAATGAAACGCTGCAGACTTGGGAAGGACAGGCCAAGCTTCTGATCGAAAATCAGGCTGGCAATCATGGCAGTGCAGGTATGACGCTCGAGGAATTGGTCAAGGTACGTGAATTGAGTCTGTTTCCAGATAAGATTGGCTTTTGTTTGGATACCTGTCATGCATACTCAGCAGGCATTTGGAATCCTGAACAGACAGAGGAACTGCTGTTGCGGGGACAAGCACTGGACTATTGGCCTCATCTCGTTGCTATTCATCTTAATGATTCCAAATTTCCGTATGCTTCACGCCGGGACAGGCATGCCAGAATTGGGCAGGGTCATATCGGAGATAGAGCATTGAGAGACCTGCTGACCTCTGAGCTGCTGTCAGGAACGGCAGTCGTCATGGAAACGGAAAAAGGACCGGATGGCAGCCATCGGGAAGATATTGCAACCGTTCTTACTTGGTGGGAGACGATACGTTATGAAAGAAATGAATGAGCAGGAACTGCTTGATATGCTGCAGAGCACTGGTGAACCTCTAGTCGTGTTCTTTTATACGCCGCTTTGCGGGACCTGCAAGGTTGCCCGGCGAATGCTGGAGGTGGCAGAACATATGCTGCCTTCTGAGCTTGTGATTGCAACCGGAGATGTGAATAGGATGCGGGGTATTGTGAACCAGTACCGTATTTCGAGTGTGCCCGCACTGTTAGTGGCTACTGCGGATCGTATTGCTGAACCGGCCATTTATTATTCTATGGGTTCTGTAGAACGGATGCTGGATTACATAAGGAGTGTGACCTCATAAATGATATCTTTACAACATCTTACCCTACGCAGGGAAGAAAGCTTAATTCTTGATGATGTCTCGCTTGAGATGAAGGATGGAGAGAACTGGGCTATACTGGGACGTAATGGTTCTGGCAAAACAACGCTGTTAGAGATGATGACCGGTTACCTATTTCCGAGCAGCGGATCTGTTGAAGTATTGGGGTATAAATACGGCCAATGTGACTTGCGCGAGGTGCGCAAAGAGATTGGTTATATCGGTCCATCCCTGATGGAAAAAATGTCGCTGACCGATCCTGTATGGGAAGTCGTGGCTACCGGCGCTTATGCTTATCTGCGCTTTTATCAGGACATTCCGGCTAAAGTAAAGAAACAGGCAATAAACCTTCTTGAAGATATGAATCTGGGCTCCATGGCGTTCCATCCCTTTGGAACACTGTCCCAGGGTGAACGCAAAAAAGCGATGCTGGCTCGTTGTCTGATCGCTAATCCTAAACTGCTGATTATGGATGAGCCTTGTGCGGGTCTTGATCTGTTCGAACGGGAAAAGATGCTGGCCGAAGTAGACAAGCTGAGACAACGTAATGTTTCCGTTGTTTATGTAACTCATCACGTTGAGGAAATTGTGCCATTGTTCACACATGTGGCGCTAATCCGCGGCGGTAAGCTGGCCGGAGCTGGACCCAAAGCAGAGATATTGACCAAAGAAATGATCTTGGCTACCTATGATATTCCTGTTGATGTAGAATGGGATAGTGGTCGTCCCTGGATTAAAATAAGACCTGGAGGCAAATGATTTGAACGAAATTAGACAAGAAACCGCAGAGCAGACTTCTGCTCCGGAAGAAATAGTGTATTCACGATATATCTGTACGGCTAATCACGGCTTTGCTCCGTATGCACAGGAGGAGCTCTTTCGCTTATTTGGGGCCGTGAAGAGCACGCAACTGCTGCCAGGTGAAGTATTTATTGCAACGCTGCAGGTGGAACCTGAGGAGGTATCACGGGCGTTACTACAGAATCTGCCGATCTTTCTGCGGCATATTCAGCCGATACAATTTCAGGATGAAGGGGACATGCCTGCACTGCAGCGCTTGGCTGAGTATTTGAGTCAGCAAAGTGAGCTTGAGGGCAAGAAGGTTGCACTGCATCTTCGCAAGAGCGGGGATTACTTTTGGCAGGAGAGTGCAGGCGAACTGCGCGAGTGGCTGCAAGAACAGCTGCAATCTCTAAATGCTGAATTTACGGTACAAGACCCAGACTGGGTCATTTCTGTCTATGCAGACGGTGAGGCTGTGTATGCCGGCGTATCACTTCCTGAGGATAACTTATCCAGCTGGAACGGTGGGGCTATTCGCTTCCGTAAAGATGATGGACAGATCTCGCGTGCCAAGTTCAAGCTTATGGAAGCAGAAAAAGAATTTGATATTCCATTTTCCATTTTCCGAAATGCGGTCGATATTGGTGCGTCACCAGGGGGTTGGACTTCCTTTCTGCTGGAGCGTGGAATGAAAGTAACGGCGGTAGACCCAGCGCTGATGCACGAGTCACTTCGGAATGCTCCTGGACTTAAAGTTCTCCGCAAAAATGCTGGAGAAGTCAAATTCAAGAATAATGAATTTGATCTGTTTGTCTGTGATATGAGCTGGAGTCCCAAGTTGATGGCGAAGCTGGTAACAGGACTGCTGTACAGCCTTGCTCCTGGGGGAACGGCTATCGTAACCGTTAAGCTGATGCACAAGAAGCCACTAGCCATGATTAAGGAAATTATGGCTCTGTTCGAAGAAGAGCGGATGCAGATTCAACGGGCTAAGCAATTGGTTCATAACCGTGATGAAATCACGCTTTATATGATTAAGTACTGAGTACGTAACTATAGAAAATTTTATGGGAAAGCATCCCGTTGTTAACACTTGCCGGCTCATTGCTGGTGGGTACGTTAATGGCGGGAGCTTTCCCTTTTTTTATGAAGAAACGGAGAGGATAATATGCAATTCATATCAAAGCTGGCTAAAGGACAGATTATCGGCGATCGGTATAGAATTACACAATTACTGGGAACTGGCGGGATGAGCTATGTGTATTTGGCTGAGGATTTGCGGCTGCCAGGTCAGCGCTGGGCGGTTAAAGAAAACGTGATTTCAGGGGAATTGTATAGAGACGTGATCGCTGAGGCAGAGCTCCTCATTTCATTGAACCATCACCGCCTGCCACGAATCGTTGATTTCTATCGTCCAGATGAAGACGGCTATGCCTATCTTATAATGGATTATATTGAGGGTGTAACCTTGAGCCAATTTATGACGGCTAATTCAGGACCTCTGCCAGCTGAATTAATTGTATCTTTAGCTAGACAATTACTGGAAGTGCTGCAATACCTACATGGACAGCATCCGCCGATTGTCTACCGTGATCTGAAGCCTGCCAACGTTATGCTGACCCATGGGGATGAACTGGTATTGATCGATTTTGGGATTGCCCGCAGTTACCGGAAGGGAGCCAGTGAGGATACAGTAAAGCTTGGAACGGTGGGTTTCGCGGCTCCAGAGCAATTTGGCAGTGGACAAAGTCAGCCGGCTTCTGATTTATATGCGCTTGGAGCCTTACTGCTCTACATGGCTACCGGGGGCCAATGCAGCAGATGGGAAGCGGGAATGGAAGGAAGGCTGCACGGGCATATTCCGGATAGATTGATTCCTGTGCTCAGACGGCTGCTGCGTCAACATCCGGAGGAACGATATCAGGATGCAGATACCGTTCAGCAAGTGCTTGCCCCTATTGCAGCTGAATTTGCAGCCAGAGATATAGGCAAAGCACAAGATAAAGTTAAGTCAAAACACATGGCGAAGTCTAACATACTTACTGGTGAAGCGAGCAGGTCTTTCTATACAGATTCAGATATTCAAGCAAAAGGGTGCAAACCAGTAATTATTGCCCTGCTCGGAGTAGCATCTGGTCTTGGAACTACCCATACTTCGTTTGCCATGGCCCGTTACCTTTCACAGTTGGGTTCAACAATATGGGTGGATTTCAATCCTGATTCACCTGTCTATGATCGTATTCGGAGTATGCTTGAGGTTCCTGAAGAACCGGATTATGACGGGGAAGGAGAGAGTGGTAGTGCCTTAACATGGAATGGGGTTCATTATTGGAAACGTCCACCCTACGGAAATATTGCCGTGCTACTGAAGGGTGATTATCGTTATATAGTACTCGATCTGGGCACAGGGGATTATGAGGGTTCTTTAGAGGCATTCACGAGCAGTGCTGTGCCAATATTGGTTGCCTCAGGTGCTGATTGGCGGCTGGAGGAGACACTGCTCTGGCTGCGTCGCAGCGGACTTGCCCCCCGCCCCAATTGGAGGGTAGTTTTACCGATTTCTGGCCGCGCAGCGGTAACCCTTTTGCAGGTCAATTTGGGTGTGGGCAAGGTGTATGCTCTTCCACTACAACGAGATCCATTTCAGCCGAAGGGAAAGCTTGTAGAGGTTCTGCCCGAACTGCTTGGTGATATCACTGGATTGCAGATCCGAGGAAAAAGAAGACGTTTTTTTCAGAAAAGAACATAATAAGGCTTTCATTGCTTGCAAAACACGATTATTCCGCTAAATACCTGTTCTGTGTTGAGCTCAATTGTGATAAAATAGATAATTGTATGTATAATATAATCTCGAAGATTTTAAATATAGATAGGAGCTTGCGGAGAATTTATGAGTTTACTTACAGTAGAAGACGTTTCCCATGATTTTGGGGGCCGTACGTTGTTCAAAGATGTAACTTTTCGGTTGCTCGCCGGCGAGCATGTAGGACTAGTGGGTGCAAATGGGGTCGGCAAGTCAACACTGATGAATATTTTAACAGGAACTCTGTTGAAGGATAGCGGTAAAGTAGAATGGACACCAAGAGTGCGCTTCGGATATCTCGATCAGCATACATTGCTTACACCAGGCAAAACCGTACGTGATGTGCTGAAGGATGCCTTCTTGCCTCTGCTGGAGTTAGAGCAGGAAATGCTTGAAATTACGGAAAAAATGGGCGATGCTACGCCTGACGAACTGGATTTGCTGCTGGAGCAAATGGGTGATATTCAGGAACAGCTGGATATCGGCGATTTCTATATGATCGATGTAAAAGTAGAGGATATGGGCAACGGACTAGGCCTCTCGGCCATAGGTTTGGATCGCGATGTATCTACACTCAGTGGTGGACAACGAACTAAGGTTCTGCTTGCGAAGCTGCTGCTGGAGAAACCAACGGTACTGCTGCTCGATGAGCCTACCAACTATTTGGATGTGGAGCATATCGATTGGCTGACCAACTACTTGAGACAGTACCCGTACGCGTTCATGCTGATCTCCCATGATACTGAATTCATGAATAAAGTTGTGGATATCATTTATCATTTGGAGTTTACGAAGCTGACACGCTACTCAGCCAACTATGAGAAATTCTTGGAAATGGCAGGAATGAATAAATCCGCGCACATTGATGCTTATGAGAAGCAGCAGGAATTTATTAAAAAGCAAGAGGACTTCATCCAGCGCAATAAAGCGCGTCTATCCACTTCAAGCCGGGCCAAGAGCCGTGAGAAGCAACTGGATCGGATGGAGCGGATCGATCGCCCTGAGGAAGCTGCGAAGCCGACATTCCAGTTCAAGGAAAGCCGGGCAAGTGCGAAAATGGTCTTCGAAGGCGTCGATTTCGAGATTGGATATGACCGTCCGCTGCTGCCAAAGCTGAATATGACGATTGAACGCGGTGAGAAGATTGCCATCGTGGGCTGCAATGGTGTGGGTAAATCGACACTGCTGAAATCTATTCTGGGAGTACTTCCAGTTTACAGTGGTAAGACTTATCTCGGTGATTTACTGAATGCCTCATACTTCGAACAAGAGGTTAAGGCAGCCAATATTACTCCTATTGATGATGTCTGGAATGAATTCTCCAGTCTAACACAAAATGAAGTGCGTTCTCACTTGGCGCGCTGCGGATTGAAGAACGATCATATCACACGTCCACTAAGCATGCTCAGTGGTGGGGAACAGGCAAAGGTTCGTCTGTGTAAGCTGTTGATGCGCGAGAGCAACTGGGTTCTGTTTGATGAGCCGACGAATCACCTTGATATCGTAGCCAAGGCTGAGTTGAAACGTGCGTTGAAGGAATATAAGGGTACGATTTTACTGGTTTCCCATGAACCAGAATTTTATGAAGATTGGGTAACTAAAATTTGGGATGTTGAGCAGTGGTCGCAACAGTCTGTATAAGTTAATCAGAATCCGGAGAGGAGCAGTTATTACTGCTGCTCTCCGGCTTTTACATATAGGGGGCCTCCAGAATGATCCATGATGATGAAAGTAAAAAGGCAGCGCCTGCATCCGCAGAAGGACGAGATGGCCGCTATTCGCGGCAGGTTCGGTTTACACCGTTTGGTGCAGAAGGCCAGCTTGGGCTTGCGAATTCCAGTGTGCTTGTAGTAGGCGCCGGTGCGCTGGGCACAGGAATTGCGGAAACATTGGCCCGTTGTGGTGTTGGGCGAATTATTATTGCAGACCGCGACTATGTGGAGTGGAGCAACTTGCAGCGTCAGCAGCTGTATACGGAGGAAGATGCCAGACAGCGCATGCCGAAGGCTGCTGCCGCTATGGCAAGACTTCAGCAGATCAACTCTGATATAACGATTGAGGCCCATGTTCTGGATGTGCGTGCAGAAGAGTTGGAGAGCTTACTGCCGGGAGTGGATCTCATTATGGATGGAACGGATAATTTTGATACCCGACTGATTATCAACGACATGGCGCAGAAGTACAAAATCCCTTGGATTTATGGAGCTTGTGTGGGCAGCTATGGCATCACTTACACCATTCTCCCCGGTGAGACTCCCTGTCTGAATTGTCTGCTAGGTACGGTTCCGCTGGGTGGAGATACCTGTGACACGGTAGGCATCCTCCCGCAGGCTGTGCAACTGGTCACGGCAAACGGTACAGCGGAGGCGCTTAAGCTGTTAGGTGGACGCTGGGAACAGTTGAGAGGGAAGCTGCTTACGTTCGACGTGTGGCGCAATGAACATCAGGAGATCGGTGTAAGTGCTGCGAAGAAGGAGCATTGTCCTTCATGCGGTAGCCAGCCTATTTATCCATACTTAACTGCGGCC
>LIDZ01014944.1_pt7 | contig 10375 bp, 11 predicted proteins | sample 644651 | NCBI WGS metagenome assembly LIDZ01 (sample SAMN03856242, study PRJNA289617) | food metagenome | isolation source: wine grapes on drying loft during traditional withering process | host: Vitis vinifera cv. Corvina | place: Italy: Gargagnago di S. Ambrogio di Valpolicella | collected 2014-01
GCCAGCACCACACCGGCCAGCAATGCGGCCATGACCGGGATCTGCATGCGCTGGGAGTTTTCGACGCCGCGGGCGAAGTGGCGTTGCGACAGGTGAGCCAGTTCGTGGGCGAGCACGCCGGCGAATTCACCCTCGGTGTCGGCATTCAGGAACAACCCGCCGTTGACGCCGACGATGCCCCCCGGCGCGGCAAAGGCGTTGAGTTCCTTGCTGTCGATGAGGATGAATTCGAGGCGTCGATCCTGCAGCTGGCTGGTCTCGGCCAGGCGGTACACGGTGGTTTCGACGAAATCCTTGAGCTGCGGATCGGCCAACTGGCCGACCTCGCTGCGCAACAGGCTCAGCCAGGCGCGGCCCAGATCGTGTTCCTGTTGCGGGGAGACGATGGCCGAACTGGCATCGCCCAGCGAAGGCAGATCGTCAGCGTGGGCGGGCACTGCCAGCAGGCAGGCCAGCGTGATCACCAGGGGGCGCAATGAATTCATGCACACTGCTCTTGTCGGCAAATGGGCTACTGTAGCCGGGACCGCACACCATCACCAGCGCTGTGCGCTTGCGGTATGCTTGGCGGCTGCCCGGCCGTGCACTTTCGGCCAAGCCCCAGGCGCCCCCTGCAGGAGAAAAAACCGATGAGCGACACCCTGGAATGTGACGCCGAGCTCGACGCGAGCGGTCTGAATTGTCCACTGCCGCTGCTCAAGGCCAAGTTGCAACTCAATCAACTGGCCAGCGGCGCGGTGTTGATGGTCATCGCCACCGACGCCGGTTCGCAGCGCGATTTCCGTACTTTTGCCAAGCTTTCTGGCAACCTGCTGTTACAAGAAAGGGCTGAAGCCGGTGTTTATCGCTACTGGTTGCGCAAGGCCTGATCGCCGCGCCGGTAATTACTAGGGATTTTCGATGTTCAACGTGCTTCGCGACTGGCTCCAGCGTTACTTCTCCGATGAGGAGGCAGTGGTGCTCGGTGTTTTGTTGGTGCTGGGTTTTACCGCAATACTGACCCTGGGCGGCATCATGGCGCCCGTGCTGGCGGGCATGGTGCTGTCGTTTCTGATGCACGGATTGGTGACGACTCTGGAGCGCTTTCGAGTGCCGACCGGGGTAGCCGTGGCGATCGTGTTTGCGCTGTTCATCGGCGCGCTGGCGTTGTTCGTGCTGGTGCTGGTGCCGTTGCTGTGGCACCAGTTGATCACCCTGTTCAACGAGCTGCCAGGCATGCTTGGCAAGTGGCAGTCGCTGCTTCTACTGCTGCCGGAGCGGTACCCGCACCTGGTTTCGGACGAGCAGGTGTTGCAGGCTATCGATGTCGCCCGTGGCGAGGTCGGCAAGTTTGGCCAATGGGTGCTGACGGTCTCGCTGACCAGCCTGCGTCTGGCGGTGAACATCATGATCTACTTCGTGCTGGTGCCGATCCTGGTGTTCTTCTTTCTCAAGGATCGCGAGATCATCGGCCGTTGGCTGCGCGGTTACCTGCCGCGCAACCGCACCCTGATCACCCATGTGACAAAGGTGATGAACCGCCAGATCGCCAATTACATCCGCGGCAAGATCATCGAGATTTTCATCTGCGGCATCGCGACCTATATCGGCTTCATTGCGCTGGGGCTCAACTACGCTGCTTTGCTGGCGCTGCTGGTGGGTTTGTCGGTAGTGGTGCCTTATGTCGGCACGGTGGTGGTGACCGTGCCGGTGACCTTTATCGCGCTGTTCCAGTGGGGCTGGGGCGATCAGTTCATCTATCTGATGGCGGTGTACGGGATCATTCAGGCGCTGGATGGCAACGTGTTGGTGCCGCTGCTGTTCGCTGAAGCAGTGAGCCTGCACCCGGTGGCAATCATCTGCGCGGTCTTGCTGTTTGGTGGGTTGTGGGGCTTTTGGGGGGTGTTTTTTGCCATTCCGTTGGCGACCTTGGTCAAGGCGGTGCTGGACGCGTGGCCGCGGAACGAGCCGACTGTTTCGCCGCTGATCTGATCGGTGTAGGGCTTGCCGGCGCCATCGCCAGCAAGCTGTGCTGCTACAGCGCTGATAGCCACTGTAGGAGCACAGCGTTCTGGCGATGGGGCCAGCCGCCGCACACTTGCATCAAGCCTTGTTCAAAGCCTGCGCCGCGGCCAGCACTGCATTCACGTGCCCTGGCACCTTGACCCCACGCCATTCCTGACGCAGCACGCCGTTCTTGTCGATCAGGAAGGTGCTGCGATCCACACCCATGTATTCCTTGCCGTACAGCTTTTTCAGCTTGATCACGTCGAAGTGCTCGCACAGCTCTTCGGTCTTGTCGCTGATCAGCTCGAAGGGGAAGCCTTGCTTGGCCTTGAAGTTTTCGTGGGTCTTGAGGCTGTCGCGCGAGACACCGATCACTTCGGTGTTGGCGGCCTTGAAAGCCTCGTACTGGTCACGAAAGCCTTGGCCCTGGGTGGTGCAGCCGGGGGTGTTGTCTTTCGGGTAGAAATACACCACCACCTGGCGGCCCTTGAGGCCGGCCAGGGTGATGGTCTGCTCGCTGGTGGCGGCGGCGCTGAAGTCGGCTACCGGTTGGTCGACGGCTACGGTCATGGGGGGCTCCTAATCTATGGCAGGCGGTGGTCTGGACGACTTTTCGATTTCACAGGCCCGTAGCAGCAGAGCTTGCTCGCGAAGGGCCATCAGCCTCAAGCAGGATTCTGCGGGCGCCACGGCTCGATCAAGGCATCCAGATTCAGCGCATCGGCAAAATCCAGAAACTGATCGCGCAGCCAGCTGATCTGCACGCCTGGCGGCAAGGTCACGGTAAAGGTGGCGTTGAGCATAGTGCCGCCAGTCTGCGGCGCCTGGTAGGTATCGCAGGTCAAGTTCTCGAGTTCGACGTTGTGGTCGATAAAGAACTGGCACAGCTCGTTGACGATGTCCGAGCGGTACGCGGCACTGACATAAGCCACGTAAGGCAACGACTGCGGGCGATTCTCGAGCGGCGCACTGCGCACTACGTTGACCGTGAAGCCATGCTTCTTGGCCATCGGTGCCAGGCCGGTTTCGAGGCGGGCGAGGGCGTCCCAGGTGCCGGAAATCTCCAGAACCAGCGCGCTGCACTCGCCGTGGCGGGTCAGGCGTGAGGTCACGACCGAGCAGCGGGCATCGTGGGCCGCACGGCACAGGACATTGGTCAGCTCCATCGGGTTGGGGCCCAGGGCACTGATGACAAGAAATTGTTCGCGAACGGTGGGGGTGGACATGCAGCCTTCCTAAAGCGATGAGCGGTCGGCACGAAGCGCGTCTACCTGAAGTGCTGCGCACATGTGCCCATTTGCCGGTCGCCCTTGCCGATACCCTTTTTGGCCGCAAAAGCACTGCCTTGGCGGGCCGCAAGGCTTTAAATCAGGGGGCGAGACGACAATTGCACAGGTTGCCAGCGAGTCCGCAGGCTTGCTCGTACCGATCAAAGCATGAAGGGTAGCGAAATCCGGCGCCAAGGGGAATGCTCGCAGCACGGTACTTTGCTTGTACAAGGCCCAACGCGCCAGTACCATTACCGCTCTCTTTTTCCGGCAGGAGCGGTTGGCATGATTTCGGGCAGTATGGTGGCATTGGTCACACCCATGGATGCGCAGGGTCGTCTCGATTGGGACAGCCTGAGCAAACTGGTGGACTTCCACCTGCAAGAAGGCACCCATGCCATCGTTGCGGTCGGAACCACCGGTGAATCGGCAACGCTTGATGTCAACGAGCACATCGAGGTCATTCGTCGCGTTGTCGATCAGGTCGCCGGGCGCATCCCGGTCATCGCGGGCACGGGCGCCAACTCCACCCGTGAAGCCGTCGAGCTGACCAACAACGCCAAGAACGCCGGTGCCGACGCCTGCCTGCTGGTCACCCCGTACTACAACAAGCCGACCCAAGAGGGCCTGTACCAGCACTTCAAGCACATTGCCGAGGCTGTGGCGATCCCGCAGATCCTCTACAACGTGCCGGGCCGCACGGCCTGTGACATGCTGGCCGACACCGTGATCCGCCTGTCTGCCGTGCCGAACATCATCGGCATCAAAGAGGCCACCGGCAACGTCGACCGCGCCAAAGCGATCATCGCCGGGGTTTCGGGCGACTTCGTGGTGCTGTCGGGCGATGATCCGACCGCCGTCGAGCTGATCCTCGCGGGTGGCAAGGGCAATATCTCCGTCACTGCCAACGTCGCCCCACGCGCCATGGCCGATCTGTGCACTGCCGCCCTCAATGGCGACGCTGCGCTGGCCCGCGCCATCAACGACAAACTGATGCCGCTGCACAAGAATCTGTTCCTCGAAGCCAACCCGATCCCGGTCAAGTGGGCTTTGCACGAAATGGGCCTGATGCCCGATGGCATCCGCCTGCCGCTCACCTGGTTGAGCGCTGACTATCACGAAACGCTGCGACAGGCTTTGCGCCAGTCCGGCGTCCTGGTTTGATTGAGGAAGAACGACGCATGAAGCGATTGGCCGGTCTTAGTGCTCTTGCCGTGGTTATTTCGAGCACGAGCGGTTGTGGATGGCTCTGGGGTGACCAGGGTTATTTCCGCGATCGCGGCAATGATTATCTGGAGGCCAACCAGGCTCCAGCGATGCAGGTTCCACCTGACCTGACCCTGAGCAAGCGTCTCGATCCGTTGCTGCCGATCCCGCGTAACGTGGCGGACGACACCGACAAGGCCAACTTCGACGTGCCACGGCCTTTGCCGTTGCAGGTAGCTGCCGCTGCGACCGACTACTCGCTGCAGCGCAGTGCCGGCAGCAGCTGGATCCTGGGCCAGAAGACCCCGGCGCAAGTGTGGCCGGTCGCCCATCAGTTCTTTGAAGACAACGGTTTCCGTATCGCCGAAGATCGCCCGCAAACCGGTGAGTTCAGCACCACTTGGCAGCGTTTGGACGAGCTTTCGTCAAACATGGCCGAGCGCCTGCGCAGCAGCGTCACCACCCCTGATGGCCAGGCGCGCGTGCACGTACGCATCGAGCCAGGCGTGCAGCGCAATACCAGCGAGATCTACATCAGCAGCGTCGAGCGCCCTGCCGGCAGCACTGCCGACGTCGCGTTCCCGACCCGTGGCGCCAATACCGGCCTCGATGCCGTATTGGTCGATCAGCTGCTGGCCAGCATGACCCGTGAAGCCGAGAAGGGCGGTTCGGTGTCTCTGCTTGCCGCGCGTGATTTCGACGCCCCTAGCCGCGTCAGCCTGGTCGAAGATGGCAGCGGCAACCTGGTGCTCAACGTCGGCTCCGACATCGACCGTGCCTGGTCGAGCGTCGGCCGTGCGCTGGACAAGGGCCAGTGGCGCGTCGAGGACATCAACCGCAGCCTGGGCCTGTACTACATCAACCTTGCCGAAAAAGCCGATACCCCGGACAACAAGCCTGGCTTCTTCAGCCGCTTGTGGGGCCATGAGGCCAGCAAGGAAGAAGTCGAGGCCCGCGCCGAGCGCTATCAGGTGCGCCTGAGCAAGGTCGGCGACAACGTGCAGGTCACCGTCGAGAAAAACATCAACACCGTGGCCCCCGCCGATGTCGCGCGCCGGGTGTTGAGCGTGATTCAGGACAACCTGGGTTAAGTGCGCTTCGCCGTACTGGGAAGCGGAAGCCAAGGGAATGGCACACTTGTCGGCAGCGAAGACACCCTGGTGCTGGTCGACTGCGGTTTTTCGTTGCGCGAAACCGAGCGCCGCCTGGCTCGCCTGGGCGTCTCCCCGGCCCAATTGAGTGCCATCCTGGTGACCCACGAACATGCCGATCATGTGCATGGCGTGGGTTTGCTGTCTCGGCGCTACAATATACCGGTCTACCTCAGCGAGGGCACCGCGCGCGGGATGCGCAAGCCGGTGGCGGTAACGGATCATCTGGCTTGTGGCCAACAGCTTGAAATCGGTGCCTTGCGCATCGGCGTGGTTCGCGTGGCGCATGACGCGCTCGAGCCCACTCAATATGTATTCAGCGATGGTCGGCGCCGTTTCGGCCTGCTCACGGACCTGGGCTCTTGGTGCCCCCGTGTGCTGGACCACTACCAAGGCTGCGATGCCTTGATGGTCGAAGCCAACCATTGCCGCGACTTGCTTGCACGCGGGCACTACCCGTACTTTTTAAAGCAACGGGTGGGCGGCAGCGAAGGGCATCTGAACAATCACCAGGCTGCCGACCTGGTGGCCGAGCTGGGCTGGAAAAACCTGCAACATCTGGTGCTGGCCCACCTCAGCAGCAAGAACAACCTGCCGCAGCTGGCCCGGCAACAGTTTGTCGACACCCTTGGGTGCGACCCGGCCTGGCTGCAACTGGCCGATCAAGATTCAGGGCTCGACTGGCGTCATATCGCCTAGCCCACCTACTTAGCAAGCGGAGCCCATCATGGAAAAACGTGAAGAACTCTACCGCGGCAAAGCCAAATCGGTTTACAAGACCGACGACGCCGACCGCTTGATCCTGCTGTTTCGCAACGACACCTCGGCGTTCGACGGCAAGCGCATCGAACAGCTCGACCGCAAGGGCATGGTGAACAACAAGTTCAACGCGTTCATCATGCAAAAGCTCGAAGCGGCCGGTATCCCGACCCAATTCGACAAGCTGCTGGCCGACAACGAAGTGCTGGTCAAAAAGCTCGACATGATCCCGGTCGAATGCGTCGTGCGTAACTACGCCGCCGGCAGCCTGGTAAAACGCCTGGGCATCGAAGAGGGCCTCAAGCTCAACCCTTACACCTTCGAGCTGTTCCTCAAGGACGACGCCAAGGGCGACCCGTTCATCAACGAATCCCACGTAGTGGCGTTTGGTTGGGGCACTGCCGAGCAGTTGGCCAAGATGAAAGAGCTGTCGCTGAAGGTCAACGACGTGCTCACCCAGCTGTTCGATGACGCCGGCCTGCTGTTGGTCGACTTCAAGCTGGAATTCGGTGTGTTCAGCGACGGCTCCATCGTCCTGGGCGACGAATTCAGCCCCGACGGCTGCCGCCTGTGGGACAAGGAAACCCGCAAGAAGATGGACAAGGACCGCTTCCGCCAAGGCCTGGGCGACGTGATCGAAGCCTACGAAGAAGTCGCGCTGCGCTTGGGCGTGCCGCTGTAAACCGTTGGTCTGCGCGCAAGCATTTGATAGCACGCGAAATTTTTTGCATTGGGGGCTTCGCTTCCGGGCAATAGCTTGATATGATGCGCGCCGTTGGAGAGATGCCGGAGTGGCCGAACGGGACGGATTCGAAATCCGTTGTACTGGTGACAGTACCTAGGGTTCAAATCCCTATCTCTCCGCCATATTAAAAACCCTTATAAATCAATAAGTTATAAGGGTTTTGGTAAAGCGAATTTGTACCAGCGCTTTGTACCAAAAAAATAGCCCTAATCTTCGGATTGGGGCTTTTTTTTGGTCAGATTTTGAGTTTATGAATTTGGCGTGGGGTCTTTAACCACCGATCTTCCCAATCCTATTTACTGTTTTAGGCAAGCGCGCCCGATAGCTCCGCATGGTGGTCACAAAGTAGGTAGGAAAACGTGCTTTACCTCGGAAGCGAGCCCGGGTGAATGGTTTCTGAACGACGTGAACGGAGAGCTTTAGATCGAGATCCTCTGGCACTGCTGGAAGCTGTAGATAGCCTCCCATGGCATCCCTGTTGTTGCGTCATAGACGTGCAGCACGCTCCAGACATCTTCGTCTGATGTGATTAGATCGCAATACGATGCTCTCGGATGTAGGCGTCTCGCTCATGAATCCGGCTAACAATCATTTAACTCAAGTCAACCTCTACCATTTCTCTTCCAGGCTGTGGCATGCTGGCATAACGCCTTTTGGTAGGTGCAAAACCACGTTCAAGGAGAAGAACTATGGCAAAAACAAGAAACATCATTAGCGACTTCAGATATGAGATCAGTGCAGGTACTCGAAAGTGTGATGCCAATAGTCGACATATTATATCAAAAGGCGATAAACATTTTGCTTACGAGAAAGTACCGGGGCAGCGCTTAAACATTTGCCTGGTTTGTGCTCCCGCGATAATAAAAAAAGCACAAGATGAACTGGCAAAAATTGCTAGTGAGCTAGAAGAGTGATGCAGGTGTATAGGTTTCTTGCAAACTTCTGATCTATTGATGGAATGAGAATTTATTTGATGCGTCTAGATCACTTGACACGTGGGTGCCTTTCAATGCTCAAGTATCAAGTTATCAACTTTTCAATTCTGATGGCGGGACACGTTGGAGAAGCTCTTGACAATAAAATCAGTTCATATTGAGAACGTAAAAGGAATTGAGAATCAAACTTTTGAACTTAATATAATTCCGAATAAGCCATCGCTGCTTGTTGCACCGAATGGCTTCGGAAAAAGCTCTTTCGCGGCAGCCTTTGCAAGCTTAAATTCAGTTCGATTGGCGATTTCCAAAGATCACATGCATCAAGGAGATGAGGATTTAAAGCCAAAGCTTTCCATTACTGTGGCAAACGGCACGGGGCTTAGTGTCTTAAGTGCCAATAATACATCTAACTCAATATCCTCCTCGTATGATGTGCATGTAATCAGCAACAGACTGATAGCGAAAAGTATAAAGAGGAATATGGGTAAGTTTACAACGGCTTCAGCGTCAATTGCAATTGATCCATTTGTGCTTGTTTCCCGAATTCCCAAAAAAGTTTATTTCTCATACAGCTGTACACAGATGAGGGTAGCCTTCGGGAGGAACGGAAAAATTTTGAGAAATATTGAGCACCTTCTGAATTCATCCTTGTTAACCGGAAATATTCAAGAGATGTATGGTCTGTTGGATAAGTTTACCGGTACTCGAATTCAACAGAAGATTGATGCTGTTCTTAAAAAATTGAATCATGAGACTGGGACTGCTGAGGAATTGCGGTTGTGGGCGGAAAGCAATATAACGAATGACTTGGCTGGTATAGATTGTATAAATTCAGTTTCCTCTTTAATTGCAACTATCGGCTCGGACTCGCAAGATCAAGTTGATACGCTTTTGAGTGCGTATCAGATATGCGTAAATTACACTCAAGACAAAGATATTTTCAAATGCGCCTGCAAGTATAGGTCCTATCTTTATGATAAGGCAGGGTACGAAAAGGTAATCACATCTTTTGATACGACATGGAAAAATATTCGACCTGCTGAGTCTGCAGGAAAGCTTATTGTTGAGTTTCCGGCAGCTTCCAATATATCTAATGGTCAGCGAGACTCCCTATGTTTTGCTGTCTGGCTTCAAAAGGTAAATAACTCGCAAAATCGTAAAGATTGCATATTGGTCATCGATGAAGTATTTGATTATTTAGATGATGCGAATCTAGTGGCTGTTCAATATTATATATCCAATCTTATAGCTGAAAGAAAGTCTCTCGGGTTAAAAATCTATCCTCTAATTCTTACTCATTTAAATCCAATGTATTTTAGGAATTTTATATTCAAAGATCAAAAGGTCTACTTTCTCAAAAAATCAAACCCAGCTTTGAATCAGCATTTTAAAAAGCTGATTATCAACAGGTCAAATTCTACCATCGCTTCAGGGGTCGCCAAACACCACCTCCATTACCATCCTCTAGGAGTGAATTTAAGGATCGAATTCCAAGCGTTAGGGTTGAAGGAGACGTGGGGGGATTCGGAAATATTCCATATCCATACCCAGACCGAATGGCAGAAATATCTAAATGGCAACGATGATTACGACCCATTTGCAGTTTGCTGTTACGTCCGGGTAAAAATTGAAAAAATTGTCTACGGGAAAATTACGTCAGATGGCGACAGAACTACGTTTTTAAATACCAATGGAACAAAGGAGAAATTAGGTGTTGCAGATGCGGCGGGCATTGACGTTAGCGAAACACTTTATTTGCTCGGGGTAATTTATAATGAGGGTATGCACGTAAAAGAACATGTGGATAATAGTAGCCCCATAGTTGCAAAGCTTGAGAATCTTACTATTCGTAAAATGCTTGTCGAAAGCACTGCTGGTTGATGATGGCATCGGAGTAGGCTTCGAGCCTTAGTGCTGTAGGACTGCACGGGCTAGGTGTTGCGAAATTTGTCCTTCACCACCTCCATTGTGTCTAGCGTGGATTAGGTATCATATGACTACAAGAATGGAAGCTCTAAGACGCATGTCCCAACAGGTTCTTGCAACTCGGAGTGAGGTCCGTACTGGGCTTGAGATCGTTGAGAAAGAATTGCGTGATGCTCTGAATGGATTGAGCCTATACGTCACGGGCAAGAAAATTCTTTTAGGCATGGTCGATGAAGACGATTGGGAATATGCGAAATTAAATTTTAACGGTAATAGTCTTCGCATTCTAACTTCTACCGCCCATCAAGATGCACAAAATTATGGGACGGTTTATGAAGGAGAAATGACTGTTCACTATATCGGGGATTTCAAAGATGATGAAAAATTAACCAAGTTGGC
>LIDZ01015271.1_pt5 | contig 10375 bp, 10 predicted proteins | sample 644651 | NCBI WGS metagenome assembly LIDZ01 (sample SAMN03856242, study PRJNA289617) | food metagenome | isolation source: wine grapes on drying loft during traditional withering process | host: Vitis vinifera cv. Corvina | place: Italy: Gargagnago di S. Ambrogio di Valpolicella | collected 2014-01
CCGCCGCCCAGGCCAAAAGGATCATTGCCATGCCCTCTTCACTCTCTTCGAACACCGAGCACAACAGCGTCGACAAACTGGCCATCGATACCATCCGCGCGCTGTCCATGGACGCCGTGCAGCAAGCCAACTCTGGCCACCCTGGTACGCCCATGGCGCTGGCCCCAGTGGGATATACGCTGTGGAGCCGTTTCCTGCGCTACCACCCCCAGCACCCCGACTGGCCGAACCGCGATCGCTTCGTGCTATCGGTGGGCCATGCCTCGATGCTGCTGTATTCCCTGCTGCACCTCGCGGGCGTCGACGAGATCGATGCCGACGGCAAACTGACCGGCCAGCCTGCCATCAGCCTGGATGACATCAAGCAGTTCCGCCAAATGGACTCCAAGACTCCCGGGCATCCTGAATACCGCATGACAACAGGTGTCGAAACCACCACCGGGCCCTTGGGTCAGGGCTGCGCCAACAGTGTCGGCATGGCCATGGCCGAGCGCTGGCTGGGCGAGCGCTTCAACCGGCCTGACGCGACGTTGTTCGATTACAAGGTCTACACCCTGTGCGGCGATGGCGACATGATGGAGGGCATCAGCTCCGAAGCCGCATCGGTAGCCGGGCATTTGAAGCTGGCTAACCTGTGCTGGATCTACGACAACAACACCATCAGCATTGAAGGCCACACCGAGCTGGCGTTCAGCGACGATGTGGCCGCCAGGTTCCGCGCCTACGGCTGGCACACCCTGCACGTCAAGGATGCCAACGACACCGCAGCACTGGCCGAGGCGTTGCAGACCTTTCGCGACACCACCGATGCGCCGACGTTGATCGTGGTCGACAGCCTGATCGGCTACGGGGCCCCGCACAAGCAGAACACCGCGGCGGCCCACGGTGAGCCGCTGGGCGAAGACGAGATCCGCCTTGCCAAGGCCTCTTACGGGCTCAACCCCGACTTGAATTTTGATGTGCCACAGCAGGCCCGCACCGTGCTACGTGATGCGCTGATCGAGCGCGCCGGCAGCCAGTTCGAGGCATGGAACAAGGCGCTGGAGCAGCTGACGCACAGCGAACCTGGCTTGGCCGAAGAACTCAAGCGCATGCGCGCCGGGCAGATGCCCGACGGCTGGAGCGCCAAGCTGCCCGAGTTTGCAGCTGACGAAAAAGGTATTGCCTCCCGCGCGTCTGGCGGCAAGGTGCTTAACGCCTTTGCCGAACAGATCCCATGGGTGGTCGGTGGCTCGGCCGACCTGTCACCGTCGACCAAGACCAATCTCACCTTTGAAGGCGCGGGTAGCTTCAGTGCCAGCAACTACAGTGGTCGCAATCTGCACTTCGGGGTGCGCGAGCATGCCATGGGCGCCATAGCCAATGGTCTGGCGCTGTGTTATCTGCGTTCGTACACCTCGACCTTTCTGGTGTTCAGCGACTACATGAAGCCGCCGATTCGGCTGGCAGCGATCATGGAGCTGCCGGTCGTGTTTGTCTTTACCCACGACTCCATTGGTGTGGGAGAGGACGGCCCGACCCACCAACCGATCGAGCATCTGACGCAGCTGCGCGCGACCCCGGGGTTGCTGACCCTGCGCCCAGGGGACGCCAATGAAACGGCCGAGGCCTGGAAGGTTGCCCTGAGCCAGACTCACCGGCCATCGTGCCTGGTGTTGTCGCGCCAGAACCTGCCAACGCTGGACCGCAGCCGTTACGCACCCGCCTCGGGTGTAGCCAAAGGCGCGTACGTGTTGGCCGATACTGCCAAGGGCAAGCCGCAGGTGATCCTGCTTGCGACCGGCAGCGAGCTGAGCCTGGCAGTCGAGGCATTCGAACAACTTGAAAGCGAGGGGATCGCTGCGCGTGTGGTGTCGATGCCGAGCTGGGAACTGTTCGAGCTTCAGGATGCGCAGTACCACGAGCACGTCTTGCCCGAGGGTGTCACGGCACGAGTGGCCATCGAGCAGGCCGGGCCATTTGGCTGGGACCGCTACGTCGGCCAGCACGGCGCCAAGGTGGTGATGAACAGCTTTGGCGCTTCGGCGCCCTTGGCCAAGCTGCAAGCCAAGTTCGGTTTCAACGTCGAAAACGTCGTCAAGCTGGCCAAGCAGCAACTGGCCCGCTAATTTTTGCCCTCACCGGCTCCCAGGTGTTCGTTCAGCCAAGGCAGGGCCTCTTCACAGGGGGCCTGTACCTTGATGTTCAGCAAGGTATCGGCCCGGGTCCTGCCCAGATTGATCGCCATGAGCGGTTTGCCCTGGCGCGAAAGCTCCTGGCACAGGCGAAAGCTCGAATAGGCCATCAGCGATGTCCCGACTATCAACATGGCGTTCGCCTCGTCTACCGCCTGGGTAGCCGCCGCTGCGGTTGCCGGGGCGACGCCGTCACCGAAAAACACCACATCCGGCTTGAGCCGATCACTGCCACAACTCGGGCATATCGGCATCACGAAGTGCTCCAGAAAATGCGCAGCCAGTTGCGCGTCGCCATCCGGGGCCAACACGGCATGGACATGCAAAAGATCGGGGTTTTCGGCCTCCAGTAGCGCCTGCACATCAGGGCGCGCCAGAGTGCGGCCGCAATCCAGGCACACCACCCGGTGCAGATTGCCGTGCAGCTCGATGACCCCGCGGCTGCCCGCACGCTCATGCAACGCATCGACATTCTGGGTAACGATGGCACTCACATGCCCGCGCTGCTGCAGCGCGGCCAGTGCGGTATGTGCAGCGTTAGGCAACGCTTGGCCCACACCGTGCCAGCCAAACATCGCCCGCGCCCAGTAGCGTTTGCGCGCAGCGGCCGAGGCAGTGAATTCCTGGTGCATCATGGGTGCGTTGCCGCGCCTTACGCCTTCGGTATCCCGGTAGTCGGGGATGCCCGACGCGGTGCTGATACCCGCACCCGTGAGCACCAGCACCGGCCCCTTGGACAGGCGCTCGCACAGGCTTTGCAGCGCTGCGTGGATCTGATCGTCGAGCATGTGAAGAGCCTCCGTCACTGGATCGGATACTGCGGCATTCGTGTGTCAGAGAGGTTAACCCATCCCGGCGGATGCTGCCCTGTTGCGTCCATGCTGCGGCCATAAACCTCGACACTTCCACAGGGGGCAGGCAGATTGGTCAGCTTGCTGACGGACCGCTCTGGAGGCGGAGCTCGATCGCGCAGGCACGGTGGCGCTGCGGCTTTTTGTCGGGTCGCAAGCGTTGACTCCAAGGGCTGACTGGCCGAAGCTTGCCCACTCGCGCTCGGCGCCTTGCTATGGATTGTGCATGCTCAAGCTGCAACGCGTCGTCATCATCTGTTTGGCCTTGCTGGCGTTTGCCGCCATTGCCGTGGTCTGGCAACACAGCGGGCCACTGCCTGCGCCTGTGGCTCAGCAAGAGGTATTCAGCAAGGCGCTGCGTCAGGCGCGCAATGGCGAGGCTGGCGCAGCACGGGTGCTGTACCAGCAGTTGGCGCGCACCGATCTGCCCGCTGGCCAGCGCGCCATGCTCTATGGGTTGTTACCCGACTACCCTTCCCCGCGCGCACTTAAACTGGCCAAGATCGATCTGCACAATGAATCCGAACAGGTGCGTCAGGCGGCCATCAATGCTGTGGTCGGCCTGGTGCCCGCAGCACAACGCAGCCTGATCCTCGGCCCGCTGCTCGAAGATCCCCAGCCAAGCCTGCGCTTCGCCGCCGCCGCTGCCATGCTCGACCTCACACCCGATGACGTGGGCCTGTACTTCGCCCCACTCGACACCGTGCTGGACGAATACCGCAACACACTGGCCGAAAGCGACGAAGACCCGTCCTTGCAACTGTTGCTGGCGCAGATTCTGGCCCATCAGGGCGACCTGACCGCAGCAAGCAGCGTGTTACAGCGCGTGCAGGCGCAAATGCCCGACGACACTCAGGTGATCGCCTTGCAGGTGCGCCTGCTCGATCGCCAAGGCAACGCCGATGGCGCCAGGCAATGGCTCGCCGAACAACTTCGCCTGTATCCAAAGTCGGCGCCGCTGCAATACGAATTGGGCCTGTGGCTGCTGGACCACAAGCAAGACGAGTACGCGCTACTCGCGCTGACCCGCGCAGTCGAACTGGCACCCGACAACAGCGATTTCCGCTACACCCTGGCGTTGACCTTGCACGACATGGATCAAGTCGACGCGGCCCAACGCCAGTTGCAGGACATCGTTCAACGCCATCCGCAGCACCGTCGCGCGCGGGCATTGCTGATCGCCTATTGGAAAGAAACCGGTCAACTGCAGAATGTGCAGGTGCTGCTCGCCCAGCTCGAGCAGCAGAACCCCGACGACCCATTGGTCCAGCAAGGTCTGTAGCCTGCCGGGTGGCCGATGGGCCGGCGATGACCGCCTGGCTAAGTGAGTAGCATTGTCAAGTGAACGCCCTGTCATGGCACTGGTCGGTATGACATAAGCCTGCAGTTTGCGGAGAATTTCATTGACCACTTCAGACGGGCACCAAGCGCCGGCCCACGACCAGCCCCCCCTGCACGGCGCCCCTGCGGACATCGCTGCGTTGCGAGCGCAGATAGCGTCGCTAGAACAGCAGATCGCCAGAGGTTCGGCCCAGGCCAAGGAAAACGAAGAGGCGCTGCGTCAGGCCCAGAAGATGGAAGCCGTCGGCCAACTGACGGGCGGGATCGCCCACGATTTCAACAACATCCTCACTGGCATCATCGGCAGCCTGGAATTGATGCGTCGGCGCATTGCCTCCGGGCGCATCAAAGAGCTCGATGGGCTGATCGAGCAAGGCGTCACCTCGGCCCAGCGCGCTGCCAACCTGACCCATCGGCTGCTGGCCTTCTCGCGCCGTCAATCGTTGGACAGTCAGCCGGTGGAGCTCAACGCACTGGTGTCGACGATGAGCGAACTGCTGGTGCGCAGCTTGACGCCCTCCATCGAGCTGTCGATCAAGGCAGACGCCGCACTATGGACCGCCGTCGCCGATCCGCATCAGGTCGAGAGTGCCTTGCTCAATCTGGTGCTGAACGCGCGCGATGCCATGCCCTGCGGCGGTCGGCTGCTGATCCAGACCCGCAACCAAGTGGTTGGCGGCGCCGAACAGGGCCTGGCTGCGCATCTGCGGCCAGGCGATTACGTGGTATTGAGCGTCATCGATACCGGCGGCGGCATGCCCCAGAGCGTGATCGATCGAGCATTTGATCCTTTCTTCACCACCAAGGCCATCGGCCAGGGCTCGGGCCTGGGGCTGTCGATGATCTACGGGTTTTGCAAACAGTCGATGGGACATGTGAGCATCGACAGCGCCATCGGCAAGGGCACCACGGTCAACCTGTTTTTGCCCCGGGGCGACGCAGCACCCGTGGCGGCGGCGACAGCCCCGCGTGTGCATGCCCCGAAAGCACAGCAAGGCGATGCCGTGTTGATCGTCGAGGATGATCCAGCAGTGCGCCAACTGGTGTGTTCGGTACTGGAGGAGCAAGGTTACCAATGCACGGTTGCGCAGGATGCCGACAGTGCTCAGCGAATATTCAACTCGCCGCAGCGCATCGATCTACTGGTCAGTGACGTGGGGCTGCCGGGTATGAACGGCCGACAACTCGCCGAGGTGGCTCGACATTACCGGCCGGGTCTCAAGGTACTGTTCATCACGGGGTACGCCGAACATGCATCGGTGCGTGACGGCTTTCTGGATCCAGGCATGGAGATGATCACCAAGCCCTTCGCGTTCGACCTGCTGACCGCAAAGGTGCACAGGATGATCCACGCATCCTTAAGCACCCCGCTCTAACCGGGTACTGTCGAGGTAGGTGCCTGCGCAGGCACCACAAGCGTTTGCCCAACACGAGGCCTGACCGGTTGCACTAAGCCAGCTGCTTCTGAATCAATTCCTGCAGCGTATCGAGGTCGAATGGCTTGGCCAGAATCGGCGCCTTCAGCGCAATCGGGCTTCCGGATTCCACGATCTCCTGCGGGTAACCACTGATGAATATCACCTTGAGGTCCGGGCGCAGCTTGACCGCCGGCTCGGCGATCATCACCCCCGAGATGCCGCCCGGCAGGCGGTAGTCGGTAATCATCAGATCCAGATGCGGCTTGATCGCCAGAATCGCAAACGCTTCTTCGGCGTTCTTGGCTTGCAGCACACGGTAACCCACGCTCTCCAGATAGGTGGAAAGGATCATCAAAATATTAGGTTCGTCTTCAACAATCAGTACGACGTCTTGCGCATCTTCACTCATGGAAAGCCTATTCTGGTCGATCTAGCTGCCAATACGACCATCGGCCGTGGCATAGGTTGCGTCGGTGTCGCACGATTCGTCGAGCGGCAGGGTGACACGAAACAACGCGCCCTCGCCTACCGCACTGTGGACGCTGATGGTACCGCCATGGGCGGTCACGATCTGCTCGGAAATGAACAACCCAAGGCCCAGCCCGGCGACCACATGTTTGGCCGACACCCGCTCGAACTGCTGAAAGATCCGAGACTGGTTCTCGGCACTGATACCGATGCCGTGATCCTGCACTTCAATGCGCGCGCCATTGGTCGAGCATGTCACACGCACCTCTACCGGGCTCTTGCCGCCGTAACGCAAAGCGTTGGACAGCAGATTGACCACCACCTGTTCGATGCGAAACTCGTCCCAGATGCCGACGACCGCCTCGGTCCCGCTGAAAGTGATATGTGTGCCGCTCGCGGCGGCCGGGGCCTCGAAGCGCTCAACCACATTGGCAACCATTTGCGTGAGGTTGAAACGCGTCGCCCGAATCGACAGTTTGCCGGTACGGATGCGCGAGACATCGAGCATGTCTTCGATGAGGCGGATCAGGCTGAGTATCTGCCGCTCGTCGCGATCGACCATGGCGCGCAGCTTTTCCGGCGCGAAGGCGTCGAAGTTGTCCTTGGCCAAATGCAATTTACGCAGCTGGGTTTCCAGAATCAGCCCGTTGAGCGGTGTGCGCACCTCATGGGATACGATCGACATGAAGTCATCACGCATGCGTACTGCATGTTCCAGCTCGCTTTGGGTGACCTGCAGACGGCGCAGCAGCACCTCCTGCTCCTGGCGCGCGCGCTCCAGCGCATCGAGCTGCTCCTTGAGCGCCTTGCGCTGGCGGTAGAGATCGACGAACACACTGACCTTGCTCTTGACTGCCTGGGTATCGAGCGGCTTGTGCAGAAAGTCCACTGCGCCGCTCTCGTAGCCCTGGAAGGCGTAGTTCATCTCACGCCCGGCAGCGCTGACAAACACAATCGGGATGTGCTTGGTCTTCTCGGTGCCGCGCATCAGCTCAGCCAGCTCGAAACCGTCCATGCCGGGCATCTGCACATCGAGGATAGCCAGGGCAAACTCGTGCTGCAGCAACAGCGACAGGGCAGCATCGGCCGACAGCGCCTTGTACACCACACGATCCTCTCGCTGGATAAGGGCCTCGAGGGCTAGCAGGTTTTCCGGCAGATCGTCCACGATCAGCAATTTTGCCTGAAGATGACTTAGCATTAACTTCGTTCCAGCTTGGCGAGCAAAGAGCCTATGCCGTTCATTGAAAGAATATGGTCGGGCTGGTGCAACTTGAGTGCTGCCAACGGCATGATCGCCACCCGCGCCTCGGCGGGGTCCTGCACGATGGTCAGACCACCGCGGCGCTTGATCGTTGCCAGGCCTTTGGCGCCGTCCTCGTTGGCGCCGGTCAACAGCACCCCAACCAGGCCGGCGCCATAGGCATCGGCCGCAGAATCGAACAGTATATCGATGGCCGGCCGCGAATAATGCACGCGTTCTTCCTGACTCAGGGACAAGGTGAAATCGCGTTCCACCGACAGGTGATAGCCTGGGCCGGCAAAATAGATCACCCCCGGCTCGATGGACATCTTGTCGGCCCCCTCGAGCACTTCGCGGCCCAGGCGCATGGCAAACACCTCGGCTAACTGACTGCGGCGCTCATCGGGCACATGGAGCACCGCCAGCACCGGAATCCCGGAATTCCTTGGCAGCGCAGCAAGAATCTGCAGCAGGGCCTCAACCCCGCCGGCCGAAGCCCCTAGGACAATCGCCGCGCATCGGCTCATTTTTTTCGGTAGATCCGTTCTTGTTTGACCAAAGGCTCGAATTTGTCGCTGTACGCTGAAAAATCCACGGTTTCCTTGCTGCCCAGTACCATGAAGCCGCGATGGCACAAGGACTCGTGGAACAAGCCAAATGCACGCTCTTGCAAACCCTTGTTGAAGTAGATCAGTACGTTGCGGCACGACACCAACTGGGTCTCGGAGAATACGCTGTCGGTGGCCAGGCTATGGTCGGCAAACGTCACGTTCTCACGCAGGCTGCCATCCATCATGGCGTGGCCGTAAGCGCAGGTGTAGTAGTCGCTGAACTCCCGCTCTCCCCCGGCGCGCCGGTAGCTTTCGCCGTACAAGCGCATGGCCTCCATCGAATACACGCCTTTTTTGGCTTTCTCCAGCGACGTAGGGTTGATGTCGGTGGCATAAATGATGGTGCGCTCGAGCAGGCCTTCCTCGCGCAGCAGGATAGCCATCGAATAGACCTCCTCTCCAGTGCTGCAGCCCGCGATCCAGATCTTGATCGAGGGATAGGTACGCAGCAAGGGCACGACTTCCCGGCGGATGGCCAGGAAGTGATCGGGATCGCGAAACATTTCGCTCACCGGAATCGTCAAGTACTGCAGCAACTGCATGAACGCGGTGGGGTCGTGGATCACCCGCTCCTGAAGCGCCGAAATGGTCTGGCACTCCATTTGCGTCAGCGCGTGATGCACGCGGCGTTTGACCGAGGCCCCGGCGTAATCACGAAAATCGTAGCTGTACTTGAGGTAGATCGCTTCGATCAACAGTCGGATTTCTATGTCAGTGTCGTGGTGCACCGTCAGATACGCTCCATTTGGGGCAGCCATACGCGAATCAGCGAAAACAGCCGGTCGAGCTCGATAGGCTTGGCCAGGTAATCATTGGCACCCGCCTGCAGGCAGCGCTCCTGATCATCCTTCATAGCCTTTGCAGTCACGGCAATGATCGGCAGTTTTCGCCAGCGAGGATCTTTGCGGATCTCCCGGGTCGCCTCGAAGCCATCCATTTCAGGCATCATCACATCCATCAGTACCAGGTCGATATCAATGACTGAATTGAGCCGTTCGATAGCCTCCAGACCGTTGCGGCCGATCTCCACCACCGCCCCCTTGTGCTCCAGAGCGCTGGTCAGCGCGAAGATATTACGCACATCGTCGTCGACCACCAGAATCTTGCGCCCTTCGAACACCTTGTCGCGGCTGCGGGCGGTCTTCAACATCTTCTGCCGTTCGTTGGACAACTGCGATTCGACTTTGTGCAAAAACAGCGTGACCTCGTCCAGCAGCCGCTCGGGTGAGCGCGCGCCCTTGATGATGATCGAGCGCGAATACTTGAGCAGCTCGGCTTCTTCTTCGCGGGTCAGGTTCCGCCCGGTGTAGACGATCACCGGTGGGAACGCTTTGATTTCTTCGCTGGACATACGCTTGAGCAGGTCATTACCCAACATGTCCGGCAGCTTGAGGTCGATGATCATGCAGTCATAAACATGGCTGTGCAGCAGGTCGAGGGCTTCTTGGGCGTAGCCCACTGCGGTGATCTCGATATCGTCGTCGCCAATCAGGCGCGCGATGCTGTCGCGCTGCAGGTCGTCGTCTTCGACCAGCAGGATGCGCTTGAGCTTTTGCGTCAGCTTGGCTTCGAGCTTGCTGAACACGCCCTTGAGCTCTTCACGGCTGGCGGGTTTGACGGCGTAGCCGACCGCACCCATGTGCATGGCCGCTTCGACGCGGTCTTCGACCGAAATGATGTGCACCGGAATGTGACGGGTGGCGGGCAGTTCCTTGAGGCGCTGCAGCACCGTCAGCCCTGAGTGATCCGGCAGGCGCATGTCCAGCAGCACGGCATCCGGGATGAACTGCGCGGCCAGGTCGAAACCTTCGTCGGCGGCGTGTGCCACCAGACAGTGATAGTCAAGCTCGTGGGCCAGATCGAACAGGATTCGCGCGAAGTTGGGCTCGTCCTCCACCACCAGAATGCAACGCTTGGTGAACGTGCCCAGGTTGCGGTCATCGGCAAACGGCGGTGGCCGCACGGTCGGGGCTTGCGGGATTACCGGCGCCGGTGGCTCGATGGGCGCGGTTGAAAAGGTGGTAGGCATCAGCGTGGTCGCCGGGCTCTCTGGCCGTGGGGAGGCATCGAACTGCTCAGGCATGACCAAGGTAAAGGTGCTGCCCTGCCCCAACGCACTGCTAACGCTGATGTAGCCGCCGAGCAGAGCTGCCAGATCGCGGGAAATCGACAGGCCCAGGCCCGTGCCGCCATACCGGCGGTTCGTGGTGCCATCGGCCTGACGGAACGCTTCAAAGATCCCCTGCTGCTGATCGGCGGCGATGCCGAT
>LIDZ01015393.1_pt9 | contig 10362 bp, 10 predicted proteins | sample 644651 | NCBI WGS metagenome assembly LIDZ01 (sample SAMN03856242, study PRJNA289617) | food metagenome | isolation source: wine grapes on drying loft during traditional withering process | host: Vitis vinifera cv. Corvina | place: Italy: Gargagnago di S. Ambrogio di Valpolicella | collected 2014-01
AACGACGTGACCCTGGCTTCCTTCAACGGTTACACGCATTTGCAACTGCTGAAGGCGCCGGAGCTCATCACCTATCGCTGAGCCCGGCCAATCGCGTCCTGCCGGACGCTGGCACTCACTCTAAAAGGATCACCACATGACCTCAGTAGCAGACGCCGTACAGACCATGAAAAACAAGTTCAACCCAGCTGCTGCTGCCGGTCTGGACCTGATCTTTGGCTTCGACATCACCGATGAAGACAAGCAATACGCCTTGATCGTCAAGGACGGCACCTGCGAATTGCAGGAAGGCGAAAACCCGGACGCCAACGTGACCCTGCTCATGGACAGCGAGATACTCAAGGGCATCGTCAGCGGCGAAACCGATGGCATGCAGGCGTTCATGGGTGGCAAGCTGCGTGCCGAAGGCGACATGATGCTGGCCATGAAGCTCAGCGAACTGTTCCCGGTATAAACCTGCCGCGCAGCAGACTGTACTACCTGAAAACCGAAGCCCTGCCGGCTTCGGTTTTTTATGCGCGCACGTTTCTACAAAACAGTGATCAGAGCCACTGATTGCCCGGCAACACGCTAGCCTATAAAGCGGTCACGCGCTTGATCGCGGATTGGACGATCATTAGATTAGTCAATAGTTTGCGCTGACCAAAATAAACACAAGGGATACGTATGGCACTGACTGACCAGTCCACCGAGATTCGCAGCGGCGAAGAACTGGATGCCTCCCTGATCGACGCGTACCTGAAGGCGCACATGCCGGATCTTCACGGCACGCCGACGATCAGTCAGTTTCCAGGCGGCGCATCGAACCTGACCTACCTGCTTCAGTACCCTGAGCGGGAACTGGTACTGCGTCGTCCGCCTTTCGGACACAAGGCGCGCTCCGCCCATGACATGGGTCGCGAGTACCGTATTCTCAATCAGCTCAAGGAAGCCTTTCCCTACTGTCCCGAGGCGTATCTGCACTGCACGGACGAGTCGCTGATCGGCTCGGAGTTCTACGTGATGCAGCGCGTCAAGGGGATCATCCTGCGCTCTGACCTGCCGCCGGAACTGGCGCTGGATGCAGCACAGACCGAAAAGCTGTGCAAAAACTTCATCGACAAAATGGTGGACCTGCACCGCGTCGATTATCAGGCCTGTGGCCTGGGTGACCTCGGCAAGCCGCAAGGCTATGTACAACGGCAGATTTCCGGCTGGTCCGAACGCTATGAAAAAGCGCTGACCCCTGACGCTCCGGCATGGGAGCAGGTCAAACGCTGGCTGGTAGACAAAATGCCTGCCGACTCGCCCACCTCGAGCATCGTGCACAACGACTACCGTTTCGACAATGTGATCCTCGACCCGGCCAACCCGATGCACATCATCGGCGTGCTGGACTGGGAGTTGACCACGCTCGGAGATCCGCTCATGGACCTGGGCAACACCCTCGCCTACTGGGTACAGGCCGACGATCCAGCCCCGGTTCAATTGATGCGCCGCCAGCCGAGCAATGCGCCGGGGATGCTGACCCGCCAGGCATTTGTCGACTATTACGCCGAGCGCGCTGGCGTGCGCATAGACAATTTCGATTTTTACTACACCTATGGCCTGTTCCGTCTGGCCGGTATCGTGCAACAGATCTACTACCGGTTTTTCCATGGCCAGACCCAGGACAAACGCTTTGCCCAATTCATTCACATGAACAGGCTGCTGGAGCAGATGAGCCTGAGTGTGATCGAAAAATCCAGCCTCTGACCGCCAGCGCCAAGACAAGGAAATAACATGTCCAGAACCCAGCTCTTCGACCTTGATGGCAAGGTTGCATTCGTTTCAGGTGCCAGCCGAGGCATTGGTGAAGCCATTGCTCGACTACTGGCCCAGCAAGGCGCGCACGTTATCGTCTCGAGTCGCCGGCTCGAGGGTTGCCAGGCGGTGGCGGACGCCATTGTCAGCGAGGGTGGCAAGGCAACAGCCATCGCCTGCCACATCGGTGAGCTGGAACAGATAAGCAGTGCATTCGCGCAGATTCGCCAACAGTTCGGGCGCCTGGATGTATTGGTCAACAACGCCGCCACCAACCCGCAGTTCTGCAACGTGCTGGACACCGATCCCGGCGCCTTCCAGAAGACAGTCGACGTCAACATTCGCGGTTACTTTTTCATGTCCGTGGAAGCCGGCAAGCTGATGCGCGAGAACGGCGGCGGCAGCATCATCAACGTGGCGTCCATCAACGCGGTATCGCCGGGCGCCTATCAAGGCGTCTATTCGATGACTAAAGCAGCCGTGGTCAACATGACCAAGGTGTTTGCCAAGGAGTGCGCCGAGTTCGGTATTCGTTGTAACGCCCTGCTTCCCGGCTTGACCGACACCAAGTTCGCATCGGCACTGGTCAAGAACGACGCGATCCTCAATATGGCGCTGTCGCAGATCCCGCTGAAACGTGTTGCCGCTCCCAGCGAGATGGCCGGCGCGGTGCTTTACCTGGCCAGTGAGGCCTCCAGCTATACCACCGGCGTGGCGCTGAACGTCGACGGGGGCTTCTTATCCTGAAGATCCCTCTGACCGGCAGAAGGAAAATGAATTAATTTTCCATTTATACAATATATGGAATATATTTTCCGCATAACAACAATCCTTTCTGGAGAATGTCATGCGGGAATCCCTTTCCACATCGCCTGCGCAACTGGGTATCGGACTGATCGGCACCGGTTTCATGGGCCGTGCCCATGCGTTGGCGTTCGGCAACGCCAACGCTGCGCTTGATCTGCCTGCACGCATCCAGCTCTCCGCGCTGGCGGACGCCGACAGTGCACGCGCCGAGCTATGCGCAAGCGCCTGGGGCTTCGACCGCAGCCATGCTGACTGGCAGCAATTGATCGATGATCCGCACGTACAGATCGTGGCGATTACTACCCCCAATCACCTGCACTTCCCCATGGCAATGGCCGCCATCGCCGCAGGCAAGGCGGTGTACTGCGAAAAACCGCTGGCCGTGAATCTCGCCCAGGCCGATGAAATGCGCCGCAGTGCCAAGGCTGCGGGTGTCGTCACCCAGGTTGGCTACAACTACCAGCACAACCCGATGATCGGACTCGCCAGGGAAATGATCGAAGCCGGCGAACTGGGCGAGATCGTCAGCTTTCAGGGCGAGTTCAGCGAGGATTTCATGGGTAATCCGGCGTCACCCTGGTCGTGGCGCTGTGAAGCGGCGCATGCGGGCGGTGCGCTGGCCGATCTGGGCAGCCACTTGCTGGCGATGGCTCGTCATTTGCTGGGCGATGTCGAAGCAGTCTGCGCCGACTCCAGCACCGTACACCGTGAACGCCCGGCGAGCCTCGGCAGCCAGCAGATGCGCGCCATTGCAGTGGACGACCAGACCCACGCGCTACTGCGCTTTGCCAATGGTGCGCGCGGAACCTTCAGCAGCAGTTGGCTCAAACACGGCTACAAAAACCACCTGAGTTTCGAGATCAGCGGCACCAAGGGCACGCTGGCGTTCGATCAGGAGCGGCTTAACGAGCTGCGCCTCTATCGTACAGGCGCAGCCGGGCGCGATGGTTTTCAGCGTCTGCTGGCCGGCCCTGCACAACCGGGTTACGCCGCATTCTGCCCGGCTCCCGGCCACCAGTTGGGCTACAACGAGCTCAAGGCGCTCGAAGTACAAGCGCTCATCCAGGCCGTATGCGGTCAGCGCAGCCGTGGCCCGGACTTCGAGGAAGCGTGGCACATCGAGCGCCTGGCGACGGCCATTCGCGTGGCCGCTGCCGAGCAACGCTGGGTCGCGCTCACCGACATCTGACTTCCTGCAAACGTTGTACAAGGGGTAGAATGCGCCACGTTCGGGCAGCCATTCTGCCCCCTTGCCGTCCTCGCCATAAGCCCTCTGCCACCATGCCTTTTGAACTCAGCGTCGACCTGACCACCCTCGCCATTCTTGCCGTGGTCGCTTTCATAGCGGGATTCATAGATGCCATCGCCGGTGGCGGCGGACTGCTGACCACCCCTGCGCTGATGACAGCCGGCCTGCCGCCGCATCTGGTGCTGGGCACCAACAAGCTCAGCTCGACCTTTGGTTCAGCGACGGCCAGTTTCACCTTCTACCGTCGCAAGCTGTTTGACCCAGGCCAATGGCTGCATGCAGTGGCCGGTACTGCAGTCGGTGCTGCGCTTGGCGCGGTGATCGCCCATTACCTGCCAGCCGAATGGCTGAACCAGATGTTGCCGGTGATTGTGTTCGGTTGCGGGCTGTACTTGTTGTTTGGTGGCACGCCCAAGGCGCCCCTGGACAGCAACGCGCCGATCAAGAAGAAATGGCAGCTGCCGCAAGGACTGGGACTGGGTTTTTACGACGGTGTTGCAGGGCCGGGTACCGGTGCCTTCTGGACAGTCAGTACCCTGCTGCTCTACCCGGTGGATCTGGTCAAGGCCAGCGGCGTGGCGCGCAGCATGAACTTCGTCAGCAATGCCGTGGCATTGTCGGTGTTCATCTTTTCTGGCCAGGTGGATTACATCATCGGCCTGAGCATGGGCCTTGCGGTGATGCTTGGTGCCTACTTCGGTGCAGGCACCGCGATCAAGGGCGGTGCCAAATTCATCCGCCCGGTGTTCATCACCGTGGTCCTGGGCCTGACCGTGCGCCTAGCCTGGCAGCACTGGTTCGGGGGCGCCTGAACGCTCGGCCAGGTACGCCTCGATAAGGTAACGGGCAATTGACCGATTGGCCGGTAACGGCGGCAGGTCATCGACATGAAACCAGCGTGCGTCTTCGATTTCTTCTGCCTGTGGCACAATTTCGCCGCTTTCGTATTCGGCATGGAACCCGAGCATCATCGAATGCGGAAACGGCCAGCACTGGCTGCCCCGGTACTTGAGGTTCTTGATGCGTACCTGCACCTCTTCCATCACCTCGCGGTGTACGCAGTCCTCGGCAGATTCACCCGGCTCAACGAACCCGGCCAGCGCGCTGTACATACCGGTGACAAAACGCGGTGAGCGGGCCAGCAGGATTTCATCACCCCGGGTAACCAGCACGATCATGCTCGGCGAAATACGCGGGTACAGCCGCAGGTTATCGTGCTCGCAGAACATCGCCCGCTCTCCGCGAATCTGCACGGTGGGACGACCGCAGGCACCGCAGAAACGGTGTTCCCTGGCCCATGTGCTGACTTGCGCGGCGTAGCCGAGCATCTGGAAAACAGCGAAATCGCCTTCCAGCATGAACTGACGCAAGCCCTGCCAGGCGCAACCCTCGACGCTAACCGAGCGTTCCAGCACCAGCAGGTAGACAGGCTCACCGTCGAAATAGCCGATGCCGTGCTCGCTCTGCACCGGCAGACCCTGCGCGGCCAGCCAGCTTCTGGGGAACAGCACGCCGTTGGCATCCAGCAAAAAACCCTGATCCCCCTGAACCACAGCCAAACCGCCAGGGGCCTCGACATCCAGAACTGCAGTTGTCCAACGCTCCGGGCGCGACATGGGAAACTCCTTAGCTCAGACTCGAGCCTTGTCATGTATCAATTATCGAAGACCGGCTTCTGCTTGCTCATCTGCGCAGCCATTGCCAGCTTCAGGTCAGGTGATTGCAGCATGGCTGCGTTCCAGATGGCAACGTGTTCCAGACCGTCATCCACTCTGTGATCACGCATGTAGCTGATCATTTGCTTGGTGCCCTCGATGGCGATGGGCGATTTGCCGGCTATTTCCCGAGCCACCGCCAGGACACCCTGCAACAGACCGTCCGGGTCATCGAAGGTGCGATTGACCAGCCCGATCCGTTGCGCCTCTTCAGCGCCGACGGTACGCCCGGTGTAGGCCAGTTCGCGCAATACACCATCACCGATGATCCTTGGCAGCCTTTGCAGCGTGCCGACATCAGCCGCCATGCCCATGTCGATCTCGCGAATGGCGAACTGCGCGTCGGCCGCCGCATAACGCATGTCACACGCGGAAATCAGGTCGATAGCGCCGCCCAGGCAATAGCCTTGAATGGCGGCGAGAACCGGTTTTCGGCAATTATCCACGGCAGTGAACGAGGCCTGCATGTCGCGGATCTTGCGCCGCAACAGACGGGCATTACGCCCGGCATCCTTGCCCATCTGGCTGACGACCGAGGCCAGCAGAGCCAGATCGATGCCTGACGAAAAGTGTTTGCCCGCACCACTGAGCACCACGACGCGTACCTCGTCAGTGCGCTCTATCCAGTCGAAAATGTCGATTATCTCCGTCCAGAACGACTCGTTCATTGCGTTGAGTTTTTCAGGCCGGTTGATTTGTACGTGAGCAATGCTGTCGGCCAGCTCGACCCGGAAACTTTGATAATCGGTCACGACGTGATCCTCAGGCAGATTGGGGTGTTCAGGTGCAGGACTATAACAACAGCACCCGATACATCGTAACCGGGCTGAACTGACATTCGCCGGACCCGCAAACCACCCGCCCGGCTATATTGGATATGGCCGCCCCCCTCAAATAGAGGGAACGGCCGCATCACCTTAAGGTCCAGTAATGAATAGCAACAAAACCTGTGCGGTTATCAGAGGGCGATACTTGAATACGTCAAAAGCGGCAACCGGCATTGAAGGCCTGGACGACATCCTTGCAGGAGGTCTTTCACGCAGTCATGTGTTTCTTCTTGAGGGAGAGCCCGGAACCGGCAAGACAACTGTGGCCCTGCAATTTCTGCAGGCCGGAGCGGCAGCGGGCGAAATATCCCTATACATCACCCTGTCCGAGACCGAAAGCGAGTTGCGCTCGGGTGCAGCCTCGCACGGCTGGCAGCTCGACGAACATATCAATATCTTCGAACTGACGCCGCCCGAAAGCCTGCTCGACGCCGATCACCACCAGAGCCTGCTCTACTCCTCTGACCTGGAGCTGGGTGAAGCAACGCGGCAGATATTCGAGGTGGTCGAGCGCGTCAAACCCACCCGTGTGGTGATCGACAGCCTCTCGGAAATCCGTCTTCTGGCGCAGAGTTCGTTGCGCTACAGGCGCCAGATTCTGGCCATCAAGCATTACTTCACGCGCTACAACGCGACGGTACTGCTGCTGGATGACCTGACCACCGAGGCGCTGGACAAGACCGTGCACAGCGTTGCCCACGGCGTTATCCGCCTCGAAGCACTGACACCTACCTACGGTGCCGAGCGCAGACGTTTGAAAATCGTCAAATACCGTGGCCAGAAGTACCGCGGTGGTTTTCATGACTTCAACATTGCCGAGAACGGTATTCAAGTCTTCCCGCGCCTGGTGGCTGCCGAGCACCGCTCCAACTACGCGCGTACTCAATTGAGCAGCGGCATCAAGGAGCTGGACGATCTGCTGGGCGGCGGCATCGAGGGCGGCTCCAGCACCCTGATTCTCGGCCCGGCCGGGACCGGGAAATCGCTCATCTCGCTGGTTTTTGCCGCACAGGCGGTGGCGCGCGGCGAGCGTGTCGGCCTGTTCATATTCGATGAGGAAATGGGCCTGCTGTTCGAGCGCATGCTCAAACTGGGTATCGACCTGCGTGCGCTGCAGGAAACCGGCAATCTGGTGGTCGAACAGATCGACGCGGCAGAGCTGTCCCCAGGTGAATTCGCACACCGCGTGCGGCGCGCAGTCGATAGAAAGCAGATAAAGACCGTCGTCATCGACAGTATCAACGGCTATCAGGCGGCAATGCCGGAAGAAAGCGCGCTGGTTTTGCATATGCACGAGCTGCTGCTCTACCTCAACCGCCAGGGCGCCTCGACCTTCATGACCGTTGCGCAGCATGGCCTGGTTGGTGATATGCGCTCGCCGGTGGACATTACCTACCTTGCCGACAGTGTGATTCTGTTGCGCTATTTCGAAGCGCTGGGTCAGGTACGCCGTGCCATATCGATCATCAAGAAACGTACCGGCACTCACGAATCCACTATTCGAGAGTACCGCATCAGTTCCAGCGGACTGAAAATCGGCGAACCGCTGGCGGCCTTTCAGGGCGTGCTGCGCGGTGTGCCGTCATACATGGGTGACAAGAAACCGCTGCTGGAGGATGACGACCTGTGAGTACTCCAGGTCTGTTGTCAGAGCGCGCGATCATTCTTGCCCCACGCGGGCGGGACAGCCAGATCGCCACGCGCATTCTCGACGAAGCGGGCTATCCGTCAACGGTAGCCCATGATGTTCCCGAGCTGGTCAGAGAGCTGAGCGCGGGCGCTGGCCTAGCGATTATCGCCGACGAGGCACTGCGCAACGCCGACATGACCCCGTTGCTCGAACTCCTCGGCCGCCAGCCGCCCTGGTCGGACTTGCCGATCGTTTTGCTGACCCATCACGGCGGACCGGATCACAACCCGTCGGCACGCATGGGCAACCTGCTGGGCAACGTGACCTTTCTTGAACGCCCTTTCCATCCCGTCACGCTGGTCGGTCTGGTAATGACGGCTGTACGTGGTCGTAGACGCCAGTATGAAGCCCGGGCGCGCATGGAGGACCTGCACGAAAGTGAAGGCCGCCTGCAGAACGCCCTTAAGGCTGGCAGGCTGGGCTCATGGGTGCTGGAAGCGGAACACCTCAAGCTGACCTGTTCGGACATCACCAAAAGTCATTACGGCCGCGATGAGCAGAATACGCTTGATTACCAGGAGTGGCTGGCCGCCGTCTACTTCGAAGACCAACCGAGGATGCAATCGGCGCTGCAGCGCAGCCTGGACACCGGTGTCGACTTGATCATCGAATACCGTAATGTCTGGCCGGATGGCTCACTCAATTGGGTGGATGTACGCGCCCGGGCCACTCGCAGCAAGAACGGCCTGATCGGCTCCCTTGCCGGTGTGACCTCTGACATCACCGAGCGCAAACAGGCCGAGTCGCAATTGCGCCGCCTCAACGAAACGCTCGAACAACAGGTTGAAGAGCGAACCTCGCAGTTGCGTCACAAAGAGGAGATTCTGCGCCAGTCACAGAAAATGGAAGCGGTCGGCCAGTTGACCGGCGGGATTGCCCATGACTTCAACAACATGCTGACCGGCATTATCGGCAGCCTGGAGTTGATAAGACGCCGGCTGGCGCGTGGCCGCATCGAAGACCTGAATGGCCTGATCGATCTGGGGGTCACATCGGCCAACCGCGCGGCCGCCCTGACCCATCGGCTGCTGGCCTTCTCGCGGCGTCAGTCGCTGGACTCCAAGCCGGTCGAAATGAACCATCTGGTCAATGCCATGGACGAACTGCTGCAGCGCAGCGTCAACGAGAGCATTCACCTGCAACTGCGTCTTGCGCACGATCTGTGGACCGCAGAAGCCGACCCCAACCAGTTAGAGAGCGCCCTGCTCAATCTGGTACTCAATGCCCGCGATGCCATGCCCGATGGCGGTACGCTGGTGGTCGAGACCTCCAATCAGCGGCTGGACAGATCGTTCACCAACGCCTACGAGAACCTGCTGCCAGGTGACTATGTCGTGCTGAGCGTCAGTGACAATGGCTGCGGCATGCCTGAAACCGTCATCAGCCGGGCGTTCGACCCCTTCTTCACCACCAAACCCATCGGCCAGGGCACTGGCCTGGGGCTTTCGATGATCTACGGCTTCAGCAAGCAATCGCACGGCCACGTCCTGATCAAGAGCGAGGTCGGCGTCGGCACTACCGTACAACTGTTTCTGCCGCGCTTTAAGGGGCTTGCGTCTGAGGCCGAGCAGAGCTTCCAGAGCAATGCCATTTATGCCGAGAATGGCGAAACCGTGTTGATTGTCGAAGACGACCCGGCCGTGCGTACGCTGGTCAGTGAGGTGCTCGGTGAGCTGGGCTACACCTTCATCGAGGCCGGAGAAGCGTCGGACGCGGTGCCGATACTCGAATCAGGACAGCGTATCGATCTGTTGATCAGCGATGTCGGGCTGCCAGGCATGAACGGCAGACAGCTGGCAGAAATAGCCAGACAACTGCGGCCGGAGCTCAAGGTGCTGTTCATCACCGGCTACGCAGAACATGCGGCGGTGCGCGGAGGTTTTCTGGACACAGGGATGCAATTGATCACCAAACCCTTTGCGTTCGATCACCTGACTTCAAAAGTACGGGAAATGATAGAAGCCTGAGCAATGCTCAGGCTTCAGGTAGCGCAGATTTGTCCAGTTGCCCGCCCACTCGTCATCAAGCCAGCAGTTTCTGAATCTGGGTATGCAAGGTGTCCATGGTGAAGGGCTTGGCGAGAATGGGTGCCTTCAACGCAATCGGGCTGCCCGAATCGAGTATCTCCGCCGGGTAACCGCTGATGAAAATCACCTTCAACTCAGGCCGCAGCATGATCGCAGGCTCGGCAATCTGGACGCCCGAAACGCCGCCCGGCAGCCGATAATCGGTGATCATCAGGTCGAGATGGGGTTTGGTCGCCAGAATCTCGAAAGCCTGCTCGCCGTTCTC
>LIDZ01013434.1_pt2 | contig 10360 bp, 8 predicted proteins | sample 644651 | NCBI WGS metagenome assembly LIDZ01 (sample SAMN03856242, study PRJNA289617) | food metagenome | isolation source: wine grapes on drying loft during traditional withering process | host: Vitis vinifera cv. Corvina | place: Italy: Gargagnago di S. Ambrogio di Valpolicella | collected 2014-01
AAAGAAAAAACCGCCGGGGAACCCCGTGGCTTAGAAGGGCTTGCTATGCAATTAGGAACCAGCCTTACTGGCTCCTTCTTCCTCATTAGATGACAATTTCACTATGCTGTGGTTCTCTGGCTTCAATATAGCCGATGAAAAGTTCTGTCAACTTGGGATCGAACTGGCTTCCGGCACAGGCGCGCAGCTCAATAATGGCCTCTGCAATTGTTTTGGTCGGTTGGTAGGGTCTTTCTGTGGTCATAGCATCAAAAGAATCAATGACTGTCAGCATCCGGCACAGGTACGGGATCTCTTCACCCTTGAATCCATAAGGATACCCTTTACCATCATATCTTTCGTGATGCAGCTCGATATAAGGCGCTAAGTCCTTGTATTTATCATTCGTGAGTGCCATTTTCTTGCCCCAGGTCACATGCCATTTGACCATCTCCCATTCCTCAGGCTCAAGCTTCCCCTTCTTATTCAGGATGCCCCAAGGAATCTCCAGCTTGCCGATGTCATGAATTAACGCCCCAAGTGTAAATTGCCGTTTGGAGAGAGTATCCAGTTCCAGCAGGTCACTGATATCCATCGCGTACCGGAAGACCCGTTTGGAATGGCGAAAGGTTTCCATGTCTTTATACATAAAGAGGTTCAGCTGTTGCTCAATATCGCGCACGTCCTGGCTAAAATCAATTTCCTGTTCCAGCGGGGAGTGAGCACCATAGATATGTACCGTATTCTTACCTTGTTTCTTAGAATAATACAGAGCCTGATCTGCTTGATCCACAAGCTGGGACTTATCATGAATATCGCTGCTGCAGGAAGCAACCCCTGCGGAAAAGGCCAGACATCCGAGCGGGAAGATCTCAACCCCTGTAAAGCGGCTGTTATTCAGTTTTTTGCGCAGCAGGTCAATGTAAGCCCGGGCCTGTTGACTATCATAATCTGGCATAAGCAGCGTGAATTCTTCACCGCCATAACGTGCGGCAATCGTGCCTGATTTGAGCGATTCACTGCGGAGAGTCTCACCGACAAAAGCGATCAGCTTGTCCCCTTGAAGATGTCCGTAATGATCGTTATATTTCTTGAAGTCATCGAGATCAATCATGGCAAGGGACAGCGTGGTGCCTGAATCCTTCGATTTCTGGATTTCCAATTCCAATATCTCTTCAAAGTAGCTATGATTAAACAATCCTGTTCGTTGATCCGTATTGGCCCGCTCCTCAATGCTGCGGTACATGGCGAACAGTCTTTTGAAGGATTGGCATAAAAGTATGCTCAGGCATAAAAAGAGGGCCAGACCCAATATTCCGTTATGAAAGACGAGCACAGTCAGCACTAAAGAAAGTACCAGTGTACATAAATAAACAATAAATGAATCTTTTATAATGTCCTTTATAGTCTCATATAGGGTACCTTTATACAGAATATAATAATATAGACCGACTAGAAGTGTATTGCCGATAAAATAAACAGCGAGTGTCAATAGATAGGCTGTGATTTTCTCATTTACAAGTGTGCCTGACTGTCCTCCCAGCAAGTCGAATGTAAAGGAAGCAAGAGAGATCATAATAGAGTAAATAGAGAAATTGGTCAGATGCTTCCACCAGCTTGTACTGCGATCAAAAAAGTAAAAAATAAGACAGTTCAGCAGGAGAATTGTCAAAGTATAAGAACCACCAAATACAAAAACACAGGCTAAATAAACCGCTGATTCCATGGTCAGCTCATTGCCCTCCGGGGGCAGCTGAACTAAGGAAAAGGTTAATATTAAACTGGCTCCTGTTAGAGCATATACCCAGACCCATGATGGAGTGGAATAGTGCAGAAACTCGAAATGGTTGCTATAACCAAACAGCACTAATCCTAGTAGACAGATGAGTAGAGCATATATATGGCCTGAATTAATATTGCCAACAAACGATTTAAGCTTGGACATGATTACCCCTCTTTGCTAACAAATTGTGCCTGTGTACATAATAAAGGTTTTAGGGATAAATGAATAGTGATATTACAAAGAAGCAGGCTGTTGCAGCCTGCTTCTTTGTATGGAGAAATTAATGACCTCCGATTCTAAAACCCGAAGTAAGTGAGATAACAACGGAAGCTACGATAATTGCGTTAATCGCGATACGAGAGTAGCTGATGCCTTCCAGTCTTTTTTTCAAGTCAATTCCTCCTTAAATTAGTTTGCGGCCTAACTGTCACTAACGGACTGAGATTTCAGCTTCGGGTTAACCGGCACCATGACCTGCAGGATATACAGGAAGATCCCCACATTCATCACTACATCCCCAATGCTGATGGCCTGGGTACGTGGATAAGGGCTGGAGAGAGGGATAATATCACCCAGAAAAGGCAGGATCGTCGAAGAATTTAATAAAAAATGCTTCGTTACCACATCGCCACTCTGCAGCATCTTGAGATAAATTGGGTCCAAGACAGATGCAGCTTCTAAGGATACGGGCATTCTTCCTCCGTTGACAAACATGACCAGAAAGTTCAGGAACACGCCTGTCATAATCATCCAGAATCCTTTGTTATGCCGGTTCAACCATAAAAAAATCAGTCCGACCGCATACACAGCGGTGAAAATATACCCGCTGGCCGCGGCTATAGTGGACGACCGCTCCTGAATATAATACATGAAAAACTGGAATACCAAGAGAAAGGGAAATATCCAACCTGCTTTGAGACGGATGTTGCTGAATTGGACCAGACCGTGTTTTACTCCGCCCCGGAAGAATCCAATGATTAAGCCAAGAATGATACCATCGTAAACCATACTTGTACCTTCCTTTGTTCAAGATAAGCAATGTATAAATATTCCGTCTTATACATTCTTTCTAAATTCGCTACGAATAAAAAAACCCCTCTTTTTATGGAAAATTATTTTTTCTTTACATACCCGTGGGGGGTATGATAAACTTGGTTTTGCAGGGATGATATGAGGAGGTATACAACGTTGAAAGAAGATAAGCTGTCTCCTGCATCATGCGATAGCGGTTGTCATACACCCGGAGAACGGAAAAGTCATCATTCGGTAGAATTCAAGAATGGATTGTCTACCCGCCTTAATCGGATTGAAGGACAGATTCGTGGGGTCAAGGGAATGATTGAACGAGATACTTATTGTGATGATGTACTTAATCAGCTTGCAGCAGTACAAGCGGCACTGAACAGTGTCGGAAGGCTGTTGCTTGAAGGACATATGAAGAGCTGCATCATTGAGCGGATCGAAGCCGGAGAGCATGAGGTTATCGACGAGTTGCTGATTACGGTTAATAAATTAATGAAATGAGGGAATGGTTATGTCAAACGTTACATTAAATGTAGAAGGAATGTCCTGCGGGCATTGTGTCAGTTCAGTAGAGAAGGCTGTGAGTGGTCTCGGCGCTGCTGCTAAGGTAGATCTACCGGCTAAGACAGTTGCGGTTGAATATGATGAGAACAAGATAAGCTTAAGTGCTATTAAAGAAGCTATTGAAGAGCAAGGGTATGACGTAGTTTGAGATAAAGCACAATATGAAGGCTTGGAGCGGGCGTACCGAAAGGTTCCCAGGTGGCTCCAATGCCTTTTCTTTTAGAATAGATTATACCCCTTGGGGGTATGCGGAGGTGTGGAGATGACAGAGAAGACCGCAGTACTGGATCTAAAACAAACAACCCTGCAGATCACGGGTATGACCTGTGCTGCTTGTGCAACACGGATAGAGAAAGGCCTATCCCGGATGGAGGGAGTCTCTCGTGCTAATGTCAATTTGGCACTGGAGCAAGCCTCGGTTAGCTTCGACCCGCAGTTAACTGATCTGCCGCAAATTGAGGGCAAAATCCGCGATCTTGGCTACGATACGCTTAGAGAGTCGGCAGACTTTGATATCACGGGCATGACCTGTGCTGCCTGTTCGGCAAGAATTGAGAAGGTACTGGGACGTATGCCTGGCATAGCTGTAGTGAATGTTAATTTGGCTCTGGAGACCGCACATGTGGAGTATACGCCAGGAAACATTAATACGCAGGAGATTATGGAGAAGGTAAGCAGCATTGGGTACAAAGCTTCCCTAAAAGAAGACCGTAAGGCGAATGTTGATCAGCGTGCACTTGAGATTCTCCGCAAACGAAATAAATGGATCATTTCTGCACTGTTGTCCCTTCCGTTACTATGGGCGATGGTAGGGCATTTCTCTTTTACGTCTTGGATTCCGACGCCAGAGCTGTTAATGAATCCGTGGTTCCAACTTGCTCTGGCTACACCCGTGCAGTTCATTATCGGCTGGCAGTTCTATGTAGGTGCCTACAAAGCGCTTCGCAACGGCAGCGCCAATATGGATGTGCTGGTCGTGCTCGGTACTTCGGCAGCTTATTTATATAGCTTATACCTGACCTTTGATTCCTTACGAATGAATGGGATGAACCATACGGTAGAAATGTACTATGAGACTAGCGCCATTCTGATTACGCTCATATTGCTTGGCAAATGGTTTGAGGCACTGGCAAAAGGGCGTTCCTCCGAGGCGATCAAAAGCCTGATGGGTCTGCAAGCCAAGTCAGCTTTAGTGATCCGTGAAGGCGCCGAGATTAGCATTCCAATAGAAGAAGTTATTATTGGTGATATTGTGCTGGTTAAGCCAGGTACGAAAATACCTGTGGATGGTGATGTGGTGGAGGGATTATCGTCTGTCGATGAATCCATGCTGACAGGCGAGAGTATCCCCGTAGAGAAGAAGCCGGGAGATTCTGTGATTGGGGCAACGCTGAACAAAAATGGGATGCTGCGGGTCAAAGCCCGTAAAGTAGGCCGTGATACAGCCTTGGCGCAAATCATCAGAGTGGTTGAGGAAGCTCAAGGCTCTAAAGCACCGATTCAACGAATTGCCGATGTGATATCCGGTATCTTTGTACCGATTGTCGTCGGAATTGCTGTATTGACCTTTATTGTATGGTATTTCTGGGCTGCTCCAGGCCAATTCGCAGATGCTCTGGAGAAGGCGATCGCCGTACTGGTTATAGCTTGCCCATGTGCGCTTGGACTGGCTACACCAACCTCAATTATGGCTGGTTCCGGTCGAGCGGCTGAGCTTGGAATCCTGTTTAAGGGCGGAGAGCATCTGGAAGCTGCACAGGGCATTAAGATTGTGGTATTGGATAAGACAGGAACGGTAACCAACGGGAAGCCGGTATTGACCGATGTGTTAACCACTGCGGGTACTGCAGCACTGGGTATAGAGATTGACGAGAATCGTCTGTTGTCCATCGCTGCGGCTGCCGAGAAGCTCTCGGAGCATCCACTCGCTGAGGCTATTGTAGCAGGTGCAACTGACAGAGGTTTGGTTCTGCCAGGCGCTGAGCAGTTTCATAATGTACCCGGACGGGGGATTTCGGCTGTCGTATCCGGTCAAGCCATCAGTGTAGGCACACGCCGGATGATGGAAGAGAACGGTGTGGACATTACGGAGTGGGTGGCTATCATGAAGGGGCTGGAGCAGGAAGGAAAGACGGCTATGCTGGTGGCGATTGAGGGTGTAATCGCCGGTGTGGTTGCCGTTGCCGATACGATTAAAGAGACCTCGCGGGCAGCAGTGGCTTCACTTCATGAAATGGGCATTGAAGTAGTTATGATTACCGGAGACAATAAGATTACGGCTCAGGCAATTGCGGACCAAGCCGGAATACGGACCGTACTGGCTGAGGTCCTGCCCGAAGGCAAGGCCGAAGAAGTCCGGCGGTTGCAGCAGGGCGGTGTTAAGGTGGCAATGGTTGGCGATGGCATCAATGACGCGCCCGCTCTGGCGACGGCTGATACCGGCATGGCTATTGGTACCGGTACAGATGTAGCGATGGAAGCGGCAGATATTACTCTGATGCGGGGCGATTTAAAAAGTATCCCCGATGCGATTCTAATGAGCCGCAAGACGATGCGTAATATTAAGCAGAATTTGTTCTGGGCGCTGGCTTACAATACAATTGGGATACCGATTGCCGCGCTGGGCTTTCTGGCTCCGTGGCTTGCCGGTGCTGCAATGGCATTCAGCTCCGTATCTGTTGTACTGAATGCGCTGCGGCTGCAGCGGGTGAAGCTGTAATCCTAATTGAGGAGTGAATGTTGTGAATAACGAGACGATTTCCCTATTAATGAAGCATACCTCCGTTCGCCAATTTCAGGACAGACCTGTAAGTGAGGAGCAGCTTGCTGCCATCATTGGAGCAGGTCAGATGGCGTCTACCTCCAGCAGTGTTCAGGCCTATAGTGTCATTGCCGTAACGGATGGAGACCTGCAAACAAAGCTGGCTGCCTTAGCAGGCAACCAACCCTATATTGAGCAATGTCCGATTTTTCTGGTCTGGTGTGCTGACCTGTACCGACTGCGTGAAGTTTCGAAACCCTATGTGCAGGGGGCCGCTACTTATGAGGATTCTACCGAAAATTTCATCGTAGCCACTGTTGATGTGGCGCTAGCCGCTCAGAATGCGGCTATTGCGGCGGAATCGCTGGGGCTCGGGATTGTATATATCGGTGGTATCCGCAACCGAATTGCTGAGGTATCGGAGCTCCTGGGGTTACCAGAATTAGTGTATCCTTTGTTCGGGATGTGTATAGGTTATCCGGCTGCAACAAATGGTCTTCGTCCACGCCTTCCATTGCCAGCTGTTCTGCACCGCAACGGTTATAACGCAGAGACAACTGTAGAGCAGGTCAAGGTTTACGATGAAGTCACTACGGCTTACTTACAGGAGCGGACCGGAGGCACAAGTAGCACCCCATGGTCTGCTTTGATGGCAAAGCGGCTGGCAGAGCCGACCCGGCTGCATATGAAGGATTTTTTGCTGAAGAAGGGCTTCTTGCAAAAGTAATATTAACGTTGATTATAAATGATTCTTCTATTTCTACAGGAAAAGGGTACCGGCCATAAAGGGCGGTACCCTTTTCCTGTTGTTTGAAGCGAGTGATTCCTTTGCTTTTTGGATTACTTAAGACGGATTGCCATACCATTTATAAGTCATCACTGATTTGGCAGGGACGTTGACTACGAATGATTGGCTGCCCCACTGAATCTTGACATTTCGAGCCGAGGTTTGCGGATTGTAGGCGACAACAACCTTGGAGCCATCCGGATTCTTGAAGGCTACATTCTTCAGGTCGTTGCTGCTGTTGGACTGAATGCGGTAAGCACCCGGGACGACAAACTTACTGAAGTGGCCGAGCAGATAGTATTGCTTGGTATAGGTGACCGTATTCTCTGGGTTATCGTTCCGATTGTCGGAGTTCTGGATCGTGACCATCCCTCGGTTGGTATTGTTAGCGGCAAGCAGTGCGGGACCATCCTTCTGATCCAGGGCGGCGTTCCACAGGGTGATCGATTTGGACCAGTTGCGTGTAATATTAATAAATTCCGAAATCATGTTGTCAAAACCTTGGGTAGTCCCGTTCTGCGGATCATTCCAAGTCCCGAATCCACCTTCGGTGAACCAGACATCCTTGTCGGGATGTGCGTTGTGCATAGAGGTCATCTGCGAGCCATCCCCGCTGTCGTAATGATGGAAGGCACTGCCAGCGATATAATTGGCTTTGCCGGCGTTCTTCAGGTTCTGAACAACCGTGTTCGGAAAGCTCCAGTCCAGATAGTTGTGATCAAAAGCGATAATCTTCGTATTAATGCCAGCGCTGCTAAGTGTAGGCCCCAGATAATCGCCGATAAAGCCAGTCTCATCCTGCTCATTCATCCCCATCGACGGATAAGCGCTGGTTTCATATTTGGGTTCGTTCTGCACGGTGACGGCATAGATAGGGATTCCCTGTGCCTGATAGGCTTGAATGTATTTTTTGAAATAATCGGCGTAGGTCTGATAGTACTCAGCCTTGAGTTTACCACCGTTCAGTATGCCCGAGTATTTCATCCAGGCAGGAGCGCTCCAAGGGGAAGCGAACACCTTAATGTTCGGATTCTTGGCGATTGCTGCCTTGACCATGGGCACGATATAAGACAAATCGCGGCCTATAGTGAACTGGCTGAGCGAGGTGTCCCCGGCTGTGTCGTCATACGTATAGGCTGCCCAAGCAAAGTCCGAGCTGCCCATCGGTTGCCGCAGCACGCTCAGGCCGATGCCGCTAGTCCCGAAGAGCTTCTCCATCACCTCGGCGCGTTTAGTGGCATTCAGTTTATAGTTGAGCAGCCAGGTTGAGGCATCGGTAAGTGAGACGCCAAAGCCATCCATCTGTTGATAAGAGACACCTTCGTTAACAGTAATGGTGTAATCGGCGCTACTAGCACTGGTGCTGAAAGATTTATCGCCGATCCGGGTCAGACGAGCACTGGTGCTGAGCCCGACAGCAGGTTCCGCGTTGGGATCAGAGGTGGAAATCCAGACCTCGGCCTGTTCTCCGGCGGCCGAGACCGGCCCCGCCGCAATGCTTCCGCTTACGGTGATTAGAGATGCAATCAGGGCAGTGAATAATATTTTTCGCATGAATCTAAAACTCCTTTCAAAATGGGGTTAGGCATTCACTTTGCTTCACGTCAAGATGCAAGACCGAGGCTGCTAACCATTGTCCCAGCAGGCAACACCACCTTTAATGTAATCGATTACATTTTGCGACAAATGAAACCAAGTCCTATGCAGCAATGTTGCTAATGTGAGTCAGAACTCATCTCTGCTATATTTACACTTCCCTTATGAAGTTAGACGAAGCCCGAATCAGCAGTTCTGAGTTAACTTTGAAGCTCCGTTTATCCGCAAACTCATTGTCGTTCATCAGGTCTATTAATTTCTCAGCCAGCATGATGCCCATCGTGTACTTAGGTTGATTGACTGTACTCATCGCCGGGGAGATATACTCGCTGATTCGATTGTTGTCGACGCCGACTACAGCAACCTGTTCAGGAATGGACAGTCCGTGCTCCCGGCAAGCCTTGTAGACCCCAAGTGCCATTTCGTCATTGGCGGCAAATACGGCGCTGAAAGTAACACCCTTCCCAAGTAGTCGATGGATTGCCTCGTATCCGCCACGCTCATTAAAGTCGCCGGACTCAATCAGTTCTGGTCGGTAAGGGAGATCGTGCTGCTGAAGCGCCTGTTTATACCCTTGCTGCCGCTCAATACTGTCTATTGAATCGGCATACCCACTGAGAAAGACGATATCCCGATGACCGCAAGCGAAAAGATGCCGCATGACCGTAAGCGAGAACTTGATATTATCTGTATAGATGCAAGGGATACTCTTATGTTCAAGATAGCGTCCAATGACAGCTACAATATAGCCCTGGTCGCTGATGCCCCGAATTTCGTCGTCGCTGAGCAGGGGGGCAATGAGAATAGCGGCATCAACGGTCCGGTTCATGAGCAGGTTGAGATAGTCCAGCTCCTTGGACTTCTGGTTCTCGGCATCACAGATCAGCAGCTTGTAGTTCTTGAGATAGGCCATATTCTCGATGCCTTTGATAATCTCGGTGAAATAAGCGACATTAATGTCGGGGACGATGACGGCAATGGTTAAGGTCTTTTGCGAACGCAGATTCTTGGCCGTGGCGTTTGGGTGGTAGCCTAATTCTTCGATGGCCTGCATCACTCTCTGCTTGGTTTTTGCCGTAACTTCTGTACTATGGTTGAACACACGCGACACTGTGGCTGTAGAGACCCCGGCCCGTGCGGCCACATCGACAATTTTAATATCCAACCTATTCACCGCCCGTAATCAGTATACCAATCACAATGTAATCGTTTACATTTTCTTTATTATTGTAGCCGATCTTCAATAGGAAAACAATGGAAAATATAACGATGACAATTGTTTTCTTAAATTCATGACATGTTTGATCTACCAGCTTGGCTTATTGACATAGGAATTAAGCAATGATATAAATGACTTAGTCATCTAAATTGCCTGAGTATTTTTACACACTCTATACTAAAGAAGGAGAAGAGGATTTTCTACTTTACTGGCTGGAAAGTAATTCGACTTTTTTCGAGAAAAGGTGGCTTATTCATTTTAGTGAGAGGAGCAAATATGAACACTATGAAAAAATCACACTCAAAACTATGGATAATTGGGGCCGTTGTGGTCTCTTTTGCGGTTAAACTATTAATTGTTATAAAAAGGCTGAACCATTATGTAGATCCATGGCATAAGAAAGTCACTGAAGCAGGTATTGAGGAAAAAACGATGCAAGTTGGCCAAGTCAATTTTAATTACGCTGAGGGACCAGATAACGGTCCAGCCTTGCTTTTACTAAATGCCCAGCATATGGATTGGTACAGTTACAGCCGGGTATTGCCAGAATTGTCTACACAATTTCATGTATTCGCTGTAGACTATCCGGGTCACGGAAAAACTACCTATCCGGATGATTACCCCCTAAATGCCAACCAAATAGGCAGT
>LIDZ01015245.1_pt8 | contig 10353 bp, 12 predicted proteins | sample 644651 | NCBI WGS metagenome assembly LIDZ01 (sample SAMN03856242, study PRJNA289617) | food metagenome | isolation source: wine grapes on drying loft during traditional withering process | host: Vitis vinifera cv. Corvina | place: Italy: Gargagnago di S. Ambrogio di Valpolicella | collected 2014-01
CAACCCAACGGCGTTCATCAATTGAACGTTCTACGGCTTCCAGCACGGCTTGGCATTTCACCCCGTCATGGAAATTTGGCACCGGCTGGCGCCCTTCCTCAATCGCTGAAGACAGCTCCAGCATTTCGTGAATAAACGTATGCTCAAAGCCAATCGTATGACCCGGTGGCCACCACGCTTCTGCATATTCATGGGCAGGATCAGTAGCGAGCACCCGGCGGAAGCCTTGTACATCCTCAGCATCAGAGGTTAGATACACCTCCAGTTCATTCATCCGTTCAAAATCGAATTTCACACTGCCAAGACTGCCGTTGATCTCAAAAGAATTCGTAGAGCGATGACCGGCCGCGAACCGCGTAGCCTCAAAGCTACCGATGGCACCGTTTACAAAACGGGCCAGAAACAACGTGGCATCATCTACAGTGACGGCTCCCTTAGGCGCATTCGTATCACCTTTGGCACTTAATCCGGTCATTTCAGTGGCGAGCGGACGCTCTTTGATGAAGGTTTCGCTCATACCGATGACTTCCTTGACGTCACCTACCAGGAAATGAGCCAGATCAATCAGATGTGCGCCAAGATCTCCGTGTGAGCCTGAACCGGCAATTTCCTTTTGCAATCTCCACACTAATGGAAAATCGGGGTCCAAGATCCAATCCTGCAGAAAGCAGGCGCGAAAATGATAGATCTTGCCAAGACGTCCGCTCTCCACCAGCTTCTTAGCCAGCCTGACAGCTGGTGAGAACCTGTAGTTGAAGCCGACCATATGAGCGACGCCGGCTTCTTCTGCAGCCTGCAGCATTTCACGGGAGTCGGCCAAGTTCAACGCTAACGGCTTCTCGCAGAAAATATGCTTGCCAGCCTTCACGGCAGCCAAAGCGATTTCTTTATGCGCATTGCTTGGCGCATTAATATCAATAAGATCAATATCCTCGCGGGATATCAGATCCTTCCAATCTGTTACACTCTCCGCCCAGCCAAACTGTTCTCTTGCCTTTTCCAAGTCCGCGGCATTACGTCCACAAATCACGGACATTTCCGGTTTCAAGGCCTTTGGGAAGAACATGGGCAGACTTCGGTAGGCATTGCTATGCGCTTTGCCCATAAATTTGTAACCAATCATTCCAATGCGCAGCTGTTTCATCTAAGTCCTCCTCGATTTTCTAATCTGGGATGAAGCACGAATGATTAGCTCAGTGGGAAGTTTAATCCGAACTTTCTGGACAGAGGCATCCGGACCGCCGTCTGGCATTTCCAGCACTTTGGCAGCTGCCAGCTCACCTAACCGATAAAAGGGAACCCGCACACTACTGAGCGCAGGGGTTGTGAGTTCAGCGGCATCCGAATCGTCATAACCAACGATAGCTGGCATGCGTTCAGCCGTGACACCCAGCTCCCGCAAACCCTGCTGTAGGCCAATGGCCATTCGATCATTGGCGGCAACAATGGCGTCGATCTCTTCGAGTCGTGTAACCATCTCTTTAGCGGCTGCTACTCCACTCCTGCGGCTGAAATTGCCTTCGAACTGCAGCGTTGGGTCAAGTGCAATTCCCGCTTCAGATAATGCACGAGTATACCCTCGCATGCGATCACGACTGTTCGAATAAGCTTCAGGACCATTGAGGAAGGCAATTCGCGTACACCCCTGTTCCAACAAATGGGTTACGGCCTGCCAACTGCCTTCCACATGATCCGCATCCACCTCATGAAAGGACTCCCCTTCAAAATGCTGATTGATCAGGCAGAAAGGATGCCCTTCCTCCTTCAGAAGACGCAAGGCCGCCAGCTCGCCGGGCTCTTCTTTCGCTCCCAGTACAATACATGCATCTACCTTGCGCATCCGAAACAATCCGCAGTAGTCCATTGGCTCATTGGCATCACGAAACAGCATTAGCAGATCATAGCCCTCTTCTCTTGCTTTACTCCCGATTCCACTTAAGATTTCCGAGAAATAATAAGCCGAGAACAGCCGTGCCTTCGGCAGATATGGCATAACCACGCCCAAGTTCCCGCTACGTCTAAGTGCAAAGCTGCGGGCTATAGAGCTGGGGGTGTAGCCAAGCTTAGTTGCTGCCGCCTGCACCCGCTGTTTCGTCTCTTCCTTCAGCGGACCAACATTGTTGAGCACACGGGATACTGTGGCTTCTGAGACGCCTGCCAGTTCAGCAACCTCTTTTCGGCTGGTGATAAGAAATCCTCCTTTTGCATAACATCAATGTACACGCGTACATTTTCTCACGAAGTTAGCTTGAGGTCAATCCCCTTTAGACATAATTCGAAGGCGATATTTATACTACTACTTTTTCTCGAGTATATTTCGTACAGTAGAATCCTTTTCCAGCGCCAAAGTTTCGGCACCACTGGGATAAAATGCAAACCATCATCTAATACTAAGCTTGAGAAAATGGAGGTGAAGTTTATGCCCAAAAATAGCGCCGATCCGAAAAAGGACCCTGCTGATAATCGCGCAGATCAGAAAAACAATCAACAGAGTAATGACTATAATAAAGATGAAAAAGAAATGTTGAATATCAATAAAGCGGACGATTATGTCCCCAGTTTAAATGGTATATCCAAAAATAAAATCTAAATAGCTTGAAGGCTGCCTATGCGTCGCTATAAGATGCAAAAGCAGCCTTTCTAATATCACCAACCCTCAAGTTCTGTTAGCAATACACCTTTCGTCCTGCTAATTAAGTCCTTTATAGGCTACGCCATCGATCATCATCAGACAGTCTGAATCAATAAATTCGGATGTCGAAGTCATTCTTGCTGGGAATTTATCTTTTTCAAAATACTCAGTAAAGACCTGTTCCATTTCAGATAAATCTGTAATGTGTTTGAGATATACATTTACCTTAACGATATTTTCCAGGGGTACATCGACTTGAAGCAGCGTTTTCTTCAAATGTACAAAGGTATCGTGAATCTGATCTGTAAAACGGTCCCCGAAACCTCTATGCAATCCGAGATAGACTGAATCACCAGCTACAACCGCAGATGAATAACTAAATGGAGTTGAAATTCTTGTAATCATCAGGTTAAACCTCCTAATATTTTTTCTTTGTAAGCGTCAAACTCTAACTATTCTATTGGGAACTTAATGGATTGGGGTTGCCGAACCGTCTTCTGGAATTCGGAACTTTCCATCTAAGTTGTAACAAACTCAGAACTATTTCCGTTTATCTTTCATAGCAAAAAAGAGCATTACTATTAGAACAATAACAGCCAAGCCTCCATTAAGATAAACATCAATCATTCGGCCTCGTACAAATTTCGAGACGGCTCCAGAAGCCAACAATATAAATAATATTCCGAGAGCAAGGTATTTATTTTTCTTCACAAATTCCGTAAGCATTGCAACATCTCTCCTTGAAATAATTTATTATCCCTAAAAATGAAGTGTCCTTATTTAGGTCCCTAGTTCCTTTTTCTTAAAAACGTAAATAGACATATAAAGTAGTAGAATTATCGACAATGAAGTTACTATAAGCACTAACGACAAATGAGAAGAAAACTCTCCTTTCATCAAATAAGTTGTGGCCTGGTCCGTGAGATGTGAGGGACTCCAATGCATGTATTTAGTGAAGACATTTGCCGTAACTGTTAAGACGGTGGCAAACGCAAGCGTAACAAACGCAATTGCAGCATTCCCATTTAATGATGAGCTTGCAAATAAGGTGATTGTGACAATAAAAGCCAACCACAAACAATATAGCAAGAAACTACCAATTGCTCTTGAAAAATTGACTTCACCCACTAGTGAACATGTATAGTACCAAGAAACAAAAAATCCAAGTGAGAATGAAATTATGGTGATAGTCAGCGCAGCTGCCAATTTCGCAGTCAAATAAGATGCGAATTTCACCGGCTTCATCAAGATCATTCCTGCAACTCCACTTATCCTTTCATTGGAAACCATACCCATAGTTGCAAGCACAATAATTAGCAATCCAATGGTTCCGTACTGGGAAAGAGTTTTAATTAACACTTCTCCTCCAGTTGGCAACGGAATATTGAACACCGCGCTTTCAGAAAGACTTCCTGTGTTTTTTAATATCTGAGGTAGGTAATATGCAGTTACAGGCTGCATAATTCCAAACAGTACAAAGACAATCGGGAGCCATATCCACTTTGAATTTCTCCACATTTCTAACATTTCTTTACGAAAGATGATCATCCACTGATTCATCTTTGCACCACCTTCATAAACAAATCTTCGAGTGATGTTTGCGCAACTTCAAACTTGAGCACAGGAATTTTTTTATCAGCTAGGTCAGCAAAAATTTGTTCTTTAGCTTTATGTATATCACGAACTGTAAACTGGCAACCACCATCGATAATTTCAATATTTTCGACAAAATCATTACCCTTCCAATCGCTTGCCCAAGTTTCTAAAGAGCACTCAGCCTGAATCTTTATGATAGGTTTTTGGTTACTTTCCAAAATATCGGATAATGAACCATCTAGAGCAATTTCTCCACCACGCATAATGACGACGTCGTCACTTATCTCCTCTGCATCATGCAACACATGTGTTGAGAACAATATGGTAGTTTCTTTTTTAATTATCTGCAACATATCAAGTACTTCCCGTCTACCGATTGGATCAAGTGCCGACACAGGTTCATCAAGCATTAATAATTTTGGGGAATGAATCATCGCTTGAGCCAATCCAAGTCTTTGTTTCATACCTCCAGAGTATCCACCAATTTTACGATTTAGTGCATCTTTCAAACCTACAAGTTCAAATAACTCTGGCGTGCGCACCTTCAGGTCAGCCCGTTTCATGTGAGCCAGCGATCCGACATAGTTAATGAATTCTCGACCTGACATCCAATTATAAAATACCGGATACTGAGGCATATATCCGATATACTGACGCAAATCAACACCCTTCATTTCGGAAAACTGAATTGTTCCCTCATTGGGTTTGATAAGACCACATAGCATTTTCAATGTCGTTGTTTTTCCTGCCCCATTTGGTCCTAATAGGGCCATACAGCGCCCCTTTTCAATTTGAAAGTTAATCCGATTAACAGCGGTAATTTCTCCAAATTGTTTAAACAATCCCTCTACACGAAGTAGATTCATTAATCTGTTCTCCTCCCAAAGATAAAAAAGGAATTGACCCATAGTCCACACTAATTTGATCCAACTCTTTAAGGGGCTAATCTGATTCTCAACAAAATCCTATGTATAATTTCATGTACACTTAATTGGTCAGTATCTAAATGCTCTTTATACATATCATTTGTAAGCGTACTCAGACACTTTATCGTTTGTTGGTAGGTCCATCCTCCTTCTTTATCCCCTCGAGATGCTAATCTTTGCAATATCGTTTCTTCAGAAGCCATTAGGCAGAAGTGGTACAGCTCGTGATCTATGCTTTTGAAGCCTTTCACTATATATTCAAAGTTCTCAGGTTTATAGATAGTCATTGGTACGATTATATGTTTATTGTACTTTCTCTTAACTTCATCCAGCGTCCGCACCGTTAGAATTCTCCATAACTCTATATCTTGAAAATCATCCGTTCTCTCCTCTTGTAATCTGATCCCTTCCGGAATGGTCTTTCTTAGCATATGTCCTATCTCTTCAGGATCTAATATCATACTGTTGGGAATCTGTGATTGAAGTAACTGGGCTGTTGTGGTTTTACCCACACCAAATGCCCCATTAATCATAATTATCATTGTTTCCCTCCCTTAATCAATTAACTTTTCTACTGCTGATCACTTCATAAAACAGATCAAAATGTTTCTTCTCCGTATACTCATCATTGATTTTTGCTTCATAGGTGTAAGATTCCCCTTGGGATCTGGCGGAAATAATAATTCGGTCATTTATCGTTTTATATTCCATTTCAATTTCATTGATCACTTTTTTATTCATATCCTCTTCATAGATCACCTCTGCTTTACTCACAGTGAGTTTAAACACATCCGTTCCTTTATAAGGTCCGTACAATATTTGAGTATCTGTACTGATGCTATTTGCTTTACCCAGCTTTCCTTTCTTATCCGTAAAAGAATATATAATGGAGTTTCGTCCCTGTTCCAACGGATCTGTTAACAGATCAATCTCTTTGATTTCAAGTCCTTGTACACTAGGAACGCTCTCACCGTTGTTATATTTCTCAACTTCTGCTGTAGCTTGATTCAAGTCACTCAGCTTAGAGGAACAACCCATAAGGTTCAGACAGGCAATTAGTACAATAATGGACGACAATGTTATTTTTCTCATATTACCTCCTATTGCCTTGGATAATATCCATGCTATATATAGAATTCGTTTGATTTTTCTCATTACCTTTTTATGTCAGATATAAATTACCTATTTAAGGTTTAACGGCAGTCTCCATGGACCCTTGATTAAGAAATGTCGCTCAAGGATTAAGTTCCAACCAGGATTGCACATGCTTCAGGAAACGTTTAGTAGCAGGGGAGGCATATTTCATGGAGTTCACCGCAATTCCAAGCGACCTAAAGCTACGGTCTTCCAGTTCCAGTGCAGTTATATTGTGATTTTGACGCTTTAAGACTAGTTCAGGCAAAACGCTAATTCCCAGCCCTTTCTCCACCATCGCCATAATCGCATAATCATCCCCAGCAGAAAATTTGATCTTGGGTTTGATTCCAGCCTTATCTAACACTCGACGGATATCATAATCCGATCCTGCCTTCTGGACAATGAAATTCTCGTCGGCCATCTGTGCCCAAGAGAGAAAAGGTTCATTGCTTAAGGGATGCTCTTGCGAGACAATTCCCAGCATTCGGTCCTTTTTCAAAGGGAATACCTCGAATTTCTCCCGGGTAGGCAACGAAATAAAGCCGCAGTCGATCACACCACTCTCTATCCATTGCTCAATCTCCAGATAACTGCCTTCCAGCAGCTTAAATTCAATATGTGGATACTCACTTTGAAATTGCTTGATCATGCCTGGCAGCCAATGCACAGACACGCTAGTGAAGGTACCAATCGTAATCGTTCCTATCTCCAACCCATGGATATCGGCGACTGCCTGTTTTAACTGCTCATTCCATTTCAGAATTTCACGGATAGGCTGCAGCACCTGCTCCCCATTTACCGTTAATTTGACACCTGAGCGGTTTCTAACCAGCAACGAGAAGCCGAATTCCGACTCTAGGCTACTGATCGTATGACTAATTCCAGACTGGGTGAAACCTAGCACTTCTGCGGCTTTGGTCAAGCTTCCAAGCTCAACTACCTTCCAAAACACCTCGTATTTATTAATACTCAAGCTAATACTCCCCTTTTCTCCCTTACATGAGTATTACTCATGTTTCCTATGATAAACATTCAGTTAACTTATGTAATTGTGGATATTATACTGTATTTACTTGAATTATAGAAGGATGATGACGTGAGATGAAACCGCTCAAAGCCGAGCTAATGCTGTTAGTTGTGACCTTATTTTGGGGCTCTTCCTACATATTTATGAAAATGGGGCTTGGAACACTGGGCGAATTCAATCTGATCGCGCTGCGTTTTGGGCTTGCTTTTTGTTTAGCGGCAGTGTTATTCCATAAACGCTTGAGACATGTAGATGCCAGAACTTTGAAATACGGAGCCTTATTAGGCTTCTTGCTGCTGGGGGTCTTCACCTGTATCACGTTCGGCCTAAAGACCACCACTACCTCAAATGCCGGTTTTCTGGTCGCTTTGACGGTAATCTTTGTACCCATGATCGATGTACTCGTGTTCAAAAAAAGAGTCGCGCCCCCGCAAGTCTTTGGCTCCATCCTGGCGATTGCCGGAATCGGCCTGCTTACGTTAAACGCTACATTAAGCATCCAGCCAGGTGATTTCCTCTGTATTCTGGCAGCCGTATTCTATGCCGTGCAGATTCTGGTCACCGGTAAAGCCGTTAAGACCAGCGATTCACTTACTATAGGCATCCTGCAGTTGGGTTTCGCTGGTGGTTTTGCTTTAGTGTTGTCTGCTCTATTCGAGACTCCTTCACTTCCCAGCAATCTGCCGAGCTGGATTGCGATTCTGGCGCTCGGCATTTTATGCAGTGCCTGCGGCTTCATCTTGCAGCCAGTTGCCCAAAAATACACCTCCCCCACCCGTACTGGGTTAATCTTCTCGCTGGAACCCGTATTCGCAGCCCTATTCGGGTACTGGTTCGCTGGAGAACAGCTGTCGATACAAGGTTACACGGGTGCGGCACTTGTTCTGTTAGGTATTATAGCCTCTGAATTATTAGGGAAAATCTCCTTTTCGCGCATTTCCGAAGAGCCGGAGCGGATTTAGTGTGGATTTATATTGGGAAATGAATTCAGGTTTTATTCCATTCTAAAAGCAGAACACAAACAAGCCGCCCCAGCAAAATGCTGGAGCGGCTTGTTGTTCCTTAGATGTCAGCAGATGGATTAATGTCCCATCATCATCGCTGGATCAGGCTGTTTACCGTCTTTAGGAAGAGGTGTATCCGCCACTTTCGGTCTACGCAGGATGAGACTGATAACAACACCAGCCGCAGCTATGCAGGAAGTCAGGAAGAATACATCATTAAAGCCCAGAACCGCAGCTGTCAATGGATTGCCTCCTTTGGTCAATGCACCCATGTGTACTGCTATCTGGCTGGTCAGATAACCAGTCATTCCTGCTACTGCAAAGGATACGACAACCTGCTGAGCAGCAGCTGTCAGTGGAGTTACACGGCCTACCCATTCACGTGGTGCGGAATTCAGTACATGTGTGTTCAACGGCATCATGGACAAGCCCATTCCAAGTCCCATAAGAACCAGACTCATCATGACTATAGGAAGACTCGTATCAATCGTAATGCCTGATAGTAGATACAAGGCTGTTGAGATAATAGTTAATCCGACAAAAGCCAGCGGACGTGCGCCAATCTTGTCGAATAACCGTCCTCCGAGCGGCATGCCGATCCCGGAAGCAAGAGCTTGAGGCAACATGATCAATCCAGTCTCAAGCGGCGTATACTGACGAATCTGTTGCAGGTATAACGGAACGAACAACATTGAACCAAATAATGCCGCTTGTGTAACCCATAACAAGATGATTCCACGGGTGAAATCCGATGATTTGAACACTCGCAGCTCCAGCAATGGATGTTTATGAAGCAACTCTACGATAACGAAGAGTACAAGTGCAACGCCCCCGATAGATAACCCGAGGATAGCCGGTGTGGAAGACCAACTGGTTCCTCCGCCTTCATTAACTCCATAGGCCAGCATTGAGAAAGCAATCGGAGCCAGAATCATACCTAGTAAATCGAGATGCGTCTTACCCTTCTTCTCAGTCTTGGGCAAATATTTAACACCAAGGATGATACCTACAATACCAATAGGTAAGTTAATCAGGAAAATCCAGTGCCAGCTTACATACTCCACCAACCAGCCTGAAAGGATCGGGCCAAGTGCTGGTGCTAGCAGCATCGGAATTCCGAGCAAGCCCATAATGGAGCCCATTCGATTTGCAGGTGCCAACTTGAAGACCATTGCCATCCCGATTGGAGCGACCATACCGCCGCCCAAGCCTTGAATGACTCGGAATAAGATAAGCTGTGTTGAGGTCTGAGCAACCGAACATAGCATGGAACCCAATACGAACATAATTACTGTGGTCAGAAACACTTGTTTCGAACCGAAGCGGTCTGTCATGTAGCCTGCAAGCGGAATAACTGCTGCCAACGCCAGAGTGTAGCCTGTAATTGCCCATTGAATCGTCTTGAGATCCGTTGAGAAATATTCCACCAGCTTAGGTACGGCAACATTTACAACAGTCCCGTCTAGGATAACCATGATCATCCCTACGATAATAGCCAACAGCGGGGGTAAAATCGCTTTTAGAGAAAATGGCTGTTCTACTACTGCGCTCTTCTCATTCATTGTTTTTGACATCCAGTTCTCCACTCTTTTCTCTATATATTATATTTATAAAAATAATGCTCGAACAACGCCTCAATTTGAGTTTCGATAGAAGGAAATTGAAAGCTAGTTTCAAGCTTATTTTGTACTCCCGGTGAGCAGGAACTCATCGTTAAAGGAAAAATAATCGCACCGTACAACTGCAACATCATCATCCTTAGCTTCACTTCGTCTTGCTCATTCGTAATTTCTCGTAATGCAGCATGCATATGCTTCATTCTCATTGTTTTGGCATAACGGGTATATTCATCCTGAGAAGCCAAAATATTATGGCCTTGATCAATCATCTGTCTGGCTAGTCCGGGATACTGTTCCAGATTGGCAATGTAACCGATAAAAAATTGCTTTAACCGTTCTTTAGGCGTTAAGGAGTTATCTTCAAGCGCTTTAAAGGCATCATCGAACGTGGATAACAAGACTCGTATGGCAT
>LIDZ01000523.1_pt2 | contig 10350 bp, 11 predicted proteins | sample 644651 | NCBI WGS metagenome assembly LIDZ01 (sample SAMN03856242, study PRJNA289617) | food metagenome | isolation source: wine grapes on drying loft during traditional withering process | host: Vitis vinifera cv. Corvina | place: Italy: Gargagnago di S. Ambrogio di Valpolicella | collected 2014-01
AATCAGGTAAAAAGATTTTATACGATGATAAGATTAAAAAAAATGCAGAAGAGAAGTTTCAAAATACTGATTTGCAAGACATGATGGAGGAAATATATCCTATTGATACTACAAGAAAACTTATGGAAAAGGATCAGAACCCAGGAAGAAACAGAGTATATGACTTACTTAGCGAGGTTTATGGAAACGGAAAGAGTGCTATAGAGCACAATTTGAAAAATACTAATTTGGTTTATAGAAATCTGCAGTTTAATGGTAACAATAAAGCATCAGAATCACTTCAAAGAGTATTTAAAGAAATTACATCAATGGGTGCGAAAAACGGCAATATTTACTCTTCAGTATTTCCGCTAAATGGTACGTATAACTATAGACTGATTGCAGGAACAAATAAACTTAGTCCACATGCCTATGGGATCGCCATAGATTTAAATAGGGATAAAAGGGATTATTGGAAATGGGCATCTAGAGAAGAAGGGCAAAAACGATTAGACGTTTATCCAGAACAGGTTGTAGCGACATTTCAAAAAAACAATTTTATATGGGGTGGAAAATGGGGACATTTTGATACCTTACATTTTGAATATAGGCCAGAAATAATAATGAAAGCAAAATATTTTGGAAATACAAATATAAAAAGAAAGGTTTGGCACGATGGAGCACCTACTAAAGACTTGGAGGTTAAAAAATATATTGATAAAATCAATCAACTGATATCTACGCAAAAAGGATAGTGGCTTTCTATCTAATTCGTTGTAAAGGAGTAAAATATGGTATATTTTATAAAAAACAGTGGAAAACTTTTAATTAAAACAATACTATTAGGTCTTGTATTAGTATATCTATGTCCATTTATGACGAGTAGTGTGATGGGAATAGAAGGAAGTAGCCATAAGGGGGAGGTAGAGAAAGCTATAAATATAATTTTTCAGAATAGGAACAAGGCACTTGTAAATGGTGATTCTGCATTAATTAAAACTATTTTTGATACCAATACAAAATATGGAACTTGGGCATTTGAACATGAAAAGAAAAAGATGCAATACATCCATAATTGGCAAGAAAAACAGGGAATTAAGTTTATAAATATAAAACCCAATATAGTAATTAAAAGGATAAAAGAGAAGTCTACTGATAGTTATTCCGTAAATTTATTATGTTCCACAGAATACAAATATCAATATGATAACCAACCATCTGCAGAAAATAGTTCAAGAATAGGAACTTACCACGTATTAAATATTGTTAATAGAAGTGGAACATGGATAATAACAAAGGAATGGTATAAAGATCCTTTTGCAGATTCGTTGTATCTAGATAATATAAAAGCTTATTCTAGCAAGGAATATATATTGTCACAAAATGCAACTGACAATAAAGATCTCGGGGATAGGCGATTAAAAGCAGTTTTATATGCTGAAGAATATTGTGGGGCTGCCAGTGAAGAAAAAAATGATTATAAATATAATAAAAAATATAGAGATTATAACCCACAAGGTGGGGATTGTGCTAATTTTGCTTCACAAATTTTGTTTGAAGGCGGAAAGTTTAAAAAAAATGGAGCATGGAATTATGATGGTGCAGGTGCAACCCGGGCATGGCTAAATGCTGATGGCTTTAAAAGTTACATGCTAAATAGTGGCAGAGCATCACTAATTGCACATGGCAGCTATGACAAGGTGTATAAAGCATCTTATAAAATGAAACCTGGTGATTTCGTGGCCTATGAAAAAAAAGGCGATATTACTCATATTTCTACAGTAACTGGAAGTGATTCAAAAGGTTATGCTTTAGTTAGTTGTCACAATACGGATAGAAACAAAGTTCCTTGGGATCTTGGATGGAGTGATAAAAATATTAAATTTTGGCTTGTACATGTAAATTATTAAGTGAGACTCAAAATTTTAATTTTGTTAGTCGAACTTACTCAGCGAGCACAGCGAGTCGAGTTTCCATTATTTAAACTTTAGTTGTCTAAAACTCAAGATGCATCCTCATTTTCTTGGGAAATATTTAGAGTCATCAATAAATCATTATTTTTATCATTAGCATTAGCAAAGAATACAGATATATGTATATGCCCTTTATCGAAGGAGTTAGAGGATTTATCCCCTTTTTTATATGAAATAAAAGCCGCTTTTATATTAGTAACATATTCATCTGGATTAAGGGTATCACTGTAGGTTTGTATAAGTTTTTTGAAAGTAGACTCGTCTAGCAATCCATCTTTAGTTACTATAATGTTAAGAAGAAGAGACTGGGTTAAACTTTTCTGTTTTGAAGTATCAAAATACACACCTGTAGTTATTCCGGCAGATGATCTAGTATTATGGTCACTAACAAATTTAGTATATACGTAGTTTATGTAAGCATTATTTGAAGTTGGAGATTTTGATTTAGCCATATCGTAAGAATTGCCTAATACAACTCCAATTTCAGCATTTCGTTTATCTGAAATAGCTATTTGTTTTTTAATAAAAGGTGAAAAATTCGGGTTGAATGGTTTATTTTGCGATACGCCAATATGGAACATATTATTATACTTGTTAATTGTAGTTATTGAAATAAATAGTAATGGTAAACTAATTATCAAAGCAATAATTATAATAGCTTTTTTTGTATTTATATTTCTTGTAGCTATTATAATTTTTTTTATAAATTTAGGTTGTGTTACAAATGATATTTTTTCCGCAGTTGTTGTCTTAATTAATGAATAATCGCCAGTTTTATATCCTGATAATTCAACTTTTTCATCTAAGTGTAATTTTCCGTCACCTCTACTCAAATGGTCCACCACCTTTTATATTGTATATCATTTGTTACATTCTGAATTCAGACCTAACAGAATCTTATGAAAAAGTATTCTGATATAAAGTAATTGATATGCTTAGATACAGAAAACCGTCTTGTGGATAAATTGTAATTTTAAGATCCATATCATCAACAGTAAAAGTTTTTGAATCTTTTTTTATTTGATAATAGTCATTACATGCTTGTTTCATTTGCTCAGACATATAATTTGTTGTAAGTTTAGGACTAAATGAAGTTAGGATTTTGCTAAAGTTACTATCAAGTTTTACATCTTCACCTGGTTTTATCCTATTTAAATATATGTGCATTTTCTGATATAAATTGTTATTTGATGAGGGTACAAAATCAATGCTATCAGTTATTCTAGTAATATCATCAGTCTCAGGATGATGACTTAAATAAGAATATTTATCGTCTACATAATTACTAATTGGTGATGATGTTTTTGTTACTGTATAGTTATTTCCCAGTATTTTCACAAGTGAATTATGTCTAGTATCTGATGCTTTTATTCCATCCTTGATTATTTTCACATAATGTGGAGAAATAGTGATGGATTTATTTGGGTTAGTATCTAAATAACTTGGCTCAAACAAATTTGATATGAATATACAATAAAGTACTACTAAAATAGCTATAGCAAAATACTTTTTATGTATGTGTGGTAAAATATTATTTATTTTTCGTTTAGTATAAATGATTTTTTGTTTAAAAAAAGTTGTGTTATTATCAATTTTTTTTTCTATTAGTGTAAAATCACCTGTTGTATATTCAGTCATTTCGCCTAGTCTATTTGTTTCTAGGTTACCTTTAGGGCTGCGCAATTACCTCACCTCATATACATAAGTCTCATCGAATGCTTTAACTGCAAAGTTAAAATCTTCTGCATTTTTGATTTCACCATAGCTATCTCCAGATAACTTTGGATAGAAGTACAACACATATTTTTGTTTATTAAACTCTATGATTTTAAAAAGCTGATCATATTCCAAATCTTGAACTATTCCAAGCACATTATATGTATTAATTACATTTGTCTTATTATTTTTTAATTGTAAAGTTTTATTTATGAAAGTATATATAATCACCTTATCATTATCACAAAAATCTATTTTTCCACCAAGTTCACATCTGTCACAAGCTTCAATTTTACAATTATCATCACATTTAAAGCATTTGCATTTGGTGCAAGCTTTTAGTTGAACAAAAATATTTTCTTTACTTTTTATATATATACGGAGATTTTTTACTTCTTCATCATTAGAAGATAGTATTCTATTTAGGAATCCTTTTATATGTTCTTTTGAAATGATGTCTTCAATGTAATCTTGGCACTCATTTAAAATAGGCAAATATTTAATATATTTTCTTGAATTTAGCTTTTCTTTATCGACAAATGGTTCTATGTCATCCAAATTAAAAATTACATCTGAATATAAAGATTTTATTTCTGCTAGTTTTTTACTAAGATTATTGTAACCTATCATAGTATATGACACCTCATTTCGTTATAGTTATTCTAATCATTTTCTAAAACTTCAATTGGATCTTTTTTGTCTTCTATAATAATTACAGTCATACATAAATTATTATCTATTTCAGAAACATAAGAAACAGAAACACGTATATTGTCTTTTTTTAATGAAAAACTAGCTTTACCATTCTTTTTAAAGTTACTACAAGCTGTCTTGATATTAGTAACCAATTCATTGGGATTAAGGCCATCACTATAGGTTTGTATAATTTTACTAAATGTAGCCTCATCAAATGAACTATCCTTAGCTATTGTAAGATCAATAAGGAGATTCTGATCTAATTCTTTTTGCTCATAAGAATCAAAGGAGACTCCTGTTGTTACCGAAAAATCATAGCTTGTACTAAAATTACGATGTCTGTAATCTATGTTAACGTCACTAGAAGTAGGAGCTTTTGATTTAGTGGTGTCGTAAGAATTACCCAATATGGCGTCAATTTTAGTATTTCTTTCATCTGAAATTTTTATTTGTCTTTTAATAAAAATCGAGAAATTTGGGTTATATGTGTCATGATTTTTTTTGTATGAATCTAAGGTATTCACCCTGGTGACTATAATAAATATAGGTGGTAAAAAAATCATCAAAAGAACTATTAAGATATTTCTTTTAGTATGTTTTTTTCTTGTAATGCTTGCACTGTTTTTTATAACTTTAAGTGGTTTTATAGTTGTTGATTTTATCAATGAAGAATTAGAGGTTTTATTTCTTGATAATTGATTTTTTCCATTTGATTTCGATTTTTCGCCACCTCTACTCAAATAAGGCACCTTCTTATACATATATTTTATTTTTTAATTATTTACAATTAATACTACTAGGTAAACTTGAAAACTAATTATAATAAATCACAGGCAAAAACACTCAAAAACCCATTAAATACTAATAACAAATGCATAAAATGGATTATTTGAGCGTGCCATTATAGAATAGCAATAATAAGTTAAACTTGCAAGGCAAGTGAGAATCAAAATTTCACATTTTGCCATTCGAACTTGCTCAGGGAGCGCAGCGAGTCGAGCTTCCATTAAAAAATTGAGATCTTAATCTAGAAAAGGAATATAATCGAAAATAATCAAAATTTCACATTTTGACATTCGAACTTGCTCAGGGAGCACAGCGAGTCGAGCTTCCTTGCAATGTATATGCTCAGCAACAAATAAAATAGTATTCATTGCTGAGCATTGGATATTAAGGTTTTATAGATTGTTCAAACTTAAATATATTATTTGGGTCATATGATTTTTTTACTTTTTTAAGTCCATGATAATTATCACCATAGTATGCATATCCATAATTTTTAAGCTCTGCATAAGGAAAATTCACATAAGATCCATTTGTTAGTGGTTTAACATATTTAAAAACCTCTTCCACCCAATTCTTATAGAGTTCTGCTTCTTCATCTTTTTTCCAATCTGCAGTTATACCAATAATATATCTTGCATTTCTGTAGTAATATGCGGAATAATTATTAGGCAACTTTTTTATTTTGCCACCCAAAGAATATAGTCTAATAAAGCAGCCATCTTCACCGGGGCTGTTGTCCACGTATTTAACTAATTTTTTTATATTTGATTTAGATAAGGTTTTATATACAAATCTACCAGTAGCTTTAAATCTATTTGGAGGTCCATAAAAAGAACCAATAGCTCGTACTGCATCAATAAAAGGTACATATTCTATTGAAGAATCATCCAATAACCCAGGAAGTAGTAAAAACTTTTCCAAAATTTTTTTAGCCTCAGATTTTTTACCATAAAAAAATCCATTTAAATATATGACATTCTTGTTAAAACCAGCAAAACAGCTAATGGTTTCAGGTGCAGTTTTTAACCAATATTGCCATAAATCAAAAAATTGTTCTCTTGAAGATTCATCCCACCTAAGTTGTATAACAGTAACTTTTTCCACTTTATAAACTTTAAAGGTATAGCAGATTACTACTCCAAAATTTCCACCACCTGCTCCTCTACAAGCCCAAAATAGTTCGGGATTTATATAGTTGTTTGCAGTTATTAGCATGCCATTTGCATCAACTATTTGTAACTCCAAAAGGTTGTCAGTTACTAGACCAAAATTTCTACATGATAAACCTATTCCACCACCAAGTACTAGGCCAGAAATACCAACTGAAGGGCATGTGCCACCATAAAAACCATAACTTTGATCAGAAAGTTTTGAATATATATTTCCTAGCAATGCGCCAGCCTGAATTTTTGCAATATTTTTTTCAGTATCGATATCAATTTTGTTCATATAAATTGTATCGATTACTAAAATACCTGTACCTGTTGAATAACCCTCGTAGTTATGACCTCCAGTACGAATACGAAGGCCTACATGATTCCTTTTACACCATTTTATAGCATTAGATACATCTATATAATCATAGCAATAAACAATTGCTAGTGGAAATTTGTTAATGGACAGATTGTATTCAAGTCTTAAAAGATCATATTCTTTATCTGAAGGAGTTATAACTTTACCTGTTAATTCATCAAAACTCATAATATCTCCCCTAAATGAGAATCAAAATTTCACATTTTGCTATTCGAATTTACTCAGCGAACGCAGTGAGTCGAGTTTCCTTTATGACATTTGTCATATATAACTTATTCTTCATGTTACTAAAAAGTTCATGAAGTTTAAGTTATTATAATATGAGAATACTTTAGGATGTGATTATATGATTGTTGAAGTGAAAGATTTAGTAAAAAGATTTGACCAGTTTTTAGCCGTGGACAATGTGAACTTTTCCATTAAAGAAGGGGAAATATTTGGACTTTTAGGACCCAATGGTGCGGGAAAGACTACAACCATAAGTGCAATAACAGGAATGAGTAAAATAGACAGTGGCGAAATTAAATTGTTCGGAATGGTAAAATAAAGAAATGGCTAAAATATTGTTTATAAGCCATGGAACTGTGAGGAATTATGTGACTGGTCTTCTTGAAAAATTGAATTTAAGGGATAGAACTCAACTTGCTATTTTTTATATTAAAAACTTTTAAATTAATATGCCGTGAAAAATCTATGCATTAAAGATTTTTTACGGCATAAATTATATTTAATCAAATTTTAAAAATCTTACCAATCTTTCATCTTTTAGAAGTGATCTAAACACAGGATAGCCTATACATGTTACTACTATAAACTCACCTAGAGCTACTTCTCCAAAACTTAACCAAAATGGTAACTTAGATATAAGGTAAAGTTCAATGGCAATGATAAGGCCATTGACAATGCTAGGCCAAAGCGTTGCAAGTAAAAGATTTTTTGTTTTACTTACCATAATAACTGCTATAAAAGTTGCAAAACTTCCAAAGACTACATCGGCAATACCAATTGGGCTAAATAGATTTGCAATAACGCAACCTAAAACTAGACCAGGTACATAACCAAAATCAATAAAAGCCAGAAGTACCATAACTTCTGTTATTCTAAATTGTATTGGGCCATAAGCAAAAGGTGCTATAAAAAATGTAAGAGCACCATAGATAGCAGCCACCATAGCAGTTTTTGCTATGTTTTTTGTTGTAAAAAAATTTTTCATTTTCTATTCTCCTCGCATAGTTTTATTTATAGACAGGAAGCTTACGAACTGTCTGACATAACCATTTTATCAGCTTACCACGAATATATCAATATACAAATATACAAATATATAATTTAATACCTTAATACTGTGACAGATAGGTATTATAGCTTAATTCTCTTGTTATTTATTTTAGGATGTCGTAATATTAATATAATTACTATATACATGAGGAGCAAAAAAACATGAGCGTGGAAATGAAACGAAAAAGAATAGATGTGGCAATGAAAAGAGAAAATGCAGATCTCGTAATTAAAAATGCAAATATCGTAAATGTATTTACAAAAGAAATTATTAAAGGCGACATTGCTATATGTAAGGATCAAATAGTTGGAATTGGAGATTATAGCGGTGACATAGAGATTGATGCAAAAGGACGATTTGTTTGTCCAGGCCTTATTGACAGTCACGTTCACATAGAATCATCAATGGTTACGCCTCCAGAATTTGCAAAGGCAATTCTTCCACATGGAACCACAACTATTATTGCAGATCCACATGAGATTGCCAATGTATGTGGGATAAATGGTATTAATTTTATGCTTAATCAAGCTAAAGATTTACCTATTAACATATACTTTATGATGCCTTCTTGTGTACCAAGTACACCTTTTGAAAATAACGGTGCAGATTTAAGTGCAGAACTTATTTCACTTCACCTATCAAATGATAGAATCCTAGGACTTGGGGAAGTTATGGATTGTCCTTCGGTGCTTAATGCCAAAGAAGGTATGCTTAAAAAGATAGATCTATTTGATGAAAAGACAATTGATGGACATTCGCCAAATCTCACAGGTAAAGAACTAAACGCTTATAGGGCGGCTGGAGTAATGACAGATCATGAATGTTCAACAATTGAAGAAGTACTTCAGAGATTGAGGCTTGGAATGTATGTTCAAATTAGAGAGGGATCAGGAGCAAAAAACTTAGAGCTACTTATAAAAGGAATACTTAAATATAAGATTAATTTAGATAGATGTCTCTTTTGTACAGATGACAAACATCTGGATGATATCAAAAAAGATGGACATATAAGCTACAATGTTAAAAAGGCAATTAAACTTGGAGTTAATCCAATAGATGCAATTTGTATGGCTACAATAAATGCGGCTAATTGTTATAAACTAAAAAGGCTTGGGGCAATAGCACCAGGGTATTCAGCAGACATTTTAATAATAGATAACCTTGAAGATTTTAATGTTCAAAAAGTAATATATCGTGGTAATTTGGTATATGATAATGAAAAAATAATAGCTAATATACCTATAAAAATTCATGATAACAACGTATTTAATACAGTGAGAATTCCTAATGTGAAAGCAGAAGATCTAAAAATAATATTAAAGACGGATAGAGTACCTGTAATAAGTCTTATGGCAAATGAGCTTACTACCAAAAAGAAAATAGAAAAAGTAAATTCAATAAATGGAGAATTCATTCAAGATGAAAAATTTTCAAAAGTTGCTGTCATAGAAAGACATAAAGCAACGGGTAATATTGGGCTTGGAATAGCTCGGAATTTTAACATCAAAGGTGGAGCTATAGCAAGCACTGTGGCACATGATTCACATAATCTTATAGTCATTGGAGACAATGATGGGGATATGCTAATAGCCATAGAAGAATTAAAAAAGGTGAATGGTGGTTATACAGTTGTAAGTAATGGAGTAGTAAAAGGAACACTCAAACTTCCAATTGCAGGAATTATCAGTGATAAATCTTCTGAATATGTAATGAATAAATTACATAAAATGCTGGAAGAAGCAAAAAAACTTCATGTAAATAAAGATATAGATCCCTTTATTACATTGTCCTTTATTGCATTACCGGTTATTCCTGAGATTAGAATAACAGATCAAGGTCTGTTTGATGTTACAAAGTTTGAATTTATAAAGTACAATGAATAAAAAAATGAGGTGTGTTAATTGAGCGGTATTGCAGGAAGTGGATGTGAACTTATAACTCCATTGTGTGAGAGAAAATCATTGGAAGAAATTGAACGGAGCATAATTAAAAAATATAGAAAAACTACATGGACAAAGTTTATCAAAGCAATCAAAACATTTAATTTGATTGGAGAAGGCGATAAAATTGCAGTGGCAGTTTCAGGTGGAAAAGACAGTCTTTTAATGGCCAAGATGTTTCAAGAATTAAAGAAGTATACAGAAGTTGATTTTGAACTTGAATTCATTGCAATGGATCCAGGGTTCCATGAGAGTAATAAGAAATTACTTCTAAATAATTGTGAGTATTTAAATATACCAGTGAAATTATTTGAATCTGGTATTTTTGGAATTGTGGAGAAGATAGCAAAGGATTATCCTTGTTATATGTGTGCCAAAATGAGAAGGGGTGCACTTTATAATAAAGCAAAGGAACTAGGGTGTAATAAACTTGCACTAGGGCATCACT
>LIDZ01014710.1_pt6 | contig 10349 bp, 9 predicted proteins | sample 644651 | NCBI WGS metagenome assembly LIDZ01 (sample SAMN03856242, study PRJNA289617) | food metagenome | isolation source: wine grapes on drying loft during traditional withering process | host: Vitis vinifera cv. Corvina | place: Italy: Gargagnago di S. Ambrogio di Valpolicella | collected 2014-01
CTGGACTTTCTGCTAAAAGCAAGGGTGTGCATATTGTAGCAATACAATTCAAAGACGGCATGAAAAGTATGATTGAGATGGATGAAAAGATATATAAAGCATTGATCGCTAATTGTTTTTAAAATAATAAAGCCTCTATATCAATATGTGATATGGAGGCTTTATTATAAGTACATAATAAATCACTCTTATTCATAGAAATCCGCTTCCCAATCCCCCACATAAAGCCACCACACAAAGCCACCAACTTAGCCTCTTCTATAACTTCCTGCCTGCTTAGTTACCTTGTCACAGTTTATTTCATTGAGCATTTGATCTCCGAGATACGCTTAAGTCAGGATACGGCCGAACGATAGCTGATTTAGCTGGAACTAAAGTTAACAACCATAAGAAACAATGATTTATAAAATTAATGCTCTCCCCTACAAGCGTACCTGTGATACAATAACTTAGTCTGTTTTTTAGGAATACAAAGTTTTGTCCGTATTTGAGGAGGATAATTGCATCAATGAAACATGCACCGTTTATTGCAGTGGAAGGGCCGATTGGAGCTGGGAAAACAACATTAGCTTCGATGCTTGCTGAGGAATTACAGCTTCCCGTTATTAAAGAAATTGTGGAAGAGAATCCGTTTCTGGATAAATTTTATCAGAATATGGACGACTGGAGCTTTCAGCTGGAGATGTTCTTTCTCTGCAACCGTTACAAGCAGCTTGAGGATACCGTGATTCATTACATAGATAAGGGTAAGCCGGTCATTTCGGATTATCATATTTATAAGAATTTGATCTTTGGCGAACGCACACTAAAAGGCACGAAGCGTGATAAGTACCGGCAAATTTATCATGTGTTGACGGATGATCTGCCGAAGCCGGATATCATTCTCTACATTAAGGCTGATCTGGATACGTTATTACGGAGAATCGCCAAACGTGGGCGTTCTTTTGAAGAAGCCATAGAAACGGCTTATTTGCAGCAGTTAATCGAAGATTATGATGCGGCGATGGCTTCTCTGGCTATCCGCGAACCATCAACAACCATACTTACGATTGACGGGAATCTGATCGATTTTGTAGAAAATAGAGAACATTTTATGGAGATAGCCTCTCGTGTAAAGGAGCTTATGCAATGAATAAATATAACATCCCAGATCATGCATTAATTACTGTAGCTGGCACAGTAGGCGTTGGTAAATCTACTTTAACTGCCGCGCTGGCGGAGCGCCTGCAATTTCAAATCTCACTGGAGCAGGTGGACCAGAACCCTTATCTGGAGAAGTTCTATCATGATTTTGAGCGCTGGAGCTTCCATCTGCAAATCTATTTTCTGGCGGAGCGCTTTAAAGAGCAGAAGAAGATGTTCGAAATGGGCGGCGGTTTTGTCCAGGACCGTTCCATCTATGAGGATACTGGTATTTTTGCCAAAATGCATGCTGATAAAGGCACGATGTCCAAGACGGATTATGAGACCTATACAAGTCTGTATGAGGCGATGGTCATGACTCCTTATTTCCCGCACCCGGACGTACTGATTTATATCGAAGGCTCTTTGCCGTCCATCCTGATGCGCATTAATGAACGTGGACGCGAGATGGAAATTCAGACGGACGTATCATACTGGGAAGAGATGCACGGCCGATACTCCCAATGGATCAACGAGTTTACCGCTTGTCCTGTGCTGCGTTTGAACATTGATGATTATGACGTGAATGATCCGGCTTCTATGTCGGATATTCTGATGCAAGTGGGTCAGGCGATTGGCAAGTCTGCTGTGAAGAAATAAAGTGATGAGGGAATTGGGGTGACACTTTGGTGTTACCCTTTTTGCTGTGGTAAGGATGCCAGAATGCTTTCCCTCATGATACAATGACTGAACAAGTTGAGAAGGATGAGGTGACTTTTGTTGAAGTATGATTTTGATCGTGTAATAGACCGCCGCAATACCCGTTCCTATAAATGGGACCAGTCCGAAAAGCTGTTTGGTGACAAGGATATTATGCCTCTGTGGGTAGCTGACATGGATTTTGAAAGCCCACCAGCGGTGAAGGAAGCACTCTTGCGTCGAGCTGAAGAGGGGATCTACGGTTATAGTGTGTCCAGCGACTCGTATAAAGAAGCGATTATAGCATGGTTTAACAGACGGCATCAGTGGGAGATTCAACCGGAATGGATTACGGATTCTCCTGGAATCGTTACTTCCCTAAGTCTCTCAGTAGAATTGTTCAGCAAACCTGGAGATCAGGTTATTATACAATCGCCGGTATATTACCCGTTCTATGATGTGATCCATATGAATGACCGTAAAGTAGCCAAGAACCCGCTCATTGAGCGCAACGGTCGGTTTGAGATGGATTTTGAGCAACTCGAAGGGCTGATGCAGGGAGGAGCAAAGCTGCTGCTGCTCTGCAGTCCGCATAATCCAGGCGGGAGAGTGTGGGAGCGGGAGGAACTGCTGCAGCTTGGAGCATTATGTCTGCAATATGAGGTGACGGTCATCTCTGATGAAATTCACTGTGATTTAGCACTGGCAGGGCATAAACATATACCGTTTGCCTCGTTATCTGCAGAAATCGCTAATATTACTCTTACCACACTTGCAGCAACCAAAACATTTAATCTGCCCGGACTGCAAACTTCATATATTGTGGCTTCGAACCCAAACTTGAAGCGGAAATTCGATAAACGCTTGAAAGCTCTGAGCTTACATATGTCTGGCTTCCTAGCGCCGGAAGCAGTACAAGCTGCCTATAATGAAGGAGAAGAGTGGCTGGATGAGCTGCAGCAGTACATCGCCGGAAATGTCGATTATGCTATTAGCTACTTGTCTGAGCATCTGCCTCAGGTACATGTCATGCGTCCTCAAGCTACTTATCTGTTATGGCTCGATTGCCGCGAGCTGAAGCTGGATATCGCCGGGCTAAAGAAGCTGATGTACAGCGAGGCTAAGGTAGCTTTTAATGAGGGCTCAGTATTTGGAACCGAAGGCGTAGGCCACTTGCGGATTAATATGGCCTGTCCGAGATCTATTCTGGTCGAGGCGCTGGAACGCTTCAGTCAGGCTGCCAAAGCCTATGTGGTGAAATCATGATGAACAAAACACGTATCATTATTGATTGCGATACCGGCATTGATGATGCGCTAGCTATTTTGTATGCCTTGCGGGCCCCGAACGTCATTGTGGAAGGCATCACCACCGTCTTCGGAAATATAGATGTTGAGCAGGCGGCGGACAATACATTGCGGTTACTGGCTTTAGCCCAGCCTGGCTATGAGATTCCGGTAGCTCTCGGCGCTTCTCAAGCCCTCGTCCGCGAGTCTACGGGATTTGCGACACATGTGCATGGCGAGAATGGGATTGGCGATGTTCAGCTTCCAGCCGCTACTCAGCGTCCGATTAGCGAGACGGCGTCTGAATTTATTATACGAACAGCCAAGGAGAATCCCGGTGAAATTGTACTGGTTACACTCGGCCGTCTGACCAACCTTTCGTTGGCTTTAGAGATGGAACCGACGCTTAAAGAGACCTTGAAAAAAGTAGTTGTCATGGGCGGCACGATCTTTAGACCTGGAAATTCAACCCCGGTTGCGGAAGCCAATATTTGGGGTGACCCCGAGGCTGCCGACCATGTGTTCACATCCGGCTTGCCAATCACGATGGTCGGTCTTGATGTTACCCTAAAGACACGAATTACAGCGGAGCATTTGGAGTTATTGAACCGGTATGGACGGGAAGAAAATAAGGCAATTATTGCGTTTATGGAGCAATCGCTCCGGCATTATTTCAATTTCTACCGTGAAACTAATTATTTGCAAAACAGTGCACCGCTGCATGATCCGCTCGCCCTTATGGTCGCGCTGCAGCCGGATCTCGTAACCTATCGGCAAATGAAGGTTCGTGTAGAGCACAAGGGAGAGCATACAGCCGGGATGGTTGTAGCAGATTTACGGCCTCAGCCCAAAGTTGGACATTTCATTGAAGTGGCTGTGGATGTGGATGCTGATCGCGCGCTGGGGCTGTTCCTAAGTGTCTTTATGTAATCCGATTATGTGAGTGAAAGGACTCTACCACTCCAAAGTTACAATCTATTAATTTGCTATATTTATCTATTTTGGTAAAATAATAGAGTCGGGTATTGGAGTAGGAAGAGTAGATTCATATCACAATAGATCGGAGACTTAATATGAAGAGGTTTGGCAAGCTATTATTGTGTTTCGTTATTTCACTAGGCGGTGCTGCAGCTGTACAAGGGAATTCCACACAAGCTGCTGCAAGCGGGGTCAGCATTATGCTGGACGGGTATCCACTGCCTTTTCCGGTAGATCCTGTAGTGATGAACGGAACGACTATGGTCCCATTCCGGGCCATTTCAGAAGCGTTGGGAATTAAGGTGGAGTGGAATCAGGCGGCGAAGAAGATTACTGCCACCAAGAGTGATGCAACAGGCGTGAAGACGGTCATCCTCACCTTGGGCAGCAAGAATGCAGCCGTTAATGGAGCAGCCGTGAAGCTGACTGTGGCGCCGCAAGGTGTGCGTAACAATACTATGATTCCGCTGAGCTTCTTCAGTGGACAGTTTGGTGCAGGGGTATCCTGGGACCAGACAACCAAGACTGTATCTATCATTTCTCCCCAAAAAGATATATACACACTGGGCTTCTATGCCCTGGGTGCTTATGGTGAAGTCTCGCGGATTCCAAGCTTCAATGCGATGGCCTTTGGCTGGAGTGGAATTGACCGGAGCGGACAATTTACGACGACGGGTACGGATTTCAAGTGGCCGCAGCCTGCGGGTGATGTGACACCGGAATCCATTGTGCTGAATGCTGCTGCTGGAGGAACGGCACCTTATTTAATGGTCTTCTCGGGGGATAAGGAGCTGGAGCTGACCAAGAATATGGAAGACCTGTCGCTTCAGGAACAGACGATCACAGGCATTGTCGATACGGCTACAAACAATGGCTTTCAAGGAATCGCGCTGGATCTGGAGGGGCTTGGCCTTACCGGAGACAAGGCGAAAGTGCAGTCCGAGTATAATGCTTTTGTCAAAAGTCTATCTTTAAAAGCACGCGCCAATAGTCTTAAGCTTACCGTCATTCTTCATCCATTAAACAGCTCTTATAAAGGTTATGATTACAAAACGCTAGGAAGCCTTGCCGACGATCTGGTTATCATGGCTTATGCCTATGAGAACGAGACCGGCCCAGAGCCACTAAACAAAGTGGATGAAAGCATCCGGCTGGCCTTGCAGCAGGTGAGTAAGGATAAGCTGCTGCTTGGCATATCGGTGCACAGTGAGAACGAAACTTCTGTAAACTCCAAGATAGGTCTAGCCAAACGTTATGGTCTTAAAGGCATTGCCATCTGGCGTTTAGGTCTGATTGGACAGCCGGTCTGGAACGAAATGAGCAAGTCGGTGGAACTGTAGTAGAGTTGTGATACATTAAACAGGCTACCCTTGGGCAGCCTGTTTTTCTGTGGTTATATAAGGAGGCTAATGATTATGAAGAAGCAGAATGAACGTAAGGGTCCACAACTTATACACGAGGTAGATGCAACGGAGGTACCGTATGGTTGTCTAGCGATATGGTTTCTTGGTCAGGAGAGCGTGATTGTCAAAGGAGATGGAGTCACTCTGTACATCGATCCCTACGTCTCACAGAATCAGGATCGTGCCTATCCGCCAGTTATAGCGCCAGAGGATATTAACAATGCTGAGATATGCCTTATTACACATGACCATGAGGACCATTTGGATAAAAAGGCTCTTCCGTGGATGATCAGAACTAATCCTTCAATTAAGATCATGGCTCCGGCTGTATGTGAGTCTCAACTGGTGGAGCTGGGCATGAGGGAAGAACAATATTTGCTGGCAGAGACGGAAATGTGGAGCAGCATTGGTCCCAAGCTGCGGGTACTGCCGGTTGCCGCAGCGCATGAACAGCTGGATCTGGATGAACAGGGGAATCCCCATTATGTAGGCTATATTATTCAGCTCAACGGTGTTACCTTCTATCATGCAGGAGATACTGTACTGTTTCCCGCGCTGATTGAGACGGTATCCAGCCATGATATTGACCTGGCGCTGCTGCCAATTAACGGCCGGGACTATTTCCGAAATGCACGTAATATTGTCGGCAATATGAATTACCGGGAAGCGGCGGAGTTCACTGCTGTAGCCGGATTCGATACAGTAATTCCACTGCACTATGATGTATTCGCTGGTAATGCGGAGCATCCGGGTTATTTCGTTGATTATCTGTACCAGCATTTCCCGGAGCAGAAGTTCCACGTGATGGCAAGGGCAGAACGGTTCGTATATGTCTCGCAAAACGCGTTCAAGACTAAGGAAGAGTAATGTGTGGGTGGAGCATTTGATTTGGCTATTATAAACCTCACATAAACCTGGGGCACAAACCTTTATAATCTCTAAGGTTAAACCCTAGGCTGAACATCATATTACTCAGGAGGACTTTAGAGCATGCGTTATAAATCACTGGAATTAGACAAACCGCTTACTTATGAGCTAGAGGGGTTGGAAATAGGAGTAACCTCCAATTGCAATTTTCGCTGCGATTACTGCTGTGCTTATAATAGAAATGACGGACAAAGCATCAAGGCAGGAGAAGTCATTCGAATTCTGGAAGAGTTGCCAGGGCTCAAAAGAGTGCGGCTGTCCGGCGGAGAGGTTACTTTAAAGTTTCAAGACTGCGTAGAGATTGTTACCTACTGTTCATCGAGAGGCATTGCAACACAGCTCAATTCTAACGGAAGTCTGCTGAATGCAGAACGAATCGGTCAGCTGGTGACCGCTGGATTGACGACGATACATATCTCTTTTAACTTTACGGATGTAGAAGCCTTCTCCCGTTACTACAATATCCATCCAAGCATCTATGAGAAAATAAGAGAGAACATTACTCTCTTTGCAGCAACTAGCGTAGATACGGTTCTGGAGACACTGCTGTTCAATGAAACGCAGGATAATATGAAGGAAATCAGTGAACATGTTTATGCGATGGGTGTCCGTACTCATGAGATTCAGAATAGTATCATCATGGATCATACCGGCTGGAAGTCGATTGCAGCCCGGGAGCAATTAAAAAATGCTGTAAATGAGCTGATCACACAGAAAAATGAAGATACGATTCTATATTTTACCTGCATGGACCGTTTTATGGAGCAACTGGGATTTCAGGAGCAGCCAGGAGTTTATTTTCCACATTGTATCGAAGGAAAGAAGCAGCTGCATTTGCATGGAAATGGGGATATTCTTATTTCGGAGTTATGCCATCCGGTGATTATCGGCAATATCTATGAAGGTACCTCACTCAAGGATCTTTATACCAACATGCCTGCACCCTTAGCGCAATTTTTGGATAAGCTGCCTTGTCCGGCGCTGGATGCCTTGTTTCCACAAGGAGTGTAAGTTCGTCATTATGAAGCTGCAAACATAGGGAAGGAGGACCTAATGCTTACCCAAATTCGGAATGGACTAGTGCGCTCAAATAGCTTTTTGGAAAAAATAATGCCACTGATCACACCGACAGCGATCGTGGTCGGCGTGCTGAACGAAAGCAGCCTGCTGCCTTATACAGGCCTTGTGCCATGGATATTTGCCATTATGACGCTAATCGGTAGCTTTAAGTCCAATTTCCGTGATCTGCTGACCGTTCTCGTTAAACCGCAGAAGCTGATTATCCTCATGCTGATTCTCCACGTAATTATGCCGCTGATTGGCTGGCTGGTGGCAATGGCTATTTTCCCGGATGATCCCTATACGGTAACGGGTTACGTGCTGTTGTTTGCGATTCCTACGGGTGTAGTCAGTGTGGTCTGGGTATCCATATACGGTGGCAATATCGCACTAACACTGGCACTTATTCTGATTGATACCTTGCTCTCACCGCTTATCGTGCCAGGTACACTACATCTGCTGATGGGTGCAAGTGTACAGATTCAGCTGGGAGATATGATGAAGGGGCTGCTGTGGATGGTCGTGTTGCCTTCTCTAGCAGGAATGCTGCTGAATCAGTGGACCAAGGGGAAGATCAGCACCGTATGTGGTCCGCCGTTGTCACCATTTGTTAAAGTAGGACTGTTCATTGTCGTAGCTATTAACGGTGCCAGCATTGCCCGTTATTTGAAGCATCCAGATGGCAAACTGGCCTTAATTATTGGTGTAACCTTCGTAACCGTTGTACTTGGTTATGTGATCGGAGCATTGGTGGCGCGTCGTCTTCACTGGAATTACGAAGATTCAGTGGCGGTCCAGTTTAACTCTGGCATGCGTAATTTGAGCGCTGGAGCTGTACTCGCCGTAAAGTATTTCCCTCCCGCTGTTGCGCTTCCGGTCATTTCGGGAATGTTATTCCAGCAGATTCTAGCTGCAGCGTCCGGCTTCTTCATTCGGGGCAGGGCTAGGCGGTTGTTGCGGGAAGATGCAGGCAAGAGGTTGACCCAAACAGAGACAAACTCTTAATAAAACGGCAGATCGGATGATTATCCGGTCTGCCGTTTTTTCTGTCTTATAAATTATATAGTTCAAAATACATAATAAAAATACTTTATATTTAAATTTAGACAATATACGACAATATACGACAATAAACGTTAATATTTTCTTTTTTTGCTGTGCATATTCATAAACATACACATGCACCCGATATAATTGTAATACATATGATTTGTTTTCTGAAAATTCAATTTTATTGTAAAAAGTGGAAATCAGAGGGAAGGAAGTAGAATAAGATGAAGATTCGAATGAAACTATCGGTAATGATGATTGCTATTACGGTCTTTTCAACTGCACTAATGGGGGGATTTACGTACAATAAGTCCACCAGCACCATTATGGACCTTACCGAATCATCAATGAAACAAATCAACACGAACAAAGCAGAAACGATCGAGGTAATGATTGATAAAGAAAAAAGAAATGTGGAAAACGTAGCTGGGCAGACAGAGATTGTTGACATACTAACTAAAGCCAGCAGTGGCGGGATTTCTGTGGGAGACGAATTTCAAGCCGAGGTCAATGCCAAGCTTTTGGGACTGGCAAAGGATGCTGGTAATCTGGAACATCTGTTTGTTGTGGATATGAAAGGCATTGTTATAGCAGATAGTACCCCTAAGACGCTTGGAACAGACTATAGTGAAAGGAATTATACGAAGGATGTAATAAAAACCGCTGCACCAGTTATTAGTGAGACGCTGAAATCCAAAGCTACTGGTGCTTATGTTGTCGTATTTGCACATCCGGTGATGAGCGAAGGGCAGATGATAGGATTCGTAGCTGCTTCAGTAGGTGCGGAGAGTATTGTAAAATATTTGGCAAATGCTAAGGTGATGAGTGCAGCCTCCTCCTATGCCTATCTGGTTGATGAGACCGGCGTTATATTATACCATCCGGATAAGACGAAGATCGGAACACCTGTAGAGAATGCACAGGTTAAGGCTGTGGTAGCACGCATAAAAAAAGGTGAGAAACCGGTCGATAGTATCGTGGAGTATGTTTTTAATGGTAAGGATAAAAAAGCGGCTTATACAGTATTACCCGAAACCAATTGGACGTTAGTTCTGACTGGGGATATCGGTGAAATCACGAAACCTGTACATGATATGACCAACTTCATTCTGCTGATTGGTGTAATCAGTCTCGTGCTGACCATATTTGTTGGTTTTATTGTGGCGGGCAGGATTTCTTCACCTATCCTTAAGTTAACAAAGATGATTAACCTGACCTCCGAACTGGATCTTAAATACGACACTCAGTACGAGTATTTGCTGAAAAACAAAGATGAGACAGGTACTATCGCCAAGGCAATGTTCCGTACCCGTTCTGTTCTTCGGGAAATGGCCGAAAGCTTAATTACCATCTCTACCAAGGTGTTGGATAATGCGGAGGCGCTGGAGAAACTGTCTAATGACGTGAGAGAGAATGCCCACGATAATTCGGCTACTACAGAGCAATTATCTGCAGGCATGGAAGAAACAGCGGCTTCTACTCAGGAAATGACAGCGGCAATTCATGAGATTGAGAACAACGTAAGAATGATCTCCGGCCGGGTTAAGGAAGGGGCCGAAGGATCCGGACAGATTACGGAACGCGCCTTGGCCTTACAGCATGATGCCAATGAATCTACGGAGAATGCCAAGCGGATCTATGAAGCCGTACGGATCGATATGGAAAAGGCGATCGAGCAATCGAATTCGATATCGGAAATTAATGTCTTGGCCGATACGATTCTTTCGATTACGAGCCAGACCAATCTGCTGGCCCTAAATGCAGCGATTGAGGCGGCGAGAGCGGGAGAAGCAGGCCGAGGATTTGCAGTCGTTGCCGGAGAGAT
>LIDZ01008777.1_pt5 | contig 10345 bp, 14 predicted proteins | sample 644651 | NCBI WGS metagenome assembly LIDZ01 (sample SAMN03856242, study PRJNA289617) | food metagenome | isolation source: wine grapes on drying loft during traditional withering process | host: Vitis vinifera cv. Corvina | place: Italy: Gargagnago di S. Ambrogio di Valpolicella | collected 2014-01
TTACTTGACAGCAACCACAAATTTTCGGAAGGAACGAAAAAATGCATCCAACCTACAAAATTTCAGAAGTTTCTAAATTAACTGATTTATCAATACCGACTTTGCGGTATTACGAAGAGCTTGGATTACTGCATCCCCAGCGCACGGCTAATAACTATCGCGTATTTACTGAGAAAGATCTTGCTTGGATTCAATTTATCCAAAGAGCCAAGAAAACAGGTATGCCGTTAGCGAAAATCATCGAATACTCAAAATTACGAGAAAAAGAGGCTCAAACTATTTTGCAGCGTATTGCGATCTTGGAAGAACAAGAGCAGCTGCTGGAGCTTGAGAAGAAGAATTTGCAGGAGCATATTGATTTTCTCCAGGAAAAGAAAGCACACTACGCTTCAATGAAGTCAGAGATAACGGAATAACGTGGGACTAAGGGGTTTTCTTTGAAGTTGTGCTGTACTCCTTATTGACTGGTTAAGGTTTGTTCTTCTTGTAAAAACAACCTTGCGAACCCATTTCTTTTGTTGCAAGTCATCTAAGCGGTTGAATAATCTCTTCAATGCTATAATACGTGGTAACAAGAAAGGGGATATTTTATTGAGGACCCTGAAGTTTAGTCCGCGGAAAGCTACTTTTATCACAATTGCCTTTCTTATTATATTGAGCGGTTGTCAGAGCAATTCGTCGGAAAATAAGTCGACTGTTTCCACTACGAAGTCAACATCTAGCAGCAACACTTCGCAAGTTTCCACCCAACAAAGCTCTCAACAAAAAGATTCCATAACTATACAATCCGAGGAGGAAAAAACCATGAACTACCCTGCAGGAAGTCTGATCCAAGCGGTCTCGGCTAATGATCTTAATCAAGTAAATGAAATTTTAAAATCCTCTGCTTATCCTATTGATGAGGTGAATGAGCAGTCCGAGTCGCCATTAATGATCGCGGTTCACAACAATCAAATTGAAATTGCCAAATCCTTGATTGATTCCGGTGCGGATATTAACAAGCAAGATGCCATTCAAGACAGTCCTTATCTCTACGCTGGCGCACAGGGGAAAACGGAAATTCTATCTTATATGCTGGCACACGCAACTCCTGATCAAGCCATTACCAACCGCTTTGGTGGAAATGCGCTGATTCCGGCAGCTGAAAAAGGACACTTGGATAACGTAAAAATCCTGTTAACTGATCCGCGTGTTGACATCAATCATCAAAACAATTACGGCTATACTGCTTTGATCGAAGCCGTTGCACTGCGAGATGGGTCGCAAGTATATCAAGAGATCGTTGCTGAATTGTTAAACCACGGAGCGGACACTACTCTTTTAGATAATTATGGAAAATCTGCTTTGGATTATGCGAATGAGCTAGGCTATGGAAATATGGCTAGGATGATTCAAGAGGCGCAGGTGTAACCATTAGCTTCACTAGTATTTTTTTCAAAAAAGAGCACACTTAGGTAAAACCTTAGGATGTGATTTCAGTGGATGAAAAAGACCTAGCTTCTTATATTGATTTAGCCATGAAAAACCTTCATTTTTTGAAACTGCAAGGAGAAAATGTAATTAGTGAGTTCACCCGATTGCTTAACTCAAAAGACATTGCCGAGGTAAAGGAATTGCTGAGCAAAAAATAATTGTGCAACCTGCTGACCTTGAGATTGGCAGGTTTCTTTATTCTCTTCCAAAATAAAAAAGAGACGATCGTCGCCTCTTCTTAACTGTGATTATTGTTCAGGGGTTTCACTTGGAAGATTGTTTATATCTTCTTGGGTGATAATGACATTGCCGATTTCAGTCTTATCTGGTTTAAGATAAATAACTTGAATTTTGACATCGTCAGCAATAATTTTTGCCTGATTGATAACTGGTTCCAGCCCTTTTGTTAAGACCGGTTTCAAAGCTTCCATATCGACGGCGTATCCAGGGTCAACTGCAGTAGTATAAGTATAAACGATGGTATGATTTTCGCCTTCTGTAATACTGATATCAGAGTATTCATCGCCCATTTGTTCCATCAAGGCAGGTATTTGCGATTGAGCAGCTTCAATCATTAGTGAAAACTGATCAGGCATGCTTGTCGCAGCTGCTGAGGAGTCGGTTGTTTCTGAAGACTCTGTCGACTCAGTTGTTTCCGTAGATTTTTCTGTTTCAGTGCTGACCGAAGTTTCTTCTGTAGATGATGATTCGGTTGTCGGTTCATTTGAACATGCGGCTAGGCCCAACATGCTCACGCAAGCCAACAACATAGTAAACGTTCTCATTTTCATTTAGATTTCCCCACTTTTCATTTTTTGTACTTATTCTATTTTACACTATTGGACTTTTGAATAAAAGGTACTATAAACAGAATTATGGATACTACTTCTATTTTTTTGGCTATTTTTCAAGTAATTCGTGTGATTATTCTAGTATTTTTTTATATACTTCTATCGATTATCTGCTTTTTATACACTATGTCGCTGAAGGATCGCATTGTTTTCCTAAAGAATGACCGGCCAGCGATTGCTCTAGTTTCTTCTTGCATGCAAGCAAACTACTAGGATCAGTAATATTTTATCTCACCATTTACATATAACGATCGATTTGAAAGCGTTGTCAAAACATGCTATATTTAAATAGAGGGGTGATCATATGCGTTACTTATTCGGATGCATCTTTTTGTTATTAAGTATCTGGCAGTTAATTTCGTTCCGACGGGCATTCACTCAGGTTAAAACAGAAGGAAATGAGGCTACGTCTCCATTTATTATGTTAGGGCTTTGGCACGGCTTAGCATTTGGTTTAGGATTCCTTGTTATTGCATTCTGTTGTTTCTTTGTCAATTTCTCCAGTTTAATTCCATAGAAAATGTGCGACAGACAGCAGTTGGGAAATTCGTTTATGGGATCGCCTAAAATTATTCTTGAGTTTTTGTAGAGCCACATCCTTTGCTTCATCTATACTTAAATGCACATAATGTCTTTTATCCTTCCCCCTATCGGTGCTATAATTAGCTATAGGAGGAGTTATTATGATTAGAAAATTATCTGATAGTGTTGGGATGTTTGTAGTACTTGGAATTGTCTTTATCGTTTGGGCCTTTCTGTGGAGTCACAAGTTTTATTTGTATTTTGCTGGAATTGTTTGTTTTTACCAAGCTTATCAAAATTATTCAAAATAGCATTTACCTTAGCAGTATGCACGGTTTGTTGCATACTGTTTTTTGTTAGTTGCCTCTTTTATCCGCGTAATAAAAAGCCAAACAGTCCGCTGAATTCCTCAGCCAGACTATTTGGTCTAATATACATCTATTTACAAACTCGCTTCTCCATTCGTAGCAATTACTTCTTTATACCAATCGAAGGATTTTTTCTTCCGGCGGTCCAAGGTTCCGTTGCCTTCATTGTCTAGGTCAACGTAGATAAAGCCATAGCGTTTGCTCATTTCGCCGGTAGAAGCTGCGACTAAATCGATACAGCCCCACGGTGTGTAGCCCATCAGATCGACACCATCTTCTACCGCATCGTGCATGGCAGCGATGTGTTTTTGCATGTAATCGATACGATAATCATCGATGATTTCGCCGTTTTCGTTGATTTCGTCCTTGGCGCCTAAGCCGTTTTCTACGATGAACAATGGTACTTGATAGCGATCCCACAGGTCATTTAGGGAAATGCGCAGGCCTAGTGGATCGATTTGCCAGCCCCATTCACTGGACTCCAGGAAAGGATTGCGCACGCCTTCCATTAGATTCCCGGCAGCTGGATCGCTGTCTTCGGCGCTGGTTTCGTTGATAGCCATGCTCATGTAGTAGCTGAAGCCGATATAATCAACAGTGTTTTCCCGCAATAATTCCTCGTCGCCTGCTTCCATTTCAGGTGCCTCGGCATCGTATTCCTTCAGCAGCTGCTTCAAATAAGATGGATAATAGCCTCTAACTTGAACATCGCTAGTGAAATAATCAAAAGCTCGCTGCTTCAATTGCGACGCGAATTGGTTTACTGGATTGCAATCGAAGGCATAAAGCGGCGCGTAAATTTGCATACAGCCGATTTGAATATCGCTGCGTTGCAACTTGCCGATTTTCACGGCTAAGGCACTGGCAACAAATTGATGATGCCAAGCTTGGAAACGATTGGTGTAGTCCTCTGAACCGGTAGCAACAATCAACCCTTGAGAAAGTGCGGGAAATTCCATCGCTGAATTGATTTCATTGAAGGTCATCCAATATTTTACCTTTTGGGCGTAGCGTTCAAACAGCACGGTAGCATACCGTTCAAAGAAGTCCACCACTTGACGATTTTTCCAGCCGCCGTATTCTTTGGCTAGATACAAAGGCATTTCATAATGGGAAATCGTCACCACTGGTTCAATCCCGTACTTCAAACATTCATCAATCAGCTGATCGTAAAATTCCAAGCCTTTTTCGTTCGGCGTTTCTTCATCGCCTTTTGGAAAAATACGGCTCCAGGCAATCGAGAAACGATAGGACTTAAAACCCATTTCCGCAAACAAGGCAATGTCTTCTTTAAAGCGGTGATAATGATCGATCCCGACATGGTTGGGATAGGTATATTTTTCTGTATCAATTTCCCAATTAAACTCCGGCGCAGAAATGACGGAAAAGCGTTGTCTTCCTCCAGGCATTGCATCGGCTACTGACAAACCTTTGCCATCTGCATCATAGCCCCCTTCACATTGATTGGCCGCTGTAGCGCCGCCCCATAAAAATCCTTCTTTAAAACTCATTCTTTTTCCTCCTATTTCTTATGACTGAATTAAAACTACCACTTAACCTTAAGTTTAAGTCAAGGACAGATGACAAATTTTTTCTTCGTGTTTAAGCCTTGAAGGATTTCCTTCTATTATATAGGTGGATTTTGGTTTCTAGCATTTTCGCTTATCCCAAATAAGCAGAAAGTTTTTTTGTGATTTACGCTTGACTTGACCTCAAGGTGAAGGCTTATGCTCAGGTTACAAATTAAAAGGGAGAGATACATTTGAAAAAGAATAATAGTCTGTTGATCTTAATATTAACCATCGGTGTCTTTGGAATTATGAATACAGAAATGGGGATCATTGGTATTCTGCCGCTGATCGCTGAAGAATTTAACGTAACGGTTCCTACCGCCAGTCTACTGGTAAGTGCCTTTGCTTTAATCGTAGCGATTGCTGGACCGACGATGCCTCTGGTTTTTTCCAGAGTGAATCGTAAAACTGTGATGTTGCTGGCTTTAGGTATTTTCACCATCAGCAACATTGTCTCCGTCTTTGCTTCAAGCTTTACTGTACTGCTTCTGGCACGGGTCATCCCGGCAGCCTTCCATCCGATTTATGTATCAATGGCTTTGACCGTGGCGGGAACTTCTGTGCCGGCCAACGAATCCGCCAAGGCCGTTTCTAAAGTCTTCATCGGCGTGTCTTCTGGGATGGTGCTAGGGATTCCAGTTACCAGCTTTATCGCTAACGAAGTGTCATTCGCTATGTCGATGGTCTTCTTTGCGGTAGTGAACGGTTTAGTTTTACTGGCTACCTTGATTTTTGTGCCATCGATTCCGGTTACCACCCGTCTTTCTTACGGCTCACAGGTAGGCGTTTTGAAGAAACCGCAAATGCTGGTGTCGATTGTTACCGTGATTTTATTAAATGGTGCCGTCTTCGGATTTTACAGCTACTTGTCAGACTTCTTAAGTACTGTTACCCAAATGTCTAGCCGCAGCATCAGCTTCATCCTGCTGGTTTATGGCTTGACCAATATTGTTGGGAATGTGATTGCCGGAAAAGTACTAACAACCAGTGCGAAGAAAACAATATTCGCCTTACCTTTTGCCTTGATCACCACCTTTGCCTTAATTTTCTTCTTCGGAAGTATGAGCTTAGCGGCAATCGTCTTGATTGTTGTTTTAGGGATTTTAGCTGGGATCGCCGCCAATGTGAACCAATACTTAATCACAGAATTCGGCTCAGAAGCACCGGACTTCTCCAACGGCTTATTCTTAACAGCCTCTAACTTGGGAACTACCTTTGGACCGTTTATCTGCGGCATGTTGATTACCGCCTTTGATACTCGCTTCACTTTGATCGGCGCGATCGCCTTCTTGATCTTGTGCATCCTATCAATTATTTTGCGGAATTCATTGGGAACCAAAGGGCTAACTGCTACAGCGATTAAAGAGTAATCAGCTTAAAAGAAAGGACAACTACAGATGAATATAGTAGAAGCAGCCGCGGAAACCGGCGTCACACCAACGATACTAAGACATTACGAGCGGGTGGGGTTTATTCCGCCGGTGAAAAGAAACAGTGACGGTTCCCGCGTATTTAGCGGTAAGGATATTGAGTGGATTCGCTTTGTGCAATGTATGAAAAGTGTCGGCTTGCCGATTGAGTCTTTGATTGAGTATTCCACCTTGTGCAAAGAGGGCCAGGACACGATCCTGGCTCGCAAAGAGATATTGGCAGAAGAACATGAAAAGCTGCAGTGCCGTTGCAACGAGATGAATGACACGTTGGTGCAGCTGTCTAGTCGGATTGAAAGCTACGATCAGGAAAATACTGAATGCTGCCCTTGATTTTAATGATAGGAGGAAGGAAATGAGCTGGTTAAAACAGGCGGTGCAAGCTGCCAAACAAAATGACCCCGCTGCTCGTTCAACGTTGGAAGTTTTACTGACTTATCCAGGCTTTCATGCCTTGCTGGGGCATCGTCTTTCCCATTTTTTGTACAGACGGAGGCTCTACCTTTTGGCTAAGCTGCACGCTGTCTGGTGCCGTTTTTTGACGGGAATTGAAATCCATCCCGGTGCCCAAATTGCTCATGGTGTCTTTATTGATCATGGTATGGGCCTAGTGATTAGCGAAACTGCTGTGATTGAAGAGAACGTGGTTTTGTTTCACGGAGTAACCTTGGGTGGGACCGGTAAAGACACCGGCAAGCGTCACCCCACGGTTAGAAAGGGCGCCATGATCTCCGCCCACGCGCAGGTGCTGGGAGCAATTGTTATAGGAGAACAGGCCAAGGTTGGTGCCAGCAGTGTGGTTTTGGAAGATGTGCCTGCCTACACTACCGTCGTGGGCATTCCAGCCGCTGTGGTTCGGATCAACCAACCGGTAACGCAAGAAATTGAGATTCCGATCAACCGCGAGCCTCCAGGCGAAGCTTTGAATTCCTGCAGCTGTCACTGATTGATGGTTGGTTAAATCGAAAGAAACTCCTGAAGAAAAATTCTCTTCGGGAGTTTTTTATTATCGTTATTCAACTGACGTCAAATCAATTGCACTAATTACTCGTGAATGTTCATTCCCAGTATCATTTTCACGATTTCTGGATCGAAATGATTGATGATCTCAGAATGTCCAAGATCTTTTTTCGCGATCGCTGTCATTTCTTCGTCAGAAAGGATAAAATCCCAAATATTCAGATTCTGTTCCATGCGTTCCACCCGAGCAGATTTGGGAATGATCACTACGCCGCGTTGAACGTTCCAACGTAGAACAACCTGAGCTGCGGTCTTATTATACTTTGCACCAATCGCCGTCAATTCCGGATCGGTGAAGATGCCATGCTTCCCTTCAGCCAGCGGACCCCAAGCCATAGGTACCACACCGTAATTCTTCATGTTGGCTAAAGCTTCGTTTTGCACAAAGAAGGGATGAAGCTCGATTTGGTTCACTGCCGGAATGACTTCCACCGTTTCACAGAAGTTTGCCAAAATATTAGGAAAGAAATTAGCTACGCCGATAGCTTTTAATTTTCCAGCTTTGTAGGCATCCTCCATCGCTCGCCACGCAGCGAAATAATCTCCCATTGCCTGATGCTCCAAATAAAGATCAAGATAATCTAGGCCCAGCTTTTCAAGGGAAACATCAATCGCCGTTGCGGCAGCGTCATAACTCTTCATATCCTGAACCCAAAGCTTAGATACAACGAACAAATCCTCACGAGTAACGATACCTTCTGATATCGCCCGTTGAATAGCGTTGCCTACCGCGTTTTCATTCATATAAGAGGCAGCCGTATCAATCAACCGATAGCCGACCTTGATGGCATTGTAAACCATTTCTTCTGAATTTTCCTCCGGGTTCATTGACATTGCGCCGAAACCTTCCAGCGGCATTGTTACTCCGGTGTTTAAAGTTACGTATTCCATATTGTACATCCTCCTAGTATATTCTGCTTTTTACTGCTTAATTGTGAATCCTTACACGGTGAAGAATTTTGACAAACCCGGGATCAAAGTGATTCACACACTCACTGTGTCCTAAATCCATGTTGAAAATTTTCGCCATTTCCTCCTCCGTTAGCCGGAAGTCATAAATAGCCAAGTTCTCTTCCATGCGATTCTTATGAATTGATTTCGGTATGACCACTACACCACGTTGAATATTCCACCGCAGTATAATCTGCGCCACACTTTTCCCATATTTTTTGCCAAGCTCCGCCAGCATCGTATTCTTGAAAATATCATGAGCTCCCTGAGCCAACGGACTCCAGGCCATCGGCTGCACACCGTATTCCTTCATCAATGTCAATGCGTCTGACTGTTGAAAAAAGGGGTGAAGCTCGACTTGATTCACTGCCGGGATCACATCAATTGTTTCGCAAAGGTCTGCTAGAACATGCGGATAAAAATTGCACACCCCGATGGCTTTGAGCTTTCCTGATCGATAGGCTTCTTCCATGGCCCGCCAAGCACCGATGTAATCCCCCAGCGGTTGGTGAATAAGATATAAATCCACATAAGTCAGATCGAGTTTTTTTAACGATCGCTGAATGGCTGCTTTGGCTCCGTCATAGCTGTTGTCCTGCACCCAAAGCTTCGTGACAATGAACAGCTTTTCCCTGGCAATGCCACTTTCCTTAATAGCCGACCCTACAGCTTCTTCATTCATGTAGGCAGCCGCTGTATCAATTAGTCGATAACCAGAAGCGATCGCATCTAAAACAGCTTGCTTGCACTGATTAGGGTCTGGAATCTGAAAGACACCCAGGCCTTCCATGGGAATCACCACGCCATTATTCAGCGTAATATAGTCCATTAGTCATTACCTCCAATCATACTATCGATTGCGATAGTTTCTTTTACAAGATAAATATTATCAGCCTCTCGGTACAAAGTACACTGCCGATTAGTCATTGTGCTATAATTATAAATCATAGTGAAAGAAAGGATGAGGGCAATGATCGAAATTTATTTGCTGGAGCAGCTGGTGGCTGTTGAAGAATATGGAACACTGCTGGCTGCTGCTAAAGCACTATCCATAACGCAACCGGCCCTTAGCCGTTCAATGAAAAAGCTGGAAGATCAGATAGGTGTGACTTTGTTTGACCGCTCTAAAAATAGAATTACTATGAACGACACTGGACATCTTGCTGCCCGGTTTGCCCGTGAAACACTGGAGCAACAAGAAAGTATCATCAAACAAATCAAAGCGTTCGATAAGAGCCGCCATACGATTTCGGTAGGGGCTTGTGCTCCTTTGCCGATTGAACGAATGGTCCCTTTATTGACTAGGCTCTATCCCAATATGACCATATCCTCCGAACTAAAAATGGAGGAGGAACTGCTGACGGGTTTGAAAAACAATGAGTATCAGCTGGTTCTACTACCCAGTAAGCCCGATGACGAGAGTCTTTATTCCTGTGAATACATCAAGGAGCAGCTTTTCCTATCTGTCCCTAACGACCATCCTTTAGCTAGTTACGATGAAGTAGGTGCAAAGGATTTAGAGGGTCAAAATGTTCTTATTTATCAGGAAATTGGGTTCTGGTTTGACTGGTGCAAACAGAGTTTTAAAAACACTCATTTTCTGATAATGGAAGAAGTGGATGCCATCAACGATATAATCGGCGCAGGTGCATTCCCTTCCTTTGCTTCTGACGAAACCATTCGTCGCCATGGCGTAGGAAAAAATCAAAAGATCATTCGACTAAATGTTCCAGGAGCCGATGTTACTTATTACTGGGTCTGTCAAAAAAAGGGTAGAGAAAAATTCGCCAAATTATTTAAACAGATAGTTTAATTTTCTAAGAAGCATCCATACAGACTTTTCCATTCTTGGGCGATTCTTAAAGTGACCTGAAGCTAAAAACAGACCTTCTACTAAGCAAGTCGCGCTTAGCAGAAGGCCTGTTTGCTTATTTGTTATTCACTAAATACCGCAGCCACAGGGTTCCATCCTTGTAGGTACTGCTGCTTTCTAAGCTGAAGGTGACTGGTTTGGCCTCGGTCAAGCCTTCTTTGGTTTCAAACAAGGATGGGAGATCAGAAGAACCGTCAGCTACCGGCGTCATTACCACACTTAGTTCATCGCACATTCCTGCTTGGATAAAGGACCAGTTCAAGACACCGCCGCCTCCTAGCATGAT
>LIDZ01015742.1_pt6 | contig 10344 bp, 8 predicted proteins | sample 644651 | NCBI WGS metagenome assembly LIDZ01 (sample SAMN03856242, study PRJNA289617) | food metagenome | isolation source: wine grapes on drying loft during traditional withering process | host: Vitis vinifera cv. Corvina | place: Italy: Gargagnago di S. Ambrogio di Valpolicella | collected 2014-01
CCTGATCTAGCATTTTGCCAAAATAACGACGGAAAGTGTCCAGATTGCTGGTCTTGGCCGTATCGAAATTGGTTACCGGTCCTTCGGTAAAGAACGGGCAAACCATGGAGCCTACGCGATTAATGGTCAATGGAATGCCAGCTTCTGCTGCATTGCGCTTCAGACCTGCCTCCAGACGCGCTCCCAATACCTCCAAGTGATCATAGACAGCTGGCGTCAGCAGCTTCAGTGTAGTCAGTCCCGCCGCCATTGCCAGTGGATTGCCACTGAGAGTCCCTGCCTGATAAATTGGGCCTGTTGGAGCGATTTGCTCCATAATATCGCGTCTGCCACCATAGGCACCTACCGGTAGCCCTCCACCAATGACTTTACCGAAACAAGTGATATCCGGTGTGATGCCGAACAACCCTTGAGCACAGCTGCGATTCACACGGAAGCCAGTCATCACTTCATCAAAAATAAGCAGCGCGCCATAGCCTGTGGTCACTTTGCGCAATCCTTCGAGGAAACCCGGCTGCGGGGGAACCACGCCCATATTCCCAGCAATAGGTTCGACAATTACAGCGGCAAGCTCAGTGCCATAGCGTTCGAAGGCTATTTTGACAGCTTCCAGATCGTTATAAGGAACCGTAATCGTGTTCATCGCTACACCTTCTGGTACGCCCGGACTGTCCGGAAGTCCAAGTGTCGCTACACCTGAGCCAGCCTTGATTAGCAGACTGTCTGCATGACCGTGGTAGGAGCCTTCGAACTTCAGGATTTTACTGCGCCCCGTAACCCCCCGTGCCAAGCGAATCGCGCTCATCGTCGCTTCTGTACCGGAGTTGACCATGCGTACGATATCTACAGAGGGCACACGCTCTACGACCATTTTAGCCATTTCCGTCTCCAGCAGTGTTGGAGCCCCAAAGCTTGTCCCTTTGACCAACGTATCCTGCAGCGCCTTCACCACCTCAGGATGAGCATGGCCCATAATAAGCGGTCCCCATGAGCAGACATAGTCGATAAAGCTATTGCCGTCGATATCATATATACGCGAACCAACGCCATGGTCCACATAAATGGGTGTCAGTCCTACGGATTTGAACGCCCGTACTGGGCTGTTCACCCCACCAGGAATATATTGCTTAGCTTCTGCAAAAGCCTCCCGGGAAGCCTCTTCCCGGCGTGCCAGTGGCACATTACCCATCTGTCCTCACTCCTGTCTTGTTCTCTTTGGTTTACAAGCAAAGTAATGTTCAGCGCAACTAACTCTGAAACGTCCCTAACCCTATCCACGCAGCCAACGGGCAGCATCCTTGGAGAAATAAGTAATGATAATATCCGCTCCGGCGCGTTTCATACCGGTCAGCATTTCCAGCACAACCGCCTGCTCGTCGATCCAGCCCTGCATGGCTGCCGCTTTGACCATGGAATATTCACCGCTCACATTATAAGCCACGAGCGGCAGATCGAACTGGTCGCGAATCGTCCGGATCACGTCCAGATAAGCCAGTGCTGGCTTCACCATCAGCATGTCCGCACCTTCCAGCACGTCCGACTCCGTCTCACGGATGGCCTCCCGCAGATTGGCCGGGTCCATCTGATACGTCTTCCGGTTTCCGAACTGTGGCGCCGAATCCGCAGCTTCGCGGAAGGGACCGTAGAAGGCCGAGGCATATTTTACGGAATAGGACATGATCGGCACATGCTCAAATCCGTTCGCATCAAGCCCGGCACGAATGGCTTGCACGAATCCATCCATCATATTGGAAGGTGCGATAATATCCGCTCCTGCCCGGGCTTGAGATACAGCAGTGCGGGTCAGCAGCTCAAGTGAAGCGTCGTTAATGACATCGCCATGAACAACACCATCTACAATATGCGTATGAACCATGCCGCAATGACCGTGATCGGTAAACTCGCACAAGCAGGTATCTGCAACTACAAGCAGCTCTGGATACCACTGTTTAATCAGGCGCGTAGCTTCCTGCACGATTCCGTCTTCGGCGAAGCCGGATGAACCGATAGCATCCTTCGTTTCGGGAATCCCGAATAGAAGCACAGCCGGAATGCCAAGCGAGGCTATCTCGTCCACTTCCTCTTTTAACGTATCCAGCGAAAAATGATACACCCCCGGCATCGAGCTAATCTCATTCTTCACACCTGTTCCATAGGTCACAAAGATCGGCTGGATGAAATCCAGCACATTCAGTACCGTCTCCCGCACCATTCCGCGAATTCCGGCCGAACCGCGCAGTCGGCGGTGCCGTGTTATTGGAAAACTCATTTGACATCCTCCTGTAAATAAAATATATAAACACTTGCTTGCACGTAGTGTGAAGTGTGTGTGAAGTGTGAAGGCGGCAGCAATTAGTTGAAGTTAGTTGAAGTTTGTCCAAAAGGCGCATGCGTTGGCTTGACTTGCTCAGGTGGCACGGGCTGGTGATGCGATGTGTATGCGGCGTTGTACGAGGTGATTTGCGAAATAGCTGCATTTAGTGCTGTTATTTCGGCAAATTCCTAACGAAAATCCAGTTTTACTGCATTATGTGCTGCTAAATATGGTCCTGGCGAGCTATTTAGCCCAAATCCATAAATATAACAGCACAAAATGCAGCTAAATGCCGCAGCAGCCAACAATAGTGGAATATAACAGCACAAAATGCAGTTATATTTCTACGAAGTCGACACACTTCTACTTCTCCGCACTGACCTTTCTAACTAAGCGCAACTCGCAGTACTCATTCAACAACCAAAACGGACACTAATCACATACCCAACTATTTTGTTAACAATCACATGCATCTCGCTGTAACAGTTACTTCACACATAACTCAGCAATAATCAGATCGTTAGTTTACAACACATCACACTTACCACTCACTTAACTGCTACTTCACTCGTAGTTCAACATACTTGGATAGTTAGTTTCTCCTGCTGCTATTAATCTAACTCAAGCCATAATCGATGATCAAACAGGTAGTACCTACTTAAAGCACATCTGTACAGTGTCCTCATCTCTACTCATACAACTGATAACTAACATACAGCTTATTACTGCAAACCTAATTTTCGCTATCCGCTATCTAAGACGCGTCCCTTCATTCCAGCGGCAGAGCTCTTGCACCAGACCCGCAATCGTCGCTTCATCCGGAATTAAGCCCGGAGTCAATCCGGCGGCGACTGCAGTTTGCTCGGTGACAGGACCGATGCAAGCGATTTTGACTTTAGCCAGCAGTGGCAACGGGTCTGTAAGTCCCATCCGTTTCAGAATGTGCAAGAAATTATGTACTGTCGAAGAGCTGGTGAAGGTGACCGCGTGAATGCGTCCCTCCTCCAGCAGCTTCATCAGTTCGTCGTCATCCTCGCCGGTCACTACCGTCTCGTAGGTATCTGCTTCGGTCACCTGAAGCCCTAGCTCCTTCAGCTTGTCCGCCAGCCACTCACGCGCCAGATCGCCGCGTGGCAACAGCACGCTCTGGCCTGGCAGCAATGCTGCGCCAAGCTTCTCAATCAGACCTTCCGCCTGGAAACGCGCCGGAAGTTCTTCACAAAGCAGCCCGCGCTGCGCCAGCGCGGCTGCAGTTGCGGGCCCCACCGCTGCGATGCGCGCGCGGTGCAGCCCCCTTATATCCGCCCCCAGCTCCGCCAGGTGGCGGAAGAAAAACTCCACGCCGTTCGCGCTAGTGAAGAAGACCCAGTCGTACGATTCCAGCGCGCCAAGCGCTGCTGCAATCTTCGCCTTCTTCTCCGCGCCTTCCGGCATGATCGTCTCGATCACCGGGAACTCGTAGGGTTCCCCGCCGAGTTCCTCAATGGCATCCACCAGCTCGCTCGCCTGGCTGCGGGCCCGTGTCACCACGATGCGCTTGCCGAACAGCGGCAGCGCCTCGGCCCACATCAGCGTCTGGCGCTGCAGCACCACGTCGCCGACAACAATTACCGCGGGCGGCTGAAAATCCGCCGCCAGCACTTTCGCCTCAATATCGGCGAGTGTTCCCGTTATCGTCTCCTGCTCCGCGCGCGTGCCCCAGCGCACGAGCGCGACTGGCGTTTCTGGCGACCGCCCGTGCTTGATTAGCTGGCCGCTGATATAGCCTATTTTGGCTACGCCCATCAGGAATACAAGAGTGCCCGTAGCATTCGTCAGCCTAGCCCAATCGATGGATTGATCAAGCTTATCCGGACTTTCATGCCCCGTGATAATCGACACAGAGGAAGCGTGATCCCGGTGTGTAACGGGAATGCCGGCATAAGCCGGTACACTAATCGCCGACGTAATGCCCGGCACGATCTCATAGTGGATGCCATGCTTGCGCAGCAGCTCCGCTTCTTCACCCACTCGGCCAAAAATCGTCGGATCGCCACCCTTGAGACGTACCACCGTTTTGCCCTGCAGCGCCAGATCCGCGAGCAGCTGGTTAATTTCTTCCTGCTTCATCGTATGACGGTCCGGCAACTTGCCTACGTATATTTTTTCCCCACCGGGCTTCATCCATTTCAGTAACCTCGGACTAGCCAGCCGATCATATACCAGCACATCCGCTTTTTGGATACACTCCAGACCTTTTACAGTAATCAGCTTCGCATCACCTGGACCCGCACCCACCAAATAAACCTTGCCCGTCATTTCCTCATCCCCTTACATCTGCCAAAATCTTCTCTGCTCCCCTGGCGATCAGCTTTCTGGCGACCTCTTCACCAAGCAACACTGGGTCCACTCCGGTGCAGGTTTCCTTCAAAATCATAGAACCATCCGGTGCCCCCACCATTCCGGTTAAGGTTATCATCCGTTCAGCAGTAGAGGTATCGTCACTCAATACTGCAAAAGCTCCAATCGGCACCTGACAGCCACCGTTTAGCGCCCCAAGATAAGTACGCTCTGCCGCTACTGTCAGCGCCGTATCGGGATCATTATATAACGCCAGCAGCTCCCGCAACCCGGCGTCATCCGTTCGGCACTGTATGCCGAGTGCGCCCTGCCCTACAGCGGGCAAGCAGTCCTCGGGCGGCAGGTAGGCGCTCACGCGATCCTGCCAGCCCATGCGTGCGAGACCCGCCGCTGCTAATAGGATCGCATCATATTCACCGCTCTCCAGCTTGCGCAGCCGCGAATCAATATTGCCACGCACGGGCTCAATCACGAGATCAGGCCGCAGCGCAGCAAGCTGGCTGGAACGGCGCAGGCTGCTCGTACCCACACGCGCACCCTGTGGCAGTTCTGCCAACGTCACTCCTCCGTTAGAGATTAGACAATCGCGCGGATCAACACGCTTAGGTACTGCACCATTCATCAGCCCTTCCGGAAGCTCGGAGGGCATATCTTTCATACTATGTACAGCCATATCGATTTCCTGCGCCAGCATCGCCTCTTCGATCTCCTTCACGAACAGCCCCTTGCCGCCCACTTTGGACAACGTAACATCAAGAATGCGATCACCTTTGGTGAGGATCGTCTTGACCTCAAACGTAAACCCGATGTTATGCTCCTGACTCAACCGTTCAAGCTCCGCAATTACCTGTCCTGTCTGGGTCAGCGCCAACGCACTTTGTCTGCTGCCTACTATAATCTTCCGCATAATTTCATTCCTCCCGGTTTGGTTACGTCATCTGCAATAGGCCATCTCGAACGACTAGATCTCCAAAATCCCCATTTTATAAGTATCTCTGCCAATGAAATGTTGTTGACGATACTACATTTGGCGCGTGTCGGACCGTTGAAATCTTCAGAGAGAGCTGATCCGTGTTTAAAGTATGCTTAAGAGTAAACATAGAGTATAAAGGGAAAATCTCCCTCTAATAAAGTGATTATCGCTCCAATTTAAAGAATAGCGGGATTTTCTCCCTCTAAATTCTAGGAATAAGCCTATTTGGGTAACTTTTGGGGAGAATAGGGGGAGAATTTCCCCTTAATCCCCTCTAAAGGCCCTATACTTCAGGATTAGAGGGAGTATTTCCCTCTAACTCTTTTTTCGTAAAAAAGGACCAATCCCAACATAAGATTGGGTTACTTGGGTTACTTGGGTTACTTGGCTTACTTGGCTTACACTGAAATTGTGATTGTTTAGCGACTACCTTATATTCCTTAGGCATTAGCGCCACAGTAGTCAGGCAGCTTCCTCCGTTACTATTCCTCACGATTAGCGGCGATCCAGCCGTCAATGAGCTCTGGAGTCCACTCTATAAAGGTTCCCTGTCTGATCTCATTCAACACGTCCAGCATCCCCAGCTTGCGCAGGAGACGTCCACGGACTTCAGATGTGGCTTCTCTCTTCTTGATTTCGGTCCGCATCGTATGCAAGAACTCTAGATATGGCTCATATTCCGCACCAAGCACTTCTTCCAGCAACCCCTTGATCTGTCCAGCGGCAACGGGGCCTGCACCCGAGGTGGATACAGCAACCGTAAGACGGCCTCGGCGCAGCACTCCGGGCGAGATAAAGCTCCCCGTCTCCGCATGGCTGACCACATTGACGGGAATACCCAAGCTGCGTGCTTCTCTTGCGACTGCTTCATTGACATCTCTGTCATTACTGGCCGCATAGACAAGAAAGGCTCCGCGGAGGTCACCCGAGGCATAACACCGAGCTAGCCAAGTAAGTCCGCCCTGCCTCACTACCTCAGCACGCTCATCCTGATCCACTACCTCAGTAATCTCATCCTGCCCCACTACCTCAGTAATCTCATCCTGTCCCACTACCTCAGCACGCTCATCCTGCCCCACTACCTCAGCACGTTCATCCTGATCCACTACCTCAGTAATCTCATCCTGCCCCACTACCTCAGCACGCTCATCCTGTCCCACTACCTCAGCACGCTCATCCTGTCCCACTATCTCAGCACGCTCATCCTGCTCCATCAACTCAGCAGTTTCGCCCCGCCCTGCCAACGCAGCAGTTCCCTGCTTCTCCGCAAGCTCAGACAGCCGCGGGGTTAGGTCCGGACTAATGACTATAACTTCCGCTGCGGCTTCCAGCAGTCCAAGTATCTTTCGTTCTGCTACTGTACCTCCGCCAATAACGACACAGCGCTGTGCCGTACAGTCCAGCATGATTGGCAAATACACCGGAACCCGCACTCCGCCTCACTCCCTGCTTCCATTCCTCGCTCCACTAAAACTCCCATTCAGCTTCACTCAAACTTCCATCCCAAACTCGACTCATTCTCCATTCTTAGCTCCCACAAATCCCAGCCCTACACAAGCTACCATTCCCGCCTCACTCACGCTAACTTCCATTCCAGCTCAGTCTCATTCCCCACTCCAGCCATGAAACTTAGACCAGGAGTTTAGGAGGAAGTTGAGGATAATGAAGCCATACCCGACAACCGCCCAGCGCGCCATATCGACTCCACTTCTCCGGCCCGACCATTTCAATATAAGATAGATTATGTAAATACCGAGCCCAATAAGCGTGGTCAAGACCTTTAAATCTTGAAACAGCAGCAATCGACCCTCCGCGACAATTGAGATCCCCGCCACCACAAGTGACACCAACAGCAAGGGTGCACCCGTCAGCACAGAATAATAGGTGTATTTATCCAATACCTCCAGGCTTGGCAAGCGGCGAATCCGGTCATTCCACCGTTTGTTCTTTAAGCGGGTATGCAGGAATAGATACATTATCGCAAATGCTGTACCTAGTGTCAGTGCGGCAAAGCTCAAATTCGCCAAAATAATATGCGTCACCAGCCAGCCGTGCACCGCTCCCCAGCTCTGCAGCGTGTGATCCTTCGCCGTCAGCCATACCCGGTTCAGCAGGAATACACTGAAGCCAGCCACGCTAAGCAGCAGAATTGTAAACTCCGCACCACGTGTAAACGCTATTGCGAGGGATGTCAGCACAATACTGAACGAGAACCAGAACAGGAAATCATAAGGAGTGAAGATCGGCAGACCACCCTCTTGCGAGAAGCGTATCGCTAAGCCCACCGCCTGCAGCAGGCCTACAGCGACAAGAAGCCCCGAGCCTAACCGCTTTCCGCCCGGATTGCGTTTGAGGCAATCCGAGAAATAAAACAGCAGACTCAGGGCATATAGCAGGATAGCAGTATCATAAATTCCATTCAGCAGTTGCATGTCAGTCACCCGCCCTGCAGGCCCGCCGGAGCAAACGCGGCCTTGGGAGCAAGCGAGTCGCTGCTACGGGAAGCACGATCATGTTCAGCAGCAGTTCGTTGCACTGGGGCAGGACTGTCGCCATCCGCACTGGATTCGAGCTGCTCCTGCAGCGCGAAGATTCGCGTGAAATACTCCAGTGCTTCATTTCCTTGCTTACCGCCGGACATCTCTTTAATTACATTGATCGGGTCATGCATCATTTGGTTGACAATACTTTTGGTTAGTCGGCGGATGACCTTGCGTTGGTGCTCGTCCAGTTCAGGCAGTTTGTTGAACAGACTCTCCATGGTTTCCTCATGAATCTCATTGGATTTATCCTGGAGCGCTCGAATCACAGGTCTCACACCCAATGTCTTCAGCCATAGCTGGAACTCATCGAGCTCCTCAGTGATCATCACTTCAATCTTCACAGCTTCACTGCGGCGCATTTCCAGATTATTCTCCACGATACCCTCCAGATCATCAATATCGTACAGGAACACATCCGGCACACTCGCCGCTGCAGGATCAATGTCCCGTGGTACGGCGATGTCGATCATAAATAGCGGCCGTGAAGGCCGACGCTTCATGCCTTCTGCTACCTGATCCGCCGTCAGCACATAACCATCCGCTCCCGTTGAGCTGATGATAATATCAACTTCATCCAGATGCTTTAAGGCATCTTCGATCGTACTCGGTCTACCCGAGAACTTCTCCGCCAGCTCAATGGCACGCGACAAGGTGCGATTGGCAACAATCACCTCAGCCGCACCACTGCTGTAGAGATGCTTCACCGTAAGTTCGCTCATTTTGCCGGCGCCGAGAATCAGCACTTTTTTACCAGTGAACATGCCGAAGATACGCTTGCCCAGCTCCACAGCGGCATAACTGACCGAAACTGCACTCTCGCCGATCGAAGTCTCACTATGTGCACGCTTACCTAGCGTCACCGCCTGCTTGAACAAACGATTGAACCAGGTACCTGTCACCCCTTCAGTCTGAGCTGTAAGAAAAGAACTGCGTACCTGTCCCAGTATCTGTGTCTCGCCAATGACCATTGAATCCAGACCGCAGGTCACACGAAATAAATGTGCGATCGCCTGCTCGTCTTCATATATATACATATGCTGTGTAAATTGCTCACTGTTCACTCCGAACCACTGCTCCAAATAACTGCGGATGAAATATCCACACATATGAAGGCGGTCCACAACCACATAAATTTCCGTACGGTTACAGGTGGCTACGACGACCCCTTCCAGAACACTTTTCGTCTTCATCAGCTGATGGAGTGCGGCTGGCAGATCCTTCTCGGCAAAAGCGAACTGTTCTCTCACCTCTACGGGTGCCGTACGGTAATTTAGGCCAACGACGACGATGTGCATCGCATGTTCACCATCCTAATCTCTATTCATTGGTGTAAGTATTACATTCACAATTCTCAAAATCGCTGTGTTAAGTATATCACACGAAAATACGACTTTTTACATTAACTTTGAACTCTTTATGAAATCCAGATAATAATTATTATAATTAAAAAACCATGAAAACTCTATGAGTATAATCGGTTATTTTCTTCCAGCTTATCCTTTCTCATTAGAAACAAGCGGCGAACAGAAATAATCTCTGCTCACCGCAAGAATGTTCATATGATGTTTAAAATGAGATCATCAATCACTTGTCCTGTTGCTTCAAGGTGTGTACACTACCGTTTTTTCAATCGTGGTGACTTTCCCGAAGCTATTCGTGACTTTGAAGACAAAGGTATTGCTGCCTTCCTTTAACGTCACTTTCTCATTAAAGCTGCCGTAGCTGCTCAGCAACTTGTCATTCAGATAGATTTTGGGATAACTATCATTGGCATCCATTGCACTGCCGCTTAGCGTAATCTGTTCACTTTTGGTTGACTCCGGGATATAGTCCAGCTTCAACTCCGGCCCACCTGCATTGAAGACGATGGTCTTAGTGATCACCTCTGAGCTCTTGCCCAGACTATTCGTAGCCTTGAATGTAAATACATTCTCGCCCTCTTTTAGCGTCATATTCACATTAAAAGAACCGTAGCTGTTTATCAGCTTATCGTTGATATAAATTTTCGGATAACTATCATTCTTGTCGGTAGCTTTACCGCTCAGAGTCACACTGTCGACATTGCTTGTTTCCGGTATGAAATCCAAAGTCAATTCCGGTCCGCCCACAGTAAAAATAACCTTTTTGGTGATTATGCTTGAGCTCTTGCCCAGACTATTCGTAGCCTTGAATGT
>LIDZ01010562.1_pt12 | contig 10342 bp, 10 predicted proteins | sample 644651 | NCBI WGS metagenome assembly LIDZ01 (sample SAMN03856242, study PRJNA289617) | food metagenome | isolation source: wine grapes on drying loft during traditional withering process | host: Vitis vinifera cv. Corvina | place: Italy: Gargagnago di S. Ambrogio di Valpolicella | collected 2014-01
TTTCGAACCTCGCGGTCCACGCACACCGGCGACGGTAGAGCCACCGGCGCTGACAGCACTCAGAACGCTACTGCACCACCCTGAGCTGTCGGCACAGGTCGCCAACGCCAGTACGTTCGCCGATGAAGAAAACGTTTATTCGCAGCTTCTCGTGGCACTGATTGACGCTACACAGAAAAACCCGAAGCTGCGCACGATGCAGTTGATTGCCCGCTGGCATGGCACCGATCAAGGACGATTATTGCGTCAACTGGCGGAAAAGGAATGGTTGATATCGGCCGATAACCTTGAACAACAGTTTTTCGACACTATAACTAGCTTGTCTGCCCGCCAACGCGAGCGACATCTGGAGCAATTGATCAGGAAGGAACGGCAGTCAGGCCTGAGCGCAGAAGAAAAAGTTCAGCTGCTCAACCTGTTAAATCGCAAAGTTCCTGCACAAACCCCGACCTCAACTGGCGTGTGAGGTCATAGCTCGGGTATAATCCCCGGCTTGTTTTTTGCCCGCCAAGACCTTCAGTGGATAGGGTGTTATGTCCGGAAAAGCGCAACAGCAGTCTCGTATCAAAGAGTTGATCACCCTGGGTCGTGAGCAGAAGTATCTGACTTACGCAGAGGTCAACGACCACCTGCCTGAGGATATTTCAGATCCTGAGCAGGTGGAAGACATCATCCGCATGATCAACGACATGGGGATCCCCGTACACGAGAGTGCTCCGGATGCGGACGCCCTTATGTTGGCCGACGCCGACACTGACGAGGCAGCCGCTGAAGAAGCCGCTGCAGCGTTGGCTGCGGTCGAGACCGACATCGGTCGCACGACTGACCCAGTGCGCATGTACATGCGTGAAATGGGTACGGTCGAGCTTCTGACGCGTGAAGGCGAAATCGAAATCGCCAAGCGTATCGAAGAAGGCATCCGTGAAGTGATGGGCGCGATCGCGCACTTCCCTGGCACGGTTGAGCACATTCTCTCCGAGTACACTCGCGTTACTACCGAAGGCGGTCGTCTGTCCGACGTCCTGAGCGGCTATATCGACCCGGACGACGGCATCGCGCCGCCAGCCGAAGTCCCGCCGCCAGTCGACCCGAAGGCCGAGAAAGCCGAAGGTGCTGACGACGAAGAAGAAGACGCTTCCGACGATGAAGAGGACGAGGTCGAAAGTGGACCGGACCCAGTCATCGCCGCCCAGCGCTTCGGTGCCGTTTCAGACCAGATGGCTATTGCCCTCAAGGCCCTGAAAAAGCACGGCCGCGGCAGCAAGCAGGCCAACGCTGAACTGCTGGCCCTGGCCGAGCTGTTCATGCCGATCAAGCTGGTTCCGAAACAGTTTGAAGGTCTGGTTGAGCGTGTTCGCGGTGCCCTTGAGCGTCTGCGTGCGCAAGAACGCGCCATCATGCAGCTGTGTGTTCGTGATGCACGCATGCCGCGCGCCGACTTCCTTCGCCAGTTCCCGGGCAATGAAGTTGACCAGAGCTGGACAGACGGGCTGGCCAAAGGCAAAAGCAAATACGCTGAAGCCATTGGTCGCCTTCAGGCCGACATTCAACGTTGCCAGCAAAAGCTGACCGCGCTGGAAGAAGAAACCGGCCTGACCATCCTGGAAATCAAGGACATCAACCGTCGGATGTCGATCGGTGAGGCCAAGGCCCGCCGCGCGAAGAAAGAAATGGTTGAAGCCAACCTGCGTCTGGTGATCTCGATCGCCAAGAAGTACACCAACCGTGGCCTGCAATTCCTCGATCTGATCCAGGAAGGCAACATCGGTCTGATGAAGGCGGTGGACAAGTTCGAATACCGTCGCGGTTACAAGTTCTCGACGTACGCCACCTGGTGGATTCGTCAGGCAATCACTCGCTCGATCGCTGACCAGGCACGCACCATCCGTATCCCGGTGCACATGATCGAGACGATCAACAAGCTCAACCGCATTTCCCGTCAGATGTTGCAGGAAATGGGTCGCGAACCGACGCCGGAAGAGCTGGGCGAACGCATGGAAATGCCCGAGGACAAGATCCGCAAGGTATTGAAGATCGCTAAAGAGCCGATCTCCATGGAAACCCCGATCGGTGACGACGAAGACTCGCACCTGGGTGACTTCATTGAAGACTCGACCATGCAGTCGCCAATCGATGTCGCCACGGTAGAGAGCTTGAAAGAAGCGACGCGCGAAGTGCTGTCGGGCCTCACCGCCCGTGAAGCTAAGGTCCTGCGTATGCGTTTCGGTATCGACATGAACACCGACCACACCCTCGAGGAAGTCGGTAAGCAGTTCGATGTTACCCGTGAACGTATCCGTCAGATAGAAGCCAAGGCGTTGCGCAAGCTGCGTCACCCGACGCGAAGCGAACACCTGCGCTCGTTCCTCGACGAGTAAGCGATACGTCGTACTAAAACCCCCGGCATTGCTGGGGGTTTTGCGTTTTAAGGAATAAATTTTCGGCAGAGTGCCACTGTTGTCCAGCCCGACTACACTCGGTTGATTCTCACCCATGAATCACCGAGGCTGCCATGATTTGGATGCCGGCCATTGCTCTCTTATGCGTGCTCGCCCCCGCTGCTCTCACTGCCCAGGCATCGCTTCAAGACGGGGAAAACGGGCAAGGGATGCATCAGGAGTGGCTGCCCGGCGAGGATACTGAACCCGGGAATGCACCCGGTATAAGTCTCCATCTGCCCACTGACTTGATCAGCGACCGATTTGCAGGTATCGATCAAAGTCGCCAACCCGAACAATTCAGCGGACTGGACGATTCGCCCTCCGCCTCGCAGGCGGCCACTCACTCCAGTGAGCGCAGCAAGCTCTGGCACGAATTTCTGCTCATCGGACTGCCCGGATTGCTTTTTCTGACGACGGTACTCGCCATCGTAGTCCGGATAAACCGTCGTCTCAGTTCCGAGATCTCCCGCCGAATCGCCCTGGAACAAGAACTGCGCAGCAGCGAGTATCACTATCGCGGGATGATCGAGAGCCTCTCGGCCATCGCGTGGGAAGCCAATACCCACGACTATTCCTACAACTATGTCTCGCCCCACGCGCAGGATTTGTTGGGGTATCCGCTGCACCAATGGCGAAGGCCCGGATTCTGGCGGAGTATCGTTCATCCGGAGGACGTCGACTACGCCCAGGCCTATTGCGACCGGGAGGTGGCGGAAGGCAACGATCACAGCGTCGATTATCGAGTCCTGAGCGCCGACGGCAGGGTGGTCTGGATTCGAGACATCGTAAGCATGATCGGCTATGGCCGAGAGCCTGTGATGCGGGGGCTGATGATCGACATCAGCGAAGCCAAGCAAACCGAAGAGGCGCTGCGTCTTTCGGAAGGGAAGTTCGCCTCGGTGTTTGCTCAGTGTCCTGACATGCTGGTCATCGCGCGTCTTTCGGACGGCTGCTTTCTGGAGGCGAATCCAGCATTTCTGGAGCAGATCGGCGTCAGCCCTGCTGAAGTCGTTGGGCGCGTGCCTGCCGAGCTGAACATCTGGGGTATTCCCGACATCGGCCACAGCCTGCTGCAACGCCTTCAGAAGGGCAGCATCCGCAATCTGGAAATGCCGTTTCGGCGCAGTGATGGTCGGCTGTTCACCGGGCTTCTGTCAGCCGAGCCTTTTGATCTGGACTCCACGGCGGCAGTGGTTCTGGTGGTGAGGGACATCACGCCACTCAAGGAGGCCCAGCAACAGCTGCAGATGTCCGAAGAGAAATTTGCCAAAGCGTTCCACTCCTCCCCTGACGGCCTGCTGATTACGCGGCAAAACGACGGGCTGCTGGTGGAGGTGAACGACGGCTTCAGCCGCATCACCGGCTATCACAGCTCGTTGTCGCTGGACCGCACCACCCTTGACCTGGGCATCTGGGTAGATTTGAACGAGCGACAGCAACTGCTTGAGCAACTGAGACGTGACGGTTTCGTGAAGGACTTTACCAGCCACATCCGTCGCAGGGATGGTCAGATCCGTCTGTGCGAGATTTCCGCGCGACCGCTTCTGATTGCCGGTGAAGACTGCATGCTCACCATCGCGCGCGACATCACCGACCGCCACCAGATGCAGGAAAAGCTGCAACTGGCCGCAACGGTATTCGAGAGCACAGCGGAAGGCGTACTGATCACCGACACCCGGCAGCGAATCAATGCCGTGAACCGCGCTTTCAGCGAGATCACTGGCTACAGCGAACTCGAAGCGCTCGGTAACACGCCAAGCTTGTTGGCGTCCGGACTCCACGACAGCGCGTTCTACGCCGCCATGTGGTACCAACTGACAGCAGAGGGTCATTGGCAGGGCGAGATCAGCAACCGGCGCAAAAATGGCGAGATCTATCCGAGCTGGCTGACCATCAGTGCCGTGCGCAATCGCGGTAAATTCATCACCCACTTCGTTGCAGTGTTCGCTGATATTTCCAGCCTGAAGCAGGCTCAGGCCCGGCTGGATTATCAGGCACACCACGACCCGCTGACCGGTCTGCCCAACCGCACGCTGTTCGAAAGCCGACTGCACGCCGCGCTGGCTCACTCCAGAGCGGCTTACAGCCTTGGCGCGGTGTTGTTTCTGGACCTGGACCGCTTCAAGCACATCAACGACAGCCTCGGCCACCCGGTCGGTGACCTGCTGCTGAAAAGCATAGCGGTACGCCTGAAGGAGAACCTGCGCGACATCGACACCGTCGCGCGACTCGGCGGTGATGAATTCATCATTCTGTTGCCCGGCCTGCAAAACCCGAGCGACGCCGAAGCGGTCGCCACCAAGCTGCTCAACAGTTTTTCGTCGCCGTTCCAGGCGGGCGAACATGAATTCTTCATGAGCACCAGCATCGGCAGCGCGCTGTTTCCCACCGATGGCGCCGATGTGGCCACGCTGATCAAGAATGCTGACGCAGCGATGTATCGCTCGAAGGCCAAGGGGCGCAACCGCGTAGAGCATTACACGCGCGATCTGACCACTCAGGCCAGCGAGCGGATTGCCCTGGAGCACGAGCTGCGGCGCGCCATCGAGCGTAACGAGTTCACCCTGTCCTACCAGCCCAAGATCAGCTTGCTGACACAACGCCTGGTCGGGGCCGAGGCGCTGATACGCTGGTTCCACCCCACTTTCGGCCACATCCCACCCGAGCGGTTTATTCCGCTGGCAGAAGAAAACGGCATGATCCTGCAGATCGGCGAATGGGTGCTCGATACGGCCTGCCAGCAGTTGCACGAGTGGAACCAGCGCTACGACGTGTTTGGGCCCTTGTCAGTGAACCTTGCCGGTGCACAGCTGCGTCAGCCCAACCTGGTCAACAGGATCGAGCGTCTGCTGCTCCAGCACCAGTTACAGCCAGGCTGCCTGCAGCTGGAGATCACCGAGAACTTCATCATGTCGCAGACCGAAGAAGCGCTATCAGTGCTGCATCGCCTGAAGAAACTCGGCGTGCAGCTGGCGATCGACGACTTCGGCACCGGCTACTCCTCGCTCAGTTATCTCAAACGCCTGCCGCTGGACATCCTCAAGATCGATCAATCGTTTGTGCGCGGCTTGCCTGATGACCCCCATGATGCGGCCATCGTCCGCGCCATCATCGCGTTGGGCCGCAGCATGCAACTGACCGTCATTGCAGAAGGCGTCGAAACCCTTGAACAGCAGCAATTCTTGGCAGACGAAGGCTGTGAACAAATCCAGGGCTACCTCGTCAGCCTGCCCCTGCGCGCGGAGGAATTCTGCAAGACGTTTCTTCGTGCAACCGTTTCAGACGTTTCGGATAGCACAGCGCGTAAACCGTCGTTATAATCCGCGGCCTACTGAGGGCCTATAGCTCAGTTGGTTAGAGCAGGGGACTCATAATCCCTTGGTCCACGGTTCGAGTCCGTGTGGGCCCACCAAATAGAAAGCCGCGCATTGCGCGGCTTTTTTCGTTCTTGCGCGGTACCCACCGCCGGCCTCATCACAACCTCAATCAATCACCACATGCGGCAAAAACCGGCTGCTGTCCTTGGTGATCAAACTGTCATCTTCACGAATCCCGATCCCCGAAGCCGTATCCCCCACCACCCACGATCCGATCAGCGTGTAGCTGTCGCCAAAGCGAGGCAACGGTGCGAAAGCTTGCAGGATGTAGGGGGCATCGTTGTAAGGCCCATCTTCGAAGATGACCTGGTCGGTCGGGGTGCGGATTTCGATGTTTGCGCCTTCGCGGGAAAAATACGGCTTGCGCACCCAGCCCTTTGGCACCGCAGATTGCGGGTGCTTATCCACAAAGGACGGCAGCAGATTGGGGTGCCCTTCGTTGAATTCCCAAAGCAACGGCAGGATGCCTTTGTTGGAAATGATCGCCTTCCAGGCCGGCTCGATGAATTGCGTGTCGCACTGCGGGATGGCCTGGCCGTGGGGCTCATGGAACACATGCTCCCAGGCGTGCAGCTTGAAGATGCGCTCGATCCAGCGGCCTTCGAGATCGACGAATCTGCCGTGGGCATTCAGGCCGATGTCTTCGATGTCGATGTGACGGGTTTCGATGCCGGCGTGCTCGGCCATTTTGCGCAGGAACTCAGTCGTGCCCCTGTCTTCGATAGAGCCTGACATGCAGGAAAAGTAGAAAGGCCCGCCCTCCCTGATCGCCGCAAACGCCCGTACCAGGTCCTCCGCCATCGAGTTGAACTGCGAAGCGTGGGCTGGCAATACGCCGCGCTGGATCTGCTCTTCAAGCCAGATGAGCTGGAACGCGCCCGCTTCATACGCTGACGTAGGGGTGTCCATGTTGGCTTCCAGCAGCTTGGCCGGGTTTATGCCGTCATAGCTGAAGTCAAAGCGGCCATACAGATGCGGGTGCCCTTCCTTCCACGAGGTGCGGACCAGATCGAAGAACGCCGGCGGAATGGCCAGCCGGGTCAGCAGTTCTTCACTCTCGACGACCTTTTCCACGATGTCCAGGCACATGGCATGAAGCTCCTGGGTCGGCGCTTCGATGTCGCGCGTGATCTGTGCTTCGGTGAACTGGTAGTAGGCCCGCTCATCCCAATAGCGCTCACCGTCGATGGTGTGAAAGTTGAACCCTTCACGCTCGGCTGTCTGGCGCCAGTCAGGACGTTCCTGGATGCTGATCCTTTTCATGGGTAACGTCCCTGTTATCCGCCGAAGCTTGAACCGCTGCTTTTGCCACCCCAACCGCTGCGAGCAGTCGCCTGGCTGCCGAAACCGCCACGGGAAACCGACGACGAGACGGAGGAGTTACGACCAAGGGTGCTTTTGCTGTAAGTCCCGGTCGAGCTGCTTCGCGCCTGGGTGGAGTTGCCGAAGGTTTTGCCCCGTTCGATCTGGCGCGACAGTGTGGAATACCCATATCCACCCCGCGAGTCACGCTCCTGATAGATGGGCTGGGCGTAGTAACGACCGCCACCACCGGTGAATCCGTTAACCATGTTGCTGACCAGCATGCCCATCAGGAATCCGTTCACCCCGGAACCAAAGCCGCCGCCACCGCCGCCGGACTGGTCAGCCTGTGCCTTCGCTGCGTCGACCTGAGACTTGGGAAGCTCCCCGGAAACTTCCAGCTGGAAACCGCCAAGCTTGGGGGTGAACTTGCCATCGGCATTCTGCTGGCAGTAATCAGGGACGAAATCTGCTTCGCAAGCCGTCTTGTCGTCGTAGGTCGGGGCTACGCGGCGGTGCTCCGCCAGCGCGCTCATGTAGGCGTCCGAGCAGATGTCGACCGGGACTTTCTGATCTACGCAGGCTTGAACCGATGGATAGGTCTGCTGCGCGGAAACTTCGACGGTGTCGGATTTGCTGCACGCGCTGATCGCCAGCGGCAGGGTGCTGGCCAGGACCAGCTTGAGGGAACTACGTCTCATCGATAACTCCTTTCGATAACGGGCGATCAGGTCGACGGCGTCATGCAGGCCGAGTTGAGAAAACCGACACTGATCGAGACGCTGGCGGCGTAGATGGCCGCGGCTAGCTCGCCTCGGGTAATGCGTGCGGAAAGATCCTTGAGCACCATGCTGGTGGCGGTGAAGGCCAGCAACTGTACGACAGCCGCAATGACTGCCCAAATCACCACGTCCAGTACGCTGATGCTGTAGGTGATGACGTTGCTGGCAGGCAGGGCGAAACCGATGAGTGCGCCGCCCAAAGCGACAGCCGCAGCTACATTGCCCTCACGAATCTGGGCGAACTCCTTGTGCGGCGTCAGACGCGTGTAGGCCATCTGAAACAACGCGAACAACCCGCCGGCCACAATGATGTAGACAACAAAACTCAGCAACGACTGGACGCTGACGGACATACGAAGCGCTTCAAGCATTTTTTACTTCCTTTTAAATGACGGTGAAATCAGTGGACTGCAGGGTCACGCCGACCGACGTGGTGAAGGAAACAACGCCCTCCTCGTCTTCCTCGACCGACAGCAGCAGAAACTCGCGACGATCCACCAATCCAGTGTCCCGCGCGTACAACATGCTCAAGTGCTTGATGCGGTAAGCACCGTCAGGACTGACAACCTGCTCGTCCATGGGCGTGAGCTCGGTCTGACCCTCTTCGGTGCCCCACTGACGCCCGTATTCCCAGCCGTCATGCTCGAATATCGGCAGACCGACTTTGGACGCAGGCCCCACCAGACGCTTGAGCTCCGCCTCGCTATTGATCGTGACGGCGCTGCTGTAGCCGAACAGGATGATGTCCTGGACGTCTTCAGCGGCAGGCCCGTTCATCATGACCTGCAGCCAGTAATCTTCGTCCTCGAAGTAGAAGCGCACCAGACGGACCGATTGCCCGAGGTCGACCTGCCCCACTGACCAGACCACTTCTTCGTTGGGGACCACCAGTTCCGAATGGCCGTCGAGCATCAGCTTGAGCGAGTCGTCGAGGTCCATCATCCGCCCGGTAGCCAGCCCGAACGGGTTAGCCAAGGCCGAATTGCCGAGGGGATTGGAGCCGGCCGGCGGAATGGGCGACTCCAGGCCTAATGCGCGTTTGATCCAGCTCATGTTTCATCTCCTTGAATTCGCGCCGAGGCGATCTGAAAAAGTTCTGCCCTTCACTTCACGGGGCTTCGCTCAAGAAGCTGCCGTGAGTGCATTAACCAGGCCGTCACGATACCGGCAAGCGCGCCACACAGGTGTGACTCAATCGATACGCCCGGCACCGGAATGAAGCCGAAAATCAATCCGCTGTAGCCCAGCAGGGTCACCAGTGCGATCGCGAAACTCGCCAGACTGCGCTGATACCAGCCGCGGGCCAGCAAATACGCCCACAAGCCAAATATCAGGCCGCTGGCGCCCACATGGATGACAGATCTGCCAATCACCCAAACCATCAGGCCTCCCAGCACAGTGATGAGCAGTGCAACGCGAATGTAACGCTGAAGCCCCTCGGTTGCGACCAGCCAGCTCAGCACCACAAAAGGCAGGAGATTGCTCAGCAGGTGACGGACCGAACCATGCAGAAACGGAGAAAACAGGATGCCTTGCAGTCCGGAAAACGTTCTAGGCACCAGGCCGTGGGACAGCAGGCTGTTGGCGGTCAGGGAGTTAACCATCTGCACACCGATCATCAAAGCGGCGAGGCAGAGTATCGTCCGTAGTCCATTTCCGATATTCATCTGCACACCGCTGAAACCCGAAAAATCGAAATCGAAAAAAGGCAGCCGGATACCCGGCTGCCTCTGTTTAACGGTGCTTATTGCCCAGCGTTACCGCTCTGGCTTTGCGCTTTCAAGCGGGCCAAGACGTCCGCTGCGCCGCCTGCTTTAGCGCCGATCCCGGCATCCTGAAGACGACGCTCCAGATCGCCGCCATTGGCAGCCTCGGCCAGCTCATCGGCCGCTTCAAGTCTCGCGTCCTGTTCATCCTGACGCTGCTTGATACGTGCCAGCGAACCCACTGCGGTTTCGAGTCGGCCATTGGCACCACCGGTCGCAGCCGCCGCGTTGATCTGTGCCTTTTGCACGCTGTCGCGGGCCTTGGCCATGTCGGTCTGCTGACGCAGACCCTTAATCTGGCTTTCGGCTTTGATGACCTGTGCGGTCAGTTTCGCCACGTGGACGCCAAACTGATCGGCCGCCAGTTTCTCCTGGTCGCGCAGAGCCGTCAGCTCGGCCACTTTCTCGGCACACTCGAGGGCAAGGGCTTCTTCGCCTTTGTTCATCGCCGCGAGCGCTTTCTGCTCCCAGTTGGCGATGTTTTTGTCGTGCTCTTCGACGCGTTGCAGCGAGAGCTTGTGCTTGGCTTTGATTTGAATCAGTTGGTTGCGCGCCGCGAGCATGGAGGCGTCGGCGTCACGGATTTCCTGATCGAGGATTCGCAGTGCCTGGGCATCGACGATGGCTTCACCCACCTCGGAAGCCCCACCACGCAACGCTGTGACCATTTTTTT
>LIDZ01003367.1_pt5 | contig 10341 bp, 11 predicted proteins | sample 644651 | NCBI WGS metagenome assembly LIDZ01 (sample SAMN03856242, study PRJNA289617) | food metagenome | isolation source: wine grapes on drying loft during traditional withering process | host: Vitis vinifera cv. Corvina | place: Italy: Gargagnago di S. Ambrogio di Valpolicella | collected 2014-01
CAGCCCGGAGAGCCAGCAGATCCATGCCTGGCAGTTAGCCGATGACGGCGCGCTAACCCTGCTGCAGGTGGTCGATGCCCCAGGCCAGGTTCAGCCGATGGTTGTCAGCCCCGACAAACGTTTTCTCTATGTGGGCGTGCGCCCTGATTTCCGTGTCGTCGCCTATCAGATTGATGCGGAAGGCAAACTGAAGGAAGCCGGGCACGCATCCTTGCCAGGCAGCCCAACCCATATTTCGACCGATCGTCAGGGGCGCTTTGTCTTCGTCGGTTCGTATAACGATGCCTGTGTCAGCGTGACGCCGATTGGTGTCGATGGCCTGCCGGGTGAACCGGTGCAGGTGATCGATGGCATGGACGGTTGTCACTCCGCCAATATCGCCCCTGATAACAAAACCCTGTTTGTTCCGGCTTTGAAACAGGACCGTATCTGCCTGTTTGATTTGCAGGAAAACGGCCAGCTACAGCCGCATAAGCAGGCGCAGGTCACCACCGTTGAAGGTGCGGGTCCGCGTCATATGGTGTTCCATCCTAACCAGCAATACGCCTACTGCATTAACGAGCTGGACAGCACCGTTGACGTCTGGAAGTTGAACAATGCGCAGGGTGTGGTTGAGCGCGTCCAGAGCCTGGATACCATGCCTGCTGGCTTCAGCGATACCCGCTGGGCAGCCGATATTCATCTGACGCCAGATGGTCGCCATCTGTATAGCTGCGATCGCACCGCCAGCCTGCTGACCATCTTTAGCGTCAGCGAAGATGGCGCGGTGCTGACCGTAGAGGGGCATCAGCCGACCGAAACGCAGCCACGCGGCTTCAATATCGATAACACCGGACAGTATCTGGTGGCGGCGGGGCAGAAATCGCACCATATCGAAGTGTATAAAATTGCCGGCGAGCAGGGGTTACTGCAACCGCTGGCGCGTTACGCTGTCGGTCAGGGCCCGATGTGGGTGGTGATCGCCCAGCTTTAAGGGTGTTTCAGACAGCAAAAGGGGGCGATTTCTCGCCCCCTTTTTTTATGCGCTGAAAAGCCGATCTTTCCCGTTAGCTGTACATCGCGGTAATTGACGCGCTGCCCAGCTGATGGAAATGGACGTTGAAGCCCAGATAAGCGCCGCTGGCCTGCTCATCGACCTCCAGTTTTTCCACATCAATGGCGTAAACGGTGAAGATATAGCGGTGGCTTTCGCCCTTTGGCGGTGCGGCGCCGCCGTAACCGCTTTTACCAAAGTCGGTGCGTGTCTGAACTGCGCCAGAAGGCAGTTCTGCCGCGCCTGAACCCGCACCCTGTGGCAGAGAACGGGTGTCGGCCGGCAGATTGGCCACGCCCCAGTGCCACCAGCCTGAACCGGTCGGCGCATCAGGATCGTAGCAGGTGACGACAAAGCTTTTGGTGCCCGCCGGCACGTCATCCCAGGCGAGGTGTGGCGACAAATTGTCCCCTTCATACCCCATGCCGTTAAAGACCTGCCGCTCCGGGAGCTTATCGCCGTCGTTAAAATCCTGGCTAATCAGTTTCATTCCATCTCCTGCGGTTAACGATGAAGTAATTTAAGCAACTCTTCGGCTGCTGCTGCGGAGGATGCCGGGTTCTGTCCGGTGACCAGATGGCCATCGGTCAGCGTATAAACGCCCCAGTTATCGGTTTTTTCATACTCAGCGCCCAGTGATTTGAGCACATCCTCAACCAGGAAAGGTACCACATCTGTCAGCCCCACGGCTTCCTCTTCCGTGTTGCTGAAACCGGTGACCCGCTTACCGGCAACCAGCGGCGTGCCGTCCGGTTTTTTCACATGGCGCAGCACGCCAGGCGCATGGCAAACCGCACCGACCGGCTTGCCGTTGGCAAAGAAATTTTCGATCAGATCGATACTGACCCGATCTTCGGCCAGGTCCCACAGCGGTCCGTGACCGCCGGGATAAAACACCGCATCGAACTGGGTGGTGTCGATAGTTTCCAGTTTCTGCGTATGGGCCAGCGCCTGCTGGGCCGGGAGATCGCCACGGAAGCGGTCGGTATCGGTGGTTTGCGCATCGGGTTCATCGCTGACCGGATCCAGCGGAGGTTGTCCGCCGGCAGGTGAAGCCAGCACCACGTTAACCCCGGCATCGCGGAACACGTAATAAGGTGCGGCGAACTCTTCGAGCCAGAAACCGGTTTTCTTCCCGGTTTCACCCAGCCTGTCGTGTGAGGTAAGCACCATTAATAGTTTCATTTTTAAGTTCCTGAAGGTTTATCGCCCGCCACCCGAATCAGCACTTTGCCGAAGTTGTTACCTTCAAGCATGCCGATAAAGGTTTCCGGTGCGTTATCCAGCCCGTCGACACAGTCTTCGCGGAAGACGAAGCGTTCCTGCTCCACCCACTGGCTCATCTGGCTGAAGAATTCACCGAAGCGGTGACCATAATCCTGGGTGATGATAAAGCCTTCAACCCGCAGACGTTTACGCAGGATTGCGCTCTGGAACTGTGGCAGAAGATCCGGGCCTTTGGCGGCTTCGGTACTGTTGTAGTCGGCAATCAGACCACAGACGGGAATGCGACCTTTGGTATTCATCAGCGGCAGAACGGCGTTAAACACCTTGCCGCCAACGCTTTCGAAATAGACGTCAATACCGTCCCGGCAGTAGCGTTTCAGCGCTTCCGCCAGATCGGCAGCACGGTGATCGAGGCAGCGGTCAAAACCGAGCACCTCTTCGGCGTAACGGCATTTCTCTTCGCCGCCGGCAATGCCGACCACGTAGCAGCCTTTCAGCTTGGCAATCTGACCGACCATTGAGCCCACCGCACCGGTTGCGGCTGCAACCACCACGGTTTCGCCCGGCTGCGGGTTACCGATATCCAGTAAGCCCATGTAGGCGGTAAAGCCGGTCATCCCCAGCAGGCCTAATGCCCAGGAAGGGTGTTTCAATACCGGGCCGGAAAGCTTGAACAGATCCTTACCGTTTGAGACGGCGAAATCCTGCCAGCCGCTCTGGCTGACCACCCAGTCGCCTGGGGCATAGTTTTCATTATTGGACTGTTCGACGATGGCGACGGTGCCGGCGCCCATCACTTCATTGATGCCAATCGGCGGAACGTAAGAAGGCGCGTCGCTCATCCGGCCACGCATATAGGGATCTAACGACAGCCAGACGGTACGAAGTAACACTTCACCAATTCCTGGGGTCGGAACGTGCTGTGATTCAAGACGGAAATTGGCTTCCGTTGGCGCACCGTGCGGGCGGGAAGCCAGCACGATACGGCGGTTGGTCTGTTTATCTTGTGGCATGAATTTTCTCCTTTACGGGATGTTGCCCCGTAAAAGCGTAGTGCATCAGCGGCCTCGCTGCTTTGTTGTGACGCGCATAAGTCAGCGTCAGGCGCGGAGAAACAGCTCCGGACGCGCCAGCGCGGCGGCAATTGCCTCAGTGAGCTGGGTTAAGGCGTCGGGTTGAATAATGTATGGCGGCATCAGGTAAATCAGTTTGCCAAACGGGCGGATCCATACGCCGCGCTCAACAAAGAACGCCTGAAGCGCGGCCATATTTACCGGCCGGTGGGTCTCGATCACCCCGATGGTTCCCAGCACGCGGGCGTGGGCCACTTCAGGCAGTTCCTGCAGCGGCAGCAGGGCGGCTTTCAGCTGCGCTTCAATGGTCGCGACCTGCTGTTGCCAGTGACCTTCCTGCAACATCGCCAGGCTTTCAGTGGCGACCGCGCAGGCCAGCGGATTGCCCATAAAGGTCGGGCCGTGCATAAAGCAGCCGGCTTCCCCGTTGCTGATGGTGTTGGCAACCTCGCGGGTGGTCAGGGTGGCGGACAGGGTCATGGTGCCGCCGGTCAGCGCTTTACCAACGCACAGTATGTCCGGGGAAATCCCGGCATGTTCGCAGGCGAACAGCTTGCCGGTGCGGCCAAAGCCGGTGGCAATCTCATCGGCGATCAGCAGAACGTTATGGCGATCGCACAGCTCACGGACTTTTTGCAGATAGCGTGGGTGATAGAAACGCATGCCGCCCGCACCCTGCACAATCGGCTCAAGGATCACTGCCGCCAGCTCACCGGCATGCAGGCGGATCAGTCGCTCAAAGTCGTCGGCGTCATGCTCATGCCATTCATCCGCAAAGCCACAGGCGGGTGCAGCAGCAAACAGGTGAGAAGGCAGATAGCCCTGATACAGGCTGTGCATCGAGTTGTGCGGATCGCACACCGACATCGCGGCGAAGGTATCGCCGTGGTAGCCGTTACGCAGCGTCAGGAAACGCTGACGGCGCTCGCCCCGGGCCTGCCAGTATTGCAGCGCCATTTTCATCGACACTTCAACCGCCACCGATCCTGAATCCGCCAGGAACACGCACTCCAGCCCTTGCGGCGTCATCTCAACCAGCTTGCGGCACAGCGCCACAGCGGAAGGGTGGGTAATGCCGCCAAACATCACGTGCGACATCTGCCCGATTTGCGCGGTCATCGCCCGGTTCAGGCGCGGGTGGTTGTAGCCATGGATCGCTGCCCACCATGAAGACATGCCATCAACCAGCTTACGACCGTCGGCCAGTTTCAGGGACGTCTCCTGCGCGGCGACCACCGGATAGACCGGCAGCGGTTGGCTCATGGAGGTGTAAGGGTGCCAGATATGGTCACGATCAAAAGCGAGGTCAGCAGGCGTCATAAATTACTTGTAAACAAAATTCAAAAAAATTAGTTTACAAGTATAACCACGCAAAGATGATTAACGACAGATTTTTTTTGGAGCACGCAATGGCAACTCGTTGGACGATCCCACAGGCTCAGGCCCTGTTTGATAAACCCTTTCTGGAACTGATGTTTGAGGCTCAGCAGGTGCATCGCCAGCACTTCGATCCCCGCCAGGTACAGGTCAGCACCTTGCTGTCGATCAAAACGGGCGCCTGCCCGGAAGACTGTAAATACTGTCCGCAAAGCTCACGCTATAAAACCGGACTCGCCACCGAGCGGCTGATGGAAGTGGAAGAAGTGCTGACCTCGGCCCGCAAAGCCAAAGCAGCCGGTTCGGATCGCTTCTGTATGGGTGCCGCCTGGAAAAACCCGCACGAACGTGACATGCCTTACCTCGAACAGATGGTAAAAGGCGTTCGGGAAATGGGGCTGGAAACCTGTATGACGCTGGGCACGCTGAGCGAAGAGCAGGCGCAGCGCCTGGCGCATGCCGGACTGGATTACTACAACCATAACCTCGATACCTCGCCAGAATTCTATGGCAGCATCATCACCACCCGCAGCTATCAGGAACGCCTGGATACGCTGGGCAAAGTGCGCGATGCCGGGATCAAAGTCTGCTCGGGGGGCATCCTGGGCCTCGGCGAAACCGTCAACGACCGCGCGGGCCTGCTGGTGCAACTGGCGAATCTGCCAACGCCGCCGGAAAGCGTGCCGATCAATATGCTGGTGAAGGTCAAAGGCACGCCGCTGGCCGATAACGACGATGTCGATCCGTTTGATTTTATCCGCGCCATCGCAGTTGCCCGCATCATGATGCCCACCTCGCACGTGCGCCTGTCTGCCGGACGCGAGCAGATGAGCGAGCAAACGCAGGCCATGTGCTTTATGGCTGGCGCAAACTCCATCTTCTACGGCTGCAAACTGCTGACCACGCCGAACCCGGAAGAGGACAAAGACCTGCAGCTGTTCCACAAGCTGGGCCTGAACCCGCGGCACACCACTACCGAAGCCGGCGACAACGAGCAGCAGCAGGCGCTGGCGGGCCAGTTGATGACCGCTGATACCGACCAGTTCTACAACGCGGCCGTGTAAGTGAGCTGGCAGCATCGAATTACTCTGGCGCTGAACGAGCGCCAGCAAAAAGGGCAGTTGCGCACGCGTCGGGTCAATCACCACAGCGATGCGCGAACCCTGCAGATTGACGGCACGCGTTATCTGAACTTTGCCGCTAACGACTATCTCGGATTGAGTCATGACCCGAGGCTGATTCAGGCCTGGCGACAGGGCGCGGAGCGTTATGGCGTCGGGGCCGGCGGATCGGCGCACGTCACCGGTTATCACGCCCCGCAGGCGGAATTCGAGCAGCAGCTTGCCGACTGGCTGGGCTATCCACGCGCCTTAGTGTTTATCTCCGGTTTTGCCGCCAATCAGGCAGTGATCGCCGCGATGCCGGGCAAAAATGACCGCATCTTAGCCGATAAGTTGGCCCATGCCTCTCTGCTGGAGGCGGCTGCTCTCAGTCCCGCCACGCTGCGTCGCTTCGCACACAATCAACCGGCTGCGCTGGAAAAACTGCTGCAACGTCCGGCGGAGGGCGAAACGCTGGTCGTCACCGAAGGCGTGTTCAGCATGGACGGCGACAGCGCACCGCTTGGGGAGCTCCATCGGCTGGCGCAGCGCCACGGAAGCTGGCTAATGGTGGATGATGCACACGGCATTGGCACCACCGGCGAGCAGGGCCGTGGCAGCTGCTGGCAACAGCAGGTTAAACCGGAACTGCTGGTGGTGACCTTTGGCAAAGCCTTTGGCGTAAGCGGGGCGGCGGTGTTGTGTGATGATGACACCGCTGATTATCTGTTGCAGTTTGCCCGCCACCTGATCTACAGCACGGCGATGCCACCGGCGCAGGCCTGGGCATTGCAGACTGCGCTGGCCTGCATCCAGCAGGGTGACGAATTGCGTCAGCGCTTGCATCAAAATATCGCGCTGTTCCGCCAGGGCGCGCAGGCGCTGGGGCTGGCATTACTGCCGTCGGCCACGGCGATCCAGCCGTTGATCGTCGGCGAAGAGCAGCAGGCGCTGGCCCTGGCGGACAGGCTGCAACAACAGGGATGCTGGGTAACGGCTATCCGGCCACCGACGGTTCCGCCCGGCACCGCCCGTTTACGGATCACCTTAAGTGCGGCGCATCGGCCGGAAGATATTCATCGCCTGCTGGAGGGACTGCAACATGCAAGCCGTTAATAAACAGGCTATCGCGCAGGCCTTTGGCCGGGCGGCGCAGAGCTACAATCAACATGCCAGCTTGCAACGTCTCTGTGGCGAGGCGTTAGCCAGCTATGCCCACCGCCAGCAGGGCCTGAAGGTGTTGGATGCGGGGTGCGGCCCCGGCTGGTTCAGCCAGCACTGGCGAGCAGCCGGTAACCATGTGACCGCCCTCGATCTGTCAGCAGAAATGCTGGTTCAGGCGCAGGCATTGCAAACCGCTGACTGCTATCAGCCTGGCGATATTGAAGCGTTGCCATTCAGTGACGCGACCTTTGATCTCTGCTGGAGCAATCTTGCGGTGCAATGGTGCAGCGACTTAACGCTGGCACTGACAGAACTTTACAGGGTGACGTCACCAGGCGGTCAGGTGCTGTTCTCGACGCTGTCTGCCGACTCATTACATGAGCTGGCAGCCGCCTGGCAACCGCTGGATTTACCCCCCCCGGTGAATCGCTTTTTGCCCTTCGACGCCATCGCCAACGCGGGCCAGCATCTGCCGCTGAAACTGATGCAGCAAACGCTGACCGTCGGCTTTCCGGACGTGCTGAGCGCCTTGCGTTCATTGAAAGGGATTGGTGCCACGCATTTGCATCAGGGCCGACGCGGTGGACTGCTGAGCAGACGCCATCTGCAGCAGCTGGAGCAGCACTGGCCGCGCGATCGGCGCGGATATTTACTGAGTTATCATCTGGTTTATGGAGTTATGCATCGTGAGTGAACGCTGGTTTATCACCGGAACGGATACGGAAGTGGGCAAAACGGTTGCCAGTTCAGCCCTGCTTCAGGCCGCCAAAGCCGCGGGATTCCGCAGCGTGGGTTACAAGCCGGTCGCTTCGGGCTGTGAGATGACCGCAGAAGGGTTGAGAAATGAGGATGCGCTGGCGTTACAAAAGTACAGCGTGCTGCAACTGCCTTATGACCGCATCAACCCTTTGGCTTTCGAAGAGCCGACTTCGCCGCATATCGTCAGTGCCGAAGAAGGCCGGCCGATAACCTTTGAACAGATCTCTGCCGGTCTGGCTGCGTTGACCGCGCAGTCTGACTGGGTGCTGACGGAAGGGGCGGGTGGCTGGTTTACGCCGCTCTCTGAGCAGACCACCTTTGCCGACTGGGCGCTGGCAGAACAGCTGCCGGTGATTTTGGTGGTAGGAGTGAAGTTAGGCTGTATCAATCATGCGGTGCTGACCGCACAGGCGATTCAGGCCAGCGGATTACGTCTGGCGGGTTGGATAGCCAATGACATTCACCCGCCGGGAAAACGCCATACCGAGTATCTGGCGGCGCTTAAACAGCGACTGCCGGCGCCAATGCTGGGTGAGATCCCGTATCTGACGCAGCCAGAACAGTTCGAACAGCTCGCACAGTACGTTCAGCTGCCGTCATAAACACACCGTCTTCGGGCGGAGTTCCCTCCGCCTACCTTACCGTCAAGACACCGTCATCCAGGTATTGAGCATGCTTTCGTCCAGCTGGGCGACTTTGCCGTGCGCCACGTTGCGCCCCCGATGCAGCAGCAGGAAGTAGTCCGCCACCTTACGGATAAACGAAATGCGCTGCTCCAGCAGCAGGATCGTCAGGCCGAAATCGTGATTCAGCCGATGGATCAGATTACCCATCTCCTCTTCCAGCCACGGCGACATGCCTTCGGTTGGCTCATCAAGGATCAACAGCTTAGGCTGTAACACCAGCGCTCTGGCCAGCGCCAGTTGCTGCTGCTGTTCAATCTGTAAATCGCCGCTGCGCTGATGGCGTAAAGAGTAGAGGGCAGGGAACAGGTCATACACCATCTGCGGAATGGCCCGATGGCGTTCGAGGCCGGCACCGGCCAGCAGGGCAATATGCAGATTATCTTCCACGCTAAGCTGGGAGAAAAGCTGTCGCCCTTGTGGCACATAGCCAATGCCCAATGCGGCCCGTTGCTCCATCGGTTGCAGCAGCAAATCCTGCGGTGGACGATTGGCTTCCTGCCAGGTCATCGAGCCGCTGTTGATCGGCAGATGGCCCATGATGCAGTTGACCAGCGTGGTTTTTCCCATGCCGGGACGTCCCAGTACGCCGGTACAGGTGCCTGGGGCGAGATCCAAATCGACATCCCACAGGATGTGATTTTGTCCATAAAATTGGTTGATTGAACGTAAGCTGAGCATCTGACACTCTCCTCCAGACAGTTTTCGATCGCACCTGATTGCATCCGCTCTACGTCGTGTGGCAAACAGTCGTCAACGTCTCATCAGAGACGCCTGCGGCTTTGTGCTCCTCGCTCTGGTGTTATGAAAGCGTGAGGCGGTTAGAGAGAGTCTTGCAATTGGCAGGCCAACCCGCCAAAAGTTGTGAAAATGTCCCGCCCGCCGGGTGATTAGCACCAGTGATTAGTAATAAAACTTAAACAATTGCCCTGGGTAATATTCCGCTGCACTTTGTCAGTGCTATGGACGAATCAATTCTGGTGCAGTTGCCTGTCTCAGTGGCAACCTTCAGCTGTCATGAAACTGAAAAAAACGCCGAAAAAAGGCTAGCGGCTGCAGGGGAAATATGCCTTTCAGAACCATTAATCCTCAAGCGTCAGGCGAAAATAATGCAAAAAAAAATATTTGCGTGCCCGATCGCAGGTCAGTGACGATTTATACACATCAGACGGTTCGGGCGCTCAAATCAGTTATCCACCATTCCTGTGGATAACCATGTGCATGAACGTCTGAAAACTTACGGCAGGCGAGAGCGGACGCGGGTTGAGCACGAGTTGGCGCGAAACGCAGCTTTGTGAGCAAAGAGTGATTTATCAATATGTTAGTTAAAATCAAGCGTCCGAAAAATCTCAGTTACCCGCGCCAGCGCATTTTGTCAGTCTCGCTTGACAAATGTTAAAGCTGTTCCTCTTTTGGGGATAACCTGACGGACCCGCCGCTTTGCTTATTGCCCACTGGGTCGGGAAAGGGCAACGCTGAACGCATGAGCAATATCTTGCAAAATTACTGTAATTATATCCAGTCTTTTTTTCTGGTAAATTCGCAGCAGCAGAGTAAAATTAGGATCCTGTTCGCGTCATTCATTACCAGGTAGCCACTCAATGAGCAAAGTCTTTAAACTCAACTCCGAATTCAAACCCGCTGGTGACCAGCCCGAGGCGATCCGTCGTCTGGAAGAGGGGCTGGAAGACGGGCTGGCGCATCAGACGCTGCTCGGGGTAACCGGCTCAGGTAAAACCTTCACCGTGGCCAACGTGATTGCCGACTTAAACCGGCCAACCATGGTGCTGGCGCCGAATAAAACGCTGGCAGCGCAGCTGTATGGTGAAATGAAAGAGTTCTTCCCGGATAACGCGGTGGAGTACTTCGTCTCTTACTACGACTACTATCAGCCGGAAGCGTATGTGCCCAGCTCAGACACCTTT
>LIDZ01015757.1_pt15 | contig 10334 bp, 12 predicted proteins | sample 644651 | NCBI WGS metagenome assembly LIDZ01 (sample SAMN03856242, study PRJNA289617) | food metagenome | isolation source: wine grapes on drying loft during traditional withering process | host: Vitis vinifera cv. Corvina | place: Italy: Gargagnago di S. Ambrogio di Valpolicella | collected 2014-01
GATATTGCAGAGCAAAGCGCCCAACTGAACAGTAAAATCCAGCAGTCGGTTAGCGGAATTGAGGAAGTGAAAAATTTATCGCTGGAAGATGTTGAATCCAAGAAAATTAATGAAATGACCCAAAAATTGATGAAGGCCAGCGTGAAACAAACCTTAAGTTACTCTTTGGGGATGGAAATGATTATTTTTCTTGGTTCGATATCCACAGTAATTCTGATGCTAGCTGGAGGTAAATTTATCATCACTCAACATTTGTCGATAGGCGTGTATATGTTATTTCTGAGTTATGTTCCGAAGCTCTACACTCCTATTCAAAGTATTTCAACCGCTACATTAACTCTCCAACCAGCTTTTATTAGTTTGCAAAGATTAAAAATGTTTTTGGAGGAAGCTTTGGAAGATGCTGATGATAGTAATAAAATTGAATTGACTGAAATAAACACCATCAATGTGGATCATGTGGGTTTTCAGTATAGAAATGCTCCGCTTCTTTTTCAAAATCTCAGTCTGGAACTTGAGTTGCATGATAAATTAATGATATTTGGCGAGAATGGTTCCGGTAAAACCACTTTTTTTAGACTTTTAATGGGATTATATGAGTGCACAGAAGGTAACATAAAGCTGAATGGAATGGAAATTTCGTCCATATCTAAAAAATCCCTGCGAAAAAATATAGGGATTGTCTCGCAAAAAATTTTTCTGTTTAATGATACGATTGAGCACAATGTGAAATATGGGGTAGACGAAGTAAATGAAACAAGGTATGAGGAAGTTATCAGGCTGACCGAGTTAAATAAAGTGATTGCAAAACTCGGGAATCAAAATATTGGAGAGAACGGAAATCTGCTTTCTGGCGGGGAAATTCAGCGTGTTGCCATTGCAAGAGCATTGCTCAGGGAGTCCAGTGTTTTTTTATTTGATGAAATAGCCGCTCATATTGACGATGAAACCAAAAGGCTGATGAATGAGTTATTAGAAACTGCGTTAAACGACAGAATTTGTATTTTTATAGACCATAGTCATTCTTTTGACATTTTATGCAACAAATCTTTATGGCTAAATGCAAGTAAATCATATCAATGAAAAGGCAGCATTTCATGTGAAGCTCAATTGCTATAATTCTTTCTACAATGACACATTTTAAGTCCATTAGATCATTCTAGTGGGCTTATTTATTTTCTTTACATTTACACCATAGTGTAATGTCCACAATAGTACCTTGACTGTCATAGTAATATGGCGTATATTGTAATTACGGAGGTGAGACAATGGTAGATCATAAGATCTCCTCGGATTTACTAAGAGGCCATACAGATACGATGATCCTGAAGTTGTTGATGAGTGGCGATAAATATGGCTATGAAATATCGAAATTGATACATTCGAACTCAGGTGGCGAGTATGAACTTAAGGAAGCTACTATGTATTCTAGTCTGAAGAGGCTTGAGAACGATGGGGGGATAATCTCCTATTGGGGAGATGAGAGCCAAGGCGGGAGAAGGAAGTATTATCAGATCAAGGAAAAAGGGCAACTCATGTATTTAGAAAACAAGGAAAATTGGGAAAACGCTAAGCGTGTATTAGATCAACTACTATAAGCGAAAGGTGGAAGTAGAATGAAGGATAAATTAAGCAGTTATTTGAATGGAGTATTCTCCTCTTATGAGGGACTGCAGACGGTCGGGGAATTAAAAGAAGAGTTGCACAAGGATTTACAAGAACGTTTGGAAGATCTCAAAAAACAAGGTTACGACGATGAAACGGCTTATGCCATGACCCTTGACTCCATTGGAGATATTGAGGAAACCATTGCCGATGTAGCTGCGGAGGCGAGAGTATTGCAGCGGATGGTGATGACGAACTTTTCAATGACCATCCTCCCAAACTCTGATTTCAAGGGTGTAACCGTGCATGACGGGAAGTTTGAGAACAGTTCCTTACAAGGGTCGGATTTCAGTGATTCGGATTTGACAGGCAGTTCTTTTAAAAACTGTGATTTGCGAGAAGTAAAGTTTGATGGTTCAAATCTAACCAAGTCAAAAATGACAGCGACTGCACTTAAAGATGCGAGTTTTCAAAACTGTATTCTTGAGCAGACGGATTTAAGCAGTTCGGACTTGCGAGGCGTAAATTTCGATGGCGCTAAACTTATTGGGACAAAAATAACGAAAGTAGATTTTAGATCCACAACTTTTGAAAACTGCATCTTTGAAGGTACGGATTTTAATTGCTCGGATTTGAGACGTGTCTGCTTCGATAACCTGACGCTCACGGGTGTCATATTTGACAAGGCAGGGTTGGCTGGAGCCTCTTTTAGAAACACCGTACTTCGGAATGTTTCCTTTCGTCACGTTGCCAAGAAAGACATCCTTAAGGCTGATTTTGACGGTGCCACAATGGATAAGCTGACCTTCGCTGTGTTGAAGGGCGCGGGTGCGAATTTGACTCAAGTTACGGTTATTTAGGAGGGATAAGAATGGATCAAAGCCATATTGCGATTTCTGTCAATGGACTTGAAAAGTCCTATAAAAAGCTGAAAGTGCTCAATAAAGTCCATTTTTCTGTGCAAAAGGGGCAAATCTTCGCTTTGCTAGGTACTAATGGTGCGGGTAAAACCACTACAATCAAAATCCTGACCACGCTGCTCAAACCCGATAACGGGAACGCTCAAGTGGGTGGCTTCGATGTTGTGCGGCAACCGGAACGTGTGCGGGAAGAAATCAGCCTGACTGGACAGTTCGCTGCGCTGGACGAGATTCTGACGGGACGGGAAAATCTACGGATGATCGGCCAGCTGCGTCATATATCCGATGTGAAACGTAAAACGGAGGAAATGCTGGAACGATTTGATTTGCTGGATGCCGCTGACCGGTCGGCTGCGACCTATTCTGGCGGTATGCGCCGGAGGCTTGATCTGGCAATGAGTTTGATGGGCAGTCCGGCGATTTTATTCCTTGACGAACCGACCGCGGGCTTAGATCCGCAAAGCCGTATCGCCATGTGGAAAATAATTAAAGACCTAGCACGCACGGGAACCACCGTGTTCTTAACTACGCAATATCTGGAGGAAGCAGACCAGCTTGCCGACCAAATCGCCATCCTCAATGAAGGGACAATTATAGCGCAGGGAACTGCGGCAGAACTAAAAAAACTGCTTCCGCATGGACGGATTGAACTGCGTTTTCACGATGGAAACGGGGCGCAATCAGCGCTTGATTCCCTTGCTGAATACGATGCAAACCTAAACCCAGAAACTCTTACACTTGCGATTATCACCGATGGGAGCGCAAGACAGATGGCCGATATTTTGAACCGGCTAGAACATGCGCACATTCCTATCGCAGAATACGCACAGAAATTGCCCACGTTGGAGGATGTATTCCTGGCTATTATCGGTGACAGCCAACAAAAGGAGGGAGCATAATGGAAGCTGCTGCAAAATTCAGCCACTATCTCAGTGATACGAAAGTCATGATTGGGCGTTGTATGCGCCACGCATTCAGGAGTGTTGACACGATCATTACGGTCATTGCCATGCCCATTATGATCATGCTCATGTTTGTCTATGTTTTTGGCGGGGCGATCGACATTGGATCTGCAAGCTATATTAATTATATGCTTCCCGGTATTTTTCTCATGGGCATTTGCAGTGGTGTAAGCTATGCCGCCGTTCGCTTAAACAGTGATGTCACAAAAGGCATTTTTGAGCGGTTCCATTCTATGCCCATTGCTAAATCGTCCATACTTTGGGGACATGTGCTGACATCTGCAGTATCCTGTGTGATTTCCATGGTTGCTATCCTATTGGTTGCCCTCTTAATGGGATTTCAAGCCTCTGCGGGGATTGCCGGTTGGCTGCTTGCAACAGGGATTCTGCTGCTGTTCACGCTCGCATTGACTTGGATCGCGGTCATATCCGGCCTACTAGCTAAAAGTGTCGAAGGAGCCGGTGCTTTCGCTTATCCACTGATGTTCCTGCCATTTGTGAGTTCGGCCTTTGTTCCCACCGCATCCATGCCCAGAGTGATCCGCATCTTTGCGGAGCATCAGCCAGTCACATCGATTGTTGAAACCGTCCGTTCGTTACTCATGAACGAGCCAGTCGGCAAAAACGCCTGGCTTGCAGTAACCTGGTGTTTGGGGGCTCTCATTGTCGCCTATATGATTGCTATGCGGGTATACAAGCGTAAGTTAGCTTAAATCAAACTTAAGTAAACGCTCCAAAAGATGATGCTTATAGTGATTAATAACAGTCAGGCGAAAGCCTGACTGTTTCTTTTTCCTACAGGAAATTCCTCTAAAAAGTTGTGACATTAGTAAACGCGCTTTACAATTGACTCTGAGTCATTTATAATCGACTCAGAGTCAATTGCCCATTATCAACAAATTATATATTGATATTCAATCTGGATGGAGGAATCTATTATGAGTAAAAAAGTTATTTTAATCACGGGTGCATCATCCGGTATCGGTAAAGCAACAGCTCAAAAGCTGCTGTCTGAAGGCCACATTGTGTACGCTGCGGCAAGACGGGTTGAACCCATGCGTGATCTTCACAAATCAGGCGCGGTAACCCTCTCAATGGATATAACAAAAGAAGAAGATATTCAAGCGTGCATCGACAAAATCATCAAGGAGCAAGGCAGAATAGATGTGCTGTTCAATAATGCCGGATTTGGCCTTTATGGAAGTGTGGAAGAAGTAAGCATGGAGGATGCAAGGTATCAGTTCGATGTAAATATATTCGGTCTGGCCAGAATGACCCAGCTTATAGTGCCGTATATGAGGGAGCAGGGTAGCGGGACAATCATCAATACCTCCTCAGTGGCCGGGAAGATTTTTGGTCCACTCGGTGCATGGTACATGGCAAGCAAACATGCACTGGAAGGCTGGTCGGATTGCTTGAGACTAGAGCTGAAACCGTTCGGAATAGATGTGATTATCATTGAGCCCGGAATTATTGAGACGGCATTTGGAGAAGTGATGAGCGGGCCGTTGCTGAAACAATCAGGAAACGGTCCCTATAAGAGCGTGGCAAATGCACTCGCAACAATGACCGAAAGTTCCTATCAGGCAGGTGGCGGTTCGTCTCCTAAGCTAGTGGCAAATATTGTTGCCAAAGCCATTGCAGCGAAAAATCCTAAAATCAGATATGCGGTCGGTAAGATGGCAAAACCTTTAATTTTTCTGAGGAAATGGCTGGGTGACAAGAACTTCGGCAGACTTATAATGAGTCAGATGAAATAAAGACAATAGATGCTGCATTGCCTTGACATCTACCCCTCTATTAATTACTATTGACTGCAAGTCGATACAGAAAGTTTATTAATTGAGGTGTTTGTTTAAGTGAAGAGAGCCATGACCGAAAGCGCTAAAGCTGAGAAAGCAAAGATGATTCTAGATATTGCGCGTGAAATGTATAAGAATGGGAAATTTGAAGAAATAAAAATGAGCGACATCGCCAAAGCAGCGAAGGTTTCAAATGGAACGTTATTTTATTACTACAGCACGAAAGAAATTCTGTTTATGGAAATGCTGTTTCTGGAGTACGAAGAACGGTTCCGGAATTTCTTGAACATGCTGAGCCCCTTTGAAACGATGTCGTATAAAGAATTCAAGGCTTTCTTTCTAAGCGAGATGGAGAGTATTCTTGAACAGGATTCCGTTTTGATTCGATTAAGCGCTATAAAGAATACCATACTGGAGAAAAATATTGATGAAGAAACGGCTATTAAAGCCAGCAAGGCATTGTATGCTTCCTTAGAACCTATCGTACAAATTCTGACTGAAAGAGTAAGCTTTTTAAATGCAGAGTTCTTCTTTAATTTACTGGTGGCACAGAACGCTATTATTGTAGGTTATGTTAATATAGCCAGCATGCCTGATGTGATGGTCAAAGCTATTGCCGAGCAAAAGCTTAAAGACTTTAAGATTGAATTCAAAGAAAATTCCTTGACTGCAATGGAATATTTCCTTGATGGTTTATATGAAAGCCAGAAGAGGAATTGAAAGAAGCTTCAGTGTGTAAGGCTTTGCTTAATGAACTCCGTAAATTCCTTTACCTCAGTAAAGAGCCAATCGGGCTGGAGAGTGAGCAGCTCCTCTGGATCGGTTGTCTCTGCCCAAGCGGCAGCTACAACGGGTACTCCAACTTCGCGGGATTCAATAATATCACTTGGAGAATCCCCTACATAGATACATTCCTCAGGAGCAACGCCTAATTGCTTCAATACATTTGTTATGGCCTCTACTTTCCTGGATCCTTGGGGAGAACCAGTTTCAATAAGATCGAAAGAGGAATCAATCCCAAACGTAGCTAGTGTAATCGCTGTGCCTCGTGCTCCCTTGCCCGTAACCAGGGCCAGCTGGACATTATGGCTTTTGGCATAATCCAAGACCTCCACAATTCCCTCAAAAGGTGCAGCACACATCGTATGCAGATTGTGATAATGCACTAGAAAATTCTCAATCCCCTCATCATAGTGGTCGGGAATCAAAGCCTGTAGTATTCCTTCTTCGGATGGCCCAAAGGTAGCTCTAATTTCTTGATCCGTATACGTTCGGCCCGCCAAGGGTTCAATGGATTTTTTTAACGCAGCAATAGATAACGGCAACGTATTTCCAATCGTACCATCCAGATCAAACAGGATACATTTCAACATATACATTCTCCTTTTGTAAATTCATTCAAATCCATTAATAATACCTCCAATGTAGTCTTCAAAAGTTGATTTAGCTCATCATCATGCGTATTCATTTCAAGCGCGCAATCGAGTAGGGTAGCAGTTAAGTAACAGGATTGTGTAAGCAACTCATCGGCGTTAAAGGATGATGGGCCAACGGGAAGGAAAAGTTCCCCCAGATCCATCCTCAAAGGAGTGGACCAAGAGAGCATGTGTGTTTCATCCATAAACTGCACAAGTCGCTCTTCTGGATTATTTACCATGGATTTTAAGGTGTTGGTATATTCAACCATCATGCGTAATACAACATAAGCCTCATCGCCAAAACCGGAAACGGACAGAAGCTGCAGTGCAAGCATGGACTTATGAAATCTGGTTATCAAGGTTGCCGATACATGGGATAGCAAGCTTTGCGGAAAAGGTTGTTCCAGCAGATACCCATCCAATAATCCGACCCAATCCGCATGGATTCTCAACAATTCCTTATGCTTATTTATCATTTCGATACGGACTTCTTCGTTGTACATACTCCTCTCACCTCGATACTAATGTAAATTATGAAACGCCTTCCATGTCAATTTTTTTATTTGCTTTTGAAAAAAATATAGGATTATACTGGTGTGACGATTCTTTTGAAGGAAAGGTGACCTTATGGCGAATATTAAAGATATTGCTAAACTCGCGGGTGTATCGGTTACAACGGTGTCACGAGTCATTAACGGTCATCCTTATGTAAGCACGCTAAAAAAAGAAGCTGTCCAACGTGCTATGGAGATGGAGAACTATGAGCGGAACATTAACGCAGTTCATTTAAGCAAAGGGAAAACGTATCTTATTGGTGTCGTAGTCCCTTCCATAAGACGTCCTTATTTCGGAATGGTAGTAGAAGGAATAGCGGATGAGGCCATCAAAGATAATTATAAATTAGTGCTCATTCAGACCAATTATGAGGTGGAACGGGAGATGGATGCGCTAATGATGTTGAAGCTGAAACAAATCGACGCACTCATTATTTGTTCAAAAACAAGCGGTTGGGATATAGTAGAGGAATATATACAATATGGTCCCATTATTGTATTAGAAGACGCTCGCGGCACCAAATTGTCTTCTATATTTATTGACCATTATCAGATCTTTTCCAGTGCATTAGTCTATTTGAGAAGCAAAGGTCATCATAAAATTGGCTATTGCCTGGCAAGACGATCCAGCCCCAACAGCGAACGAAGAGAAGCAGCGTATAGAGATTTCTATACAAATCTGCAGGAAGACTATGATCCGAATTATATTTTTTATGACTGTATTCATCTGGAAGATGGGGAATGGATTATGCAGCGAATTGTAGATATGGAGGACCCTCCAACCGCACTCTTGGTTACCAGCGACCAAGTAGCAGCCGGAATCTTAACTTATTGCAAGGAAAATAACATACGCGTACCGGAGGATCTAGCCATCGTAGGATTTGATAACCAACCTATCGCGAAGGTACTGCATATCACCACCTTTGAAATTCCAATTGTTGAAATTGGAAGAAAGTTATTTCTCAAGGCGATTGACGGAGGTCATTCCCATGAAGAAATCCCGATTCATTTAATTGAACGTTTAACTGTCTGACAGAAGATGTCCGTCAAGGGACTTCCATATTCCCATGCAGTCCATAATCTCCTCAAGGATTCGGATAGGTTTCTTTCAGAAAAGCTATGGATTGCTTTATTAGCGCAGCTAAGACATCGACATTAATATCAGCTACCTTATTGATGTAGACACATGCTTTTGCAGCTGTATGTTTTCCCAAGTCTTGCAATAATGCCGTTCGTTCTGGATCTCCAGTGGCAAAATACAGGCTTATCTTAGCTTTGCGAGGTGAATACCCAACTAGTGGTGCATCGCCTTCATGACCAGAAGCATATTTATAGTGATAGGTTCCAAATCCAATAATACTGGGTCCCCACATTTTCGCTGGATAACCCGTCGTTTCCGTGAATATATCTAATAGTCTATAAGCGTCTTCACGTTTTTTAGGATTCTCAACATTTTCAATAAACTCGATCACACTGTTGTCGGTTTGTTTTGTTTTCTGTTCATACATCGCAAGAAACTCCCCTTTCTATGTCATCAATAGTATAGAGTCAATTATAGAATTAATCTAATTAGCTTTTCAATTACATTAAGGTTATAATAGATAAACAAAGTCCTTAATAGGGGTGAACTATGAAATATTCAAAAGCAACAAATTACGCACTGCATCTCATGCTCTATCTGGTAGCCGCTGCGCCCGACAAGCCGGTGGGTGTGCAGTCACTTGCGGAACATCAGGGCGTTTCCCCCACTTATCTGTCCAAGATTCTGACCAAGCTGGTGAAGGCAGGACTAATTGAATCAGCGTCTGGCGCGAATGGCGGTTATCGGCTCAAGCGGAACAAAGAAGAGATTTCGTTTCTGGATATTATCCACGCCATTGAAGGAACGACTTCGCTGTTTGACTGCTCTCTTGATCATCCCAGAGAGTGTCTGATCCAGCAGGAAATGGTTCGCGCCGAGCAGCAGATGGAGCAGTACCTGAGAAACAAAAAAATATCCGAGCTTGCCGGAAAAATAACAGCGGTTTAATAAAGCCATTGTTATTTTTCTGACTTAATTATAGATATCATGAGACTATTAAGTCTATAAAGGCTTAGGGAATATTGAATGCGGAAAGGGATGGATAATAATGGTAAATGAATTATTTAATGCAGCGATTTGGGAGAAGGCCTGGATGGACGATCCTACCGCAATGGGCAATAAGATGAAGAAAATGGGGATGGACACCACCCATTTTGATCTTAAGGCGGTGGCTTTTAACAAAGAGGTGTTCAGTGAAGGTGGAAGACAGCGGAGTGAGCGGATCATCGGCTGGCTGGAAGGTCAGGGAGTAAATTTTGAAAATATTTCTGTTCTTGATGTGGGCGCGGCTTCAGGCGGATTCACTGTACCTTTTGCCGAAAGAGGCGCTAGGGTTACGGCTGTAGAGCCTAACATTCCTCTAGGGGATTTGCTCTTGGAAAATACAAAACAGTTCAATCAGGAACAGGTAGAGCTGGTGCGTGAACCTTTTGAGCATATAGATATTGCAGCCAGGGGCTGGATCAATGCCTTCGATCTCGTATTTGTGTCCATGTGTCCGGTGGTTGTCGATTGGGCAAGTGTGGAGAGGGTACTCAGTTGTGCGCGCCAATTTTGCTATATCAGTGGTATTGCCGGAAGAATGGAGCATGGTCTGGTGAATGAACTTCTACCTTTGCTGACCGGCCGGGAACTGCACGCGGCGAGCTCGGATATGGCCTATTTGAACCATTTGCTCTATCTGAAAGGTTATTCATTTGAGTCGCTGATCACCCAGGAAATGAAGAGCGCCGAGTTTACCATCGAAACGGCCATCGAAGAGGCAATGCAAGGGTTGAAGCCTCATGACGTAACCTTAGATGAGGTTTCCCGGAAAATTGTGTTGGATTATATGCACCGCACTTACCCTGACAATAAGGTGGTCATCCGCCAAGGCGGACGTTTCGGCAAGGTGCTGATCCGGCTGCAGGAGCAGAACATGTACAGCAGGGCAGCAGCTGTGAAAGCTACAATCTGAAGGGGCGGCCGTGAGGCCGCTCTTTTTTGAAATAT
>LIDZ01005314.1_pt1 | contig 10333 bp, 10 predicted proteins | sample 644651 | NCBI WGS metagenome assembly LIDZ01 (sample SAMN03856242, study PRJNA289617) | food metagenome | isolation source: wine grapes on drying loft during traditional withering process | host: Vitis vinifera cv. Corvina | place: Italy: Gargagnago di S. Ambrogio di Valpolicella | collected 2014-01
CAGCGCAAAACAGGCCAGTGTTCGCTTGGCGATTGAAAATTGTCTTAACAGCATAAGTCCCCAGTAACGATTCGTGGCATCAAGGAATGCCACCACACCGATACAATCGGCTGCGGCCATCAATAGTTGAGTACATGATGAAAATAGTCGAGTGAAGGGTAGCGACGATATCAGGAAGGTGTGTTTTCCGGACGGTTACGAATTGGGAGCGACACGCGCCAGTTTCAAACAATCCATAGCACATCACTGCTGGATACTATTTCGATATATCAGGATGCCAAAACAGAATGAGATACTTGGATTTCTTTCCCACCACAGGGTATTGAACTATCACTGTTCTATCCCGCGCGCCTAGTGAAACCATGGGTGTATCAGACCATATCGAATCGGTCTTGATGGATTTCACGTCCCCCATAACGCTGGAAGCGTGACCTCTGATATCGAGCGTATTGGACTGGCTAAGTCTTGTCCGTCCACGCGGTAGGCATAACGACAACACGGCCCTTGGTGGGGCAACAAAGCGACTTGTTCGCCGATATCCAGAAGAATGTCCGTAGGGCAGCCGAGTGAAAGTTTCCAGCATGTATGCGGGATTCCGGAAACTGCATTTGCGATGTCTTTCCGCAGCCGTGTCTATTGAATAGAGGTCACGCCAACAAACGCCACTGAGCGTTCAGGAGTGACCACCATGGTGCAAACACCGGTACTACAACAGAACGAGCGCCGCATCCTGCGGCTTAGTGAAGTCGAAGCGAAGTCTGGTTTCAAACGCGCTCACATCTACAACCTGATGAAGAAGCGCCAGTTCCCACAGGCGCTGCGCCTCGGCGTGCGGGCGGTGGGCTGGGATTCGGTCGAGATCGACCAGTGGATCGCCGAACGCCTCAACAACCGAACCTGACCCTCTCCCCTCCTCGGATTTTCCCATCCTTTAGACGGAGAGCACCATGCAGGTTGTATCCATCATCTCGACCAAGGGCGGCGTTGGCAAAACGACCACGGCCGCCAACCTCGGCGGACTCGCTGCGGACGCGGGACTGCGCGTGCTGCTGCTCGACCTCGACGTGCAGCCCACGCTGTCCTCTTACTATGAACTGGCCCATCGCGCACCCAGCGGCATCTATGAGTTGCTGGCTTTCAATGAACGCGACCTCGGTCTACTTGTGTCCCGCACCATCATCGCGGGTCTGGATTTAGTGCTCTCGAATGACCATCGAGGCGAGCTGAATACCTTGCTCTTGCATGCTCCAGATGGACGCCTGCGGCTGCGCCATCTGCTGCCGGCGCTGGCGCCACTTTATGACCTGGTGCTGATCGATACGCAGGGCGCGCGTTCGGTGCTGCTGGAGATGGCAGTGTTGGCCTCCAACCTGGCGCTGTCGCCCGTCACTCCGGAAATCCTTGCGGCGCGTGAGTTGCGGCGTGGCACCATGCAGTTGCTGGAGGACATCGCGCCATACCGACACCTCGGCATAGAACCACCGCCGCTGCATCTGCTCATCAACCGCGTACACCCCGTGTCCGCCAATGCGCGACTGATCCAGCAGGCACTGCGTGACCTGTTCCAAAACCATGTTGGCATTCGCGTGCTGGGTACCGACGTGCCGGCCATTGAAGCCTATCCGCGCGCCGCTACCCGTGGTTTGCCGGTGCATCGCGTCGAGCATCGACAGCCACCAGGCAGAGTTGCGCCCGCCGCGCTCGACACCATGCGCACGCTCGCCGGCGAGCTATTCCCTGAGTGGCAAGACAGATTTTCCCAAGTATCCGGCCGTCCAACGCGTCCTCTTGAAACTGGGAGGCCCCATGGCGAACGCACATGATCTGGCACGCGGCCACCAGCGGCTGCGCGCGCTGATCGAATTTGCTGTGAGCGAAGGCTGGCACGTTAAAAGAACACTTGGCGGACACCTCAAGTTCACCAAGGCCGGCTGCACCGCCATCTACACCAGCTCAACCGCAAGCGACCACCGGGCGCCCCTCAATGCCCGTGCGCAAATCCGCCGTGCCGAGCGCGAGGCTCGTATAGCCCAGATCGCTCGCACGAAGGGACGCAGCCATGACTGAGATGACCTCCCAGGACATGGCCGGCAAGCTGCTTGCAGCCGGATTCGAGCGCAGTAGCCAATCGGCCTCGGCCTTGAGCGACCCGATTGCCGATACACCGATGGTCGTGACGCTGGACCAGTTGCGTCCCTACGACCACGACCCGCGCATGAAGCGCAACCCGGCCTATGAAGAAATCAAAGCATCCATCCGCGAACGCGGCCTGGATGCCGCGCCGGCCATCACGCGCCGTCCGGGCGACGAGCACTACATCATTCGTAATGGTGGCAACACGCGGCTCGCGATCCTGCGTGAACTCTGGGCAGAGACGAAGGACGAACGCTTCTTCCGCATATCGTGTCTATTCCGGCCCTGGCCCGCGCGCGGGGAAATTGTCGCGCTGACCGGACACCTTGCCGAGAACGAATTGCGCGGCGGCCTCACGTTCATCGAGCGCGCCTTGGGCGTCGAAAAAGCCCGCGAGTTCTATGAAGAGGAAAGCGGCGCCCCGCTGAGCCAGTCAGAATTGGCTCGCCGCCTGGCCGCTGATGGCTACCCCGTTCAGCAGTCGCACATCAGCCGCATGGCCGACGCGGTGCGCTACCTGCTGCCCGCGATTCCGACCGTACTCTATGGCGGCCTGGGCCGCCACCAAGTCGAGCGGCTATCGGTCATGCGCAAGGCCTGCAAGCGCACCTGGGAGAACTACGCCAAAAGCCGCGCCCTTGAATTGGACTTCGACAACTTCTTTCAAGAGGTACTGTCGCAGTTCGATACCCAGGCCGACGAATTCGCTCCGCAGCGGGTGCAGGACGAATTGATCGGTCAGATGTCCGAACTGCTGGGCGTCAATTACGACGTGTTGGCCTTGGACCTGCACGAATCCGAGAGCCGCCACCGTGCGCTGGCCAGCGAACCGACTCCGCCGTCGGCACCGCCCGCATCGCCTGAGCTTGGAGCCATCGCGCGGCCGCCAATCGGACCGGCGCCGTCCACCGATACGTCTTCGCCAAAAAACCAGTCAACGGGCGCCCCCATCGCGCGCGAAAATGATACGACCGCTAGCAAAACTTCGTCTGTAAATTCTGCGACAGCAGCTGGAGAGCTACTGCAAGACCATGTCGTCTCGGCAGCACCAACGACAGAGCGACTTCAGTCCATCCAGCGGATGATCGCGGATCAGTTGGGCGATGCGCTACCGCCCGACTTCTCAGACAACGTATTGCAGTCCATCCCGGTGCAGGCCGGTGGCCTCTATCCCATCTCTGACGTCTGGTACATCGACCCTGGCCTGGACGCGCCCGACCGGCTGCGCATCCATATTGCGCAGTTCGCGCGCGAGATCGCCAGCGAGGCGGATTTGGACGAGTTCATTGAGGACCGTCCCGATGGCATCGGGTTTGCCTGTCGCGCTCAGCCCCCGTTTCCGCTTGGGCAAACTGTGCTGACGCTGTTGGGATCGCTGGCCGGGCAGCAACTGGCCGATACCGCCCTCCACGAGCAACTCGTCACCGATCTTCCGACACTGCTACACGGCCAGGGCGATGTCACCAAGCGATTGAGCGATACCGCGCTGGTCAAGCTCTTCCGGTTGCTGCGGCTGGCTCGACGCCTGCTAGATCTGGAAGCCAGTGCCACGGTTTCCGATTCTTAAACGAGGAAGGCCAGTATGTCAGCACCGCAACCTCTCAACCAAGCCGTCATCGCTCAGGCACTCTACGATCTGCGCAATGGACAGTTGCGTCGTTGCAAGTCGATGGGGTTCGGTGAGGAAGAACTGGATGCGCTCAAGCATCCTGTGCTGATCAGCGTACTGGCAAACGCCAGCGTCCCGTGGTGTTCAGTGACGGTCAACCGCGAAGTGCTCCTTCGGCTGCTCAAGCAGGCGAAGGACGTGGAGAAGGAAATCGCCACGGTTGATCGCATGCTCAGGCTGGCAGCAAGTACGGAGATGGTGAGCCACTTCTACGGCCTGACCCACCAGGAGGTTGCTTTTCGCCGCGAAGTCCTCGGCCTGCCCAAACGCAAGGGGCGCCATGCCGTTTTAGATGAAGCCCAGGACACGGAGCTGTGGCGGCAGTGGAAGGCCGTGACCAGCAGCAGAAGCGTCGATATGGAGGACGAGTCCTCGATCCTCGATGCGGCCATGGATTTGGCAGAAGCCATGTCACTGCCGCTGTCGGTGGTATGGGCCACGATCAAGAACTGGATCGACCAAGGATTGGGATGACCAATGGCCGTGGATGACGCTGCACCGCGAGCACCACGCAAAGGCCCCATAGCCCTCGGCGATTTGCTCGACAGCGCGCTGAAAGACCTTACGCCTAAAATCAGCGAGCCCGCGCCTGCGCGTATGTCCGCAGACGGTTTCCTGTTCAGCGGCAATCGGCACGAGAGCGTACCGCGGCGCCTTTTCCTTGATCGACGCCTGACGCCACTGGAGCGCAATGCATGGCAAGTGTTCCGGATGATGCTCAACGAGGATGGCGTCACCGCGTTCCCAACATACGAGAAACTTCGGCCATGGCTCGCGTCAACGCCCTGCGCAGGACAAGCCTCCCACGAGACCGTGGCACGCGCCTTGACGCTATTGCGCCTGACACGCTGGTTGAGCTTGGTGCGCAGACGCCGCGACCCTAAGACCGGACGTATCCTCGGCAACCTCTATGTCCTGCACGATGAGCCCTTGACTCCGTTCGAGGCGATACAGCTTGACGCCGATTATCTGGAGCTGGTCAGCCAATCACTGAGCCATTCTGCGAAGGCTGTGCAAACGGTTGGGCTCAACACGCTCAAGGAAATCGCAGAAGACCCGCTGCTGTCAGGCCGCACGTTACCATCGCGCCTGCAGGTGCTTGCCGAACGCCTGGCTCAACAAGGCATCGCTGTATCCGAGAGTTATCCACAAGAAGACGCCACCCACGATTCCGAAGAAGGGGCTTCAAGCCTTCTTCGGAATGGCGAACAGCATTCTTCGGAATCCGAAGCAGGGCTGAAATCCACGCAGAACGGCACTCTTCGGAATCCGAAGCAGGACCGTACTGTAAGTAGTAATAGTAATAATAAAATACGTACTACCGCGCATGAGGGTGAGGGTGAGCGTGCGCGAGCGACGCCGGATGTTCGCATGCCTGATCGCTTCCTCGCGCTGAAGGAAGAGCAGCAGGCGGGCGCATTGGTTGCGTTACAGCAGGTTGATGCGTCACTGAGACAAGCCGTGCTGGATGAATGGGCGGACCGCTGTCGAGGCTCGACTATTCGCAATCCAGCGGGATATTTGTTCGGCATCATCCAGCGCGCCATCCGGGGCGAGTTCAATGCGTGGGCCAAGCAAGCCAAGACGGCACCACTGGCTCCTGCTCCTGCATGCAATGAGCCACCAGTGGCACCACGCAGTGTGGTTCCGACCGAAGTGGCCCGGCAGAACATCGAACAGCTGCGCGACCTTCTGCGCAAGGCCTGACTTGTCGGAACGAAAGATCATGAAGCAGATGTCTGTGGCTGTCAGTAGCGCTATCCCCTGGGGATAGCTGCGCAGATGTGCAAGAAGCCAAGCAGATAAGGGGCAGGTATCGAGATGTCATGCCCTGGATCACATGTGCTCGACCTATCCTTGGCGAACAGTGTTCCTTGGCACTTCATGGAGCTATCCCCAGGGGATAACTGCGCGGATGTGCAAGACGCCACGCAGATAAGTGGCAGGTATCGAGATGTTCATGCCCTGGATCACATGTGCTCGACCTATCCTTGGCGAACAGTGTTCCTTGGCACTCCATGGAGCTATCCCCAGGGGATAATTGCGCGGATGCGCACGGCGCCAAGCAGATAAGGGGCAGGTATCGTGATGTTCATGCCCTGGGTCACATGTGCTCGGTCTGTCCTTGGCGAACAGCGTTCCTTGGCACTCCATGGAGCTATCCCCAGGGGATAGCTCGTGCCGCTCGCAGTGGCCACACCCTAAACCAGGGCTTGGCCGATTTCGGTTTGTTGACTGACCGCCTTCCGCTCCATGCCGATGCTGACCGCTCCTTTTCCCACAGTGAGCGGCCCCCATGGCGACCAATGAACCTTTGCAATTGAATCTTGGCTCCCTGCGCAGTGCGATGTCGCTGACGCTGCACACCCATCAAGCCTCCCGCATCTGGCATGGCCGCGCTGCCGCCGAAGGGCGACCGGGCATCGTCGGCCTGAACGGCTACATCGCCGTGATGAACAAAATGAAGCGCGGCTCGGAGCAGGACGACCCATACAGTGATTGGTGGATGCTGCGCATCGAGGAAAAACTCGAACAGACCAAAACTACGCTGCAATTGTTGCGCGAGCAGGTGGACCAGGCACTGGCAGGCGTCCCCGCCGCGCTGAGCTTAGGCGAGAACCTCAACGTACAGCCGGTCAAATTGCCGCTCTTCGTCAACGCCCAGCTTGGCTTTGCCGCGGTCTATCTCCTGGCCGATTACGACGATATCGCCCGCAAGCTGATCCTCGCCCATCACACCGCACTCATCGACCGCAGCACGCTGGAGCGCTGGCTCAACGAGGGCGCGCATGCGCTGCGCAGTCTGTTCAGCCTGGCACAGCAATACCGCTACTCGGGCTGCACGCGCGATGATTTCGCGGCGAAGAATGCGGCGTCACGGGTCGCGCTGGAGAAATTCGGCGAGTTGCCGAAGGACGTACTCGAAGGTACACGACGCTCTAAGTTTGCGCCGCCCATCGTGCGCCGCGGACTCCAACAGCGCAGTGATAGCGCTGCCGCAGCCGCACCTACCACCGACGAAAGCACTGCCGCCGATCCGACCGAGGCCAGCGACGGCGAGGACGAGGACGAGGACGAGGACGAACAGGCATGAGCGACTCGAACCGCGAACCGCGCTACTTCCGTGGTCTGGAACAGCCAGCCTTCATGCGGCTGGAACACGCGGCCTCTCTAAAAGGCCTTTTGAAGCCTTTTAAAGGTAAAGGAGACTTCGAGACCTGGGCCAGTCAGTGCTTCGCGATGCGCGACGAATTGATTGCCCTGGCGCAGCGACAGGTACTGCCACAGGCGTGCGGGCATCCCTTCCACCTGCTGTCCATTGAACTGGCCCAGCAGTCCACTGGCGCAGGCACGGCCTTTCTGCGTTGGCGCAGGCACGACAGGTCAGCCATGGGCGTGGCGCTGTGGCAGGAGCTGATCGTCAGCACCAGCACGCCGGTCAACCTACTGACCGATCTGCACGCGATCGAGCTTCAGCGCATCACGTTGAACATGCAGATCAGCCTGCTCCACACACTGGGCAGGCAGGCGCAGGAATGCGCCAGCAAAGCCGGCGAAGCGGATGCCGCCTATCTGCGCCGGCTCACGTCCCTCTCTGCCGCAGCGCGCAATCTCTGATTGCACCGGGCATCCCTGTACGCGCCCAAGTTCGATAAGTCACGGCTACTTCAACCACCACGGAGATTGCAACATGAGCACTCATTTTTCTGGCGAAGGCAACATCGGCTCGCCACCCGAGTACCGCGAATTCCCAAACGGAAACGACGAACCGCGCCGGCTGCTGCGCCTGAACGTTTACTTCGACAACCCCATTCCAAGAAAAGATGGCGAGTTCGAGGATCGCGGAGGCTTTTGGGCGCCCGTCGAACTCTGGCACCGCGATGCCGAACATTGGAAGGATCTGTACCAGAAAGGCATGCGCGTGCTGGTCATCGGCCGCATGGAGCGTGAACCTTGGACGGACAACGAGGATCAGCCACGCGAGACTTGGCAGATCAACGCGCGCAGTGTCGGCATCCTGCCGTACCGCATCGAGTCCGTGGCCCTCAGTCCGAAGCCGCAGGAGGCAGAGTCGAAGCCCCAAGCCGCCCAGGAATCGACTCCGCCGAAGGACGCGAAACGCAGGAAGTGAACCAGCATGGAAGGCGGCGGTTCAGATTTTCGCCGCCTTCCATGCACCCGCAAGCTATCCCCAGGGGATAGCTCCATCGAAGTCCACTGACTTCCACGCGCCCCGCCAATCGCAGCTTCCGGCCTGCATAACGCGCGTCCGTCGATCACTACCTCTAGCAATTCCATCCCGTGAAAGTGGTCGCCACCGCATGCGGCTTGTTTGCTGCTGCTCTTGGCAGAACTCGGCATCCTCGATTCCAGCAACTCAATGAACCACTGAAATCGAGCGGACGGGCATGCGGCTGTTCTTGTGCGAGAAGCCCTCCCAGGGCAAAGACATTGGCCGGATTCTCGGCGCCACACAGCGCGGTGAAGGCTGCCTCAACGGTTCCGGCGTCACCGTCACCTGGTGCATAGGCCATCTCGTCGAAGCGGCACCGCCCGAAGCCTATGACGAGCAACTCAAACGCTGGTCCATCGAACAGTTGCCCATCATTCCTGAGCATTGGCGGGTCGAGGTCAAACCGAAGACCGCCACGCAATTCAAAGTCGTTCAAGCGCTCCTGGCGAAGGCGACCAACCTGGTCATTGCCACGGATGCCGACCGCGAGGGCGAGTTGATCGCACGCGAGATCATCGAACTGTGCGGCTACCGTGGCCCCATCGAACGGCTATGGCTATCGGCGCTCAACGATGCGTCGATCCGTACTGCGCTCGGCAAGCTTCGGCCCTCAGCCGAGACGTTGCCGATGTACTACTCGGCGCTGGCGCGCTCGCGCGCCGACTGGCTCGTGGGCATGAACCTCAGCCGGTTGTTCACGGTGCTGGGGCGCCAAGCCGGCTACGACGGCGTGTTGTCGGTTGGTCGCGTCCAGACTCCGACGCTCAAGCTGGTGGTGGACCGCGACCGAGAGATTGCCACCTTCGTCTCCGTGCCGTATTGGGCCATCGACGTGTTCTTGTCTGCAGGCGGCCAGGCTTTCAGCGCGCAGTGGGTTCCACCCGACGCCTGCACCGACGACGCCGGCCGCTGCTTGCAGCAGCCGAAGGCTCAGCAGGCTGCGCAGCAGATACATGTGGCCGGCAGCGCCCAGGTCGTCTCGGTCGAAACCGAGCGCATGCGGGAAGGCCCGCCGCTGCCGTTTGACTTGGGCACATTGCAAGAGGTGTGTTCCAAGCAACTTGGGCTGGACGTGCAGGAAACTTTGAACATTGCCCAGGCCCTGTACGAGACGCACAAGGCCACCACGTACCCCCGTTCGGATTCCGGATATCTACCCGAAAGCATGTTCGCCGAGGTGCCCATGGTCCTCGACAGCCTGCTCAAGACCGATCCCTCGCTGCGATCGATCATGGATCAGCTCAACCGCTCCGTGCGCTCGCGGGCCTGGAACGACGCGAAGGTGTCAGCGCACCACGGCATCATCCCGACGCTCGAACCGGCAAACCTTTCGGCTATGAGTGAGAAGGAGCTGGCGGTGTATAGGCTTATCCGGGCGCATTACCTGGCACAGTTTCTTCCTCATCACGAGTTCGACCGCACCGTAGCGAACTTCTCCTGCGGCCAGCAGAAACTGGCAGCGACCGGCAAGCAGGTCGTGGTCAAGGGCTGGCGCCTGGTTTTGGCCGAACCTCAGCCAGATGAGGAAGGCGATACCGCTACGCGCAGCCAGGTGCTGCCCGCACTGCGCGAGGGCCTGGCGTGCCAAGTGACCGGTGTGGATCTGAAGGCGCTCAAGACGTTGCCACCTCGGCCCTACACGCAGGGCGAGTTGGTCAAGTCCATGAAAGGTGTTGCCAAGCTGGTCTCGGATCCGCGCTTGAAACAGAAGCTCAAGGATACGGTCGGCATTGGTACCGAAGCGACACGAGCCAACATTATCGGCGGCCTGATCGCGCGTGGCTATCTCGTTAAAAAGGGGCGTACCATCCGCGCCTCGGACGCAGCAGTCACCTTGATCGGCGCCGTGCCCGCGGCAATTGCCGATCCGGGCACCACCGCTGTCTGGGAACAGGCACTCGACATGATCGAAGCCGGCCAGCTCACACTGGACGTGTTTATCGATAAGCAGGCCGCATGGATTTCACAGCTGATTGCGCAGTACGGTAGCGCGTCCCTGTCCATCAAGGTTCCCCAAGGGCCGGCATGCCCGCAGTGTGGCGCACCTACACGCCAGCGCAGCGGCAAAAGCGGCCCGTTCTGGTCGTGCAGTCGCTACCCTGACTGCAAAGGCACGCTTCCTCTCGAATCCGGTACGTCCAAGCGCGCAGCCTCACGTTCGCGTCGTGGCGGCCGCAAAGGCTCCTGATAGACCCCGACTCCCCGTGAGCCGTGCTCGCCTTCGGCGGCATGGCTCGTGTCCCGCACCTTGCGGGGACGCCCAGCGCGCAACGCCTTCCTTGATCCGTGTGCGCGTC
>LIDZ01015568.1_pt15 | contig 10333 bp, 11 predicted proteins | sample 644651 | NCBI WGS metagenome assembly LIDZ01 (sample SAMN03856242, study PRJNA289617) | food metagenome | isolation source: wine grapes on drying loft during traditional withering process | host: Vitis vinifera cv. Corvina | place: Italy: Gargagnago di S. Ambrogio di Valpolicella | collected 2014-01
TGAATTTAGTAAGCCTTAGCAAAAACAACTGTATGCTTAGCAGGCTCTCCACAGCAAATACAAATTTCTTTGACTTCTGAAGGGTTAAAAGGAATATTGCGGCTGCCTGCCCCAGTTTCTTCCTTTACCTTGGTCTCACATTCCTCGGATCCGCACCAGCCTGCAAGGGCAAAGCCACGTTTCTCTTCCATGGAAGCCTTCATTTCGTCCAGTGTATCTACAGAATAGAAGTTATCTTCACGGAACTTCAGCGCACGCTCGAACATGTCTTTATGCACTTGCTCCAGCATGGCATTGACTTCTTCTACGAGATTCTCCTGCTGAACGACCTTCTTCTCGCCTGTAACACGTGAGACTAGCACGCAAACGCCATTCTCCATATCACGTGGTCCAAGTTCCAGACGGACAGGTACACCACGCATTTCGTATTCGTTGAATTTCCAGCCAGGTGTTACATCTGCACGATCGTCTACACGCACGCGAATTCCGGCACTTTTCAGCTCCTGGAATAGCTCGTCCGTCCGTCCAATTACAGCTTCACGAGTCTTAGGAGGTCCAATCGGAATCATAATAACCTGAGTTGGGGCAACCTTTGGTGGCAGGACGAGACCACGGTCATCCCCATGCACCATAATTAACGAACCGATCAGGCGCGTGCTAGTTCCCCAAGATGTGGTGTGTACATACTCAAGCACGTTCTCACGGCTTAAATATTGAATGTCAAAAGCAACGGCGAATTTGGTACCCAAATAATGCGAGGTTCCCGCCTGTACAGCACGTCCATCCTTCATCATGGCTTCAATGGAGTAAGTATCCACGGCACCGGCAAATCTCTCCGAAGGTGTCTTCTGTCCAGTGATAACTGGAATGGCCAAGTAACCCTCAACGAAATCACGATAGATATCCAGCATACGCATCGTTTCTTCACGAGCTTCGGTTTCTTCCTCATGCGCGGTATGCCCCTCCTGCCAGAGGAATTCACTTGTGCGAATAAACGGCAGGGTCCGTTTCTCCCAACGAACAACGTTAGCCCATTGGTTGATCAGAACCGGTAGGTCACGATACGATTGAATCCACTTGGAGTACATATGACCGAACATGGTTTCCGAGGTTGGGCGAATCGCCAGACGCTCTTCCAGCTTGTCTCCACCTGCTTCAGTGACCCAAGGCAGTTCCGGATTGAAGCCTTCAATATGTTCTTTTTCCTTTTGAAAAAAGCTTTCTGGAATAAACAGCGGGAAGTAAGCGTTGCGGTGACCCGTTGCCTTGAACCGGCGGTTCATTTCCTCTTGAATATGCTCCCAAATTTCATAGCCATCCGGCTTAAATACAATACAACCCCGTACTGGAGAGTAATCCATCAGGTCAGCTTTTTTAATAACATCAATGTACCAGCGTGAGAAATCCTGCGCCTGTGGTGTAATTTCTGTAACGAACTGCTTATCTTTTGACATGTAATGAAGTTCCTCCCAAAAAAAATTATCCAGTGATCAAGCGCAATATATCATTATAAGTGACAGCAATCATTAATAAGAACAGCATCGCGAATCCGACAAAATGGACCATACCTTCATGCCCTGGATCGACTGGTTTGCCACGCAGTGCCTCTACGCCCAGGAACGCTAAACGGCTTCCATCAAGTGCAGGAATTGGCAACAGATTGAAAATACCCAGGTACAAGCTAAGAATGGCAGCCCAATAAGTAAGATACTCAATACCTTGCTGGGCAATCTGGCCTGTCAACTCAAATGTACGAACCGGACCTCCGATATCATCCATATTGAATTTATTTATTAGCTGTTTGAATCCCAGAAAAATCGCCTTAGTCGTGTCGACCATAGCCACACCGGAACCCTTTACAGTCTCACCAATGCCAGCCTTACGACTAGGAAGTTCAGGTGTGATCCCAACCTTGCCACCTTCTTCGCCCTCCATACCACGAGGCACCATAGTCACGTTAATCGTCTCTTGACCGCGCAGCAAAGTCCATTTCATTTCCTTGCCTTTGGACTCCGAAGTTAGAGTAATCATCTTTTGGTAATCGGCGCCGATCTTTTCCCCGTTAATAGATTCTACAATGTCACCTTTTTTCAGACCGGCCTCTTGCGCCGGCATTCCCTGGCTAACATCCCCTATCTTAACGAAGGTAGGATTCTCGACTGGAATACCAACCATTTGTAAATGGATGGCGAATAGAACAAAGGCTAACAGGAAGTTCATCACAGGACCTGCAACAATCGCCAATGCACGCTGTCCAACCGTTTTACTGCCGAATTGGCGGTCTTTAGGAGCAATTTGGGTCTGCTGTGTCCCTCTGATCATCATCGCTTGTGGGTTAACGTCATAGGTAGTGACTTCTCCATCTACATCCAGCCGGATTACCAGTTCAACTTCTAGATCAGTATATTGTGCCTCACCACGGATGACATTTCTACGGGTGTCGAGAGCATCCAGATAAATATTCTTAACCTTGTTATCCTGCCCGAGTCTTACAGCGATGGTCTGACCTGAACCGATCTCGATAATCTCAGGATCTTCACCAGCCATACGCGCATACCCTCCAAAGGGTAGTAAGCGAAGGGTAAACTGGGTTTCATTGCGTTTATAAGAAAACAGTTTCGGGCCGAAACCGATAGCGAATTCCCGGACGAGAATACCGGCGCGTTTAGCGAAATAGTAATGTCCCCATTCATGTACGGTCACAAGTACAAAAAACATGAGCACCGTTAAAAAAACAACTTGAACCATTTCCAAGCGTAACAACCCCCTTTAGGTGTAAGACCGAAGTATGTCCTCTTAATTTATCATTATTCTCTGATTGGGCACAAGAGAATCAACAGTCCATACCTATTTTTAGGGCAACACAAGTATTTCCAGCTGTAAAACAAACTTTAAACCTTTTAAAGGCTAGAAGCCAGCTCGCGGACAGTCCGGTCAGTGAACTCGATTAGCTCCAAATCCGGATATCCTGAATTCACATGTCTCTGCAATACCTCCGAAATAATCTCCTCAATACGCAAAAATGGAATTTCACCTCGTAGAAAACGAGCAACCGCAATTTCATTAGCTGCATTAAAAGCGGTTGTTGCTGTTCCGCCAGCCTTGCCACAGTCTATAGCCAGTCTAAGGGCAGGGTAGCGTACATAATCCATCTCCCGAAAAGTGAGGCGCCCCACCTCAGCAAGTGAAAGATGCTGTGCCGGAGATTCCCAACGCTCGGGATAGGTCAGTGCATATTGAATGGGCACACGCATATCAGGGTTGCCGAGTTGAGCGATGATGCTGCAGTCGCGAAATTCTACATAAGAATGGATAATGCTCTCTGGATGCAGCAGTACGTTAATCTGCTCATACGATAGCCCGAACAACCAATGGGCTTCGATCACCTCAAGGCCTTTATTCACCATGGTGGCGGAATCGATCGTTATTTTGGCTCCCATGCTCCAGTTTGGATGACGAAGTGCATCTTCCACCGTTACATTTTTAAGTTGATCCCTATTATAATCCCGAAAAGACCCACCAGATGCAGTTATGGTAATTGAAGCAACATCTTCACGGTTCTCACCATTCATACATTGAAAAATAGCGGAATGCTCACTGTCCACGGGCAGCAGCTTAACACCTTTAAGAATGGCGAGTTCCGTCACCAAATGTCCGGCAGTTACAAGCGTCTCTTTATTCGCAAGCCCGATATGTCTGCCTGCTTCGATTGCTGCGAGGGTCGACTGCAGTCCCACACTGCCCATTACAGCAGTGACGACCATTTCAGCGTCTCCGCCTGCAGCGATCTCAACCAGACCTTCGTTGCCGCTAAACACTTCTATTCCTGAGGGCAGGCTAGAACTTATTTCCGCTGCCAATTCCTTGGTGGCAACAGAGACACGCCGTGGCTTGAACTGGCGAACCTGTTCTAACAGCAATGCTATGTTGCTGCCCGCCGCCAAACCTTCTATTTCAAAAGATTCCGGGTGCATGGCCACAACATCAAGTGTCTGAGTGCCGATTGAACCTGTGGAACCGAGAATACTTATTTTTTTCACAGTTGTACTCCTCCGTTAATAGTAAGGCATGAGCATTACAATATGTACGAACGGAAATACGATAATCCAGCTGTCACAGCGGTCTAGAATACCACCATGGCCGGGCAAAAGCGAGCCCGAATCCTTAATACCGTACACCCTCTTATAGGCAGACTGTACAAGATCTCCAAGTTGACCCAGAACTGCGCAGGAAAGACCAATAAGCAGCGCTCGTCCAATCGTCAGCAGATCAGGAACAAATATCGCAAAAGCTAAGGAAATGATCATAGAGATCAGAACTCCACCAGTTGCACCCTCTATTGTTTTGTTGGGGCTAATTGCTGGCCATAGCTTATTCTTTCCAAAGCTCCTGCCCACAAAATAGGCCCCAGCATCACTTCCCCATATACAAAAGAGGAGCAGGAATGTCCAGAATAAACCATGTCCGTCATTAGATGCACGAGCCACAGCCATGTAGGAGAAACCCATCCCTAGATATACGATACCCGTAAACAGCAACGCCGTGATGCGAATATCTAATTTATTCTTAGTGAATACAGTAACCAGAAGAAATAGCAGCAACAGCAGCCAAATCCCTTGTTCCCACGATAAAGGTGCCGAAACTCCAAGCAAACCCCATGGAATCATAAAAATAAGAACCGCAGCATAACCAAGTAAAGCACTGCCTCTAAGCGCAGGCGTGCCTGTCATTTTTACAAACTCATAATACCCGATAAGAGCCATGGCAGTTAGCAAAAGCTGATACGACCAGCCTCCCAAAAGGCATAAACCTAAAAATAATGCACCGGCAATAATTCCGGTAATTAAGCGCTGCTTCAAAGGTTCTCATCTCCCATCAGGCTACTTCAGTCCACCATAGCGCCGTGTGCGCCGCTGATATTCAGCCACTGCCTGAAGCAAATGCTCTTTGTCGAACTCTGGCCAGTAAACATCTGTAAACCATAGTTCACTGTAGGCAAGCTGCCATAACATGAAATTGCTGAGCCGCATTTCACCACTTGTGCGAATTAGCAGATCAGGATCAGGTAAGCCGCTGGATAACAAGCGACTGTCAATCAGTGCTGATGTAATTTCTTCCGGTGACAGCAAGCCCGCTTGTATGTCCCGCCCCAAGGCTTGCATACAATCCGTAATTTCCTTGCGCCCTCCATAATTCAATGCAAAATTCAGTATAAGTCCAGTATTTCCTTCTGTTCGCGCCACAGCCACTTCCATAGCTTTACGGGTATAAGAAGGTACTTCGTCCATATCGCCCATCACGCGTACCTGAACGTTCTTTTCGATCAATTCATCTAGCTCAATCGCCAAGAACTCCTCCGGTAAACGCATCAAGAAATCTACTTCTTCCTTGGGACGCTTCCAATTTTCCGTTGAGAAAGCATACATGGTCAAAAATTGAACACCCAGCTCATCTGCGGCAATGGTGGCGCGTTTAACAGCCTTCATCCCGTTTCGATGACCGACAATCCGTGGCAAACCGCGTCGCTTGGCCCAACGCCCATTGCCGTCCATAATTACAGCCACATGTCGGGGAATGTTATCCGGTGAAATCTCGACTGGCTGATGCTTGTCTTTACGGCCCAGCCATGCTTGAACCCGTTTAATCATTTCCTTTTCCTCCAAGCTCTTATCAGAAAGAGACAAACCCCACCATAAACGGAGGGGCTTTTCGTCTCTTGAGTATCATTATACTTCCATAATCTCTTTCTCTTTGGACAAGAGCACTTTGTCAACTTCGGCTATGAACTTATCCGTTGTTTTCTGGATATCTTCCTGATGTCCGTGGGATTCATCTTCAGATATCCCGTTTTTTTCCATCTTCTTGATATCATCATTGGCATCACGACGAATGTTGCGGATCGCAATCTTTGCCTCTTCGCCAAACTTCTTCGTGAACTTCACTAGCTCAGTCCGACGCTCTTCTGTCAGTGCAGGAATAGAAAGACGAATGATTGTGCCGTCATTTGCAGGAGTTATTCCAATGTCCGACTTCATAATCGCCCGTTCGATGTCTGACATCGATGTTTTATCCCATGGTTGGATTAGCAGGGTCCGAGAATCCGGCGTGCTAATATTGGCCAACTGATTAATAGGAGTTGGGGAACCATAATATTCAACCTGAATACGATCCAATAGCGATGTTGATGCACGACCTGCACGCAATGAAGCTAAGTCACGTCTCAGCGACAAAATCGCTTTTTCCATACGCTCTTCAGCACTTTGTTTGATTGCTTGTGGCATTAATCTACACTCCCTTTAACAATAGTCCCGATCTTCTCACCGAGAACAACACGTTTGATATTACCTTGTTGCGTAATGGCAAACACAATGAGTGGTATATTGTTGTCCATGCACAGAGAAGAAGCAGTAGAATCCATAACACCAAGATTTTTGTTCAGAATATCCATATAGGTCAGCTGATCATATTTCACCGCAGTACTGTCTTTGAAAGGATCGGCAGAATATACACCGTCTACTTTGTTCTTTGCCATCAGGATGACTTCAGCTTCGATCTCAGCTGCTCTTAATGCCGCTGTCGTATCGGTGGAGAAGAACGGATTACCCGTGCCTGCTGCAAAAATAACTACACGACCTTTTTCCAAATGCCGAATAGCACGGCGGCGGATGTAAGGCTCAGCGATTTGCTGCATGGAGATAGAAGTTTGCACTCTCGTTGGCACATCAATTTGCTCTAATGCGTCCTGCAGAGCAAGTGAATTCATGACTGTAGCCAACATGCCCATGTAGTCAGCCGTAGCACGATCAATACCGCTTGCACTACCTGCTATTCCGCGCCAAATATTACCACCGCCGCAGACTATTGCGATTTGTACTCCAAGCTCCACTACTTCTTTGACCTGTTCTGCGATCGAAAGAATCATCTCAGCATCAATGCCGTATCCGTTGGGTCCTGCCAATGATTCTCCGCTAACTTTAAGCACTACTCTTTTAAAAACCGGCTGTTCCAAATGTATACCCTCACTTTCTTACAAAAGACGGAACACTACTTGTACGTGTTCCGCTCTTCTGATGCTTGCCTATATTCTGTTCTTCAAAACGCTGAACATCAATTTACTTATTTATTTACTTGTGCCATTACTTCTTCGACAAAGTTGTCAACTTTCTTTTCCAGACCTTCACCCAGCTCGTAACGAACGAAACGACGGATGGAGATGTTCTCACCGATAGTGCTGACTTTTTCATTCAGCAATTGGGAGATTGTTTTGTCTGGGTCTTTGACGAAAGTTTGCTCAAGCAAACAATATTCTTCATAGAATTTGCTGATGCGTCCTTCTACCATTTTCGCCACAATTTTCTCAGGCTTGCCTTCGTTCAGGGCTTGAGCAGTCAAAATTTCTTTCTCTTTGTCCACTTCTGATTGCGGTACTTCTTCACGACGCACATAGCGAGGATTTGCAGCTGCGATTTGCATAGCGATATCGCGGGCAAAGTCTTTAAATTGATCTGTTTTACCTACGAAGTCAGTTTCGCAGTTAATTTCTACCAGCACGCCAATTTTACCGCCAGCGTGGATGTAAGATTGAACGACACCTTCAGTTGCAATGCGTCCTGCTTTACTTGCAGCTGCGGACAATCCTTTTTCACGAAGCAATTCAGCGGCTTTCGTAATATCGTTATTTGCTTCTTCCAGTGCATGTTTACAATCAAGCATACCCGCGCCTGTTCTTTCACGAAGTTCTTTTACTGCCTTTGCGTCTACTGCCATTGTTTATTCCCTCCAGATTAATTGTCGTTTGATTTCATTATTGATGAAGCATTGCTCGAAAATAATAGAAAGAATAGCTGAAGCATATTCTTTCTATTATTTTAAAAAAAGGGCAGTGAGAGGTTATCCACCTGCCAACCACCCTTTTCATTTATGTTCTTGTTTAAGTTGTGTTGCTACTTACGCTGTAGTTGTTTCTTCGCCCTGGTGAGCTTCTACAACAGCATCAGCCATCTTACCAGTCAACAATTTCACGGCGCGAATTGCGTCGTCGTTGCCCGGAATAACATAGTCGATTTCATCAGGATCACAGTTAGTATCAACAATAGCAACGATAGGAATTCCCAGTTTGCGAGCTTCCGCAACAGCGATACGCTCTTTACGCGGGTCAATAATGAACAGCGCGCTTGGCAATCCTTTCATGTTCTTGATACCGCCCAAGAATTTTTCAAGACGATCTTTCTCTTTGCGGAGAATGATAACTTCTTTCTTAGGTAGAACTGCAAAGGTACCGTCTTCTTCCCAAGCTTCCAATTTCTTCAGACGATCAATACGCTTCTGAATAGTCTGGAAGTTAGTCAGTGTACCACCCAGCCAACGTTGGTTAATGAAGAACATACCTGAACGTTCAGCTTCTTCTTTTACGGAATCCTGTGCTTGTTTCTTTGTTCCTACGAATAGGATTGTACCACCGTCACCAGCAACACTTTTCACAAAGTTGTAAGCTTCTTCTACCTTCTTGACCGTTTTTTGCAGGTCAATAATGTAAATTCCGTTTCTTTCAGTGAAGATATAACGATCCATTTTCGGATTCCAACGTCGAGTCTGATGACCGAAGTGTACCCCAGCTTCGAGAAGCTGCTTCATGGAGATTACTGCCATCTTCACACACCTCCTAGTTTTGGTTTATTGTGTGTCTCCTCCGCCGCGTGTCATCTTTCAGCAAGACTTTCTTCAGAAGAAAGCACCTCTTGTCGAAATCAACCGGCGTGTGTTATAACACCGTCAATTACTATACCATAATATATTCACGTATGCAACGAAAAATCATAATACCTTTAGTTACTTCACAGTTACAAGTTTATCTATAATAGCGCTTATGCTCTCATCATCAGCAAAGCTGTAGGTTCCGTACTGTATAATTTTATTAACTTTACGCTCATTGGCAGCCTGTAGGAAGTTACTTTTATCCTGAATGACTCCAGCTTCAGCTAATAGATTTGCGGTCTCAGTTAATGTGGTCCCATTAGGAATTCTTACGGAAATGGTTCCGCTTGCTGTTATCTTCGGCGGAGCAGGAGTAACCGTTGTTATCGAAGAGGGTTCCGTTACCTTAGGCTGCTGCACTTCTACTTTAGCAGGCTGGGAGGGTGTCACAGGCTCTTTAGGAGCCGTGGCAGCACTAGGTTCTCCAGCAGTGAGTGGAGAGGCTGCTGGAGACGGAGAAACAGCGACAGCAGCCTCTGATGGAGCAGGCGTGACTAGAGTCGCCTCCGAAGTTGCTTTCCACTCTTCAGCGGTGAGCAGTTTAGCCGTTTCATCAGTCACTTTTAGATTAAGCTTTGCCGCACCTTTTACAACCTGATCCTTCGTAAGTGGGGCCGCACCACTTGATATCACCAACTGAAGCAGCATTGCACCTGCGATAAGTCCTGAACCCATTCCAAGCATGAAGGAGCGATTCTTAATCATAGTGATTCCTCCTGTTTGGCTAGCTGCAGGATTAATTGTACTTCTCCCCGTTGAAGTCCTGCCGTCTTGGCGATGGAATCTATGGACTTCCCCTGGTCATGCAATTCAAACAAGCGTGGATAGCGCAGTTTAATAGAACTAACGGGCTTTGCTTTTTCTTTAGCTTGTTCCAGCTGTGAATCATTTCGTGGAGCAGAGCCTTCCGCTGTTGCCGCCGCAGTTGAAGAATTAGTTCCATACGAAACCGCTAGCTGAAGCAGACCTTTCTCTTCCGCAGCCATTCGCGCCTCAAGCTGATGTGAACTCTTCTGCAGTTCAGTGAATTGACCCCGAAGTTCGTTTAGCTGTTCCTGCAAGGCTGTCTGATTGCTTTGAGACTGCTGTTTGAGACTGGCAATCAATTGTACCAATTCATTGTTCTCACGCTCAATGTCCGCCATATACAATTCAAGAGCCGTTTCTATTTCCTTCAGACTTTGTTTCTCTGTTTTTCCTTGCCGTGCACGCGCCGGCAGTATCAGGGCGTAAACGATAGCAACGGCGCCCACCAGCACAATATACACCCATGGTTGCAAGTACCTTATCTCCTTTTATATACGGAATATAAACTGAAGCTTAAAGACTCAGATCGATACGGTGTCCCTTGTAGGGGTGTTCCGCATTATGTTCAACGTCTGATTTATGACGTTTTTCTGAAGAAGAGTTGTTTCCTGAATGTTTCCCTCGTTGACCATCATCCCGCAGGGCAGTTTCAGAAGCATCATCTACTTCGGAATTGCGCTGACTCATTTCCAGGCTGTGCTTCACATTTTGCCCGGCCAAATGCTGCTGGTCTACAGCTGGACGATGCTGCAACTCATTCTGGATTTTTCCG
>LIDZ01010226.1_pt1 | contig 10316 bp, 13 predicted proteins | sample 644651 | NCBI WGS metagenome assembly LIDZ01 (sample SAMN03856242, study PRJNA289617) | food metagenome | isolation source: wine grapes on drying loft during traditional withering process | host: Vitis vinifera cv. Corvina | place: Italy: Gargagnago di S. Ambrogio di Valpolicella | collected 2014-01
CCCACCTTCGGATGTGAAGTTTTCTGCATGACGGCCTTCTACCTCAAGTTACTCATCACCCCGGCGCTCATGCTGGCTATTTCATTGGCCGCGAGGCGCTGGGGCACCGGCGTGGCAGGGCTGCTTTCCGGCCTGCCGATGACCTCGGCGCTGGTCATGCTGTTTCTCAGCCTTGAGCAAGGCACCCAATTCGCCTCGATGGCGGTGCCCGGCGCACTGGCCGGGCTGGCGGCGATTCAGGCGACTTACCTGTTTTATTTCCTGGTCACCCGACGCGTTTCAGCGTTGACGGGATGCGTCCTGGCGCTCGCGGTGTATGGCGCAACAGCCTTTCTGATGAACCAGTTGGGCTTACTGGCGCTGTCGATCATGTTCACGCTGCTGATGGTTGCGCTGATTATCGTTGCCGCCTCGAAACAGACACCGCCGGACGTAGCGTCATACGTGGCGCTGCCGCGCTGGGTCATCCCGATGCGAATGCTGACCGCCACCCTTCTGCTGCTGGCGATCACCGCAAGTGCCACCTGGCTCGGGCCGGTGGTCAGTGGGCTACTGGCGCCAATCCCGGTGATCGCCTGGCCACTTGCAGTGTTCGTCCACGTGCAAGGCGGGCGTTATGAACTGGCGGCGATAATCCGCGGCAATGCCATTGGCGCCGTCGGAGTGGTGAGTTTCTACCTGACCCTCAGGTATTCCATATTGCAATGGGGCGCGCTTCTGTCTATCGCGGCTGCCGTTTTGCTGGCTGTCGTGGTGACGGCTGGGTTGGCGCGGTTGTTGGCTAGGCGGTAGGGCTATAGTTGCCCCAAAGAAGTCAAAAACACTTCAACCATGCTCCTCAAGGTGCCTTATGAGTTTGATACCCGAACTGAACAGCGAGGCCAACGTGCTGATATGCGGGGCCAGCCGCGGTATCGGCTTGTCACTGTGCGCGGCGTTGCTTGCTCGCGATGATGTGGCTCAGGTATGGGCGGTCGCGCGACAAGCCAGCACCTCCAAAGAGCTGGCAACGCTTGCAGAGCAATATGGCCAACGCATCAAACGCATCGACTGCGACGCGCGCAATGAACAATCCCTCGAAGCACTCGTGAGCGAGACGCTTGCTGGATGCGATCATCTGCACCTCGTCATCAGTACGCTAGGCATTCTTCATCAGGACGGTGCGAAAGCAGAAAAGGGTCTGGCACAACTGACACTTGCGAGCCTGCAGGCGAGCTTCGCGACCAACACCTTTGCACCGATTCTGCTGCTCAAACACCTACTCCCGCTATTGCGCAAACAACCTTCTACCTTCGCGGCGCTCTCCGCGAGGGTTGGCTCTATTGGCGATAACCGCCTGGGTGGTTGGTACAGCTACAGAGCCAGCAAAGCAGCGCTCAACCAGTTGCTGCACACGGCCAGTATCGAATTGAAACGCCTTAACCCGGCCTCTACTGTCCTGGCAATACACCCAGGCACGACGGACACGGAGCTGTCTCAGCCATTCCAGGCGAACGTGCCCGAAGGCCAACTGTTCGAACCGGCTTTCTCGGCGGATCGCATCATTGAGGTGGTAGGCGCACATGGACCGGCCGACAGCGGGACCTTTTGGGATTGGGACGATAAGCCTATTGTTTGGTGACTTATTTCACTTTTGAAAATTTAGAACCTATTCAGGCCTATGATATTTTCGATATCCATGGGTACGAACAGAGCTCGGCATGATGATAAGTGATGCAGATTTGGCGGAAATGCTTCCTTCCGCGCTAACGGGCGTCACTGTCGGGATCGGTTCGCGGCGCAGCCCATAGACGGAGTCACTGTTTTATATGGACACCTCTGACGGAACGTTACAAGGCACATGCCATTGCGGCGCTGTACGATTTCAAGTTCGGCTGAGTGACGGGTTCAAGACCGTCCGGCGCTGCAACTGCTCCTATTGCCGGATGCGCGGTGCGGTCGCGGTTTCAGCAGCCCTGGAGGATATTGAGATCACTTCTGGCGAGACGATGCTCAAGCTCTATCAGTTCAACACCCTGCAAGCGAAGCATTATTTCTGCTCACAATGCGGGATATATACACATCACCAACGCCGCTCCAACCCGGCCCAGTACGGAGTTAATGTGGCTTGTCTCGAAGGAATCAGTCCATTTGATTTTGAACAGGTGCCAGTCAACGAAGGGCGAATTCATCCCAAGGATAAAGCTGCTGGAAGCGGGTCGGACATCGCTGGATACCTACGCTACATCCCTATTACTACTTCCTGAGATGAGGTAAATCGCTCAAGCGACCTCAGTGGCCGCTCTGATCGAAAGCTACTGACGCGCGCCCGGGAAATCGCATTTTCTGAAAATAACTGGAAGCCCGGGCAATCTGGCTTATCGTGTTACTACAGCGTATTGGAAGCCACTGCGCCTCTACGGAAAATAGGCTGAACTTGTAACGGGCACGATCTCTCTCACTAACTACGCACACCTGTTTATAAGGAAAATACCATGTCTAAACTCGCAGAATACCGTCAGCTGGAAAAGCATCTCGCCGAGCAACTCAAGGCACTGGAGACGATGAAAGGCGACCAGGGGCTCAAGAAGGAAATCGAGTTCGAAACCAAGCTGCGCAAGCTGCTTGAGCACTATGGCTTCAGCCTGAAGCACATCATCAATCTGCTGGACCCACAGACTTCGGCTCGTGGACAGACCGCTGATAAGCCTGCGGGCAAGCGCAAACCGCGCGAACTCAAGGTTTATAAAAATCCGAAAACCGGTGAAGTGATCGAGACCAAGGGTGGGAATCACAAGATTCTGAAGGAATGGAAAGCGGAGCATGGTTCCGATGTTGTCGAGGGTTGGCTAAAGAAGTAAAGCCTTGCCTGTCGATTGATTCAGGGCGTCGACTCTTCACCGTTGGCGCTGTTGAACAGCCGACGCCGGGAACGATCCGCGGCGGCTGTTCGTCTGACCTGTATCGACTCACTGAAAAGGTACAGCGCAATGGACAAGACGATCACCGTGGACCAACTGGCTTCCACTGACCTCAGATCAGTCAACGAAATATGGCTCGGCGGTACTCATACCGAGCTATGTCTGTGGCGTGGCAAACAAGTCCCTACCCACGACATGCTCAGCGAGGGCACCCACGATCAGAACGCCCGGCGCCTGTGCCTGCAACTGGTCGACCCCGACGATAAGGCTGCAGTAGCCAATGTCGAAGCACTCGTTCGCGAGCGGCTGGAAAGGATGGGGAGCCAGGGCGAGTTTTATCCGGCTGAGAATGCGGACACTCACCAGTAAATCGTTCTGATTTCACGCGATTCTGTAGGTCTTGGGGCCGTCTTGCCAGACTGTAGCTTTGTGACGCAGAGCGTCACGAACTGCATGCCAACGCGGAGCATTGGCACGATGGTCATCTCAGCACCTCATTCAGGCCCCGACCGCTGAGCCTGTCAAAAAACGCGTCCGCACCTTTGCCCACACCTCGCCAACGGGCATAAAGAACAAAGAGCTCATCTTCAGCAATCCATGCGTTGCCTTGGGAACAGGCGTTACAGGCTCACTCGCACCATGTACTGCAAGCAAATACCGATAAACTCGACGGCTGCTCATGGGCAGCAGTCCAAGCTGTTCAAGCAATGAAGGGCCTATCTCGCTGATCATGCCGGTGACCATGATCCAAAGCCACACGATTTCGGCGCATAAGAACGTGCCGAGTAGGATATTGAAGCCTATTGTTCTCCAGTCTTGTACGGCGGCGAAAATGGCGTCGATGTTGCTGCCCAAGGTGATCATTGTTGTAAAGATCGCGGCGATGGCAAACAGCGTCCCGATGAATCGGGCAGGGTCTGGGAGACGAAAGAAAGCAGCGATGCGTGGCCCCATCGTATCGTTGCTGGCCAGCCGCTTGAGTTCTTGACGTTCTTCCCACAAGTGTCTCATCACCCTTGCCTTATCGACGAGCTCGGCAGAACTACAGCTATAACGGGTGCAAAACCATTGTTGCCGCAATTGCGAACGCACCAAAGGTGTCGTGAGCGGTCCAGCGCCCATCTGATCTGCACGAACCAACTCATAGATCTCAGCCAATCGAACTGCGCAGATCATGGATATCAGAAGCACAGGAATCAATGCCGGCATGTAGTCAGCTAGCTTGGTCCAAGGCAAAAATATCAGCGTCGCGGAGAGTGCCAATATCCATGCGATCATCCAGATCAAACAGATACGAGCATCACGCCGACGCCAAGCCTCTTTGAAAGGCGCACGCTCAAATCGCTGAAAGTGTTCTTCTACATCCTTACGCAACTGGTGGATGCTCATGGTTTGCTTCCCTTGCATGGCAAACGCACGATTTTAGGTCGCCTGTTCGGTAACGTAATTAAACAAATTGTAAAAAGCAGCGTGTCTGCAGACACTACCCCTTCAAACACCTTCCCAAATCCTCAATCAAACCTGGGCCCTTGGGCTGCCACCCCAGGCGCTCGCGTGTCTTGTGACTCAAGCTGCTCATGTCCTTGGCCACGAATGTCGACAGCCAGCCAAAGTGTGCGGTGGCTTCATGGGCAGGCACGGCCAAGGTGGGCAGGCCGAGGTGTTCTCCGATGGTTTCGGCAATCAGGCGGAAAGTAATGTCTGATTCGGCAGTCGCGTGATAACGAGCCCCCGGATGATGTTTCTCCAGAGCCAGACGATACAGGCGCGCCGTGTCTTCAAGGTGCGCTGCAGACCACTGATTGAGGCCTTGGTCGATATAGGCTGAGCAGCCTTTTTCCTGCGCCTGTTTGATGACTTCGCTGACCAGGCCTTGTTTGGCCGGGTTGTGAATCTGCGAGAGTCGCATCACGACTACGTTGACGCCGCGTTGCAACAGCGCCTGCCCGGCGAGTTCCGATGCGACGCGAGGGTTGGGGTGCGCCGGGTCGAAATGATCTTCGTCTGCGGCCTGCCCAGGTGCTGACGAGCCCATCGCGGTGCTGGAGGTGATAACCAGTGGTCGCTCGGAACCTGCCAGTGCAGAACCCAATGCGTCGATGACGCGAGCGTCTTTCTGGCAGTTGGCGACGAAGTGCGCGAAGTTGTGATCAAACGCCGTGTGAATCACCGCGTCGCACTTCTCTACGCCACGCTGAAGGCCGGACAGGTCTTCGATATCACCGCGATGCGGTTCGGCTCCCATGGCAAGCAGAGCTCGATCCCCCTCTTGCGAACGTGTCAGACCTACTACCTGATGGCCTGCGTTGATCAGTTCCCCAGTGACGCGAGTGCCAATAAAGCCTGTGGCGCCGGTTATAAATACGCGCATAGTCAAATCTCTCTTTGCTGAAGTCGGCAGAGTGCGCGTAACGTTTATCCCGTAAAAGACGTGACGTTATCAGGGTATAAAAACCAACAGGATCATCATGGCCAACCCGCTGGGAACGTATTTGAAGGACTGTCGGGCGCGTCTGGACCCTGCGAGTCTGGGGCTTTCCACCACGCGTCGACGCACGCCAGGTTTACGTCGTGAAGAAGTAGCCCAGCGCGCCAATATCAGCGCGACGTGGTACACGTGGCTGGAACAAGGTCGCGGTGGCGCGCCTTCTGCTCAGGTTCTGGACCGGATCGCGCAAAGTCTCCTGATGACCGAGCCCGAGCGGCAACACCTGTTCATGCTCGCTTTTGGTCACCTGCCCGAAGTGGTCTACAGCGCGCCCGAAGGCGTATCGCCGCGCTTGCAGCGCATTCTGGATACGCTCGCGTTCAGCCCTGCTTTTATCAAGACTGCCACTTGGGATGTTCTGGCTTGGAACAAGGCTGCGGCAGCTGTATTTACTGACTACAGCCTGCTGCCCGTAGAGCAGCGCAACATCCTGCGCCTGATGTTTTGCAACGCTGGCACGCGTGCAAAGCAGGACGACTGGCAGGCCGTCGCGCGCTTTATCGTCGCCGCATTCAGAGCCGACGCGACCCGTGCAGGTGCTGCCTCGGAACTCCGCGAACTTGCTGACGAGCTCTGCACGCTCAGTGCCGATTTCGCTGCGTTGTGGCGCGACAACGATGTGCGTTCACAGGGCGAAGGCACCAAGCGCCTGCGGCATCCGGTTCATGGGCTGATTGAACTGGAGTATTCAGGGTTCGCAGTGGATGGCCGGCCCGATCTGTCGATGATTGTTTATAACCCGGTCACCGAGGATGACGCGGCGCGGGTTCAGGCGCTGGTAGAGGGTTACGTACAGCGTTAATGCGGCTTTAGAACCATCAGGCTTTTCTGCTACCAGATCGCCCTCCTGCCCGAAAGATCGAACCGCCATTCCATCACGTACTCGAAAGTGTGTGACCTCAAAAAACCAACCCTTTCCCGCCATTTGGCAACGCCGTATTGAAGCCCCCCGGTACCGCCGAACAGGTATCGACTCACAACGCTCCGGACCTCGCCAGATGGTCAATCCGCATTCAAAAAGAGTAACCCTATGAGACCCCAGACTTCCTTCATCTTCGACCTGGACGGCACGCTGACCGACAGCGTTTATCAAAACGTCGCCGCCTGGAAAGAAGCGCTGGATGCAGAAAAGATTCCGCTTGCGATGTGGCGTATTCACCGCAAGATCGGTATGAGCGGCGGGCTGATGTTGAAATCACTGTCGCGTGAAACCGGCTTGAACATCAGCGAAGAACAAGCCGAACGGCTCAGCGAGAAACATGCTCAGGCCTACGAGCGGCTACAAGGACAGATCATCGCATTGCCCGGCGCCGTCGAGTTGCTGGAGACGCTCGACAAGGAAAACCTCAAGTGGTGCATCGCCACCAGCGGCGGGATCGATACGGCGACGATCAACCTCAAAGCGCTGAAACTGGACATCAACAAGATCAACATCGTAACGCGCGATGACGTGAGCTACGGCAAGCCTGACCCCGACCTGTTCCTGGCGGCTGCAAATAAGATAAACGCTCCGATCGACGAGTGCCTGGTGATCGGCGATGCGATCTGGGACATGCTCGCGGCGCGTCGCTGCAAGGCAACCGGCGTGGGTCTGCTGTCGGGTGGCTACGACATTGGCGAGCTTGAGCGTGCTGGCGCGTTGAGGGTGTATGAAGACCCGCTGGATCTGTTGAATCATCTGGACGAGATTGCTTCTCGGCCTTGAATGATGCCGTGTAGGTAAATGAAGTAATTATTTACCTACACGCTCCCGATTATCAGGGTCATCATGGCTGCCTTAACGCGATGCCGCCGTCATTGACCGTGGCGTTGTCAGCCCATAATGTACGGACATGCGCCGCAGCCTGCGGTGCGCGTCATCGCCAAGGAGAAGGCAATGCCCGGCAGCCTGCATATGGATCAGCTCGCTACAGCCCTTTTTGATATTCCTAATCCGCCATGAGCCAAGCCGCGCTTGTTAATCCCAGCATCCTCACGTGGTCCCGCGAGCGTGCAGGCTTGTCTGCCGCACAGGTCGCCAGAAAGCTTCTGGTGAAACCTGAGCGGGTCGTGGAATGGGAAGCGGGTGAGGCGAAACCGACCGTTCTTCAGGCGCAAAAGTGGGCGAGCGTCGCGCACGTTCCATTTGGCTTCCTTTTCCTTCTGCAACCGCCTGTTGAGCTGCTCCCGCTGCCAGACCTTCGCACGGTCGGCAACTTGGCCCCCCTGCGGCCAAGTCTGGAGCTTCTGGATACTGTGAAAGATGCCATTCGAAAGCAGGACTGGTATCTGGAGTATCTCCACAACCATGAGCAAAAGCCGCTTTCGTTCGTAGGCCGCTTTGACAGCCGATCGGCTGTCAAGGCGGTTGTGGACGATATTCGCCGGACCCTCGACGTCGATCCAGAAAAATCCCGTCTCGATCATGACAGGTACAGCCGTGCTTTGATCGATGCCGCAGAAGCGGCCGGTGTGCTTGTGATGCGCAGCGGTATTGCGCTGGGCAATACCCATCGCAAACTGGAAGTCAGCGAGTTTCGGGGCTTCGCCATCAGCAATCCGCTGGCACCTTTGGTATTTATCAACAGCTCTGATGCTCCAACGGCTCGCTTGTTTACATTGATGCATGAGCTTGCACATATCTGGATTGGCAGCAGTGGTGTCTCTGACGCAGGCACTGCAAACGGCCGAGAGGACGAGCGTTTCTGCAATGCGGTAGCCGGAGAGTTTCTCGTTCCCGAAGCACTCTTTCGTACCCTGTGGGATACCACTGTGGAATGGGAAAGCAATCTAGCCCAGCTTGCTACGCGATTCCACGTCAGCAAACTCGTTATAGGTCGCCGAGCCCTCGACCTGGGCTTTGTAACGCAAGAGCAGTACGGAACGTATTACCAAAGGGTACTGAAAGCATTTCAGGAGGAGAAAGGCGGTGCCGGTAATTACTACCGGAATGCAACTGCCAAAAACAGCGCCCGTCTGAGCAGAGCCGTCCTGATCGAGGCCATGAGTGGACGAATGCTGTTGCGTGAAGCAGGCAACTTGCTCGGCATACAGCCTGCCAAGTTGAGAACGCTGGCGCAGACAGTAACACTGTGAAGTATTTTCTTGACTCCAACACACTGATTGAAGCCAAGAACCGTTACTACGGCATGAGGATATGCCCGGCATACTGGCAATGGTTGTTGCTTCAAAATCAGGCTTTTTCTTTAGCGAGCATAGAGCCTGTCAAAGATGAACTCACCAAAGGCCATGATGAACTGGCCGCGTGGGCGATCGATAATTCGAGCTTCTTTTTGGGCGTTTCGGATGAAGATACCCAAACCGCTTTTGTGAAGGTTGTAACGTTAGTCGCTCAAGCCCAGGGTATGAAGACAGGGGCAATGGAAGAGTTTTTAAGGGGCGCTGATCCATGGCTGATCGCCAAAGCTCTGACCTCTGGAGCTACTGTCGTTACCCATGAAGTACGCAATATGGATGCAAGGCGGAAATTCATCATCCCCAACCTCTGTGAAAAGCTCAACGTCCCTTACATGAACACGTTTGAGCTGTTACACCACCTCAGCGCCATATTTGTGCTCCCTCAGCCCGGCAGAGTACCGCCGCCCTCATCCGAGACGCTATCGGCGTCGTCCACTTCCGGCTCACCTTCATCGTAAGTTTCGTCGTGTTCCGTACGCTTCTTCACCTCGTCGCCTTTTTTCGGGCCGACACCGGGTCTGTTCGCGTTCATGGCGAGGACCGGGTCTGCTTCGCGGTCGTACTGGCCGAGTTGTGGGCTGGCGGGGTCTTCTTTGGGTACGCTGTCTGTGAGTATGTGATCGGTTGTCATGTCAGCCACCTTTTTCGTTTGCCAAAGAAAGTGGACGTGGCATCGGGCTGAGGGTTCGATTCAATCGATGAGCGTGGCTGCGCTCAGCCGCCAAACGATGCGTATTGCAAGGGCAGGCCGGTGGTGAATTTGATCTGTTCCATGGCGAAGCTCGAGCTCACGTCGCTGATGCCGGGGATGCTGATCAGTTGTTTGTACACCGCGTCGTACCCTGCGATGTCGGCTACGACGATGCGCAGCATGTAGTCGGTGTCGCCCGCCATGCGATAGCACTCGACCACTTCAGGCAGCTCGCCGACGGCGGCGTGAAACTGTTCGAGCCAGGCGGCGTTGTGCTGGTTGGTGCGGATGGCGGCGAAGACGCTGACTGACACGTTCAGCCGTTGTGGATTGAGCAGCGCGACCCGGCGGTCGATGATGCCGGCCTCTTCCAGCTTCTGGATACGTCGCCAGCACGCGGTACTGCCCAGGCCGATACGCTCGGCGATGTCCGCCACCGAACGGGTGCAGTCGGTTTGCAGGATGTCGAGAATTGCCCGGTCGAATTTGTCCATTAGCGGTTTCCTGCGTTAGTCGCTCTACACTGATCGTGAGGAACGATGGTGTCTGACTGCGACTCTGCGCCTCACACAGCATGACTATCGTGCCAATGCTCCGCGTTGGCATGCATTTCGTGACGCTCTGCGTCACCCAACGGTGCAGCCCCTTGCATCCCTGGATTGGACGCGGAGCGTCCAGAACTGCATTCCCACGCGGAGCGTGAGGAACGATGGCGTCTGGATGCGATTCTGCGCCTGAAGCAGCATCCTAGAATTTTTAATCGTATAAATCCAAGTGAAAGCGAATAATTTTTCGCATTGGTTGCCCATGCCCGTGCAAATATCAATAAATTTTCGCGCGCGGATCAGTAATCTTTCAAGCAGTCGGTCTGGTAATGCCAGTCCTTGATTTTGACTCGATTACAAAGCGAATTGCCCATGACCACTTCTGCGCTCTATCTGGATTACGCCGCCACCACGCCTGTCGATGAACAGGTCATCGAAGCCATGGTTGCCTGTATGGGGCGCGAAGGTCATTTCGGTAATCCGGCTTCCAGCGGGCACGGTTATGGGCAGGTGGC
>LIDZ01000348.1_pt29 | contig 10315 bp, 11 predicted proteins | sample 644651 | NCBI WGS metagenome assembly LIDZ01 (sample SAMN03856242, study PRJNA289617) | food metagenome | isolation source: wine grapes on drying loft during traditional withering process | host: Vitis vinifera cv. Corvina | place: Italy: Gargagnago di S. Ambrogio di Valpolicella | collected 2014-01
CCTATGAAACAAACAAATCCATTCAAAAGAGGATTCGACAAATTAAAGGCGGCCGATGAAGCAGGCCGCAATCAAAATAAAAGCCATGTGCCGTTTCGCTTAAACTTTCTATTCTTCGTTATTTTTTTCTTATTTGTCTTATTAGTGGGACGTTTAGGCTACTTGCAAATCGTTAACGGGGAGCAAATGCAGGAACAGCTGAAAGCCTCCACAACGATCAAAGTCACTGGAAGTACACCTCGGGGAACAATCTATGATTCTAAAGGGGTTGCTTTAGTGGACAATCAAGCCAATTCAGCGATTACCTTCACCCGCGGAAACACGATGGAAGGCAAGGATATCTTTGCGCTGGCCAATACATTAAATGCCTTAATTGATGTACCGGCAGATGATAAGTTGAGCGATCGCGACAAGAAGGACTATTGGTTAGGTGATCCGGATCATCTGCAAGCAGCCGAAGATCGGCTTTCGTTTAAGGAAAAAAATCTGGATACAACCAACGAATATCAAAAACTGGTAGATAAGGTAACAGATGACGAAATTCAATTTGACGAAAATCAATTAAAGGCTGCGACAATTTTCAAACGGATGAACAGCGCTTCAGCTCTAAGTACGGTTTTCATAAAAAATGAAGGTGTAACAAACGAAGAGTTGGCAATTGTTGCCGAACGAGCAGCCGAATTACCGGGAGTGTCAACTGGTAAGGATTGGCAGCGCAGCTATAACAATACGGTAGATGATTCTTTACGCAGTATTTTAGGAACAGTCTCCTCGGTACCAGCTGAAGAATTAAAAGAATACTTGAAAAAAGGTTATGCTCGCAATGACCGTGTCGGTACCAGCTATTTAGAAAAACAATACGAAGATGTACTGCAAGGTAAAAAGAGCGAGTCTGAGGTTTCTTTAAGTCAGGAAGGCAATGTCACTGGTCAAAAAGTGATCAGCGAAGGCGAAAAAGGTTCGAATCTGATGCTGACCATTGACACTGAATTCCAAAAGAAAGTAGAAGAAATTGTTAAAAACCATTATCAAACCTTAGTGGATAATGGGCAAGCGCAATATTCACCGGGAGTTTATGCCGTTGCACTAGATCCTAACAATGGACAAGTCCTTGCAATGTCGGGTTTCCAGCACAAGGTTGGCAGTAAAGACCTTGAAGAATTTTCATTAGGAACGATTTTGAATAACTTCGAACCGGGTTCCGTAGTTAAAGCTGGAACAGTAACAGCTGGCTACGAAACTGGTGCAATTAGCGGGAACGATGTATTAATTGATGAACCGATCAAGTTAGCCGGGACAGCTTTAAAGGGTTCCATTTACAACAAAGTAATCGGAAATCGGATATCTCTGGATACCGTAAAAGCATTAGAAATATCTTCCAATGCTTATATGATGCAAATAGTATTAAGAATGCTGGGTGTTAATTACAGCTACAACATGACTTTACCGGAAAGTGCCAGCTCAGAAGAAATGTACAACAAACTGCGGGGAGCTTTAGCAGAGTATGGTATGGGCGTTAAAACGGGAATTGATTTACCTGGTGAATCCTCCGGTATCGTAAACACCAATTTTGGTGAAGCAAATGCTCCAGGCGGTGGGAATTTATTGGACTTATCCTTTGGTCAGTATGATACGTATACTGCCATGCAGCTGGCTCAATACGCTGCAACAGTAGCCAATGGCGGCACCCGAATTGCCCCTCATGTTGTTAAGGGGATTTACAGCAATAATGAGAGCGGCGGTTTAGGTGATTTACAAAAAGAAATCAGTGGCCAAGAGCTGGGGAAAGTCAACATTACTCCAGAACAAATGGGAATCATCAAACAAGGTTTCTATCAAGCTGTTCATGGGAATGACGGGTATACAACCGCTCGCGACTTGCAAACTGCAGCGTTGGATACATCCGCAAAAACTGGTACGGCGGAAACTTCGGTAACCGTGAATGGGGAAGTTGTTCAAACCATTAATAGTAATTTAGTCGCTTATGCACCGTCTGACGCACCAAGAATTGCGATTAGTGTGATGCTGCCAAACTTATCGGTGGACCACGATGATACCAATAAAGCCATTGCTAAAGATATTATCAATGCCTATGCTGAAATGTATGGAGCAAACTAGAGAAAAGGTCATTCGATCTTTTCTCTTTTTTTGATCAAAATTTGAATAAGATTGCTCATTATCGAAACAAACCAGTAGGTGAAAGTGAATAACAACAGGTATACTCGTAGAAGACCAAAAAAATAGGGAGGAATTATTCATGGGGATTTATGATTTTACGATTGAGCAGACAGACGGCTCAACCAAAGCAATGACGGATTATCAAGATACGGTTTTATTGATTGTAAATACAGCAACTGGCTGTGGGTTCACCCCTCAGTATGAAGGATTGCAAAAACTATACGAGACATACCAAGGAAAAGGCTTTGAGGTTTTAGACTTCCCTTGTAATCAATTTGGGAATCAAGCCCCTGGCAGTAATGAAGAAGTAGCGAATTTTTGCCAATTGAATTATCAAACCACCTTTCAAACATTTAGTAAAATTGATGTGAATGGTGAAAACGAAAATCCGTTGTATACCTATTTGAAGACGGCGCAAGGTGGTTTACTTAACAAAGACATCAAATGGAATTTCACCAAATTTTTGATTGATCGTCAAGGAAAAGTTGTAAAGCGCTACGCACCGCAGACAAAGCCAGAAGAAATTGCAGAAGATATTGAAGCGCTGTTGAGCTAACGTCAAGTAGAACTACTTAACAAAATTGACAAAAATACTAGTCAAACCTAACGAAACATGGTATGATATTCAAGTCTGAGAGTCATCTTGGAAGATTGCTATGTATGGGAGGGAAAAACATGCGCGTAAACATTACTCTACAATGTACTTCTTGTAAAGAACGTAACTACCTAACGAATAAAAACAAACGTAACAACCCTGATCGTTTGGAAAAGAAAAAATACTGCCCACGCGAACGCAAAGTTACTTTGCACCGTGAAGTAAAATAATAGTAAAATGGCCGAAATCTTTTGAAAGAAGGATTTTGGTCTTTTTTTTCGCAAAAACCTGGAATCTCGGTTAAACGGGATTCCAGGTTTTAATCTAATTAAGATAGCTTTCTTCGTTCTCTTCGTGCCCACATTGGCAAAATCATCCCTAATAGAATCAGTACAAATGGCGTCAAGATATTAGAAACCAGTTGGAAGATCCAAGAAGAAGGGTCAGCCGCATAATCAGCTTTCGGAATCATACCAAGGATACAGGCAAAAGCTGTAAAGGCGAAGCACCACAAGCCTACAATGAAACCAAGCTTGGGATTTTTAATAAATTTGTATTCCGAATGGAACTTTTTGTATTGACGATTCAACATCATATAAGCGAAAAACACCCAGACGTAACGCATCGGCATAACAACTGAATTTAGATTGGTCAGCCATTTAACCAGTTCGCTCATATTCTTAATCCCAAAAATCGGCAGGATAATAATCAGGCTGACTAAAACCCCAGTTAACAAGTAACCGTTGATCAGGGTTCCTTTAGAAGTCCGTTTTCGTAGCCAGCTAGGAACAAACTCTGGATCCGCTTCGGAAAGCAAGATTTTCAATGGTGCATCAATTGAAAAGGCCAAGGCGGAAGCTTGAACTGCTGCTTGAGCAAAGCCGTAGACAATCATAAAGAAGTCACCCACACCGAAATGATTACCTAAAATTTGAAAAGCACTATAGGCACCATTTGCCATCAAATCCTCTGGAATACGGTTACTGTTGAATAATAACCCCATAGCGACTGAACCTAAAACAGCGCTCAAACCAACCATTACGGCCATGAAAATCATCGCTTTAGGGAAATTTTTGGTAGGGCGGTCAATTGAATTTACATAAGGAGAGATTTTTTCTGCTCCCCCAACAGCAAAAACCAGCATCGAAATCGTCGCAAAATAGCTTAAATTAAAATCTGGAACATAAGTGCTGAGCTGATCCATTTGCGGCGTAGCTGCTGTAAAGGAAGAATCCATAAAAGGAATGGCTACTGCCAAGATAATAAAGAGAATAGACATGACCAGCATCCCGGAACCTGCGACACTCCCGATTACTTTCAAGGTAGTTAACCCTTTCGTTGATAAGAAAAGGAATACCAGAAAGATAAGCAGCGAAATAATTGCGACGGTTTGCACACTCATACTAGTTGCAACATCGCCATTACGCTTAAATACCCAACCTAAAGCAATTAGTACCGATTGTGGTTTTTGCGCCAAATAAGTGATGTGCACCACCCAATAAGTCCAAGCAGCGTAATAAGCCAGACGACGGTTGTTGGTGGTTTCTTGAATCCACGAACTTACACCGCCAGAGTTGCTCTTAAAGGTAGAACCCAACTGACCAACAATTAATGCATAAGGAATAAAATACAAAGCCATAATAAGAATCCAGGAGGTAACTACGGATAGTCCCTGTTGAGCATAGTTGTTAACTACATTACCAAACCCCCAAACCATACTAAAGGCTATCATTGATACCGTGAACCAGCGGATCTTTTTCTCGTCCATCATTTTTCTCCAATCTTTTTATTTGAAAAATGTCACCTCGTCGAACTAAACCAACGTATTCAACAAGATTACCCTTTCATAATAAGTATAAAACGTTTTCTATTAGTTAAATGAAAAGGTTAAAAATTTTTCATTTATATCTCGAACGATTTTTTTATAGGTCGAAAAAGCGCTTAATGGCAGTGATGTGAAATAACATTTTACTAATAACTCTCACGCTTAGCTCATTTAAGCTTTTGGAGGGAGTACCTGCAATTGGATTCCGAACTTTATTCTTTACAAATGAAAGAAATAGTTGAAAAATATTCATAGTTTCATAAGGAAAAACTAAACTTCAAATGGTAAAACAAGAGATAACCTCAAATTAGTGACTTTAATAGCTGATTGAAAGTGAAGTTTAATGAAGGAGTGATTTTTTTGCGGAAAGTACCACCAATTTTAAAACCGATCGCTCTGATGACGATATCAATTTTAATAGCCACAGCTACAGGGGTGGCGAATGGGGCAAGTTATCGTCAGCCGAGATCGGACAGTTCCACTACTTCTGAAACAACAATTAGTGAGACGCCGACAACTTCTACAACTTCCAGTGAAAGTGTTGTAGTTCCTGATACGAGTTCGTCTGAGAGGACTCCTCAAACAAGTGTGCCTAGCTCTAGCGAGGACGACCAGCAGCAAAGTGTACCAGACAGTTCTGCACCTAGTAATTACGAAAATCAGACAGTGCCTTCGTCCAGCGAGTCTGTAGAAACCGAGACTTCGCAAGAACAAAATGCACCTATGCAACAACAGCAACCGGCAAATGCACCAGAAACGAGGGATGCACCATGACCTTTTTATTAGATATTATTAACGGGCTGAATAAATTCTTAGGCTATTTGGATATCAGCCCCAAGTATTTGAATCGTGGCTATACAATTTTGAGCATTTTTCCCACCGTCTATATTTTGCGGATCATTTACGGCTTATGGTTAAATCAAAATTATGTTCAATATTTCTTATACAGTGTCGTGTTTATTGTTTTAGTCTACTTTTTAGTGCTGAATGTTTTCTACTATTTCTTAGACAAAAACACGAAATTAGATGTAACTCAGTTTTTCGTCAAATATTTACCGGATGATGCCTTCAATATTCAAGGAGATATGAAGCAGTCAAAGTCTATTCCAACAGCTGATGCCAAAGAAATCAAAGTCGATTTTATGGAAGATTATCAACTGAAGTTAGCCGAAAACATTCAAGCCATGATTGACAGTCGAGAATTATCTGTCAGAAATGTTGAAAAAGAGGAAGGCTTTTTGATTAGTGAAAATACCTTATATCCGTATTATTATTTGAAGCAGGAGCATGTGGGAACTTATTCATTACAAATCGGTACCAGTTATCATAACCTTGAAAAAATTGGGCAGATTCATCAAACAAGTGACCTGCATCCATTAGGCCTGTTTATTGTTGGTGGTGATTTTGTTAGAGGCGGTATTCGCTACCATGAACCTTATCGTTTAAAACTATTAGCCCGTCCCGAAGCACCACTGAATGTTGAGACACGAAGTCGCAGCCGACGAAAAAAATAGAGATTAGCAAAAAATCCGAACAGTAGCAGTAGTACTCTTAATGAGCAGCTGCTGACTATCGTTCGGATTTTTATTGATCTAGTCAGTTTATAACCTATTTCAAGACTTCGTTAATGCTTTCGACCATTTTAGTGTATGCAATCGGTCCGTTGTATAACCAGCTGGTTTCCGGTCCAAATTCATGCAGCTGCTCATTTTTAACTGCGGGAATATTTTCCCACAGTGGATCTTCAAACATAGCAGCTCCTTGATCGCTGTTTACTAGGAAAAGATAATCAGCATCTAACTGTGACAGACTTTCCAAGGAAACAGCCGACCAGTCGGAAGTAGCTTGTTCGCTGACTTCTTTGGTCAACTCTGGAACTTCAAAGCCTAGGTCGCCATACAACAGCCGTCCGCTGGAACGATCTTCCGCTACCATAAAGGCGGAATTATTGGTTACCCAAAGAACAGCTGCCGATTTTCCTTCGATTTTGTCGCCTAAGTCTTCTTTTGTTTGGGTGATCAAAGTTTTATAATCTTCTTCAACTTGTTTCGCTTGGTCTTCTTTATTGAAGACTTTACCAATTTCGTTCAGCTGATCTTCCCAAGTTACACTATCGCCGTTGTTTACCACATAGGTTGGGGCAATTTTCGCGTATTCGTCGTATTTTCCGCCTTCAACTGTGGCGCTGGAACCGATTAGTAGCAGATCTGGTTCATATTTCAACACTTCTTCGTAAGGCAAATCGTAACTGATTGTCGGAACATCTTCAAGCTCATCCTGCAAGTAGTTTTGAATACTGCCTTGACCAACCGTCCATTGAGCGACGGGCTTTTCATCTAAAGCCACCAAATAATCTTCCAGATAAGAAGCAATCACCCGTTTCGGTTTATTGGGAATCTCGACGGTGTGATCTTGAGCATCAGTGAGTGATCTTGTTTCTGCCGCACTAGAAGAACTAGAATCGGTGGTATTACCAGGATTGCCGCAGGCTGCCAACCCTAACAAAGCAACCAAGGAAGCTGCAGCTAAAATACTTTTTCTATTTTTAAACATGGATAAACTCCTTTATATTTAATTGAGAATCCTTCTCAATAGCCATTATTACTGAAATTTAAAGCACTGTCAACAACGAATTTCGTTAGGAACAGTTGACGTGTTGGAAAAATAAGGCGATAATTGAGAACGGTTATCAAAGAAATGGAGAAAAGTTATGACCCGATTGACAACGACAGAGCTTTCTGTCGGCTATGATAAAAAAATAATTTTAAACGATGTAAGTATCGATATTCCGGACGGGAAAATAACTAGTTTGATTGGACCGAACGGTAGTGGGAAATCTACTTTATTAAAGGCCTTGGCCCGCATACTTTTACCTAAAAAGGGTGAAGTACTGATTGATGGAAAAAACATTCATCAATTGGAGACAAAAGCAGTCGCCCAGAAAATTGCCTCGCTGTCTCAAAGCAGTGACCAAATCAGCGGATTAAGTGTGGAAGAGATTGTGGCATATGGACGCTTTCCTTATCAGAGTGGATTTTCTGGTCTGAAAAAAAGTGATCACGAGTGGATTCAATGGGCGCTGGAAGCAACCGACTTAATGGATTTGAAGGATCGCCCGTTAACGTCACTTTCAGGCGGTCAGCAGCAAAGGGTCTGGATAGCAATGGCATTAGCGCAAAATACCGACATCCTTATTTTAGATGAGCCGATAACTTTTTTGGACCCGGCTCATCAATTAGAGATTTTGGAATTGCTGCAGGATATTAACCGCCATGGGAAAACGATTTTAATGACGATCCACGATTTGAATCATGCTTCGCGATTTTCTGATTATATTTTGGGCATGAAAGAAGGCCAGCTGATTTTTCAAGGCCCGCCTCAAGAAGTGTTTACGACGGAGAATATGGCGGAGCTGTTCGACATACAAGCGGTTTTCTATTCTTCTGTTAGTCAGCAAAAGCCGATGATTATGTCCTATGAGTTATTGAAGCGGAGGACAAGTGATGAAACGTAAAAGCTTTTTTATTGTCGGCGCTTTTTTGCTCGTCTTAGCCATGATTGCTTCCTTGAAATATGGGGCTGTTGCAATTACTTGGCAGGAGATAGTGAAGGCGTTAACGGCCTTCGATGCCAATGAACAAGGTCAGCAGCTGGTTCGTACCTTGCGCTTACCTCGTATGCTGGGATCAGTGGCAGTCGGGGCAGGTCTGGCGACAGCTGGCGGATTAATGCAAGGGATTACTAATAATCCAATTGCTGATTCCGGCTTGTTAGGAATCAATGCGGGAGCAGGTCTCGGTTTGGCTTTAGTTTTTGCTATAACTGCTAGCCCTAATCCAGTTTTAGCAATAGCCGCTTCTTTTCTAGGAGCTTTTGTTGCGTTGGCAATCATTTATATGGCTTCAGCGAAAATTTCTCTAGGCATGAATCCTATCCGGATTGTTTTGCTGGGCTCTGCTTTGAGTGCTTTTTTTGCAGCAATCAGCCAGAGTATCAGCTTAGTTTTCCAGCTGAATCAAGATATGACTTTTTGGTATGTTGGTGGGACGGCCAATATCTCGTGGCAGCAGCTTCAATTGGGGTTTCCGCTGATTCTTTTAGGATTAATCGGAGCCGTCTTTTTAGCACCGCAAATTACATTACTTAGCATGGGGGACGAAACCGCCATTACACTAGGGAAAAAACCCGCCACCATTAGAAAGTGGAGCATGGCTTTTGTCTTGTTGTTGGCAGGAACTTCGGTTTCTTTAGTGGGAGCGGTTAGCTTTATCGGCTTAATTGTCCCTCACGTAGTCCGCTATTTCGTTGGTCAAGACTATCGCATGGTGTTGCCGGCCTCGGCCTTGTTAGGTGCTCTATTTTTTGTAGTAGCTGATATCGCTTCCCGCTTGATCGCACCACCATTAGAAACACCGGTGGGAGTATTAGTTACCATCATCGGTGTGCCTATGCTGCTTCTGCAAATACGAAGGGGGAGCGTGTCATGAGGAAAAGACTTAGTTGGGTTATTTTAGCTGGTTTATTAGTCATCGGTTGCTTATTAAGCTTAACGCTGGGAACGTTGCCTCTGAGTTTAGGTGATTTATTCAAGGTTTTTACGGGAGAGTCCACCGCTGCGCAGCAATTAATCGTGTTTGATTTTCGCATGCCGCGTTTGCTGGTTTCAATTCTTGCTGGAATGGGACTAGCATTATCCGGCTATCTGTTTCAGACCATTACACATAATGACTTGGCCGACCCAGGAATTCTAGGAATCAATGCAGGAGCTGGACTGACTGTTTTGGTCTACCTCGGTTTTTTTGCCAATAATCGGGCAAGCTGGCTGCTTCCGTTAGTTGCCTGTGTCGGAAGTTTCTTGGCTGCGCTGCTGGTCTATTTCTGCGGGCGGCAAGCTGAAAAAATTGTTCCCAATCGACTATTGCTTTCTGGAGTAGCAGTCAATGCCGGGATATCTGCGCTAACGCTAGTCGGTACGATTCGTGCATCAGAAGAGAGTTATACCTTTGTGACTAGTTGGTTGGCAGGAACGATTTGGGGAACAACCTGGAATCACGTATTCTTGCTGCTTCCTTGGCTAATCGTACTGTTGCCGTTAATTTTGCTGCAAGGGAGAACCTTAAAAGTTTTGGGGTTAGGTGATGAGATCGCAATTGGACTAGGCGTTCGTTTGAAAGCTTCCCAGCTGATGTTTTTAATGATTGCACTATGTTTGGCCGCGGTGAGTGTTTCTGTTGCCGGAAGTATCAGCTTCATTGGCTTGATCGCTCCCCATATTGCCAGCAATTTAGTCGGGAAAAAGAACAATTACAGTATAGTAATGACGGCGGTAATCGGCAGTTTATTACTATTATATAGTGACATCGCTGGACGCTTGATTTTAGAGAATGGTGAAATAGCAGCAGGGATTATTGTATCCGTCATTGGTGCGCCTTATTTTGTTTTTCAACTGCTTAGAAACAAGCAATAGAGAAAAGCTGAATCAATTCTTTGTGCTATATTAAAAATTTTAGCTTCTGCGATAGTATTACTATGTGCGAATTTTAGAAATATTGATTTAGAATTGTTAAAGGGGAACAAACCCCCTTTTTATTTATCTTTTTTTTTGGTAGTATCGTTGAATAGGAGGCGGATAAATGGAAAAACAGAAAATGCGCCAACTGATGATTCAAAGGTTAGAGAAAATTGCTGTGGATAAAAGTCGTCAACCGCAAGTTGAG
>LIDZ01000542.1_pt1 | contig 10312 bp, 7 predicted proteins | sample 644651 | NCBI WGS metagenome assembly LIDZ01 (sample SAMN03856242, study PRJNA289617) | food metagenome | isolation source: wine grapes on drying loft during traditional withering process | host: Vitis vinifera cv. Corvina | place: Italy: Gargagnago di S. Ambrogio di Valpolicella | collected 2014-01
CGAAAACGACCGGAATAAATCGGTGATCGGTCGCCGTCCGGATCGCAGTCTACCAGGCTTTTATCCCTGTGTGGAGAAAGAACCTGGACGGTGCGGGGCGACGCAACGGCGGCAAAGACGAAGGGCGGGGCGAAAATCAGGTTTAACCCATTGACCTGAAAGAATAAATTGCGGGGACATCCCGGCGTGGGGCGAACTAGGCACTCTATCTTGCATGCCTAGTCGTGAATCAATATAAACACATGGAGTTAAAATGCTGGGGCTAGGGTGAAAATATAAGCGCCTCTTGAAATTACAACGGCAGACGCAAATGCTTAATAACCTTAGCCTGGGGCTTTGCTTCCGCAAATGCGAGGCCGATACAGACGTAACTATTGCTTAGTAGCGTCAGTATTTTACAGCACCGTACATCATAAATCTGGTGAGATCTGAGCTGACGCACGTTCGTTAGAGCGACAGCGCTCGACACGCGATAGCGTTTCATAAACCTCTGCACCTGATGTTCAATGAGCTGTAACTGTTAAGCATCATCAAGGCGACGCAGGTGTTTTTCGATGATTGCCTGAATAACGGGAATATGGGGAGGTTCTTCTTTTCAACATGCTTACTAGTATCTTCATGGATCTCCCAGAAAAGATGACAAAACGTTATATTCAGGTGACGTTATGTATCAGCTATAAAGTGACATTATCAAATTGGCTATTCATAATACTTATTATGTTAAATAAAATAATTCCATTGCTTACCTTCACTAGCGTGTATGTATAGTTACATTTATTCATTCTTAAACATTAATAAGTTATTTATCTTAGCCCCATGTAAGGGGCTAAAATAGGAGCTTACCTTTAAGCTGTCATTTTATCTGAAACAAAAAAACTGGAGGAGTATTTATCTAGGTATTTATTTGGGATCACAGGCCATCTCTTAAATGTATAATAATATGAGAAATCATTATTTATTATCTCATCTAGAAGTCGTCTTGCGGGTATTTCTTCATCAAGCAGGATATGAGCAGCAACACTAGCTGGCCCTTTTTTATCACGGCCAACAACATTTTGAATGTCTATTTTATTTATTTTACCTGAGCTTCTTTTGTTAGCAAGTTCTCGGTTTATAATTAGAGCTTCTTTTCCAGAGCCGGGTGCTAACTCTGATATCTCTTTAGTAAGAAGGTTTAACACCTTTTGGTTCGCATCTTCATGCAGATAAATGTAAGACTTGTTGATTAAAAAATCATCATAATTAAGTCCAGAAGATAATGATTTCTCGATAAATATATTTGCTTCTTCAAAATCCTTAAGTTCAACACTAATCTGAGATTTCATTAGATAGTAACTTGAATCTGATATCTCTGGTTTACATTTTTCTAATAGTTTTTCGCCACTGTCAATGTCAGGATGGTCATACATTAATATATCTAAGCAAGATTGTGCCCAATTGTACACATCGTCGAATTCCATAGCTTCAATGATTGACTCTTTGGCCAGTTTAAGATCGCGGTCATACGCAACAAGATATTCAGCTTTGAATAAATGTGGTAAAGCGCTTTCAGATTTATCGAACTTATAATTATATTTTTCTAAAATATCCTTGCTACATTCTAAGGCTTTATCTCTATTTCTAAATGATGGCAGTTTTCTATTGATGCTGATCATCAACTCGAATAAACTTTCCCTTTTTTTATGTGATGAAATTTTATATATATCATCAAGTTCTTTAAGTAGTTCAATAGCTTTATCAATATCTGCATCGTTGATGCATGATTTCATTCTCATTTTAAGAGTATTAATGTGATGAGGATTTTTTTGAATCATTTTATCAATAATTTTATTGAGTTCTTCTTTATACTCTTTACCATTATCGGTAGTGCTTTTTATCGCCTCTAAAGTTTTTTGAGTCAGTTCCCATGCCATGTTCTCTAAGCTAGGATTTATATTTAAACTCAATTCAAGCTTTTTCATTAAATTATCGAGACTGACGTCATTTTTAAAGTTCTTCGAAGATCTGTGGTTTAAGCTCTCTAATACATATTGGTTTTTAATGTCACAACTATATTTAAATTTATCTAAAAGGATAGTAATAAACTCCATCTTTTTTATAGAGTCGCGGAGGAGCGAAAGCTTTCTAAGGTTGTTTTTTACACTAAACTCATCCATCTCAATAATAATTTCGGCTTGTTCAAGTGCAAGTTCATATTTTTCTTGCTGATGATAAATCGCTATTAATCTCGATAGATATGAGTTTTTAAGACCGTCTGAACTACATAAAGACAATGATTTGATTGCTTCTTTCTCTGCTTCATCAAACTTTTTATTTTTCATTAACATATCAAGTGAAAGAAGATTTCTGAAGTCAACTTCTGTAAACCCTGTAGTATTAACATAATTTTCACTGGATAGTTCGTTGATTAAATTTGAAATGTCAAGCCTATTTGTATGATTTTTAAGTTTATCTATATCTTGACAGATATATACATTTTGGGAAAGTTTGTAATAATCTTCGATGAAGTTGGCAAGCATACTCTCGCGTTTTGTTGATTTAAAGTTAGATTCTAAAGATAAACCTTCTCCTATTATGCAGTAATGCAATTCTGCTAACGCTTCATCAAATCCATCTATTTCAACATAATAAACTCTTTCTCTCTTTAAAATTTTATGTAAATCAGGATTGATTTCATCATCTTTTCTTATACACCAATATATTCCATTTCCTAAAAATTCATCTTGTCGGAGAAGATAATTTAATACATCAATGATAGATCTATCATTACCTGCATAACCGATAAAAATCATGCCATATTTTTTAGTAAACTCGATTAACTTTTCTCGGGTGTTGATTTCGAGAGGATTCAGTCTCATTTAATGTGCTTTTGATGCTATCGAAGAGATAATCGCCATGAACTTTTATTATTTTCGGTCTAGAAGAGTTTACAGATACCCCTTTTATAGAAGAGTCATGAGCACATAAAGTAGGTCGTTCCCGTGAAAACTGATAAAAAGCCTCATTAATCAAATCATCAAAATTTGTTGTGAAAACAGTGTCTAAATATGCACTTTGAAATAAACTTACTAAATATGAATAACCTATTGATGGTAATTTAGAATCTACTTGCTTTTCTACAAACCTACGCCTTTGAGATGGTAGATCAAACTTTTTTTGAAACAAAGATGAGTATTCATTTGTTGGGTCATACCATGATGATTCTTTATCTATCAAGTATTGCCTAGCTGTCTTCACGTCTGTGAATGTGCATGAAGAAGATAATTCATATATCTCTTTTCTCCATTCATCAACTAATTGCGTGTCAGAACTTATTCCTGATGTAACGGATGCGCCTGCACCCAGAAACATAGAGTAATTAGGACTGTTGCCGGATTTTGTTTTTATATAAGTTGCTAGATCTTTTAAAGTACGGCGTTTTGAGGGCATTTGTTCAATCAAATCTGAAATTTTCATTAGACGTTTCTTTCCTTTAGAAAATTACATATTTACTTGATAAGGAATAAATGGTCAACATTTTTAATAAGAATATTCTTAATATTGCTAGGTTTGTTGGGTTTTTGATATTAAGCTTTTATCAGTAATTATTGTATCAAATTGAAATAATGTGAAAAAATAACCACGGAGCTGGTTTCTTAAAGGTGTAATCTCCTAAGAATTTTCAAGTTTATATAATTAGTGTTATATGAAGTTATAGTCAACATCGACGCTCTTGCTGCCTTAAAGTGGGCTTAACAGTGAAATTTGGTTCAGAAGCTCACGTGTTTGACCCAAAACGACGCATTTCTTATGGTTGCGCTACGTGAAATCTGGCGACCTAGACCCCTGCTGAACGTTCAGAATTCGCGTAGCGCGATATGGTTATTTTCGAATGAATTTTGACCAATTGTTAATAATTTACTGACAGAGCATCTTCTTTGTTCATAAACGGTGGCATGGATCTCTAAATTGACAATACCAACTCTAAACTATAGTCAGATCCGACCACTATAAGTGACGTTGTCACATGAAAAGTATCTCTTGCCTATTAAATAGCCTCGAATCTCCTTCAGAATGAATGACTTTCTGTCTCATTGCATAAACCGCTGAACAGTTATCCATAGAAATTGGGGATAGCCTGTGTGTAGCTGAGTACGAGTAGTATAGGGGCCGCGTTGCAGCAGTTGAAATACTTCATCGAGCGGGTATCTAAGACTGTCGCAATGGCACTGATTACAGCTTCTGCAGCGGCTTTTATGCAATAAGTCTGGAGGAGGGTTATTTGTAATTTGAAGAGCTGTTACCAAGGTGTTTTATACCATTAATTCAGTAATGGCATGATCACAGGTTTTTCTTTTTGTGGTCCTGCGGCTTTTTATGGCAATAAACCGGCCTATTTCCCTGCTTGAGGGCCATCTTCAATAGAAAGCTTACGCTATACTCCCACTTCAGGTAAGCTCCGCCGCTCCGCCATAAGCAGCTTTTGGGTCTTGCCGGCTGTGGTCTGAGGGCATAAGCCTGCGGGAAATGCGGGCTGAATATCTGCCCGCTCAGAGCGTCGTCCTGAAGCCACTATTAACCAGAATAATTCAATCTGGTCTATACCGGGAAACAGCGGAACAGATCCCACGATCTGCCTTACCGATCTTTATCTTGGCCTTCATCTATGAGACGTAGAACCTCCGTTACTAGTGCGGTGGCGAAGCGCTGCTCCTGCAGTCTCTCATTTTCCAAATTTGCATCGGTACCATGCATGAACTGCCCGTAACGCACTGGGCCCGTCAGCAGGTAGCCTTCAACGTTGTTATTACCCTCAGCAAAGCATTTCTGCAGTGCATTCAGTCCCGTCTCAATGGCTGTCCGGTGTTTTCCACTTTTTATGCGATCAAGAAATTTCTCTGCAATGTCTTCAGGTTCTCCGGCGTAACGCATCACATGGATCAAATCGGCTGCGTCTTTGGGTTCGTTGCGGTTATGAAACGAAATCGCTTTCAGCAATATGAACGCAACTTCATCCGCAAACCGTATGATTTCAAAAATAATTCCTGCGTCTCCCTGCCCCTTATCCCCAAAGAGCATCGCAGAGATCTCTTTCTCGGCGTACCATTCATATGACATTTCAGCATAGGGGATCACGAGAGCAGAAACCGCCTCACCGTCAATCGGAACTTCTCTGCCGGGTTTTCCGCCAGCATTGTTTCCTTGCAGAAACTCTACCAATACGGGAGAACCATCCGGAATAGGGAACTCCCAGCGCCATGCGTTTGTATCAGAGTTTTTTCTGAAGCCTCTTTCAATCAGCTGATCGTGTAGAGAAGCATAATTTTCCCCTTCAGCGATCACTTGTAAGTTGAGTACGATATCCACATCAGATGTACCATAATGTTCAGGCACCCGAGGTTCCTGCGCCGGAGTTAAATAGCGCGGGACGAGTCCTCCTATCAAGCGAAGCGTGCCTTTCATTGTGCCGAAGGTGGTCAATAAAGTGACTAATACCCGCTCGCACATTTCCGTGTTAATGGCTGAGTATCCGGATCTGTCTTTCGGTTTAGTGTGGATCACCATTGTTATATCTCCAGAATTTCCCGGCGAAACTGTTCAGCAAGTTCAGCGTTTCTTCCTTTACCGTCCAGCAGAGACAGGTACTGAATGAAGTTACTGGCAACGGGGATTTTGTTTTCAAAATTTATAAATTGCAGGGCAGCGGGCGCGCATTCATGCACAACAACGTTGTAACCCTTTTCCGCGCGTTTAATACCCGTCAGTTGGGCAAATAGCTCCGCACTTCCGGGTGGGACAATAATCTCTGCCACACTTACGCCCGTGAGTAATTGCGTAGCCTGATTTGCTGCCAGGGCACCAGTGAGCGCCCAGCTGAAGTCACCTTCTACGTGATTAACCTTGCGCTCAATTTTTCTGACGCAATCCAATGCATCCGATGCAAATAGATAACCGTAAAGTGCAGGGTTTTTCCGTTGTTTTGTGGCCTCCGACCATGCATTAAGCAAAGCGCCAGGATTAACCAGTTTACGGCGCTGTGAACGGCCGCCCTCACTGGTTTTGTCCAGCCACTCTCTCATTTCCAACTCTCTTAAAACGCCAGAAACCGTGTATGCTGAAGTTCCAGAACGTTCACTGAGTTCTTCACCTGAGAACCATTTTCCCTGTGACTGAAGTAATGCATGAACGACCATTTCCCTCGCATCAGTGAACAGATCCACACTCCCGCGTTTCGCTACTTTTGTGCGTGGTTTTTGTATATCGATAATTGACTGTTTATGCTTGATATAGAGAGTGCCACCCATCTCATAATATCCAACATCATGCTCCTTGAGCATTTCTCTTGCGCCCTCGCTAAGCAACTCTGCGACAAAAATCGGGACAACATCATGCTTATTGTCGTTTTTCCGACAAAATTCCTCAATTTTCCAGATTGCTTGCCTGATATCCCTTGGGTAAACCTGTTTTTTTACCTCTATAGGCATGATCCAGACACCCTGAGTACCTTTGACCTCCAGCACACAATCAATACCTTCGTCACCCGGCAGGCCACTCCGTTTTTTAATCCTGGCTTCAAGAATGCTTTCAAGGGTCGACGTCACATCCTCCAGGAGCTTGTTTTCTGATTGGATCACTACTGGCGCCCTCATAAAAAATCTATTTTCCTTAGCTTATAATTATAGTTTATCTGTACAGCTAAGAAAAATCTAGAAACTAATCCTTATCTGTAAGGCATTGTTTAGCTGCTCAGATAAGCATTCCTCTATGGATAACGAAAGTGCTGGAAGCAGGTCATTTCACGCCCATTACAGAACGGAACTTTAGGGCAAATGGCCATCAGCTCGATGAAAAATGTGAGTGGCAGGGTGTCATGGCATTTTCAAGTTGTGGTCGAAGACGTTGTTAAAATTACGGCGTACTGCCTTTGCCAGTCAGCACAAGGGGACTGAAAAGAAGCTCCAGATCTTACCTGCCTAATATTCTTACCTTTGGGCATATAACGTTGCTATAGTCTGGCTACGTTGGAAACCAGCCATATGAATGAACATTTTAATCAGCCAGGATGGCTCCGTGAAAAATAAACTCTTCTGCCTGCTATCTGTCTTTTCCGCCTTTGCCGCTGCAACACAATCCCCTGATGAAATCGTGGTTGCCGGGGGGAGATATTATGCCGGTAACGTTTTTGGCCAACATGACTATGCAGCACACGCCAACATCACGCTGAATACCTTCTGGATCATGCGTACTGAAATCACCTACCGGCTTTATTCAGATATTCACGAATGGGCTGTAGAGCGTGGTTATATATTCGGTGTCGGATGTAATGGAGCTGCTTACGAGGACTGCCGGCCGGCGGATACAGATAATGGTGCACATCCGGTTACCAGTGTTGAATGGTCAGATGCGATCATTTTTGCAAATGCCCTGAGTGAAAAGGCGGGGCTGAGACCGGTCTATCTCAATAATAAGGGCGTCCCGGCACACGACAGTTCCCGTTACGAATTTACACAGGATGCCCGGGCTAATGGTTACCGCTTACCCACGGCCGAGGAATGGCAGGTTGCCGCCCGTGGAGGAAGGGCCGGACTGGAAAATGGCTCGTATGGTTTCAGATTCGCTGGCAGCAACAACGCAAATGCTGTCGCCTGGTTCCCTGACTTTAACGATCCGCATTTCGGCACTGTCCGAGTGAAAAGCCTGCGGTCCAATGCGCTCGGTCTGTATGACATGAGCGGTAACGTTTCGGAATGGGTTAATGCTTTCGACACCCTTTCCGGTGTGAAAATGTACTATTTTTGCGGCGGCAGCTTCTTGTTGCATACGGGCAGTCTGACCAGCTGCGACACGCACAGTGCCGGCTACGCCCTGCCGGACACTGGCTTCAGACTGGTGCGGAAATTTTGAACCTGAAGATGCCTTTTGTAATACTGACAGCCATTCTGATAAGCCTTCCGGCTTCATTACAGGCAGACACCCATATTTACCTGAAAAAGGGGCTGAACAGCATTGATTTGAATGGTGATGGCATACCAGACACCGTCTTTTCCGCGACTTACGACAATAATACCTCTCATCCCAGTGAAACTCTCAACATCTTTATCAGCCAGGAAAAACACTGGCTTATCGTACCGGTCCCGGATGACGATGGCTTTACCTGGACCGATCTAAGGCTATCAGCATCTACCCTTAAGATAAGCGGCACAGAGCTTCACCGCTATAAAGGGCGGGTTTACCTTATCAGGGCGGCCAAATATGGCGGCAGCGGTGGCGGCGGAGATCTTACCGATAAATCGCGAGTAAAGTTTTCACGATTTCGGCTGGAGCAAAATAACGACGATCCCGGGACGTCTGTTTTTTGCTGGGATCCGGCAGGGATTTATCTTACTGAACAAACTTTTGATGACGTGAATGAAGCTTTTCAGATTCTGGATATGGAGAAATTTCGTTGAAATGTATCACAGGGCTTTTGCTTTTTTTCCTGTCGTTCTGCTGTTATGCGGGATACAAAAGTCAGTACCGTGAGCTTATACAACAGTCACTTAATCAGCAGTCTCTTTGCCTTGGTGAAAGACAGTGGCCGGTTTCAATAAGAACAGGTACTGACCGTTGGATTAATGCAAAAATGGAGGCGCTTGTCGATGCCGGCCTTATCACGGCTCATGTGAAAGCAGGCAGTAAAATCTGGCAGCTAACCCCGTACGGCCGGGCTTCATTCACGAAATATCATGATTTCTGCTATGGAACCATGCGCGTCAGAAGCATAAAGGCTGTCTCGACAGATAAAAAAGGCATGGCTGATGTGACATTTACCTATTATATTCATGCCCTGCCAGGCTGGGCGAAAAATCACTCAGTACGCGTTGCCAATACTGATCTCGATAATCTGGTCATGGGTATTGATTCAGTGCGATACCAGGCCCTCTTTAATACGGACAACCAGGGAAATCTTCGTCTTATCAGTGAACCTGAACAGCTTGATTTACTGTATTAGCAGACGGGCCTGAAAAATTTTTTGGGCTTAAAGTTTCGCAATCCACTTTGTTTAACAGCGTAAAGACTGACACTCCAGCAATAAGCTCTCACGCCGGAGCCGTCTGTCCTTAACAGCTTCAGCATCGGATATGTTCACAAAGCCAGTGTCTGCTGTTAGCTAAGAGTAAACCGCACGCTCCTGGTCGTCTGGCGCCAAAAGCAGACTTACCTCACATCACTATACGTCGGTCAACCGGGCAGCTCACCAGCATTTCTCAGGAGTAGACTCCAGAGTAATCATTCCATTCTTTTGTCAGCCCGCTATCTCTTCCAGCGTGATCGATGCCCCGCCGCAAACAATGACCAGTACATTGTCGGCAGGAGTGAACCTGATTTTGTTGTCATACAGGAGTGACAATGATACTCCGCATGCCGGCTCAGTGAGTACGCGATGATCATCGAGAAATCGCCGGCAGGCATGCAGTGCTTCCGCATCAGAAACCAGCATACTTCTTACGTCCAGTCGGCTGGCCACGTTAAAAGCATTTTCGCACACCTGGCTTGCGGCCAGCGTTGTGGCTATGCCGCTGACCTTATCAAGACGCATCAGCTTATTGGCATTAAGCGAGGCATTAAGCGAGGCCGTACCGTAGGTTTCAACGGCATAAACCGGAATGTGGCCAAGCTGATGTTTTTCCAGTCCCAGCGCTATGCCGGACAGCATGCTTCCGCCGCCGACGGACAGAATAAGGGCATCAGGTTTTACACCCTCACTGATGACTTCATCCACGATTGTGCTGATGCCTTCCCACAAAAGCGGGTTATCAAAGGGATGGACATAGATGATGTCCTCTGTCGCCAGTGACAGGGCGTAATCGTTAGCCTCACTCCATACTTTCCCGTGCACAATGAGGCAGGCACCTTCCCGCTCAATAAGCTGTCTTGCTCTGGCTGACGTGGTTTCCGGCACAACCACAGTTACCGGCAGCCCCAGCCTGCGACCGCTGTGTGCCACCGCAATTCCAGCATTTCCACCGGATGAACTGACAAATGCTGTAGCGCCCTTACTGGCATAATAGCAACAGGCATGTCCCGCGCTGCGAAGCTTAAAAGAGCCGGTGGGCTGGGAAGACTCCATCTTCAGCCAGACATGACATCCGCTGTGCTGGCTTAAAGGGAGAGAATGTATGAGAGGGGTATGGATACCTATTTCCATTAATCTAGATCCTATGAATTTATCTCACAGCATAGTTGCTGTTCTGTCCGAAGCCTGTCCAGGATGACATCATAAGGTTTATCTGAACCGCTCCGGTTTTCCTGGAGAGTATTTTGCCTGAGTGATCAGGCTGCCACATCCCGG
>LIDZ01015636.1_pt10 | contig 10312 bp, 11 predicted proteins | sample 644651 | NCBI WGS metagenome assembly LIDZ01 (sample SAMN03856242, study PRJNA289617) | food metagenome | isolation source: wine grapes on drying loft during traditional withering process | host: Vitis vinifera cv. Corvina | place: Italy: Gargagnago di S. Ambrogio di Valpolicella | collected 2014-01
GTGGTCGGTGGCCGACGCCAGCGTTATTGCCCTGCGATTGCGCGAGCTGGAATTGACGTGGCTTGAAGAGCCCGTGTGGCCGCCCGACGACGTGGCTGGCCTGGCACAGGTGCGTCGTCAGGGCGTGCCGCTGTCGGCGGGTGAAAACGCCGCCGGTTTGCAGGGCATCAAGGTGCTGCTCGAACAGCAGGCCGTTGATGTGGTGCAGCCCAGCGTGGCAAAAATCGGCGGTATCAGCGCAATGCTGCAAGTGTTCGCTCTGGCGCGCCAGCACGGCGTCAAAGTCGTGCCCCATTGCTTCTACTTCGGTCCCGGGCTGCTGGCTGTGGCGCACCTGTGCACCTTGTTGCCCGCCGACGTGGCCGTGGAAGTGCCCCTCATCGAGTTCGAACGTTTGCTGTACCCGGCGCTGGCGTTCACCCCGCGACTGGAGTTGCCGGACGTTGCCGGCCTGGGCTTCGAGCCCGACGTGCAAGTGATCGACGCCTATTGCGTGGAGCGTGCGCTGCTGAACTGAGCCCGCTCGGTTGTACCTACCCATAAAAACAAAGGCCATGAAAATGAAAGGCAAATTCCGCTGGTACATCGCCGGGCTGCTGTTCTTTGCCGGCATGCTCAACTACCTCGACCGCGCGGCGCTGTCGGTGGTCGCACCGCTGCTCAAAAGCGAGCTGCACATCGATGACGCGCAAATGGGCTTTATCTTCAGCAGTTTTTTCATCGGTTATTGCGCGCTGTGCTTTTTAGGCGGTTGGGCGGCCGACAAATATGGCCCCAAAAAGGTCTTCGCCTGGGCCGCTGGCACTTGGTCGATCTTCTGCGGTTTGACCGCCGTCATCACCGGCTATGTGCAGTTGCTGGTATTTCGCGTGTTGTTCGGCATGGGCGAAGGCCCCATGGGCACCACCACCAACAAGGCCATCACCAACTGGTTCCCACGTGAAGAAGCCGGTCGCGCGCTGGGCTTCACCAACTGTGGGCAACCGCTGGGCGCGGCGTTGGCCGGGCCGATAGTGGGATTGGTAGCCTACAACTTCGGCTGGCGCATCTCGTTCGTGGTCATCGCTGTGTTGGGGGCGCTATGGCTGCTGGCCTGGTTGATGATCTTCAAAGACACCCCCGAGCAGCACCCGAGAGTGTCGGAGGCCGAGCGCCAGTTGATCCGCATCAGCCGCGAAGAAGTGCTGGTCGACAATGTTGCCCAAGGCCGCAGCCTGTTCAGCTACATTTTCTCGGCCCCGGTGCTCGCGGTGGCAACGGCGTTTTTCTGCTTCAACTATGTGCTGTATTTTTTCCTGACCTGGTTGCCCAGCTATTTCATGGACTACCAGCATCTGGATATCAAAAGCATGAGCATTATCGGCGTCATCCCGTGGCTGGGCGCGGCGCTGGGGTTTCTGGGTGGCGGGTTTCTCACCGACGCGCTCGGCAAGCGGCTGGGCAATGTCATCCTGGCGCGCAAGATCATGCTCATCATCGGCCTGGGGGTAGCAGCGGCGTGTGTGCTGGTCACCACCCAAGTGGCGTCATTGGGCATGGCCGTGGCCTGCATCACGGTGTCGAGCGTGTTCTTGTTCGTGACCCCGCAGATCTGCTGGGCGTTGATCCAGGACATCGTGCCAAAGGACCGCGTCGGCGGGACCGGCGGTTTCGTCCACTTGCTGGCCAACCTGGCGGGCATTATCGCCCCGGCAGCCACCGGCCTGGTGGTGCAGTTTGGCGGTGGCTACAACGTTGCCTTTGCCATCTCTGCGGCGGTGTGCGGCGTGGGCATGGTGGTCGTGGTACTGGCGGTCAAAGGGCCCGACCAGCACGTACCGGCTGCCTCGGCGCTGGCCCGTTAAGCCTGCGGGCACCGCCCAAGCGGTGCCCTGGCCAGCTCAGGATCTGCTATAGGCCATGTATTCGTTTTGCAGTGCGATGTGGTCAGCGATGTACTTGGCGTCGTGCCACACGCCATAGATAAACGACGACGCGCGGTTGACGAGATTGGGCAAGCCCAAAAAGTAGATGCCGCTCTGGGCTGAGATCCCGCGTTTGTGGAACGGCACGCCCTTGTCGTCAAACGCATCGACTTGCAACCAGCTGTAGTCGAACTTGAAGCCAGTCGCCCAGAGGATCGTGGTAATGCCAGCTTTTGCCAGGTCCAGGTTGAGGATCGGCGCCGTGAGGCACTCAGGGTCGGGCAGCAGCTCCCAGGCCTGGGGCTCGGCGGGGAAGGGCAAGCCGTTGTCTGCGATATAGGCATCGGCATCACGCAACACATCGAAGTAGGCCTGATCGCCGGCAGCGATATTGTGCGCCAGGCCCGGTTCGAAGCTCATCGCCGCGCCGTCCCATGCGTTGGTCAGCCCCACCAGAGTAATGCCCTGATGGGCCAGCCGACGGAAATCGACGGTCTTGCCGCCCTCATAGCCGCTCACTGCAAAAGCCACGTGCTGCTTTTTCGGCTTGATCTTGACCTCGTCCCACAGGCCTAACGCGCCCAGCCACCAGCAGTAGTCACGACCGCGATACGCGCGGGGCGGACGATAGTGCTCACCCACGGACAGGTACACGGTCCTGCCGGCCTTTTGCAGTTCTTCGGCGATCTGTGAACCCGATGCCCCGGCACCGACGACCAGCACCGCACCTTCGGCCAGCTGCCCAGGATTCTTGTAGGCCGAGGAATGCAGCTGCTGCACCGGCGCGTCTGCGGGCACGATGTTCGGGATCGCCGGGCGCTGGAACGGCCCGGTGGCCGCCACCACATTGACCGCCTCGATCACACCTTGCGATGTGCTGACTTTGAAGCCTGGACGACCGACGTGGCGCTCCACCTGCAGCACATCGACACCGGTGCGCACCGGGGCATCGAGCATCTTCACGTAATCTTCGAAATAGTCGGCCATGCGCTCCTTGGGCGGGAAGGTCTCGGGAGACACGTCGGTGAATTTCAGGCTTGGAAAACGATCGTGCCATGCCGGGCCGTTGGCAACCAGCGAGTCCCAGCGCTCCGAACGCCAGCGTTCGGCAATCCGGCTGCGTTCGAGCACCACGTGCGGTACGCCCATGAGCGAGAGATGCTCGCTCATGGCTACACCCGCCTGGCCAGCGCCCACTACCACGGTGTTGATTTTTTCGACTGACATGTGCGCTTCCTGAAATTGATCGACCCTGTACCTGACGCCAGTGTGATCACCCACCGGATCCAACGAAATAATGCTTTTTGAACGCAGAGCTTAGGTAAAAACAAACCGGGCACGCCTCGTGATCAGGTCGCTAGCCGCAGGCAGTCAGGTCTTGGCGTCCAGTAGTTCGGCGACGGCCGTGAGTGCCAGCCGATAACCCAGGGCACCCAGGCCCGCAACCACGCCGGTGGCAGCCCTGGATACATAAGAGTGATGACGAAAGCTCTCGCGCTTCCAGATATTGCTCATGTGCGCTTCGATGATCGGGCCTTCGAATGCCAGCAGTGCATCGAGGATCGGCACCGAGCTGTAACTCAGGCCGGCTGCGTTGATGACGATGGCGTCAGCGTGCAAGCGCGCTTCCTGAATCCAGTCCACCAGCACGCCCTCGTGATTGCTCTGGCGAAAATCCAGCACCAGGCCGATGTCGCAGGCATGTCGTTCGCAGCGTGCCTGGATGCTCACAAAGCTTTCGCTGCCATAGGCGCCGGTGCTGTCCAGCCCATAGAGGTTGGCGTTGGGCCCGTTGAGGAAAAACACGGTGCGGGGCATGGAAAACTCCAGAGCGTTACGCCACCGGGAGGGTAGCGAGCAGTGCGTGCGGCCTTTTCAATCAGGCTTGCGGCCAGTCGTCCGGGATCACGGCAATCACGTCGATTTCCATCAGCCACTCGGGTTGCCCCAAGCCCGAAATCACCAGCCCCGTGGAAATCGGGAACACGCCCTTGAGCCATTTGCCGACGACCTGATACACCGGCTCGCGGTAGCGGGGATCGATCAGGTAGGTGGTGGTCTTGACGATATGCGACAGGTCGGAACCAGCCTCTTCAAGCAGCTGCTTGACGTTTTTCATGGCCTGTTCGGCCTGAGCACGGGGGTCGCCCAGGCCCACCAGATTGCCGTCGAAGTCGGTACCGATCTGGCCGCGCACATACACGGTGTTGCCGGCGCGCACGGCCTGGCACAGGTCGTTGTCCAGGCTTTGGTTGGGGTAGGTTTGCTTGGTGTTGAACATGCGAATGCGGGTGTGGGTAGGCATGTCGGGTAACTCTTCAGGATCGGAATGCGCCCAGCTTCACACTGGCGCTCAGCAGGCGAAACCAGCATTGCGCGAGGCACTGCTTAGGAAAAACCGAAGCCTGCTACGCCAGCCGCAGCTGCGATGATTGCGCTGCTGGAATGCGCGCCCGCTACCCGGCACGAACCGTGCTACAACCTGGTCAGTGTCGTACACGCCGTCAGCGCCGATAGCGCCGCGGCTCATTCATGCAGTGGAGGCCAGATGCTCAGCCGTATTACCCAACGCCAGCTGGAATATTTCGTGGCCTCCGGTGAAGCCGGCAGTATCAGTGCCGCGTCCGAGCGTATTCATGTGTCCTCGCCTTCGATTTCTGCCGCCATCACCCACATGGAAGCCGAACTCGGGATTCAGTTGTTCATCCGCCATCACGCCCAGGGTATTTCCCTGACGGCAGTGGGGCGCCAGGTGATGCAGGAAGCCAAGCTCATCCTCGAACAGATGAACAACCTCTATACCATTGCCGCCGAATCGCTCAACACCGTGCGTGGGCCGCTGCGCGTGGGGTGTCTGGCGTCGCTGGCACCCATGATCACCCCAGAGCTGGTGTTCGGCTTTGGTCGGGCGTTTCCGGGCGTACGGGTGTCGCAGATCGAGGGCAACCACGAAGAACTGCTGGAAAAACTGCGCAGTGCCGAGATCGACATCGCCCTGACCTATGACCTGGCAAGCAGCGACGACATCGACTTCCAACCCCTGGCGCAATTGCCCCCCTACGTGATGGTCGGCGATTACCACCCGTTGGCCAATCAGTCGGCGGTAACCATACAAGAGCTCGAAGGCTACCCGATGGTGCTGCTCGACATGCCCTGGAGCCGCGAGTACTTCCTGAGTCTGTTTATCCAGTCGGGCGTAACGCCCACTATCGTCATGCGCTCGAGCAATCTGGAAACCGTACGCGCCTTGGTGGGCAACGGGATCGGCTACTGCATCGCCAACGCGCGGCCCAAAGGCAACATGTCTCAGGATGGCAAGCGTTTGATCCGTATTCGGCTGGCGGGTGATGTGCGGCCCATGAAGCTGGGTTATGCCACGGCCAACAACGCCGTGCTATCGCGGGTGGTCTCGGCATTCACCGAGCGCTGCCGCATGTTTGTGTCCGATCAATACATCCCCGGCATGGCAGCGCCGAGCTTTTTTGACCCCCATGCGAGCCGTGGTGCGACGCAATCCGAGTGACCCGTGTTGGTGCTTTGCGTTGCTCCAGTGTGGTGCGTCGCCGAGCGTATGCCGGCGCACTCTTCAAAGCTCCCCTGCAAACCTGTGGGAGCGGGCTTTGCCGGCGAAGAGCCCACCCCATAAAGCGCAATCCACGCACCGTATCAGCGCATGCCTTCTGCGTAGGTTCTGCCTACCCAATACGCCGGGATTAACTAATTGCCGTACCGGCTCATTTCTTCGAATCTCGCTCCATCGGTACACATCACGGCCTGGCTCACGCAGCTCTCCGGTAGTACTCCCGATTCATTTTTGTTGAGCGCGGCGACGATGACATTCGACTGGAATTACATGTTTGGTTTGCTGGCCGACGTCGAGTTCTGGCGGGCAAGCTGGACCGTTATCAAACTGAGCGCCCTGACCTGGGTGCTCAGTATCGCGCTCGGCTTCGTACTGGCACTGGCCAAGCAATCTCACCGCCCCCTGTTCAATGCACCGGCTCGCGCCTACATCTGGCTGTTTCGCAGCCTGCCGCTGCTGGTCCTGTTGATATTCATCTACAACCTGCCCCAGGCACTGCCGTCGGCCTCGGTGGTGCTGGCCGATCCATTCTGGGCTGGCCTGATCGCCCTGGTGCTCAGCGAGACCGCCTACATCGCCGAGATTCATCGTGGCGGGCTGCTGGCAGTGGCCAAAGGGCAGGGCGAAGCCGGGCGGGCCTTGGGGCTGAACTTCTTCGGGATCCAGCGCAAGATCATCATCCCTCAGGCGCTGAGGGTGGCGCTGCCCTCACTGGCCAACGAATTCATCTCCATCGTAAAGCTCAGCTCACTGGTCTCGGTGATCTCCCTGACCGAAATCCTCATGGTCGGCCAGCGTCTCTACTCGCAGAACTTTCTGGTCATGGAAACCATGGCGGGCGTCGCGGTGTTCTACGTGATGATCGTCACCGTGTTTGACTTTCTGCTCAAACGCCTCGAAAAATTCCTCGATGTGAACCAGCGCAACGTTTCTCGGGTACCGGATGCCCAAGTGCTGGCGCTGGCCACGCAACAGCCCGTGGCGTTGCAGCGTCCGCTCGCTACCGGGGTGCCAGGCCCGGCGCTGCAAGCCACACGGCTGCACAAGGCTTACAACGATGTAGAGGTGCTGGGTGCGGTCAATCTGCAGATCCAGCCAGGCGAAGTGGTCTCGGTGATCGGGCCCTCCGGCTCGGGCAAGACCACCCTCATTCGCCTGCTCAACGGCCTGGAGCAGATCGACAACGGCGAAATCCAGATCAACGGGCAGCCGTTCATCCACCTGAAGCGCCAAGGTGCGCAAAAGCCGCAGTATGTCGAACACGCCGAGCACCGCCTCAACATCGGCATGGTGTTCCAGAGCTTCAACCTGTTCCCCCACCTGACCGTGCTCGACAACCTGCTGATGGCCCCGCGTTACCACGGCCTGGGCGCGCCGGCCGACCTCAAGCAACAGGCTTATGCGCTACTGCACAAGGTCGGCATGCTCGACCACGCCTGGAAGTACCCGCATCAATTGTCGGGTGGCCAGCAGCAGCGCGTGGCCATCGCCCGGGCCTTGATGATGCGCCCGCAGATCATGCTGTTCGACGAGCCCACCTCAGCCCTGGACCCCGAAAAGGTCAACGAAGTGCTGCAGGTCATCGAAACCCTCGCCAAAGAGGGCATCACGATGGTCATCGTGACCCACGAAATGAACTTCGCGTTCAAGGTGTCCGACCGCATCGTCTTCATGGAGAAGGGCCGCGTGGTATGCGACGACAAACCGGCGGTATTGCGCAGTGGCCAAAACCCTCGCGTCGAGGCCTTTCTCAAGGACGTTTCGCTGGCCTGACCCCTAATCAATTGCAGTGCAACACGGAGATCCCATGATCGAACAATGGCAGGTCGAACAGTTTCACAAAGACGGTTTTCTGGTGGTGGAGGGCGTGCTCGCCGGCGATGAAGTTGCAGCCTTGCAGCACGACTTCGATCAGTGGGTCGAAGACAGCCGCAGCCACGATCAAGGCTGGGGCGAGACCGTCGACGGTCGCGCGCGCTTTGATCTTGAAGGCGATCACCGTGCCGATCATCCTTCGCTGCGCCGAGTCAGCTCACCCACCGAAATCTCTGCGGCTTACCAGCGGGTTGCTCTGCATTCGCGCATGGCCAGCATTGCCGCGCAGTTGATCGGCAATGGCGGCACGCGCTTTCACCACAGCAAGATCAACTCCAAGCTGCCCCATACCGCCACCCAAGTGAAATGGCACCAGGATTTTCCGTTCACTCCGCACAGCAACGACGACCTCGTTACCGCCTTGCTGATGGTCAGCGAGGTCACCCCGCAAAACGGTCCGCTCAAGGTTATCGCCGGCAGCCACAAGGGCCCGCTGTGGTCGCATTGGCATGACGGGCGCTTCACGGGAGCTGTGGCCGAGCACGTCGTTGGCGAAGAATGCCAGAACCCGGTCGCCTGCTATGGCCCGGCCGGCTCCGTGTGTTTCATGCATACGCGCCTGCTGCACGCTTCGAGCCCTAACGAGACCGAACTGCCGCGCACCTTGTTCATCAGCGTCTATGCCGCCGAAGACGCGCTGCCCTTTGGCGACAACCCGCTGCCCAGCACGCATTGCGGCCTGATGGTGGCCGGTGACGAAAGCGGTCTGGTGCGCTCCACGGCCAATCAATTGCGCTTGCCGCAAAAGCCCCGTGGCGCCTCATTTTTCGTTCAGCAGGCCGGTCAAGACTCCACTACTGCCTAACCTACTTTCGTATTTCCAGGGGATTACCATGAACGCGTCAAGAATGATTGCCCGCCCTGTTGCGCTCAGCCTGATCGGTGCCGCCGTGGCCCTGACCTCAATGGCCGCGTCGGCCTTTCAGCAAGACGGCAAGCTGATCGCCGGCTCCGATGTGACGTTTTTTCCGTACGAGTACATGGACAACAACAAGCCTGCAGGCTTTGATATCGAGTACCTCGACGGCTTGGCCAAGACCATGGGCCGGCAGATGGAAACCCTCGACACGCGCTTTCCCAACCTGATCACAGGTTTGCAGAGCGGGCGTTTCGATGTGGCCAACTCCTCGATGTATATCACCGCCGAACGGGTGAAAGTCATCGACATGATCCCCTACCTTAAAAGCGGTGAATCGATCCTTACCCTCAAGGGGGCGGCCTACCAGCCCAAGACGCCCGAGGAGTTCTGCGGCCACAAGGTCGGCTCGATGGGCGCTACTTCGTGGCTCGCGCAGATGCACAAGCTGTCTGACGAATATTGCGTGAAGAAAGGTCTGCAACCGATCGCCATCAGCGAATACAGCACCGATCCGCAAACGACCCAGGCGCTGCTTGCCCACGCGGTCGAGGCGCAGATCACTGATGCGGCCGTGGCCGTGGGGGCAGTCGACAAGCTCGGCGGCCGCGTGGTGATTTCGTCCGATACCTTGATCTACCCGGTGCTCAACGGCTTTGGTGTGAAAAAAGGTAACGACTCGGTGAAGACCGCCCTCGTCGACGCCATGAAAAAATACAACGCGACCCCGGAATACGCCGCGCTGCTGAAGAAGTACCACTTCCAGGCAGCCACCGAGGCCGATATCGCCGAGCTGATGCCCAAGCCCTGATATCCGCCCTGACCACTACGCTGACGTGTGACCGCTGCCACGCGGTCACACCCTGAGGAGCATGATCCATGGCGTTATCGATTGAAGAACAGGCGCGCATCGATCTGGCGGCTACCTTTCGCATCATCGCCCACCTGGGCATGCACGAAGCGGTGGCCAACCACTTCAGCGCCGCCGTGTCAGCCGACGGCAAACAGTTTTTGACCAACCCCAAGTGGAAGCATTTTTCACGCATCCGCGCCAGTGACTTGCTGCTGCTGGACGCGGACGATCCCAGTTGCGCCTCGCACCCCGACGTCGACTCCACGGCCTGGGCGATCCACGGCCAGATTCACCAGCGTCTGCCCCAGGCGCGGGCCGTGCTGCACCTGCATCCGGTCTATACCACCGCAGTCGCTTGCCTGGCTGAGCCGCGGGTGCCGGCCATCGATCAGAACACCGCGCGGTATTTCAACCGCATCGCGGTCGACACCCTGTACGGCGGCATGGCCGATACCGAAGCCGAAGGCGCGCGGCTGGTTGCGTTGCTGGAGGGCAAGAGCCGCCTGCTGATGGGCAACCATGGGGTTATGGTCACGGCCGCCAACATTGGCGAGGCGTTTGACGATATCTGGACCCTGGAGCGCGCCTGCCAGATCCTGGTCACGGCCTGGTCGACCGGGCAGCCCTTGCGCGTGTTGTCGGACGAAGTCGCCGAGAAGACCGCGCAGGCATGGGAAGGGATCGACGACTTCTCGCGCCGCCACTTCGAAGAAATGAAGCAGTTGATGATCGATGCCGACCCCTCCGTGCTCGACTGATGAACAGGAGTTGCCCATGACCGCTTCCACTGCCGCTTGCGGCACCCGTGCAGGTGCCGAGCGATGAGCCAGAGCCACGACCTGTTGGCGCAGTTGGTGAGTTTCGACACCACCAGCCGTGAATCCAACCTCGCCTTGATCGACTTCGTGCGTACCTACCTGCAGCGGTTTGGGGTGAGCTGCGAACTGCTCTACAACGAGCAACGCAGCAAGGCCAATCTGTTCGCCACCATCGGCCCGCCCGATGTGCCTGGCATCGTGCTCTCGGGGCACACTGATGTGGTGCCGGTGGACGGCCAGGCCTGGACGGTGGCGCCGTTCGAGCTGACCGAAAAGCACGGAAACCTCTATGGCCGCGGCACCGCCGACATGAAGGGCTACATTGCCTGCGTGCTGGCCAGCGTGCCGGCCTTGGTCGCTGCGCCGCTGCGCATGCCTGTGCACATTGCGCTGTCTTATGACGAAGAAGTCGGCTGCCTGGGC
>LIDZ01007711.1_pt16 | contig 10311 bp, 9 predicted proteins | sample 644651 | NCBI WGS metagenome assembly LIDZ01 (sample SAMN03856242, study PRJNA289617) | food metagenome | isolation source: wine grapes on drying loft during traditional withering process | host: Vitis vinifera cv. Corvina | place: Italy: Gargagnago di S. Ambrogio di Valpolicella | collected 2014-01
GCGCATCCTGAAACATCATACGGGTGTCATCACGAGCAGCGGCAAGCGGACGGTTTCCCGCCAATAGCTGGCCGTCGGTGGCATTCTCCAGCCCGGCAAGCAGGCGCAGCAGCGTGCTCTTGCCGCAGCCGCTACGTCCCACTACCGCCACGAACTGACCGGACGGAATGTGCAGATCCAGCTGATTCAGAATGGTCTTTGTGCCGTAGGTTTTGGTGATGTTTTCAATTGCCACCGGCGTGCCGTTATTGAGACGCGCGGGGCGCGGGGTCATCTGATTCATGCGAACGCCTCCTTGTTTTGATAAGCGGGATGCCAGCGTAACCAGAGATGCTCCAGCAGCAGCGCGCTGACGTCTGCCAGCTTGCCGAGCAGGGCGTACAGGATGATGGCGACCACTACGACGTCAGTTTGTAAAAACTCACGGGCATTCATCGCCAGATAACCGATACCGGAATTGGCTGAGATCGTTTCAGCAACGATCAGCGTTAACCACATCAGGCCAAGGGCAAAGCGTACGCCGACCATAATAGAGGGCAGGGCGCCAGGCAGAATCACCTGAGCAAATAAACGCCAGCCGGAAAGACCATAGCTACGTGCCATCTCAACCAGACCGCGATCGACGTTCCGAATGCCGTGCCAGGTATTGATATAAATGGGAAACAGCGTGCCGAGCGCCACCAGAAAAATCTTCGCCGCTTCGTCGATGCCAAACCACAAAATCACCAGCGGGATCAGCGCCAGATGGGGCACATTGCGCAGCATCTGCACCGAGGTGTCCAGCAGCCGTTCTCCCTGGCGAGAAAGCCCGGTAATCAGGCCCAGCGTCAGGCCGATTGAGCCACCGATGGCGAATCCCACCAGCGCGCGCCAGCTGCTGATCGCCAGATGCTGCCACAGCTCCCCGCTGGCCGACAGCCGCCAGAAGGCGAGAACCACGTTTTCCGGCGAGGGCAGAATGCGCGTGGAAAGCGCACCGGTTTGCGAAGCGATCTGCCAGACTACAATCAACAACACCGGCAGCGCCCACGGCATCAGATGATTCAGGAACCTGCTGCGTATTCTGCTCATGGCGAATTATCCTCGCGCGACTTTCTGCGGCGTAAAATCGTTAGCCACCGCCTCGCCGTGTGCATCGGCCACCCGCGGCTGTGGCACCTCCGGCACCTGCAAATCGAGGTGGGGGAACAGCAACTCACTGACCCGATACGCCTCTTCCAGATGTGGGTAGCCCGATAAAATAAAGGTTTCGATACCGAGATCGGCGTATTCCTGCATACGCGCCGCTACCGTCGGGCCATCACCTACCAGCGCCGTACCGGCACCGCTGCGTACCAAACCCACGCCCGCCCACAGGTTAGGGCTGATCTCCAGCCGATCGCGACGTCCGGCGTGCAGGGCAGCCATGCGACGCTGACCGACAGAGTCGGCGCGCAGGAAAGCCGCCTGCGCTTTGGCAATGGTCTCATCATCCACGTGAGCAATCAGCCGATCGGCGGCCTGCCAGGCTTCTTCATTGGTTTCGCGCACAATAACGTGCAGCCGAATACCAAAACGGACTTTACGTCCCTGCGCTGCCGCTTTATCACGCACCTGGGCAATCTTCTCTTTAACCTGGGCCGGTGGCTCGCCCCAGGTGAGATAAACATCCACCTGCTCTGCGGCCAGATCCTGTGCGGCATCCGACGAACCGCCGAACCACAGCGGTGGGCGCGGCTGCTGCACCGGTTTAAACATCAGTCGCGCACCGCGCACGTGCACATGCTTGCCTTCGTAATCTACGGTTTCGCCCTCCAGCACCCGGCGCCAGACGCGGGTAAACTCAGCCGATTCAGCGTAGCGCTCGCGGTGATCGAGAAACACACCGTCGCCCGCCAGCTCTTCAGGATCGCCGCCGGTGACCAGGTTAAACAGCGCACGTCCATTAGAGAGGCGATCCAGTGTAGCTGCCTGTCGCGCCGCCTGAGTCGGCGAAATCACGCCGGGACGCAGCGCCACTAAAAAGCGCAGACGTTGCGTGACCGGGATCAGCGAAGCGGCAACCAGCCAGGCATCCTCACAGGAGCGGCCGGTTGGAATCAGTACGCCACCAAAGCCCAGACGATCGGCTGCCTGCGCCACCTGTTGCAGGTAGCCGTGGTCCACCGGACGCGCACCTTCAGCGGTACCAAGATAACGGCCATCGCCATGCGTAGGTAAAAACCAGAATACGGAAAGTGACATCGTTTATTCTCCTGACTTATGGGCGGCCGGGCCGTGCCAGATACGATCGGCGACGGAGACTTTTACCGGCATTAAATGGTTTTGATAAAACAGGTCGGCTGTTTGTTGCTGCAGTTGCGCGGTTTTCTCGCTTACCAGGCTAATAGAAGTAGGCGGACGATGGTCGAGATAGCTGGCAAGCACTGGCTTGGGCAGGCCCATCGCCTGCGCCAGCAAATCGATACTCTCATCGCGATGGCTAAGCGTTAATGCATCCGCCTGGCTAAAGGTGGCCAGCACCTGCTGCACAAAGTCGCCATGTGCTTCGGTAAAGGAACGCGTAGCGAGATAAAACGAGCCGCTCTGCTTCAGCTTGCTGCCATCGGCCAGCACGCGGGCATTGCCCTGCAGCAGCACGGCGGAATAGTAGGGATCCCAGATAGCCCAGGCATCAACATCGCCTTGCTGAAAGGCGGCGCGGGCATCGGCGGGGGTCAGGTAGATCGGCTTGATATCGGTAAAGCTCAGCCCTGCCTGCTCAAGCGCGCGCAGCAGCAAATTATGTGAGCTGGAACCTTTCTGAAAGGCAACTTTCTTGCCTTTCAGATCGCTGACCTGTTGTAGCGGGCTCGATTTCGGCACCAGAATAACTTCGGCCAGCGGCTTTGGCGGCTCGGCGCCGACATAGAGCAAATCAGCCCCGGCGGCCTGAGCGAACAGCGGGGGAATATCGCCGGTGCTGCCCAGATCGATACTGCCGATGTTCAGCGCTTCAAGCATTTGCGGACCGGCCGGAAATTCAACCCACTGAATGCGCGTGTTGGGAAAGCGCTGCTCCAGCATATGATGCGACTTAGCCAGCACCATGCTCACTGAGCCTTTCTGATAGCCAATACGGAAGGTTGCGGGATCGCTGGCGAAAGCCGTCGCGGACCAGATAAGCAGCAGACCCTGCAAAAAGAAAGCCATTTTACGCATCATGATTCACTCCTTTTACACCGCCAGTGCATAGGGCAAATGACGTCTGGCCAGCGCCTGCCAGAAGGTCTCAAGCGCCTCGTCAAGACGCAGCGTTAGCTGAGGGACCAGTTCGGGCTGGCGATCGTAATGGGTGATTTGCGTGTCATCGGCAAACACGCCATGCAGAATCTCCTGGGCTTTCAGGGCGTTCAGCACCGGTTTAAGTGCGTAATCTACCGCCAGCAGGTGGGCTACCGTTCCGCCAGTAGCCAGCGGCAGCACGACTTTATGTTCCAGTGCACGTTCGGGCAGCAGATCGAGCAGCGTTTTCAGGGCGCCGGTAAAGGAGGCTTTGTAGACCGGCGTCGCCACGATAAGGCCATCAGCGCTGGCCAAATCTTCTTTAAAAGCCAGCAGGGCCGGGGCGTCAAAGCGCGCATTAATCAGATCTTCCGGCACAAAGTTTTGGATATTCCAGGGAATAACCTCCACGCCACGGCTTTCCAGTCGTTGTTGACTGAGCGCCAGCAGGGCGGTTGAACGGGAAGGAAAGCGAGGACTGCCCGCCAGCGTTATCACGCGCATTGAAACTCCTTATAACTAAAAGTTATTGATTAACATCTTTAAAGAACTGATGTCTTCATCCTGGCAGAGCTGCGAGGCACCACTAAATGATTTATCCGGGATTATTTAGTCAGCTTTACGCTAAAGCCTTCCTGATGCTGGAAGCACAGAAGCGTGCCGCTGCGTAAGCGGGGGAATCAGGATGTTGCAGAAGCTGAACCGGCGTGAAGAAAGCGCCATTTGGGATGCACAACGGTAATCACAGGGTTATCAGTCTGTTAGCTTAGGGTTTGGCGGGTTGAAAAACGCCTTAAGTGGCTGTATTTGCGTTTACTTTATCCACAAAGCGCTTTACCATTTTGGCGCGCCTGTCGCCCTTACCCCCGCCATTCTGGAGAGCACATGTTTTATCCTTTGGTCCGAAAAGCGTTATTCAAGCTTGATGCTGAGCGCGCGCACGAGCTGACTTTTCAACAGCTGCGCTTTATTTCCGGTACGCCGCTGGAGATGATGATTCGCCAGCAGGTCGCTTCGCGTCCGGTGAAATGTATGGGGCTAACCTTTAAAAATGGTCTTGGGCTGGCGGCGGGTCTGGATAAAAATGGTGAATGTATTAACGCGTTTGCCGCTATGGGCTTTGGTTTTATCGAGGTGGGTACCGTAACGCCACGACCGCAAGCGGGTAATGATAAGCCACGCATGTTTCGCCTGCCGGAAGCAGAAGGCATCATTAACCGCATGGGCTTCAATAATCTTGGCGTGGATCATTTGGTTGAGAACGTGAAGAAGGCGCGCTTTGACGGCATTCTCGGCATTAATATCGGTAAAAATAAAGATACTGCCGTAGAGAACGGCAAAGATGACTATCTCATCTGTATGGAGAAGGTCTATGCGCATGCGGGTTATATCGCCATTAATATCTCCTCACCCAATACACCGGGCCTGCGCACGCTGCAATACGGTGAAGCGCTGGATGAGCTGTTAGCAGCGATCAAAGCGAAGCAGGGCGAACTGGAGAAGCGCCATCTGAAGTATGTGCCGGTGGCGGTAAAAATTGCCCCGGATTTATCGGAAGAGGAACTGGTACAGATTGCCGACAGCCTGGTGCGACACGGCATTGATGGCGTGATTGCCACTAATACTACGCTTGACCGTTCGCTGGTCAGCGGTTTGAAATTCAGCGAGGAAGCGGGTGGACTCAGCGGACGCCCGGTGCAGTCGCGCAGCACCGAAGTAATTCGCCGACTGGCGATTGAGCTGAATGGTCGCCTACCGATCATTGGCGTTGGCGGCATTGATTCGCTTACCTCCGCCCGTGAAAAAATCGCCGCGGGCGCCACGCTGGTGCAAATTTACTCAGGTTTTATCTACAAAGGCCCGCCGCTGATTAAAGAGATTGTTAATCATCTTTAAGCTCTTTTCTGCATGATGGGCCGAAGATTGCAGTTTTACGGCCCATTTTGCATTTTATCGTTTTATTTGCGGTTAAACGCGCGGCGGCAGTTAAATCGTCTGATTTATCGGCCTGCTGCTAACCTTAATTACGCAACATTTTGATATTAATGAATAATAATGAGAAGAGTTGTTTAAATACGGCGTCAGTCTCCCCTAAGACTTTTCCTGCATTCCCGCCATTATCGCCGCGTTTTACGGCCCGTCTCAAATTTTGACATTTTTGTTTCTTATTTAAACAGACAGAGGCAGTCAAATTGTCTAGAATGTCGGCTGGTCGCTAATAAGAAGCGGGAAATGAGTTAATATTCAACAGGAAGGGCGAAGATGAAAATTAAGCCGGACGATAAGTGGCGTTGGTTTTATGACGCAGAACACGACCGAATGATGCTTGATTTAGCGGATGGCCAGTTATTTCGCTCCCGTTTCGCCCGCAAGACGCTCACGCCTGATGCCTTTGACTCCTCAGAATTTTCTGTTGATGACGCCGCGCTGTTTTACACCTTCGCTGAACATTGCCGTCAGACCGAACTCGATCATCAACAGCGTTCCGAACTGGTGCTTAATGCGCTGGTGGCCGCTCGCTTTGTGAAACCTTTGATGCCTAAAAGCTGGCACTTCTGCAATCAGCCAAACTACGGCTGGCAGCCGGAGGCGGGCGAGCTGGCCGATGTGATCCTGTGTGAGAATGGTGAAAAGGCGCGCCTGCTAACGGTTGAAAGTGGCGGCAGCGCCTCGCTTTGTGTGCTGGCCCAGGATTCGGTTACGCTGGCTGGCCGCGAAATGGTGCTTGGTGACGCGATTAAAGTGATGAACGATCGTTTAATCCCACGCTGCGAACCGGCAGTCATTCGCTACGACCGCGCGGTCTGAACCGCCCGGTTCAGGCCAGCTCTATATCACCATCCGGAATACAGCTGCACGATAACACCTTGCCGTCAGCCTGCAGCGCAGTCTGCTTCAGCGGTTTCACTTTTCCTGCCACCAGCCTTAATGCACAACTGCCGCAAATGCCTGCCCGACATGAATAGGCAATTTTTTCGCCCTGCATCTCCAGCTGTTCCAGTAAAATTTGCTGATTATTCCCGCGAAAATGTCTGCCCTGATAGGTAATCGTCACGCTTTGCTCTGGCTGCACCAGCGGCTTAATACTTTCCGCCACCTCGCCAGCGCCATAGTGGCGAGGTTCACGCAGGGTTAAGATCTCGACCTCATCGCCGGTGCGGATGATGCCGCTGTTACGTGCGATCAGATTGAGACCAAAATCGACATCGCCACTGTTATCCTGAGCAGTACGAAAACGTTGCAGCGTGGCCAATGGCTCGCCGCTGGGATGCTTCTGGCCGCGCGACGGGCTGACGGTGGTGAAGATGCAGCGGCTGCAGGGTTTCGGCACGTCAAAAATAATCTCGCCGATGCGCAGCGATGACCAGCTATCTTCCGCCCAAGCGCTCGCGCCGCCGATCACCAGGTTGGGGCGAAACTGTTCCATGCGCACGCCCGCCGGGCAGCGATGCTGCAGATCGCGCAGCGAGGCGTCGTTGGTGAGCAAAAAAGGGTAGCCGTCGGCAAATCCCAGCGGGACGTCATCGCGCTGCTTTACCCGCCGCGTCGGAAGGTTGCCGGTCCAACGCAGCTGCACCGCGCGCGGGAAAAAACCGCTCAGCCACTGATTAATCGCGGCGGGCGCGATGTGGGCGGTAAAGTGATTGCCCCACACTTCGGTGGCGGCGGCGTCAGCGGAGAAATCCATAAAGCGCACGCTGGCGCTGCTGCCGTCAGGTGCGCTGAGGTGCAAACCATCCGTGAGCAGCGCCGCGGTAAACAGCACCATTTGGGGAAACTGACGGGCGGTAATAAAGGTGCCATCCGTGTCGGTAATCATAAAGATGCGATCAAACGCCAGGCCGCCAGGCAGAACCTGCGCATGTGAAAGCTGCAAACCGCGCATCGATTTCACCGGGTAGACCGCCAGGCGAGATAACATAATCATGGATTGCTCCGTGCAAAAGGTAAAAACCTGGTACGAAAGGAAGCTAACTTTATGACATAGGTCGGCGATTGGCTATAATGCGCCTCAATTTTCTCAATACAGTAAGTGACGATATGAATTCTCTGTTTGCCAGTACGGCGCGTGGGCTCGAAGAGCTGTTAAAAACTGAGCTGGAAGCGCTGGGTGCGCAGGAAGTGCGTGTGGTACAAGGCGGCGTCCATTTTGAGGGTGACGATCGTTTGCTGTATCAAAGTTTGCTGTGGAGCCGCCTCGCCTCGCGCATTTTGCTGCCGTTGAGCGAATGCGGTGTTTACAGCGATCTCGATCTCTATATCGGCGCGCAGATTATTGACTGGCCAGCGCTGTTTGACAGTGACAAAACCTTTGCCGTGCATTTTAGCGGCACCAACGATGTGATTCGCAACAGCCAGTTTGGCGCCCTGAAGGTAAAAGACGCCATCGTGGACAGCTTTACCCGTAAAAATCTGCCGCGTCCGAACGTCGATCGTGAGCAGCCCGATATTCGCATCAACGTCTGGCTGAACAACGATCAGGCCAGTATTGCGCTCGACCTCAGTGGCGAAGGCCTGCATCAGCGCGGCTATCGCCAGCAGACCGGCCAGGCACCGCTGAAGGAGAACCTGGCGGCGGCCATTGTGCTGCGATCCGGCTGGCAGACGCAAACTCCGCTGATCGACCCGATGTGCGGCTCCGGAACGCTGCTGATTGAGGCGGCGATGATCGCTACCGATCGTGCGCCGGGCCTGCATCGTCAGCACTGGGGCTTTACCGGCTGGAAAAGTTTCCAGCCAGAATTGTGGAAGAGCCTGACCCAGGAAGCGCAGGTGCGCGCCCGTGAAGGCTTACAGGCGTGCCAGTCGCGCTTTTTCGGCTTTGATAATGATGAACGCGTTATCGATCGCGCTCGTGCCAACGCGCGCCGCGCTGGCCTAGGCGATCTGATCAGCGTGAAGGTGCAGGACATTCTGCAGCTGAAAAATCCATTACCGCAGGGTCCGCACGGCACGCTGTTAAGCAACCCACCGTACGGCGAACGTCTGGAAAGCGAACCTGCGCTGATCGCATTGCACAGCCAACTGGGACGCATTGCCAAAAGCCAGTTCGGCGGCTGGAACCTGTCGCTGTTCAGCGCATCGCCCGAGCTGCTAAGCTGCCTGCAACTGCGTGCCGATCGCCAGTTCAAAGCGAAAAATGGTCCGCTGGATTGTGTACAGAAAAACTATCATCTGGCGGAAAAAGCCGTCGGCGAAACCGGCGCGCAGCTGGCGGATGATTATGCCAACCGCCTGCGTAAAAACGTTAAGAAGCTGGATAAATGGGCGCGTCAGGAGGGCATCAACTGCTATCGCCTGTATGACGCCGATCTGCCTGATTACAACGTAGCGGTGGATCGCTACGATGACTGGGTCATTATTCAGGAATATGCGCCGCCAAAAACCATCGATCCGCAAAAAGCACGTCAGCGTCTGTTCGACGTGATCGCCGCCACGCTGAGCGTGCTGGCGTTGCCGGCCAATCGGCTGGTGCTGAAAACGCGTGAGCGCCAGAAAGGTAAAAGCCAGTATCAAAAACTCGGTGAAAAAGGCGACTACTTTGAAGTGCGTGAATATAATGCGCGATTCTGGGTAAACCTTACTGATTATCTCGATACTGGCCTGTTTCTCGATCACCGTATCGCGCGTAAAATGCTGGGCCAGATGAGCAAAGGCAAAGACTTTCTGAACCTGTTTGCTTACACCGGCAGCGCCAGCGTGCACGCCGGGCTGGGCGAGGCGCGCAGCACAACCACGGTTGATATGTCGCGTACCTATCTGGAGTGGGCGGAGCGCAATATGCGTCTGAACGGCCTGACTGGCCGTCAGCATCGCCTGCTGCAGGCAGATTGCCTGAGCTGGCTGCGCGATTGCGATGAGCAGTTCGATCTGATTTTTGTCGATCCGCCAACCTTTTCAAACTCCAAGCGCATGGAAGAGAGTTTTGATATCCAGCGCGATCACCTGGACCTGATGCGTGACCTGAAGCGTATTTTACGCAACGCTGGCACGATCATGTTCTCCAACAACAAACGCGGTTTCAAAATGGACCACGACGGCCTGAGCGCGCTCGGCCTGACAGCCCAGGAAATCACTGCTAAAACGCAGTCACAAGATTTTGCCCGCAATCGTCAGATTCACAACTGCTGGCTGATTACTCACGCCGGTAAGGAATAAGCGTTATATGTCATTAATCAGTATTCATGGTGCCTATTTATCGTTCAGCGACGCGCCGCTGCTGGACAACACAGAACTGCATATCGAAGAGAATGAGCGCGTCTGCCTGGTAGGCCGTAACGGCGCCGGTAAATCGACGCTGATGAAAATCATCAACGGCGAACAGCCGCTCGACGATGGTCGCATTATTTACGAACAGGATTTGATCGTTGCGCGCCTGCAACAGGATCCACCGCGCAATATCGCCGGTACGGTGTATGACTTTGTGGCCGAAGGCGTCGCCGAGCAGGCGGAGCATTTAAAAGCCTACCACGCGATTTCGCATGTGGTGATGGACGATCCGAGTGAGAAGAATTTTGATGAGATGGCGCGCCTGCAGGCGATCCTCGATCATCAGAATCTCTGGCAGCTGGAAGCGCGTATCAATGACGTGCTGGAAAAAATCGGCCTTGAGCCTGACGTTGAGCTTTCATCATTGTCAGGCGGCTGGCTACGTAAAGCGGCGCTGGGCCGTGCGCTGGTCAGTAATCCACGCGTGTTGATGCTCGATGAGCCAACCAACCACCTGGATATTGAAACAATTCACTGGCTGGAAACCTTCCTGAAAACTTTTCAGGGCAGCATCGTCTTTATTTCCCATGACCGTTCGTTTATCCGCAACATGGCGACGCGTATTGTCGATCTCGACCGCGGTAAGCTGGTCTCCTGGCCGGGTAATTACGATCTCTACCTGGAAAGCAAAGAAGAAGCGCTGCGGGTAGAAGAGATGCAGAACGCGGAGTTTGACCGCAAGCTGGCGCAGGAAGAAGTGTGGATCCGTCAGGGCATTAAGGCGCGCCGCACGCGTAACGAAGGCCGTGTGCGTGCGCTAAAAGCGCTGCGTCGCGAGCGCTCAGAACGTCGTGAAGT
>LIDZ01011453.1_pt108 | contig 10306 bp, 9 predicted proteins | sample 644651 | NCBI WGS metagenome assembly LIDZ01 (sample SAMN03856242, study PRJNA289617) | food metagenome | isolation source: wine grapes on drying loft during traditional withering process | host: Vitis vinifera cv. Corvina | place: Italy: Gargagnago di S. Ambrogio di Valpolicella | collected 2014-01
CGTTGGCTTCGATACCGCCTGGATCGCGCAGCACCATTTTCACGAACATGAAGGCGGTCTGCCTGCGCCGCTGCTGTTTCTGGCCTCGGTTGCGGCGCAAACCAGCCGCATTCGTCTCGGCACCGCGATCATTACCCTGCCGCTGGAACATCCGCTACGGGTGGCTGAGGATGCCGCCGTGCTCGATTTGCTCGCGAATGGCAGGCTGGAACTGGGACTGGGATCGGGCGGCACACCCACCTCCTTTTTGCCTTTCTCTCTGACCAGCGAGCAGCGCGGCGCTGTCTTTGCCCGCCACCTTGAGACGATGTTGTCGGCGTTTCGCGGCGATACCCTCGCCCATGCCGACAACCGGCTTTATCCGCCAGCACCCCAGCTGGCATCACGCCTGTGGATTGCCACCTTTTCGGCGGAAGGCGCCGCACGGGCTGGCGCGGCAGGCCATGGCTTAATGCTGTCACGTACGCAGCCGCGGCCTGCCAGTCAGCCCGATCTGCCACTGGATGCGCTACAAAACCCGATCGTTGACGCCTATCTTGCGGCGCTGCCGGCCGGCATCGAACCGCGCATTCTGGCTTCACGTACTGCCTTTGTGACCGACAGTCGGGAGCAGGCACGTCAGCGCGCACTGCCGGGACTGCGACAGCAGGCGCAACAGCATCAGGCGCTGGGACACCGGCTGCCCGGCGACAATCTGGATGCCTGGATCGCCGCGTTCGATGTGCATCTCGGCGCACCAGAGGATGTCATCGCCTCGCTGCAACGCGACAGTGTGCTGAGACGTGCCACCGATATCTCTTTCCAGGTGCATTCTATCGATCCGCCGCACGCGGAAATTTTGCACTCTATTACACGTCTGGCTACCGACGTGGCGCCCGCCCTTGGCTGGTCGCCCGCGGCATCCGGCCTGCTGACAGGAGAATATGCATGACCGACCACCACGATCTGTTAGCTACGCTGGCAGAGATTGCCCCCGATTCTGCGCTGGCGCAGGCTCGCCAACAGCGCCACGCCGCTACCGAACATACTCAGGGCAGCTATCTGGCGCTGTTCGGCGATGATGCAACTATTTTGCCGCGGGCCCTGCGCTTTGCCGTCGCCAGACAGGTTGCCGAGTGGCATCAACAGCCGGAGCTGGCACAGCATTATGCCCGCCATGCGGGCGACGATCCGCGCCTGGCGGACGCCACTGACTTTGCGGAACGCCTGACCTTTCGTCCGGTAAGCGCCACGCCGCAGCATCTCATTGCGCTACAACAGGCTGGCTGGAGCGACGATGAGATCGTCACGCTGGCGCAGCTGGTGGCGTTTATCGCCTGTCAGAGCCGCCTGCTTAGCGGGTATCGCCTGATTCAGGCGCAGGCGCAGCCCGAACAGAAAACACCGGCGGTGGCGGGCCACTGGCATACGCAGCCGCATACCCACAGCGGTAAACCCGCGCCGGTAGTTTTTACCCAGGCGTCGCTGGGCTGGGAACCCTGGATCGCCCCGAAACCGCTGGTGGACTTCAGCGCCGATCAGCAGGCGATACTGGCGCGATTCGGTCACACCGATTCGGATTACTTTCGTCTGCTGGGTCGTAACCTGCCGGTACTGGAGCAGCGCACGCTAACCGATAAAGGTATTTTTTATACGCCAGGCGGCCTGCCGCGCGCTGAACGCGAACTGGCGGCCACCGTCGCCAGCAAGGTTAACGGCTGTATTTATTGCGCATCCGTGCATGCCCGCAAGGCCAGCCAGCTGGCAAAACAGCCTGATGCGGTGGAGCGGCTGCTGGCCGTATCGCCCGGTCAGCCCCTCGAGCAGGCACAATCTCCACGCTGGCAGGCGGAGATCGCTTTCGCCGCCGCGCTGTCGGCAACCCCAGCCGTGGCAAATGTTACCCAGATTAACGCGCTGCGCGAACAGGGTCTGGATACGCTGGCGCTGCTTGATTTGGTGCAGGCCACCGCTTTTTTTGCCTGGGCAAATCGGCTGATGTTGACCCTCGGTGAACCCTTTACGCAGGAGAATCTGTTATGAGCCTTACGCTGGAAAATCAGCTCATCCACTGGCGGCGCGAACTGCATCAGCACCCGGAGCTGTCCGATCAGGAGTTTGCCACCACGGCACGCATTCAGCGCTGGCTGGATGCAGCAGGCATTAAACGTCTCGATTACGGCCTGAAAACCGGCGTGGTAGCTGAAATCGGTGCCGGTGAGCCGCTGATCGCGCTGCGCGCCGATATTGACGCCCTGCCGATTGAAGAAACCACCGGCCAGCCTTTTGCCTCGCAACAGCCGGGCGTAATGCACGCCTGCGGCCACGATCTGCACACGTCAGTCATGCTGGGTGCGGCCCAGCTGCTCAAGGCGCGCGAGCACAGCCTGCCAGGCCGGGTGCGCATACTTTTCCAGCCCGCCGAGGAGATTTTTACCGGTGCGCAGCAGCTGATCGATGCCGGGGCGCTGGACGGCGTGCAGGCTATTTTCGGCATGCACAACGCGCCTGACTACCCGCTCGGCACCCTGAAAACACGCGGCGGTGCTTTTTATGCCAATGTCGATCGCTTCGTGATTCGGGTGACCGGCAAAGGTGCGCACGCGGCGCGGCCGCAGGAAGGCGTTGACGCTATCGTTATTGCCAGCCAGATCGTCGGGGCGTTACAAACCCTGCCCAGCCGTCAGGTCAGCTCGCTGGAATCGCTGGTGGTCAGCGTGACGCGCATCAGCGGTGGCAACACCTGGAACGTCCTGCCCGGCACTGTAGAACTGGAAGGCACCGTGCGCACCCACAACAGCGCGCTGCGCGAGACCATTCCCCAGCGGATCCGTCAGTTGATCGAAGGTATCAGCGCGGCGTCCGGTGCGCAGGCGGTGCTGGAATGGCAGGCGGGTCCACCGGCGCTGATCAATACGCCGCACTGGGCGACGTTCTGCCAGCAGGTCGCGCGCCACAGCGGCTATCAGGTTGAAGACGCCACGCTACAGATGGGCGGTGAAGATTTTGCTGACTATCTGCGGGTCATCCCCGGCGCCTTTGTTAGCATTGGCAGCGCCAGCGAGTATGGCTTGCACCATCCGGGCTTCGATCCCAGTGAGGCATTGCTTGCCCCGGCGGCCCGCTATTTTGATCGCCTGGCGGGCGATGCGCTGGCGGCCATTGTTGAGCCAGCCGCTGCGCTGGCCGATGCCGAATGATTGAGGAGTTGCCCATGTCAGAACTGATACCGGTGCTTGATCACGTGGTGATTAACGTCGCCGACCAACTTGATGAGGCCAGTGCGCTGTTTCGCCGCCTTGGTTTCCAACTCAGCGAGCGCGGCCATCACTCGCTTGGCAGCAGCAATCATCTGGCCGTTTTCAATCAAAATTATCTTGAGCTGCTCGGCTGGGAAAATGATCGCGGCACGCTGCGCCAGGATCTGTGGCAGTCACCGCGCGGGCTAAGCGGCCTGGTCTGGAAAACCGACGATGCCGACGCTGTCTGGCAGCATTTACAACAGACCGATCTGGCTGGCGATCCGCCTGCCGCCTTTTTTCGCCCGGTGACGCTGCCGGATGGTCGCCAACAGGAAGCGCGTTTCCGCACCACACGGCTGCGCGCCGATCGGGTGCCGGGCGGCCGCAGCTTTTTCTGCCAGCACCTGACGCCAGAGGCGGTATGGCAACCCGCCTGGCAGCAGCACGCCAACGGCGTTACCGATATCGATCGCTTTGTCATTGTTGCCGATCGCCCTGATGATGCGGCGACGGTATACGGTCAACTGTTCTCTGCGCAGCGGCTGCAACCAATAAGTAGCGGCCTGCGTTTGCAGGCTGGCGTGGCGGAGATTCAGTTCATTACGCCGAACCAGGCGCAGCGTGACGGCGTGGCGCTGCCAACGCATTATGATGGCTCACCGCGTATGACCGCGCTCGGGCTAAAAACCCGCTCGCGGGAGGCGGTGCGCACCCAGCTGAAGCGCAACGATATCGCCTTTCGCGAACGCGATGGCGAGATTGAGGTAGGGCCGCTGGCCGGACTGGAGACGACGCTGTTTTTTCATCAGTAGCGCCGTGCGCCGTTATTCGGCGCTTTCCAGTTTCTGCCGCCGCCGCAGGTGCGGGAACAACACCATCCAGACGCCAACCACTACCAGCGTGCCGATACCGCCGATCGCCGCGGCGGGTGCCGCCCCGATCCATGCCGCCAGCATGCCTGATTCGAACTCACCCAGCTGATTGGAAGTATTAATAAAGATAGAGTTAACCGCGTTGACCCGACCGCGCATGTCGTCCGGCGTATCAAGCTGCACCAGCGAACCGCGAATCACCATGCTGATCATATCAAAGCCGCCCAGCGCGAACAGCGCCAGCAGCGATAGCCAGAGCTGAGTCGACAAGGCAAACAGCAGCGTGGCGATGCCAAATCCCGCCACTGAACCAAACATGATCATCCCCACATGGCGATCGAGCTTATTACGGCTGAGCCAGAAACCCACCAGCAGCGCGCCCACCGAAGGCGCACCGCGCAGCATGCCCAATCCCCATGGACCGGTGTGCAAAATGTCTTTAGCAAAAATAGGCAATAGCGCCGTGGCGCCGCCGAGCAGTACCGCAAATAGATCAAGAGAGATGACGCCCAGCACGTCACGGCGCTCACGGATAAAGCGTACTCCGGCAAACAGCGTGGTGACATTCATCGGTAAACGAGGCTGCTGCGGCCGCTCATAACGCAGGATTTTTACCATCGCCATCGAGATGAGATAAAACAGCGCCGCCACGCTGTAAACCACGTGCGGCCCGGCGACGTAGAGCAAGCCGCCCAGCGTTGGTCCGGCAATCACCGCCGTTTGCGTTGAGACCGCGCTGGCCGCGGTGGCGCGCGCAAGGATCGCGGGCGGCACCAGCGACGGCAGCATTGAGGTCATCGACGGCCCTTCCAGCGCTTTCGCTACCGAAAACAGAAATACCAGCGCCAGCAGCGTGATCTGGTCAGCATGGTGCAGCAATGACACCGCCACCAGCGCCGCTGTTGCCGTCAGCTCAACCAGCTGCGCTACCAGCACGATGCGACGGCGATCGCGCTGATCGGCCAGATGGCCGGCCGGTAACGCGAGGATCACCGACGGCATAAACTGCATCAGGCCAATCAGGCCAAGCGCCATCGCGCTGTTGGTGATGGCATAGATTTGCCAACTCACCGCGACGGAGAGCATCTGAAAAGCAAACGAAGAGCAGGTGCGCGCCAGCCAGAAAGCCACAAACGCCCGATGGCGCAGCAGCGATTCCTCGCCCGACGTGGAAGGTAAGGCCATAGTCTATCCCGTCATCTCATCAAAGTGGTTGCCCGCGCGTCGTGCTCAGCGCGCAGCGTTTCTTTTTATTGTGCTGCACATTGTCGCTGGCATAACGGCTAAAATGATAAGCGTTGTTATTGTTTTAAGTGAAATTAAATTAATCATTAGTTTCGACTGGCCCTAAAAAAACTCACTCGTGATACCGGTAACCATTATTATTTTTAGCGGCCAGAAAAAAGGGTGATCTTGTTGCGCAAACTGTTCTATATTTCCTCCAGAAATGCGTGGTCGTGCCATAACGTCATATACCGCTGCAACCATGACTCCATTATTTTTCCGGTTTTTTCATAACTTTAGATGAGCCCATTTTGCAATCCTCTTTAATTACCGAAGTCGTTACCTCTTTTGGCAGCGACAGGGCCAGCCTGTGCTTTCCCGGATGTTTGCAGCGTTGCCAGGCTATTGGCGACGCCGTTGACGTAGCACGCGATATTATGGCGCGCCCACATCGTGCCGTTTCGCAGGCGGACGTAATTATTCTGCCGGTCAATCTTCAGCATCTTCACTGGATAAGTGCCATTGCCAGCGAAATGGCTGCCGCCTCGTTACGGGTTAATTTCGCCGTTAATTATCAACACCTTCACCATCACCCCCAGCAGCTTCAGCAGCTGGCGCAGGCGCACTCGTTGTGGCTCTATGATTTTGCCGAACGGGAAACGGACTGGGATCAGATAAAAGCCTTTCCTTTTACCGGCGTGGTAATTAACCACGCGTTCTTTGCGGATAATTATCGTAAGTTCAGCTTTCCTTATTTACTGGAACATTTTCGCGATCAACAAGCGGAGGTTATTATTCGCAGTCGGGAATTACCGTTAAATCAGGTTGATTGTGCTGCGCTGAATTTAACCGGCTGGCAGCAACAGGTTGCCGATACGCTTTTTAATTAAACACTCACCGATTTAAACGCTTTGTCGTTGGGCTTGTAGCCCCTGAGACAGCGCCATATCAGCTGGTTCTCCCTACAAAATGTTGCGCTAATTACTAACAGCGGACATTTTCGCTAAAAAAAACAAACCATAAAAATTGTCTTAATATAAAATAACCATAACTGGAATGTTTTCTCATCGGAAGAGAAAAATAAACGCCTGACAGAACACCCGTACTTTATACATCGCAAACAATCTAATCGGTTGTTTTCAAAGTTATTATGGCAACTCAAACGAGGTTAATATTATGGGGAAAAGCTCCTCATCACTCGGCATTATTCGCGTGCTTACCGTGCTCTTTGCGGCACTGTGCGGCGCGTATTTGCTGATCGGTGGAATCTGGCTCACCGCCATCGGAGGCTCCTGGTACTACATTATCAGCGGCATTATTATGCTGATCGTAGCGGGACTGATCTGGCGGCGTAACAGCAACGCGCTGCTGCTTTATGCGCTGTTCCTGCTTGGCACCATGGCATGGGCCGTCTGGGAAGTCGGTTTCGACTTCTGGGCACTGGCACCGCGTTCTGACGTTATCGTGATCTTTGGCATCTGGCTGATTCTGCCTTTTGTTTACCGCGGCTTTATCGCCACCAGCAAAACGCCGGTGATGGCGATGGTTGTCAGCCTGGTGATCAGCGCTGGCGTGCTGGCCTATGCGGTGTTTAACGATCCTCAGGAAATCAACGGTACGCTGCCATCCGCTGCGCAGGCGCCAGCTCAGGGCACCGTCCCTGCCGGTGACTGGCCAGCCTATGGCCGCACGCAGGAAGGCACCCGCTATTCCCCACTGACGCAGATCAACGAGAAAAACGTCAAGGATTTGCAGCAGGCGTGGAGCTTCCAGACCGGCGATCTGAAGACACCTAACGATCCGGGTGAAATCACCAACGAAGTGACGCCGATCAAAGTCAACGACACGCTTTATCTGTGTACCGCTCACCAGATTCTGTTTGCTCTGGATGCGAAAACCGGTAAGCAGAAGTGGAAATTCGATCCACAGCTGAAGCAGAACCCGACTTTCCAGCACATCACCTGCCGCGGCGTTTCGTATCATGAAACCCCAGCAGCGGCCGCTACGCCAGCAGGTACGCAGCCAGCACTGTGTGCTCGCCGCATTATTCTGCCGGTGAACGATGGTCGTCTCTATTCTCTGGATGCCGCTACCGGCGAGCGCTGCCCGGACTTCGCTAACAACGGCGAACTGGATCTGCAGCACAAACAGCCAGACCAGACCCCTGGCGCCTATGAGCCAACCTCGCCGCCAATCATCACCGATAAAGTGATTGTGATTGCGGGTGCGGTTACCGATAACTATTCAACCCGCGAGCCGTCAGGCGTTATCCGTGGTTTTGATGTGAACACCGGTGAACTGCTGTGGGCATTTGATCCCGGCGCGAAAGAGCCGAACAAGATCCCAGGCGAAGGCGAGCACTACACCTTCAACTCGCCAAACTCATGGGCACCGGCTGTCTATGATGCGAAGCTGGATATCGTTTACCTGCCTATGGGCGTGTCTACACCAGATATCTGGGGTGGCAACCGTACGCCAGAGCAGGAGCGTTATGCTAACAGCCTGCTGGCGCTGAATGCATCAACCGGTAAGCTGGTATGGTCTTATCAAACCGTTCACCACGATCTGTGGGATATGGACCTGCCTTCACAGCCAACGCTGGCTGACATCACCGACAAAAATGGCAACACCGTACCGGTGGTTTACGCCCCGGCGAAAACCGGTAACATTTTTGTGCTCGACCGTCGTGATGGCAAGCTGGTTGTACCGGCACCGGAAACGCCAGTACCGCAAGGCCCGGCTAAAGGCGATCGCCTTTCTCCAACCCAGCCTTACTCTGAGCTGACCTACCGTCCGAAGCAGAACCTGAGCGGCAAAGATATGTGGGGCGCCACGATGTTTGACCAGCTGGTCTGCCGCGTGATCTTCCACCGTCTGCGCTATGAAGGTCCGTTCACCCCGCCATCTGAGCAGGGTACGCTGGTCTTCCCTGGCAACCTCGGCATGTTTGAATGGGGCGGTATTGCCGTAGATACCGATCGTCAGATCGCGATTGCTAACCCAATGGCGCTGCCGTTCGTCTCCAAGCTGATTCCACGTGGTCCGGGCAATCCGATTGAGCCACCAGAAGGCAGCAAAGGCGGTTCCGGTACCGAGTCAGGTATTCAGCCACAGTACGGCGTGCCGTTTGGCGTTGAACTGAACCCGTTCCTGTCGCCGTTTGGCCTGCCGTGTAAGCAACCCGCCTGGGGCTATGTCTCTGCGGTTGACCTGAAAACCAATCAGGTTGTCTGGAAAAAACGTATCGGTACCGTTCGCGACAGCGCACCTGTGCCGATGCCGTTTAAACTCGGCATGCCAATGCTGGGTGGCCCGGTAACTACCGCCGGTAACGTCTTCTTTATCGCGGCTACCGCCGATAATTACCTGCGCGCATTCAGCACCAACACCGGTGAACTGCTGTGGCAGGGACGTCTGCCAGCAGGCGGCCAGGCAACGCCGATGACCTATGAAGTGGATGGCAAGCAGTACGTTGTTATCTCTGCTGGCGGTCACGGTTCGTTTGGTACCACCATGGGCGACCACATTATCGCCTACGCACTGCCAGACAATAAGTAACCTTTCCAACGGTAATAAGGGGCGATGATTCGCCCCTTTTTTTCGCCTGCAATTTGGCTTTGGAGGCAAAAAGGGAAACGTTTGCGTTACTTTTGTGAGTTGAGTCACATTTGAGCGGAATCATCATGAAACAAACTTTGACAATCGTGATCAAAATCTATTTTCTATCGTCTGGATATGGGCACCCTACGTCAGCGCTGGCGTAACTCCCCCTCGGCGGCCAGCGGAAATGGCAGCAGCCTCCTCCCAACTCCCTGGGATTTCTTTTAAAACTGACTCCCGCACCCATAAGCGAGAGCGATAGCAAGTGGTCACTTTCATGAAAAATAAACTGATGATTGCAGGCGCGCTGTTGAGCATGTCATACAGCGGCGTTTCTCTGGCTGCCGGGCCTTCTGACCCGCAGTATGTTTCCGACTGGTGGCATCAGAGCGCCAACGTGGTGGGCAGCTATCACACGCGTTTTGGACCGCAGTTTAATAACGACGTTTATCTGGAATATGAAGCCTTCGCTCACAAAGACTGGTTCGATTTTTACGGCTATCTCGATCTGACCAACTTCTTTGGCGCGGGCAACAGCAACGCCAACGGCGTATTTGACCACGGCTCACCAATGTTTATGGAGATTGAGCCGCGCTTCTCGATCGACAAGCTGACCGGCACCAATCTGGCTTTTGGTCCGTTCAAAGAGTGGTACTTTGCCAACAACTATATTTACGATATGGGTCGCAACAGCGATAACCGCCAGAACACCTGGTATATGGGCCTCGGCACCGATATTGACACCCACAGCGACATTGGCCTCTCCCTGAACGTCTACGCCAAATACCAGTGGGAAAACTACGGCGCGCCAAACGAGAACAGCTGGGATGGCTATCGCTTCAAGGTGAAATACTTTGTGCCGATCACCCAACTGTGGGGCGGTAATCTTGGCTACGTTGGCTTTACCAACTTCGACTGGGGTTCTGACCTCAACGACAACGGCAACTCGACGCGCACCAGCAACTCTATCGCTTCCAGCCACATTCTCTCGCTGGCATACGATCACTGGCACTATTCGGCGGTGGCACGTTATTTCCACAATGGCGGACAGTGGGCAGACGGCAGCGAACTGGCCTTTGCCAACAATCGTGAAGTAAAATCAACCGGCTGGGGTTACTACCTGGTGGTGGGATACAACTTCTGATAAAGCGGCGTTGATGATAAAGACTCCTCACCCTTTCCAGTGCGGAAACGGGTGAGGAAAACCACGTCTTACTCTGGTTTCAATACGTTAATGCGCCATGGAATACCGAACTTATCGATAAACATGGCAAAACCGCCTTCGGCCCAGAAGGTTTTCTGCCAGGTCGTGGTCACTTCACCACCGGCCGACAGTTTCTCAAACCAGGCTTTACCCTGCGCTTCATCTTCTGTCGCCAGGCTCACCGC
>LIDZ01007584.1_pt6 | contig 10293 bp, 1 predicted proteins | sample 644651 | NCBI WGS metagenome assembly LIDZ01 (sample SAMN03856242, study PRJNA289617) | food metagenome | isolation source: wine grapes on drying loft during traditional withering process | host: Vitis vinifera cv. Corvina | place: Italy: Gargagnago di S. Ambrogio di Valpolicella | collected 2014-01
ACAACGTACGCGGCAACGGTGGATGATGCGGGCAACTGGAGCGTGACGGTGCCGCAAACCGTGGTGGCCGGTCTTGCCGATGGCCCTTATGCGTTGCAGATCGTGGCGTCCGATGCGTATGGCAATACCTCCACGCAAAACCTGCCGTTGAGCGTGGATACCGCTGCGCCAACCTTTACCGTCAATGCAATCGCCGGTGACAACATCATCGACCTGGCTGAACAGAGCCAGCCGCTGGCGATTACCGGTACCGGTACGCAGGGCGATGCTGTGACGGTGACGCTGGGCGGACAGACCTACAACACCACCGTGGGTACGGATGGGCAGTGGAGCGTTACTGTGCCTGCCAGCACGCTGGGCAACCTGACCGAAGGGAACAATACCGTCACGGTGACGGTTACCGATGCCGCGGGTAACAGCGCGGTGCAGACTCCTGAGGTCAGCGTCGAAACCGCTATCGATACCACGGTGATCGTCAATACCGTGGCGGGCGACGATATCGTCAACGCCGCCGAAGCGCAGCTGGGCGTTAACGTCACCGGTAGCGTGGCGGATGGCAGCACCAGCGTGGTGGTCAATTTTAACGGCACGAATTACACCGCAACGGTCGGTGCTGATGGGCTGTGGACCGCAGCGATCCCTGCCAGTGCCTTAGCCGGCGTGACGGATGGCTCCTACACCCTGACCGTCACCGCGACGCCGACCACCGGCCAGCCGGTGACCGTCGATCGTACTGTTACCGTGGATCTCACCCCACCGGCGCTGATTGTGGCAACGATTTCTGGCGACGGTTCGCTGAATGCCAGTGAGCAGGGCCAGCCGCTGGCGATTAGCGGTACGGGCGAGGTCGGTGACAGCATTCGGGTCACCCTGAATGGCGTGACCTATCAGGGCACGGTCGATGGCGATGGCAACTGGACCGTTGCGGTACCGGCTGCCGATGCCACGGCGCTGACCAACGGCACCTATCCCGTGACCGTAACGGCGACGGATGTGGCGGGCAACAGCACTTCAGCCAATTCCTCGCTGGCAGTGGATTTGACCGCACCGGCGCTGAGCGTGTCACCCATCGCTGGAGACGGCGTACTGAATGTGGCTGAACAGGCGCAACCCCTGACCGTTAGTGGGACCGGGGAAAACGGCGCGGCCATTTCCGTGACCTTCCAGGGAGCCGAATACCTCACCACCGTTGGCAGCAATGGCCAGTGGAGCCTGGACATCCCGGCCGATGCGCTGGCCGGACTGACCAACGGCAATTACACCGTGACCGTGGTCTCCACCGATCTGGCCGGTAATACCACCACGCAGGATGCACCACTGAACGTCGTCGTTGATGCCGATTCGCTGCCAACGCTGACGCTGAATGCGTTCGCCGGAAACGACGTGGTTGATGGCGCTGAACAGCAGGTCGATCAGCTGCTGAGCGGCACCACCACCAATGTGCAGGAAGGCCAACTGGTCACCGTGACCCTGAATGGCGTCAGCTACACCGGCGTGGTGCAGGCGAGTGGTGACTGGAGCGTCACCATTCCAGCGGCTGCGCTGGGCGCGCTGGCTGACGGTAGCCAGACCTACAGCGTTACCGTCAGCGATGCGGCCGGCAACATCAGCACCGTGCCGGGCAACTTTGACATTAACAGCAGCCTGAGCGGCGTGGCGATTAACCCGGTCAGCGGCGACGGCTATCTGAGTTTCGCTGAAGCCCAGGATCCCCTGACCATCAGCGGGACAACGCTTAACGTAGCGGAAGGCGCCGCGTTAACCGTGGTGCTGAATGGCGTTACCTATCCAACCACCGTGGCGGCGGATGGCAGCTGGAGCATCTCGGTTCCGGCGGCAACCCTGCAGGGCCTGCCTGACGGCCCGCTGCAGCTCACCGTGAGCAGTACCGATGCGGCGGGCAACCCGGTGACCAGCACTGCCGGGCTGACCGTGGCGATTACCGATTTGCCGGTAGTCACCGCCGATCTGCCGTTTGTGGATGGCACCCTCAATGGTCAGGAGGCGGGCAGTCCGCAGACCCTGACCGGCACCACCGGCGTGACCGGCGATGGTCAGACGGTCAACGTCGTCATTAATGGCGTCACCTACAATGGTACGGTTGATGGCAACGGCAACTGGAGCGTCAACGTTCCGGCTGATGCCCTGCAGGCGCTGCCACAGGGCGATACCACTGCGGTGGTGAACGTCAGCGATGCGGCCGGAAATCCGGCGACCGCCAATCTCACCCTGGCGGTTGATACTCTGCCACCGGCGGTTGCAGTGGGTCCGGTTGCCGGCGACAACATTCTGAATGCGGCGGAGCAGGGCGCTCCACTGGTGATCAATGGCAGCAGCGAAGCGGATGCAACGGTTCAGATCACCCTGAACGGCGTGCAATACACCGCTGAGGTTAACGATACCGGCGAATGGACGGTCACCGTTCCTGCCGGCGACCTGGCTGCGCTCACCGACGGCAACTATACCCTGAGCGTGACCGCCACCGATCCGGCAGGCAACAGCAGCACGGTCGACAGCACGCTGGCGGTGAAAGCGGATGCCGCCTCGCTGCCAACGCTTACCGTCAACACCTTTGCGGGCAATGACATTCTGGACGGTGCTGAACAGCAGACCGCGCAGCTGCTTAGCGGCTCAACGACTAACGTCGAAGCCGGTCAGATCGTCACTGTGACCCTTAACGGTCAGGTTTATGAAGCGACCGTGCAGGCCAGCGGCGGCTGGAGCGTCAGCATTCCATCCGCTGCGCTGTCAGCTCTCAGTGATGGCACCGCCACCTTCAACGTGGCGGTCAGCGATGCGGCAGGCAACCCGGTCACCGCCACCCAAAGCCTGACGGTTAACAGTGAGGCTTCAGGCATCAGCCTGGATCCGCTGAGCACCGATGGCTATCTGAATGCCGACGAAGCGCAGGATGCGCTGATTGTTTCGGGTACCACGGCGAACGTCGCCGAAGGCAGCACGGTTACCGTGGCCTTTAATGGCCAGACCTTCACGGCAGTAGTGGGCGCCAATGGCGTGTGGAATGCCATTATTCCGGCATCTTCACTGGCCGGTCTGCCGGATGGGGCGGTAACGCTGACCGCCAGCGTCACCGACAATACCGGCGCAACCGTCACTGGCAGCAGCATCCTGAATGTTCACGTCAACGATCTGCCATTAGCCACTGCCGACACGCCGTTCTCCGATGGCGTGCTGAACGGTAATGAAGCCGCGCTGGCGCAGACCCTGAGCGGCACCACCGGCGTTACCGGCGACGGTCAGACCGTCTCGGTACTGATTGGCACCACCACTTATACCGGTGCGGTGGATGCGGATGGCAACTGGACGGTGTCCGTGCCGTCAGCCGCTCTGCAAACCCTGACGCAGGGTGATACCAGCATTCCGGTGACCGTCACCGACGTCGCCGGCAACAGCAATATACTGGCGATCCCGTTCAGCGTGGATACCGTTGCACCAACACTGTCTCTGAATCCTGTCGCGGGTGACGGCGTGGTGAACAACGGTGAAGCCGCCGCGGAAATCACCGTGAGCGGTGGCAGCGTGGGCGCAGAGGAAGGCCAGACGGTCACGGTCACCCTCAATGGACAAAGCTATACCACCACCGTTAATGCCCAGGGTGACTGGAGTCTGCAACTGCCAGCCGGTTTGCTGCAGGCTGCGGCAGACGGCAGCTATCCGCTGAATGTCAGCCTCAGTGATGCGGCAGGCAATACCGGCACCGCCACCACCACGGTGGTTGTGGCGACCGAAGCGTTGCAGCCGACCATCAACACGCCGTTTGTCGATGGCTATCTGAATATCAGCGAAGCGGGGGCCGATCAGACGTTGACCGGTACCACCGGCGTCAGCGGGGCCGGTCAAACCGTCACCGTAAACATCAATGGCGCTGATTTCACCGCTACGGTGGATGCCAACGGCAACTGGACCCTGCCACTCAGCACGGCGACCTTGCAGGGCCTGGGCGACGGGATCCAGACCATCACCGTGACCGCCGCTGATGCGCAGGGCAATACCGGTACGATCGACACCACCATTACCATCGATCTGGTTGCGCCAACGCTGGCACTGACGCCGGTTGCCGGCGACAACATCATCAATGCGGCTGAGATCCTGCAGCCGGTCTCCATCAGCGGTACCGCTTCCGTGAGCGAAGCGGGTCAGCAGGTGACCATTACCTTTAATGGCCAGAGCTATCAGCAAACGGTGCAAAGTGATGGCACATGGCAGGTGGATCTGCCTTCCAGCGTGACGCAAAACCTGGCCGATGGCACCTATCCGGTTACCGCCACCCTGACCGACAGCGCCGGTAACAGCACCGTGCAGAATCTGACGGTGATGGTGGATGCATCTCCGGCCAACCAGCCAACCATTAACGTGGGCATCATCTCCGGCGATGACTACATTAATCAGGCCGAAGCCGGACAGCCGCTGACCATTGCGGGAACCACCACTAACGTGGCGGAAGGACAAACGGTCACTATTACCCTGAACAACGTCACCTATACCGCCACGGTGCTGGCAGACGGCACCTGGACCACCAGTGTGCCGGCCGCCAACCTTGGCGCGCTGACGGACGGTGCGCAGACCATCAGCGTGTCGGTGACGGATACCTCCGGCAATCCGGCCAGCTCAACGCATCAGGTGACGGTGATTGCTCAGGCCGCCGATCTGCCGGTGATCGCCATTAATCCGGTGACCAGCGATGATGTGATCAACTTCAATGAATCCCGAAGTGATGTGCAGATCACCGGGACCAGCCAGCATATTGCCGCCGGGGATAACATCACCGTTACCCTCAACAGCAAAACCTACACCGCCACGGTGGATGCGGATGGCAACTGGACGGCAACCGTTCCGGCGGCGGATGTTCAGGCGCTGAATCAGGGCACCAACAGCGTGACGGCCAGCGGCAATGACGTGGCGGGCAACCCTGCCACCAGCAGCGAAAACTTCACCGTCGACACCAATCCACCGATCCTCGACGTCACCTTAGGTGCCGGCACGGATCAGATCCTGAATCTGGCTGAAGCGGTCGCAGGATTGCTGGTGGGCGGTACGTCAGAAGCGGGACTGACCATTGACGTGACGCTGAACAATAAAACCTACACCACCACGGTGGCGGATAACGGTACCTGGAGTCTGACTATCCCGGCCGGTGATTTGCTGCTGCTGCCTGATGGCACCGCGCAGATCGGCGTTTCGGTCACCGATACCGCCGGCAATACCACCACGGATCTGCTGGATCTGGGCGTGGCGATCAATACGCTGCCGGTGCTGACGCTGGCGACGCCGTTTGTGGATGGACTGCTCAATGCAGCCGAAGCCACGGCGGCACAGATCCTGACCGGTACCGCCACTAACCTGGACGTCGGCACCGCGGTTCAGGTCACTATTGGTAACCTGACCTTCGCGGGCACCGTTCAGGCTGGCGGCCTCTGGTCGGCGAACATCCCGTCCGGCGCGCTCAGCGGCCTTGCGGATGGAACGCTACAGGTTTCTGTCACCGCTGCGGATGCGGCGGGCAACCCGGCCAGCGTCAACGGCAGTGTTGAAGTGCTGGTCAATACGCTGCCGGTCGCCGATATTGCGGTTCCGTTTGTCGATGGCGCACTGAATGCCGCTGAAGCCGGTGTCGATCAAATCATCAGTGGCACCACCGGCATTGTCGGTGCGGGCCAGACGGTCGAGTTGCGGATTGATAATAATCTAGTCACCGCAACCGTCGATGCCAATGGCAACTGGAGCGCCACGCTGACGCCGTCAATGGCGGCGGATGTGGGCAACGGCACGCACACCATTGACGTGGTGGTCACCGATCGCGCGGGCAACAGCAGCAGCGACTCGCTGGACTTCACCGCCATCATCACCGGACTGCCGGCACCCACGCTGGTGCAGCCGTTTGTCGATGGCGTGCTGAATGCCACGGAAGCGGCGGCAGGCGGTGCGCTGACGGGCGTCACCGGCATCACCGGCGCGCAGACCGTTAGCGTCAATATCAACGGCGCGGCCTATACCGCGGCCGTGGATACGGCGACCGGGCAATGGAGTCTGGCATTACCGGCCAACGTGCTGACCACGCTGCCGGATGGCAACTGGCCAATTACGGTCACCGTCACCGACAGCGTAGGCAACGTTGGAACGACCAGCGGTGCCTTGCTGGTGGCGATTAACGATCTGCCTGACGTGTCGATCAATCTGCCGTTTGGCGATGGCCAGCTGAATATCAGCGAAGCCGCCCTGGCACAGGCAATCAGTGGCTCTACCGGTAAACTCGGTGCGGGCCAGACGGTGGATGTCACCATCAGCGGCTTCAACAACGGTAACCCAGTTTCTGCGACCGTCGATGCGGGCGGCAACTGGTCGCTGAGCCTGACGCCAACTCAGCTGGGCGCGTTGGCCAACGGCACCCATACCGTCAGCGTCACCGCCACCGACAGCGCGGGTAACACTGACACCGCGTCGCTCGACTTTACTGCCGTACTGACCGCACCAGATCCGACCATCAATACCCTGTTTGGCGATGGCGTACTGAACATTGCTGAAGCGGCCGGCGCGTTAACGCTGACCGGCACCACCGGTGCCACCGGCGCTAACCAGGGCGTACAGCTGAGGATCGACGTGGCGGGCGTCACCTATACCGGCACCGTCGATGCTGACGGTAACTGGTCGGTGGCGTTGCCAGCAGGCACATTGAGTGGCCTGACAGCAGGGGCGCACACCGTCAACGTGACGGTCACCGATCCGGCGGGCAACAGCACCACGGAAACCCTCGACTTTACCGCAGCACTGACGGCTCCGGTGGCCACGCTGGCGACGCCGTTTGTCGACAGCTTCCTGAACTTTGCTGAAGCCACAGCCGGTGCGGCGCTGACCGGTACGGCGGGCGCTAACCAGGCGGTGACGGTCACCGTCGGTGGCGTTAACTATGACGTAACCGCCGGCACCAATGGCGTCTGGACAGTCAATCTCGGCGCGGCTGCACTCGGTGCTCTTGCGCAGGGTACGCAGGCGGTCACGGTTGTGGCCACCGACAGTGCCGGCAATGCCACCACCGTGGCGGGCAGCTTCACGGTGGATACCCAGGTACCGACCATCACCATTACGCCGTTTACCGGCGACAATGCGCTGACCTATGTCGAAAGCCTGTCTGCGCAGACGCTGAGCGGAACCACGGTTGGTGCCAGCGCGGGACAGCTGGTGACGGTCACTATCGGTAGCTCCACGCTGACCGGCGTGGTGCAGGCTGATGGAAGCTGGTCAGTCAACGTGACGCCAGCGGCGATTGCACAGCTTGGCACCAGCGGCACCGGCACCATCGGGGTGTCGGTAGCCGATGCGGCAGGCAATATCGGCACCGCCAGTGCCGACGTCACCATAGACCTGACGCTGCCGGCAACGCCGCTGTTAACGCTGGCGCCGGTGTCGACTGACAATATTGTTAACGCCACCGATGGCGGCACGCTGACGATTGGCGGCACCTTTGCCAATCTGCCTGCTGTTACAGGCGCGGGAACCATTACCGTCACGGTAGATGGTGTGTCGGTCGGCACCTATCCGGTAGCTACTGCCGCAGGCACCTGGTCGGTGACTATCCCGAATCTGCCAGCCAATCTGGCCGACGGGACCCATACGGTTCAGGCTCAATTGATAACGGCGAGCGCAGGCACGTTCACGGCTAACGAGCAGATCCTCGTCGACCGCGTCCCGCCAACGCTGACCATCGCGGCATTTGCTGGCGATAACGTGCTGAATGGCAGTGAAGCCGCGGTTTCGCAGACCATCAGCGGCACCGCATCCACTTCCGAGGCGGGCAGAGCGGTCACCGTGACGCTGGAAGGCAAAACCTATACCGCGATTGTGCAGGCAAACGGCAGCTGGAGTACCAGCGTGCCTTCAGGTGACCTGCAGGCTCTCACGCAGACCGGTCATACCATTACTGCCACCCTGAGCGATGCGGCGGGTAACGTCACGACTGCTACGGATACCTTCACCGTGGACACCGGCGCACCGCTGATTCAGGTGGATGCGCTACTGGGCGATAACCTGCTGAACGCCACCGATATTCTGGCGACGCAGCTGTTGACCGGTACCGCCTCCGGGGCCGAAGGCCAGACCATTGGTTTGTATCTCGGCGACGGTGCACCGATTGCGACCGCTGTCGTGCAGCCAAACGGTACCTTCAGCATTCAACTGACACCGGAAGTGCTGGGTAGCCTGACCGACGGCACGCTGGTGTTTGGCCTGCGTGTCGACGATGCCGCCGGTAACCAGACCGACGCCACTGTCACCATTAATAAAGTGGTGAACAGTGCGCTGAATCTGGTGGTCGACTCGCTGTTTGGTGACGGCTTCCTCAATGCTGCCGACACGGCCGTTGCCCAGACCATTACCGGTGTGGCAACCTCCGCTGGCGTCGGCGCGACGGTATCCTTAACGCTGGGTGGCACCACGCTGACCGCCAACGTCGGCCAGGACGGCAACTTTGCGCTGGTGGTACCGCCTAGCCTGTTGGGTGCGCTGCAGCCTGGCAGTACGGAACTGCAACTGGTACTGACCGATGCGGCGGGTAACAGCAGAACCATCGGTGAGACTGTCACCACCATCCTTACCGCACCGGTTATCGGCGCGTTGGATACGCTGTTTGGCGGCGATGGCCTGCTGAATATCGCCGAGGCTGCCTTAACCCAAACTATCGGCGGTACCGTCACGGCGGCCACCGGTTCAACCGTTACCGTCACGCTGGGCACCAAGTCTTACCAGTCAACGGTGAATGCGTTGGGTCGCTGGAGCGTCAACATTCCACCACTGGATCTGGCTGCGCTGACCGATGGCACGCTGGCGCTGGGGGTTAAGGTTGTCGACCCGGCAGGGAACACCAGTTCAACGGCGGTGAACGTCGGCATCTTTACCGCCACGCCAACCGTGTCGATCGGATCGATCTTTGGCGATGGCATCCTGAACATTGCCGATGCGCTGACCAATCAGACCATCAGCGGCACGGTAAACAATGCCGTGGCGGGATCTATCGTCCATGTGACCGTCGGTAATACCACGGTTGATGCCACCGTCGGCAGCAACGGTGCGTTCACCGCCACCATCACGCCGGCACTGTTGAGCACCCTGACCAGTGGTAATCTGACCGTTACCGCATCGGTGACCGATCCGGCGGGGAACACTTCGCAAGTCGTATCCGCCGGCGCGGTGGTCAAACTGACCGCGCCTTCAATCACCATCAATCCATTGTTCGGTGATGGTCTGCTGAACGTGGCAGATGCGGTACTGGGCCAGACCATTGGCGGCACTATCACCGGCGCGGATGCAGGTTCCCGCGTGGTGGTCACCATCGGCGGCACCCAGTTTGTCACCACCACCGCAGCCAACGGCACCTTCAGCCTGGCACTGACACCGACCCTTCTGCAGGGACTCACCGACGGTAATCTGTCCGTTGGGGTCAGCGTGACCGACAGCGCAGGTAACACTACGTCGACGTCCGCCAGCGCGCTGGTTGGGCTGCATGTGCCAACCATCACCCTGAATCCGCTATTTGGTGATGGCGTGCTTAGCCTGGTGGAATCGCTGGTGACGCAAACCATCAGCGGTACGGTCGGTACCGGCGTTGCCGTCGGTTCAATCGTGACCATTAATCTGGGCAGCTCTACTGTGACCGCAACCGTAGGTCAGGGCGGCGTATTCAGCGCGCAGGTTGCACCAAACATCCTCGGCACCTTACTGGACGGCAACCTGACGGTCGGTGTCTCGGTCGCGGATGCGGTGGGTAACGTGGCCAGCACCAGCGCGGGCCTGAAAGTGGGTATTCACAGCACGCCAACCTTGACTCTAAACACGGTGTTTGGTGACGGTGTGCTGAGTGCCAGCGATTTGAACGCGGCGCAAACTATCAGCGGGTCTTCAACTAACCTGACGGCGGGCACCACGGTCAGCGTGTCGCTGAGTGGTAAAACCTACACCACCACCGTGGGAAGTGGTGGCAGCTGGAGCCTGAGCGTACCGAAAGCCGACCTGACCTCGTTAGCCAACGGCACCCTGACGGCTACGGCGACCGCCACCGATGCCTATGGCAACCAGGCAAGCAATACCGGTTCGCTGAGCGTGATTGCGCAGACGCCGCCGACGGTAACCATCTCCAGCGTGTTTGGTGATGGCTTGCTGAATGCGACCGACGCCCTCAGTGCGCAGACCATTTCCGGTACCTCAACCAATGCCGAAGGTTCGGTGATTACGGTGAGAGTCGGCACGGCTGCGCTGACCACCACCGTGGGTGCCAACGGGGCA
>LIDZ01014889.1_pt25 | contig 10288 bp, 9 predicted proteins | sample 644651 | NCBI WGS metagenome assembly LIDZ01 (sample SAMN03856242, study PRJNA289617) | food metagenome | isolation source: wine grapes on drying loft during traditional withering process | host: Vitis vinifera cv. Corvina | place: Italy: Gargagnago di S. Ambrogio di Valpolicella | collected 2014-01
ATTCGCCCGTTCGACGTATGGCAAATAACCCCGTCAGCTGTGAACTCGTAATTCTGTGCTTCTGTCTGCTCGTATACACGAACGCCGCCCGCAGCAGCCTTGGCAACCAGGCTGTGCACGGTACGGAAGGGGTTGGTCTCCGCATCCGTATGCGAGTAAAGCGCCGCCGGTTTGGAGAAGGAATAGACGGAAGTAATTTGATCCGTTTCCCAGAACTCTGAGTCAAATCCATGGGCTATCAGGTTCTCATATTCCTGCCGAAGTGCAGGGACATCCTCTGGAACGCTGGCGTATAGCAGGCTTCCGCGAGGAATAATATGTGGATCGATGTCCAACTGGCTTGGCAGTTCCAGGATAGAACGGACTCCAGCCTGGCACAGCTTGTAGAATAGCAGACCCTGCTCCTGGCCAAAGGTATGCATACAGGAGGTTAAACTCTTATCATTGGATATTTGCAGCAGACCGGTGTTGGCGCAGGAGCTTCCACTTCCCACCATTCGTTTATCAATCAGGACGGCGTCCGCACCGCTAATAGATAAACGGTAAGAGGCCATAGCTCCGCCCATCCCAGCCCCTATAACCAAACAATCGCAGTGGATATCTTCTTGTAGTGTCGGATAAGCAGGGGGTGTCTGCAAAGTATTCCCCCAGGGCAGCTGCCCGCTGTTCAAGTTCATGGTCTACTCTCTCCTTCTATATCATTCCGGTACAGTATTATTAGCAGAATTCAAGCATCTCATTCTCAGGCACATAAACAGAGCACCTATGCGACATACTACAGACTGTTTGAAACATCTATTCAAGGAGGGAAAACCATTCATGCAATCCATGCAAATGCAGGCTCTCAGCGGAAAAGAACTGGAATACATCGCGGACTCCATTTCCAACGAGGATTTACTCATTAAGCAGCTGGCTGCCACAGCGGGCACTACACAGAACTCGGCTGTACACCAAATTTGTATGCAGCACCTGCAAAGCCATACCCAACATATGAACTCGCTGACACAGCTGCTTCAGCATCATCAACAATACGCACCTACACAACCCCAATAATTGTAATTTAATTTAAAAGGAGGTTATTTTGTGAATGCTCAGAATGGATCGGCATTTATGCCGGATGAAGATTTGTTGAATACGATTTTGGCTGACTTGAAACGGACGGTACGCGAATATACAACTGCTGCAACGGAGTCGGCTTGTCCAACGGTCCGCCAGACCTTTAACGAGCTGACGATGGATACGCTGCGCCTGCAAGGAGATCTGTATACACATATGTCGCAAATGAATATGTATACAGCACCTTCCAAGGCACTGCGCCAGGAAGTGGATAAGCAGATTCAGTGCGCCCAGCAAACACAGCAGAAGAGTCAGCAGTTTGTTCAGCAAAAAACAGGTGGCAATGGCTCTTATAGCCAGGCCCACTATCCGCAAAATCAGCCCAATCAGAACCAAAACTCTTATTATATGTAACCCTGTGGCGGCCGCGTGAAGCAAAGGCAATGAAAGCTGGCGCTTTATTGCAGTCTGCTCAACAATAGTTGTTAATGGCCCGTCCTTGCCGGATTTATCCGGTGGACGGGCTTTGTTATTATCTAAAGTGAAAGAATAAAGAAATGATCCATGATACATAGCGTGGGGTTATTTAGTTTGCAGAGATATCCTTTTCATGTCATATTAGTATTAAACATTAAACTCTTTTCGCGGGCGACGCGCTAACAGCGTAAAGTCATGGGCGAACTATTCCGGAGGGAAGGCATGAAGGAAATGAATGAACTGAAGAGGAAAGTGCTGGAACTGCTTAAGGAAGACGCGAGAAGCTCCACAGCGCTAATGGCAACATTGCTTGGAGCAGAGGAAGACGACGTGAAGACGGTAATTGAGCAAATGGAGAAAGACCATGTCATCGTTAAATATGCGACAGTTGTCAACTGGGATAAGGTAGACGACGAGCGTGTGACCGCACTGATTGAAGTGCAAATTACACCTGAACGTGGACGCGGTTTTGAAGGGATAGCGGAGCGAATCTATCTGTATCCACAAGTGAAATCTGTGTATTTGATGTCCGGTGCTTATGATCTTCTAGTTGAAGTAGAAGGCCGTAATTTGCGGGAAGTCGCCAATTTTGTATCCGAGAAATTATCTCCAATCGATGCTGTACTCTCCACCAAAACGAACTTTACCCTTAAAAAATACAAACAGGACGGGATCATCTTCGAGGAGCATGAAGAGGACAATCGTCTAATGATCTCACCATAAAGGAAGAAACCATATGATCACGAATAAAACGCAGCTAGACGGAGATACCAGCAAATCGATGAATTCCTATTTGGCTCCACTCGTGCAGCAAATTCAGCCATCGGGCATCCGCAAGTTTTTTGATCTGGCGGCAGGCAGCAAGGATATCATTTCTCTGGGCGTTGGGGAGCCAGATTTCAAGACTCCCTGGCATGTCAGAGAAGCTTGCGTTTATTCGCTGGAAAGAGGGTTTACGGGATACACTTCCAACGCGGGTATGCCTGAGTTGCGCGAAGGTATTGCGAATTATTTACACACCCGTTTTGGTGTGGAATATGATCCTGCGAATCAGATTATTGCAACGGTGGGTGGCAGTGAAGCGATTGATCTGGCCCTGCGCGCACTGATCGCACCGGGCGACGAAATTCTCATCCCCGAGCCTTGTTATATCTCCTATTCGCCGATAACAGCTATCGGTGGCGGTATTCCTGTGGGCGTGGAGACTTTTGGTGAGAACAACTTTAAGATTACTGCGGAGGCACTCGAGGCCAAGATTACACCGCGTTCCAAAATTCTGATCCTGTGTTATCCAAGCAATCCTACCGGCGCCATTATGAGCCGAGAAGATTGGGAACCGATCGCCAAGGTCGTAGTGAAACATGATCTTATCGTAATCTCGGATGAAATCTATGCGGAGCTAACCTATGGCAGCAACCATGTAAGTTTTGCTTCGCTGCCTGGCATGATTGACCGCACGATTCTGGTCAGTGGGTTCTCCAAGGCTTTTGCAATGACTGGCTGGCGGATGGGGTATGCCTGTGGTCACCCGGATCTGATCGCCGCGATGCTCAAGATTCATCAATACACTGTAATGTGTGCTCCTTCCATGGGTCAGGTGGCTGCACTTGAGGCACTGACTAATGGGATGGAAGAGAAGGACCGGATGGCGGATTCCTATAATCAACGGCGGCGCTTGATTGTCAAAGGATTACGTGATGCCGGGCTGGAATGCCATGAGCCGCAAGGCGCATTTTATGCTTTTCCAAGCGTACAGCGTACCGGGCTAACCTCCGACCAATTCGCTCAGCGGCTACTGCTTGAATATAAGGTGGCCGCAGTTCCCGGAAGTGTGTTCGGACTAGGCGGCGAAGGCTACCTGCGCTGCTCATATGCTACCTCGGTTTCCCAGTTGAACGAAGCAGTTGATCGAATTGGCACTTTTGTCGCACAATTGGAACGGGAAAGACTGGAATAGAGAAGATTGGACTATAGCGAATATATTAAGCCTATGGTATTATTTTACTTTAGGAGTAACGATCTCCTTTAATTACATTAAGAGGACTCATACGCTACAGTTTTGAACGAAGTTAACCTAGGAAGCTATGCTCACAAAACTTTTAGGAGGGATGATTGTGCTTATTGCCGATTATTACTTACCTTTCTATGGTGGGGAATGTTTCTCGGGAAGCGGGAAACGGCCCTCCAAGAGTGATGCTTCTGAACGTAGGCTCTCTCTGGAAGATGAAATTCGGGAACTTCGCAGCAGAATGGAACAGCTTTTTGTACAGGAGAATTCATTTACCTGTGATAATGTCATCGAAATCAGCAGTTTGCTAGATCTAAAGATAAATGAATATATGAGAAGGCGTCCACGCAGAAAGTAACTGCTGAATGCTAATAGGGGGCTCTCCGTGAGAGCCCTCTTTTTCCATTTATGAAGATGTATTCCTAATTGCCGGTAATATATTTTTAACATAATTCCTGTCTTCACTTTACGTTTATTGTGATAATCTACATTTTATGTATGATATACTGTCGCGGGATGTAGATATAAATGATGGGGAGGACTAATAAATTTATGAGATTCAAGACACAATGGAACAAGCCGATCGCTTCCGTATTGGTTACTGCCGTACTCTCAGTGCAGGTGTTGAGTGGAGTCGCTTTGGGTACATTTTGGAGTACAGATAAGGTGTCTGCTGAAGCGGCTGCACCAGTCAAGGTAGACCTGCGATTAATGAGCACGACGGATGTGCACACGAACGTTTACGGATGGGATTACTTCAAGAATGCAGCATCGGTGACTGTTGGACTTGACCGGACGGCAACATTGGTGAAAGAAGCCAGAATCGAAGAACCCAATAATCTTTTGCTTGATAATGGGGATCTGATTCAAGGTACTCCACTGGGTACGTACATGGCGAACAAATCCGATCTGGAGAATTCGACAACCAAGGTTCATCCGATGATTGCGGCCTTGAACGTTATGGGCTATGATGCGGCGACTTTTGGGAATCATGAATTTAACTATGGGCTGGATTTTTTAAAACGAACAGTAGAAGGAAGCCCTGGTAACGAGGCAGCTACGGGTGCGAATTTTGAATATGTAAATGCAAATATTTATAAAACCGATGGTGTAACTAACGCTTTTACCCCATATGTCATCATTAATAAGCAGGTAACAGATAGCAATGGTCAAACGCAGAATATTAAAGTCGGTTTACTGGGCCTCGTAGCCCCCCAGATCATGGAGTGGGATAAAGCGAATCTGGAAGGTCAGGTCATCACTAAAGATATCGCCGCAACGGCCGAAAAATTCGTTCCCATCATGAAGAATGCTGGAGCGCAGGTTATCGTAGTCATGGCACATACCGGTTTTGATATTAATGCAGTTAAAGGAGATTTCTCCGAGAATGATATTAATGCCCTAAGTAAGGTCGAGGGGATTGATGCTATTACGTTCTCGCACACGCATAAGGTTTTCCCAACTGGGAATACCGCTACTCTGGATGCTTCTTTTATCGATCCGGGAACGAAGCTGCCCTATGCAAACGATAAAGCAGTGATCGATAATGTGAAAGGTCACATTAACGGGGTTCCAGCTGTACAAGCTGGCTTCGGCGGTGCCAATTTGGGACTGATCGACCTTGTTCTTACACAGGTAAATGGAGTATGGAGTGTGCAGAAGGAAACTTCAGTATCTTCAACCCGCTCCATTTATAAGACAGAGAACAAACTTAACACTGCTACCGTCGTTCCTGATCCGGCTGTAGATGCGGCTGTCGCAGCTGATCATGAGGCTACTATTGCCTACACCGGCCAGAAGCTGGGGGAAACAACGGCTCCGATGAACAGCTTCTTCGCAATGGTTCAGGATGATCCGACTGTCCAGATTGTTACGTATGCCCAGAAGCGGTACGTGCAGAATTACATTGATACCAATCTCCCACAATACAAAGATTTGGCAATTCTCAGCGTGGGCGCACCGTTCAAAGCGGGACGAAACGGGCCTTCGGAGTATACAAATATTGCTGCTGGGGATCTGACGATTCGTAGCGCGAGTGACTTGTATCTGTATGACAATACGCTGAAAGCTATCAAGATCAAGGGTTCTGTTGTAAAAGAGTGGCTGGAAATGAGCGCAGGTGCTTTTAATCGTATCAAGCCAGCGATCTCGACTCCACAAGAACTTCTGAACTCTAAATTCTCTGTATTTAACTTCGATGTGATCGATGGCATCCAGTATAAAATCGATGTGACGAAAAATGCGAAGTACAACCCAGATGGCACGATTAACGATTCTTCTGCAAGTCGTGTAACGGATGTTACGTACAATAATCAACCTCTGGATCTGAACCAGGATTTCATCGTTGTTACGAATAACTACCGCGCCAGCGGCGGTGGCAACTTCCCGGGTGTGAAAGGCTCCGAGATGGTGATTGATTCCCTTCAAGAAAACCGTCAGGTTCTGATGGATTACATCAGTGAAGCCGGAACGATCGATCCGACTGCTGATGGCAACTGGTCTCTCGCTCCTATTAAGGGGAATGTTAATGTAACATTCACATCATCACCTGAGGCAGCTAAGGTTCTGCCCACGAATATTACGGATACCGGTGAGTCAAATACTTTGGGCTTCGGGATCTACAAACTGAATCTGCGTCCGCAGGAATCGGCTCCTACTCAGGATGTTGAGGTGCATCTTCTGGGCATCAACGATCTTCATGGCCAGTTGGATACGACTTCTATTTTAAACAACAAGAATGTAGGTACAGTTCCGATTCTTGCGACTTACTTGAAAGAGGCACGTGCGAAATATACCAATTCACTGCTATTCCATAACGGGGATTCCGTAGGCGCGTCAGCTCCTGTATCGTCCCTTGAGCGTGATGAACCGACGCATGAATGGATGAACATGATGAAATTTGACATTGGTTCCTTGGGCAACCATGAGTTTGACCAAGGCGTGGATGCGCTAAAGACACAGCTATACGGTGGAGTTGACCCTAAGAATAAAGATATCACTCATAAGGGTGCAGATTTTGATTACATCAATGCCAATGCTGTAAACAGCACTACGGACAAGCCGATCATCAACCCTTATGTCATCAAAGAAATAGGCGGCGTAAAGATCGGATTTATTGGTCTCGTAACCAAAGCTACGCCAAGCAAGGTTTCCCCTGCCGGTACGGCGGGCGTACGATTCCTGACTCCTGAGGAAGAAGTTCAGGCTGTTGAGAAGTATGCCTTGGAGCTTCAGGGTAAAGGCGTAGAAACAATCATTGTGCTTGCACATGATCCGGCAACGACTAAAGCTGATGTGACAACAGGCGAAGCAGCCGATCTGGCTAAGGCGCTTCCAGCGAACTCTCCGGTAGATGTTATTGTTGCCGGTGACAACCATGCGTTGGCCAACGGCCTTGTAAACGGCAAGCTGATTGTCCAAGCCTACTCCTATGGAATGGCATATGAGGATATCAAGCTGGTGATTAGTCATACAACGGGCGATGTATTGAGCAAATCTGCCGTGGTGACCAACACTGTACAAGATGGGGTTACACCGGATGCAGAATCGGCTGCTCTTGTTAACTACTACTTAAATAAGCATCCGGAACTGACTAAGCCTGTAGGTACAACGGACGGAAAAGTTACCCGAACAGATGTATATAATAACGAGGCGCCCCTGGGCAATCTGATCGCGGATGCTATGCGCGGTGCAGATTTCGGCGACGCTAAAGGCGCCGCGGACTTCTCCTTTATGAACCCGGGCGGCATTCGCGCCGATCTTCCGTTAGGGAATGTCACCTTCGGCGATCTGGCCAAAATCCAGCCGTTTGGCAATACGCTCGTGAAGTTGACACTGACTGGAGCACAGATCAAAACCTTGCTTCAACAGCAATGGTTTCTGAAACCAGACGGAAATTATGATATCAAAACTTTGCAGATTTCCGGTCTGAAATACACGGCCAACATGTACCTTCCGGTAGCAGATCGTATCTCCAGCCTCACGACAGCTAACGGAACGCCAATTAATCCGACCCAGAACTATACAGCTGTGGTCAACAATTTCATGGCAGCAGGTGGGGATAATTACACTATTCTGACCCAAGCCAGTGCATCTTTAGCGGGACCTATTGATCTGGATGTGTTCTATGATTACATCGTTAAGACATTCAAGGGTGGAGCCATCACAGCCGCCATTGAAGGGCGAATTGTGAACAATCCGACTCCGGCAACGAACCCGCCTTCAGGAACAGTGCCAACAGCAACACCAAAACCTAGTCCGACGGCAACACCTAGCGCCACGCCTGCTGTAACAGCATCAGCTACTCCGGCCCCAACACCTACTGCAGCTCCGGTATCCGGCTTTAAGGATCTGGGCAAAGTAGCATGGGCTCAGGATGCCATTGATTCTTTGGCGGCAAAAGGGATTATAAAAGGTCTGGATGGAACTACTTTCGCACCCGTCAAAAACCTATCCCGTGCGGAATTCGTCACTATGCTGGTACGTGCTCTGAATCTGAGTGATTCTGGAGCGGCTACTACATTTACGGACGTCAAACAAGGTGTCTGGTACACAGACACTATCACCATGGCAGTAAATGCAGGTCTTGTAAAAGGCTCGGGGAACGGGAAATTTGAACCGGGTCGCGAAATTACTCGTGAAGAAATGGCCATTATGGTTGCCAACGCCTTGAAAGAACAGCTGCAGCCGATTGACAACAATGCTGCACTTAAACAATTTGCGGATAAGTCCCAAATTGCTTCCTATGCGCAGGAATCTATCGCACAGCTGACCCATTTAGGAATTATCAATGGTGTAGGCTCTGAGAAATTCCTGCCGAAGGGCATAGCCAACCGTGCGCAAGCGGCGGTCATTATCTACCGCATGCTGCAGCAGCAAGCGTCTTAATTCTCTAGTAACACTAAAAAGGTATTCCGGTTGTCCTTCTTTTGGGGCACAGGAATACCTTTTTTTTATGCAGCTGGAACATATTTGACTCACACTTAATTTGCCTTCTTTACACTAGAAAGCTTAAACTATTATTATGCGATTTCATGCACCGAGGGGGAAGTACGTTGAGAGGAAAGTGGAAGGGTAGTATTGTCGTAGCGCTGCTGGTAATGATGACCTTAATTTCGGGTTGTGGTGGAGACGACAGTAAGAATTCAGTGACCATCTTCATGATGCCTAATGGGTTGACACCAGACAGCAAATTTCAAGAGACTATAAAGGACAAGCTGCAGGATAAGCTGGGTGAAGAGACGAAGGTAGAGTTCAATTCGTCGCCTATCTATAATATCCAAAAGCTGATGGTTGAATATGCGGCTGGGATGAATGACCTGGTCATTTTGTCTAAAGCGGATGTAGATAATTATGGAAAAAATGGTGCCAATCTGCCGCTGGATGATTATTTTAAAGCAGAGGATTATCCAGAAGGTGTGTTCGAAGGCGGAGTCATACGGGGTGAGGAAGAGGAGCTTGTACAGGAGAAACATTTATATGCGATTCCCTTGTCAAAGCTGAAAATGTTTAAGGATGCCGGATTTGCGCCCGACGATGTGTTCGTGACGCTTGCAGTTTCTGCGGATAGTGTGGATAAGAGCATTGCTGCGATTAAGGCGATGATGGAATAAAGGAGGAATAAATGATGGCGATCTATACTCGTACAGGGGATCAAGGAGAAACTTCAGTTATCGGCGGTCGTGTGGGCAAGGATGATGTCCGCGTGGAAGCCTATGGAACAATAGATGAACTGAACTGTTTTGTAGGGCAGGCCCGCAGCTTAATGACAGATGAGAAATTCGCGGATGTGCGCGAGCAACTGCTGGAGATTCAACACGAGCTGTTCGATTGTGGTTCCGATCTGGCTTTTGTGAAGCTCAGTGAGGGGAAATATAAGGTGAAAAGCGAGATGGCTGAGCGGCTGGAAGGCTGGATTGATACCCTGCAAGCAGAGAATCCGCAGCTGGAACGCTTTATCCTGCCAGGAGGCAGCGAGCTCTCGTCGGTAGTACACGTATGCCGTACCGTCTGCCGACGGGCCGAACGGCGGGCGGTTACTCTGGGACGAAGTGCGGATATTAACCCGCAGGCGGTTATTTATCTGAACCGGCTGTCGGACTACTTCTTTGCATTGGCCCGGACGGCAAATACACGGTCAGGAATTGCTGATGTAGAATATGTCCGCAGTAAAAAGGTGTTCCGTAACTAACATGACCAGCTATTATTCCCCCATTACCTATATAGTACCGCCTGCTGAGGATGGTATGCTGCTCAAGACCATCCTGCAGAAACGGATGGATGTATCGCGCAAGCTGCTCTCTCGCATTAAGCTGACAGAGCAGGGCATCACGCTGAACGGAGAACGCGTCTATATTAGCGTTCGTGTGCGGGCAGGAGATTCGGTACAGATTCGTATGGCGACGGAGACGTCTGAGGATATTTTGCCACAGCCGATCCCCTTTGATATCCTCTACGAGGATGAACACCTGCTTATTGTCAACAAGGCAGCAGGCATCATTGTGCATCCGACGCATGGACATTATACAGATACACTGGCGAATGGAATCGTCTATTATTGGGCGCAAAAGAACGAGCGCTTTCGCTTCCGTCCAGTTCACCGGCTCGATCAGGAAACCTCCGGTGTGCTTGTGATCGCGAAGAATCCTTACAGTCATCAGCATATTTCCGAGCAGATGATAGCTGGAACCGTGGACAAACGCTATGCTGCGTTTGTCCATGGCACACCGGCTGTGCCGTGCGGTGATA
>LIDZ01015607.1_pt15 | contig 10288 bp, 8 predicted proteins | sample 644651 | NCBI WGS metagenome assembly LIDZ01 (sample SAMN03856242, study PRJNA289617) | food metagenome | isolation source: wine grapes on drying loft during traditional withering process | host: Vitis vinifera cv. Corvina | place: Italy: Gargagnago di S. Ambrogio di Valpolicella | collected 2014-01
GCCCAGCGCCGTCACTTCACGCCCCGAGTTCCTCCATTGCGCTGCCCTGATGCCGCCCCCGGCACTGGCGCCGCTGCTGGCCGATTACGTCAAGAAAACCCTCGCCGCTCCGGTCTACGACGTCGCGATACAAACCCCCTTGCAGCTGGCGCCAGCGCTGTCAGCGCGCATGAGCAACACGATTCTGCTCAAGCGCGAAGATCTGCAGCCCACGTTCTCGTTCAAGATTCGCGGCGCCTATAACAAGTTGGCGCAACTCAGCGCCCAGCAGCGTGCCTGTGGCGTGGTAACGGTCTCTGCGGGCAACCATGCCCAGGGCGTGGCCCTGGCCGCGCGCGAGTTGGGCATCGAAGCGATCATCGTGATGCCCACCACCACGCCCTCGCTGAAGATCGAAGGGGTACGCTCGCGCGGTGGCCAGGTCGTGCTTGAAGGCGACGCCTTCCCTCAGGCCTTGGCCCATGCCCTCACGCTTGCCGAGCAAGGCTATACCTTTGTCGCGCCGTTCGATGACGTCGATGTCATAGCGGGCCAAGGCACCGTCGCCATGGAGATCTTGCGCCAGCAGCCCGGTGCACTGGATGCGATCTTTGTCCCGGTGGGCGGTGGCGGCTTGATTGCCGGCATAGCGGCGTACGTCAAGTACCTGCGGCCAGAAGTGAAAATCATCGGCGTCGAGCCCCACGACTCCAACTGCCTGCAACTCGCCTTGGCGGCCGGCACACGCGTGGTACTGCCGCAGGTCGGCAGTTTTGCCGACGGCGTGGCCGTAGCGCAGATCGGCGAGCAGCCCTTTGCGTTGTGTCGGCACTTGGTCGATGAGGTAGTCACCGTCAGCAGTGATGAACTGTGCGCCGCCATCAAGGATATCTACGATGACACCCGCTCGATCACCGAGCCCTCCGGGGCACTGGCGGTGGCCGGGATCAAGCGTTATGTGGCCCGCTACGGCATCAGTGGGCAAACCCTGGTGGCTATCGATTCGGGTGCCAACGTCAACTTCGATCGCCTGCGCCATGTCGCGGAACGGGCCGAGGTGGGCGAACAGCGCGAAGCGATCATCGCGGTGACTATCCCTGAACGCCCCGGCAGTTTTCAGCGCTTTTGCCACGCGCTGGGCAAGCGCCAGATCACCGAATTCAACTACCGCTACCACAGCGACCGCGCCGCGCATCTGTTTGTAGGGGTACAGACCCATCCGCTGCACGACCCCCGCGCGCAGTTGCTCAAGAGCCTGGGGCAGCAGGGCTTTGCGGTGCTCGACATGACCGATGACGAGCTGGCCAAGGCGCACTTGCGCCATACCGTAGGTGGCCATGCCTTACACAATGCAGAGGAGTGCGTGTTGCGCTTCGAGTTCGCCGAACGGCCGGGGGCATTGCTGGGGTTTTTACAGGCGCTGGGCGAGCGCTGGAACATCAGCCTGTTCCATTATCGCAACCATGGTGCAGCGGATGCGCGAGTACTGGTGGCATTGCAGGTGGGCGCTGGGGCGCGCGGGGAGGTGCTGCAGGCGCTGGATCAGCTGGGTTATCGCTACTGGGACGAAAGCGATAACCCCGCGTACCGGATGTTTCTGAGCTGAGGTGTATCCACGAGCCTTGTAGGCGCGGACGCTGCCCGCGAAGCCTCTAACGCTTCGCGAGCAGAGTTGGCTCCCACAGGAATCAGACGACCAGCGACAACAGCATGATCAGGATGATACCCACCACCGAGAGGATGGTTTCCATCACGCTCCAGGTCTTGAAGGTTTCGGCCACAGTCATGTTGAAGTACTGCTTGACCAGCCAGAAGCCCGCATCGTTGACGTGGGACAGGATCACCGAACCCGCACCGGTGGCCAGTACCAGCAGCTCACGGTTCACACCTGGGATCATGCCCACTACCGGGGCCACGATGCCGGCACCGGTGATGGTCGCTACCGTTGCCGAACCGGTCGCCACGCGAATTACCGCCGCGACCAGCCAGGCCAGCAGGATCGGCGAGATTTCGGCCTGTACGGCCATGTGACCAATGACGTTACCCACACCGGTATCGACCAGCATCTGCTTGAAACCGCCACCAGCGCCCACGATCAGCACGATGGCTGCAGTGGGAGCCAGGCTCTGGTCAAGCATCTTCATGATGTCCTGCCGATTGAAGCCGCGCGCTGAACCAAAGGTATAGAACGCCAGCAACAGGGCAGCGAGCAGCGCCGTGATCGGGTGACCCAGCAGGTCCATCCACTGGCGCAGGATGTTGTCAGGCGCAAAGGCCACGTCGGCAAAGGTCTTGAGCAACATCAAGAACACCGGCAGCAGGACGGTGATCAAGGTGACCGCAAAGCTCGGCATGTTGGCGTGGGTCGATTCCTTGGCGATCTGATCCATCAGTTCGGTGGAAGGGTTGCCAGGGATGCGCTTGGAGATCCAGTTGCCATAGATGGGGCCGGCGACGATAGCGGTCGGCAGGGCAACGATCAGACCGTAGAAAATGGTCTTGCCGATATCAGCGCCGAATACGCCAATGGCCAGCAGCGGGCCCGGGTGCGGCGGCACCAGGCCGTGCACCACCGACAGGCCGGCCAGCAAGGGGATGCCGATCTTGACCAGCGAAACGCCAGAGCGCCGCGCCACGATGAACACCAGCGGGATCAACAATACAAAGCCGATTTCGAAGAACAGCGGGATACCGACCAGAAACGCGGAGAACATCATCGCCCAATGAATGTTCTTTTTACCGAATTTGCGGATCAAGGTTTGCGCGATCTGGTCGGCGCCCCCTGAGTCGGCCATCAGTTTGCCCAGCATGGTACCCAGCGCCAGCACGATGCCGACAAACCCCAGTACGCCGCCGAAACCGTCCTGGAAGGCCTTCATGACCTTGGCCACCGGCATCCCGGACGTCAGGCCCAAAAAGCCTGCGGCGATGGTCAAGGCCACGAAGGGGTGCACCTTGAAGTAGGTGATCAGAAAGATCAGCCCCACAATGGTGACCAATGCATCCAGGAGCAGGTAGGTGTCGTTCGCTAATCCAAACATGGACTCAATGCCTCATATTGTTTGTGGTTTTTGTTAAGGCCAATCAACGTGGGACAGCGCTGTCTTTGCCATCCCGCGAATGAACTGTTCAAGCCGTACGCGAAAGAGTCGGCGCGCCGAGGTCGCCTATCCAGTGATCGACTTGCACTGCGATCTCAGGGATGGGCACGGTGGCGTCGATGGTCAGGGTCAGGCCTTCACCGGTGGGCGATTCAAGGGTTGCGAACTGGCTGTCGATCAGGCTGGCCGGCATGAAATGCCCGGGGCGGTGGGACACCCGATAAGCGGCGTCGGTGCGCGACAGCTCGAGAAACACGAAACCCAGGTTCGGTACGGCGTCCCGCAGGGTCTTGCGGTAGGCTTTTTTCAGCGCCGAGCAGGTTAGAATCGGCCGCTCGCCGGCACTTACACAGCGCGCAAGCTCTTCGCCCAGCTTGGCCAGCCAGCCGGCACGGTCGGTATCGTCGAGGGGGTGGCCAGCGCTCATCTTTTCGATGTTGGCCGGCGGGTGGAAAGCATCACCTTCGATAAGGTGGCCACCACTGACCTTGGCAATTTCGGCGCCGACGCTGCTTTTACCGCAGCCTGACACGCCCATGACCACGATCGCGGAGAGAGGGGAAACCATCGGTACCTCCAGGGGGGTCATTGCCGTGTCCGACCACCGCTAAGGTGACGAACTGCGCTACGCCCTTGATTTTATTTATGTTGTTTGTACGGTCGCGTTAAAACCAGTGTAGCAGCGTGTTGTAACACCATATTGCCACTGAGCGCAGACAGCGCTACCTTAGTGCCCGATCCCCGTCCTTGCAAGTCGAAAAAAACAAAAAACATGACCCGAATCGGTACCCGCACCACCGGCCGGCCTACGCTTGACGAGGTCGCCAAGCTCTCAGGCGTTTCCCCTATCACCGCTTCGCGTGCCTTGCGCGGAGTGCCAACCGTTGCCCCCGATCTGGTGCGCAAGGTCCAGGAGGCCGCAGCCACCCTGGGTTATGTCGCCAACAATGCCGCCCGCGCATTGGCCAGCGCCCAGAGCCAGTCGGTGGTGGTGCTGATCCCGTCTTTGTCCAACCAACTGTTCATCGACACTCTAGAGTCCATACATCAGGTGCTGCATGCCCGTGGTCTGGAAGTGCTGATCGGCAACTTTCATTACGATGTCGGCGCCGAAGAAAAGCTCATTCGCAACTACTTGGCGTATCAGCCCCGCGGCTTTTTACTCACTGGATTCGATCGTACCGATGCAGCGCGCCAACTGCTGGCCGCCAGTGGTGTGCCCTGTGTGCACATGATGGAGCTGCGCGATGACAGTCCTGCGCCTTGTGTCGGTTTTTCCCAGCAGCAGGCCGGGCAGGTGGCCGCCCGCTATCTGCTCGGGCGCGGCTGCCGGCGTATCGGTTACGTAGCCGCGCAGCTCGACCCACGGGTGATGCAGCGCGCGCAAGGCTTTCGCCAGGCTCTGGTTGACGCCGGCTGCTACGATCCGACGCTGGAGTTCATGTCGCCCCAGCCATCCTCCATCGGCTTGGGTGGCCAGATGTTTGCTCAGGTGGTGCGTGATCATCCCTCGGTCGATGGCCTGTTCTTTTGCAATGACGACCTAGCCCATGGCGCGATCTATGAGGCGTCACGCCAAGGCATTGCGGTACCGCAGCAGGTGGCCATGATCGGCTTCAACGACCTGCCTGCCTCGGCCCACGTGGTGCCGCGCCTGACGTCGATCCGCACCCCGCGCGCGGCCATCGGCTACCAGGCTGCGCAAAAGCTGCTCGACCTGCTCGACAACAAGCCCGGTGCCCCGCAGGTGCAGGATCTGGGCTTCGAGTTGATGATCCGCGAGAGCTGACCCCCGGCCAGGCGGCGAGCCCTGCTCGGCGCCCATGAGCTTTTGTTCATCGTCCCCCCGGCAATCCCCCTGAACTCACGCCCCACCGCAGCCACTAAACCTGGAACCCCTTTGCGCCGCATCTAAAAGGAGCACTCCATGGCTGCCAAGAAAGTTGCCGATATCGTCGTCGAAACCCTGCACGCTGCTGGTGTGCGCAACTGCTACGGGATCGTCGGCGATACCCTGAATTACGTCACCGATGCCATTCACCGCAGCGAAATCGATTGGGTGCACGTACGCCACGAAGAGGTCGCCGCATTCGCTGCAGGCGCCGAGTCGTTCATCAGCGGGCGGCTCACGGCCTGCGCCGGGTCTTGCGGCCCCGGTGGCCTGCATTTCATCAACGGCGTGTTCGAAGCGCAGCGCAATGGCGCGCCCATGGTGCTGATCGCCAGCCAGGTGGTCACGAGTGAACTGGGCATGGACTTCCCCCAGGAGGTCGATTTCAAGGCGATCTACGGCCACTGCACGGTGTTCTGCGAGCAGGTCTACACCCCGCAGCAAGCTCGGCGTGTGACCATGATGGCGGCGCAGACCGCACTCAATGAGGGCGGCGTGGCGGTGATCATCCTGCCATCCGACATCAGCAGCATGGAGGTCAAGGACGACCGACCCTTCACTACCCATCAACCGCGCCCTGTGCTGCGGCCCAATGACGATGAGCTCGCCCAGATCGCCGAGTTGCTCGCCAAAGGCAAGAAGATCGCCATCTACGCAGGCTTTGGATGCGAGGGCGCGCACGATGACCTCGTCGAACTGGCCAGCCGCCTCAAGGCGCCCATCGCCCACACTTCGCGGGGCAAGGATTTCGTTGAATACGACAATCCCTACAACATGGGCATGACCGGGGTGTTCGGCGTCGAGTCGGGCTATCACGCCTTGATGAACTGCGACACGTTGCTGCTGTTGGGGGCCGACTTTGCGTGGCAGCAGTTCTATCCCGAGAAGGCTACGGTTATTCAGGTGGATCGCAAGGGCGCGCACCTGGGCCGCCGTCATCCGATCGATCTGGGCGTGGTAGGGGATATCGCCGCCACGTTGGCAGCATTGCTGCCGCTGGTGCCAGAGCGCGCCGAGCATGACTATCTGGAAGAGTGCCTGAAGGTTCGGCAAAAGACCCTCAAGACGTTGGCCCATGACCAACGCCACGCGCAGGGTGAACTTATCCATCCGCAGTACCTCACCCATTTGCTCGACAAGCATGCCGATGCCGACGCACTGTTCACGGCTGATGGCGGCTCACCCATGGTGTGGTTACTGCGCCATATCAACGTCAACGGCCAGCGGCGCACCCTCACCAGTTTGCGTCACGGCACCATGGCCAACGCCATGCCCCAAGCCTTGGGGCTGCAGAAAGCCTACCCGCAGCGTCAGGTGATCTCGTTGTCGGGCGACGGCGGGCTGGCCATGCTGCTGGGCGACTTGCTTACCGCCGTGCAGGAAAAACTGCCGATCAAGGTGGTGGTCTACAACAACGCCTCGCTCAACTTTGTGCAGATCGAGCAAAAGGTCGAAGGGCTTCTGGACAACTACACCGAGCTGCTCAACCCGGATTTTGCACAGCTGGCGCAGGTGATCGGTATGCATGGCCAGAAGGTCACCGAATGCGCGGAGCTGGAGGAGGCGGTTGCGGCCTTTCTGGCCTATCCCGGCCCGGCGCTGCTGGACGTCAAGGTCAACCCTGAAGAATTGGTCATGCCGCCCAAGGTGGAGTTCTCGCAAGTGTCGAACATGGCGCTCTACTCAGCCAAAGCCGTGCTGGGCGGGCGCGTTGGCGATGTAGCGCATCTGTTGGTCGACAACTTCGTGAAGTGACCTTCCTCTCTAACCCTGTGGGCGCGGGGCCTGCCTGCGAAAAGCCCTGAACCGCGCCCGACATACCGGGTATGGCGCCTGGCGCTCTTCAGCTGCGCGCCGATGCACCCCCCCACTAGACAGTCTGGAGCCCCTGATGAAGCCTTACGTGATATGCCACATGATGTCGTCCCTTGACGGCCACGCCCTGACCGACGGCTGGGAGCGACCGTTCAAAAAAGCCGCAGGCGACCTGTATGAACAACTTGCCGAGGGATTTGCCTTTGATGCCTGGATTTGCGGACGGGTGACCATGGAAGAAATCGCCCATGGCGAGGGCTATCCAGCCGGCCTGGCCACGGCGCCCATCCCGCGCACGCCCTGGTTTGCCAAACGCGACGCAAAGAAATATGCGGTGTCGATCGACCCCCATGGCAAGGTCGCCTGGAAAAGCAACGAAGCCTTGCAATCCCATGTGGTCGAGGTGCTGACCGAAGCGGTGTCCGATGACTATCTGGCGTACCTGCAGTCCATCGGCGTCTCGTATTTTTTTGCGGGCAAGACCACCATTGACCTGCACGAGGTCGTCGAAACCCTCGGCCGTGAGCTGGGCACCAAGCGCCTGATCGTCGAGGGCGGGCCCTCGGTCAGTGGCTCCTTTGTCAACGCCGGGCTGGTGGATGAGGTGAGCGTGGTGATCCTGCCCCTGATCGATGGCCGCGGCGCACACCCGGCGTCCTTCGAAGTCGCGCAGCCTGATTGGCGCGATGCCCACTACCTGACGCTCGCCTCGGCCGAGGTTCAAGAGGGCGGCGGGGTGTGGCTCAGATATCGCCGCCGCGCCTGATCCGAGGCCAGCGGTGACTGGCTGCTGAGGCCAGCGGTGACTGGCTGCTGAGGCTGCTGGACCTCTCGCGAGCAGCCGGTCCTGGCCCCTGCGGCAGGGCGCGGGCGGGGAATAAACGCGAAACATCTTGTCACAGCGCTGAACGCTTGCGTGTTGGCAAGGTCGTACCTTGGCGGCGCATGTGTGCCGAATGTCGGCCTTGGCCCCTCCCTGAAAGACGCAACCGTAAGCATGGCGGTACAGATGAACGATGTGCTGGATACTTCGACGGTGCCACCTGCCGGCCTTGGCGAACCAGAGCTGCACGCTGCCTTGGAAGCCGGCGGTGTAGGCCACTGGAGCCGGGACCTGGTAACCGGTGAGATAGTCACCTCGGCGATCTGCCGTAAGGATTTTGGCCGCGACCCTTATCAGCCGTTCACTTACGAGCAGCTGCTCGACAGCATTCATCCCGACGATCGCCAACGTCGGCTTGACGCCCTGCAGGTCAGCCTTGCCCAAGGCAGCGACTACAACGTCGACTACCGACTCAAGGTCGAAGGTGCTCAACGCTGGGTCAACTTGCGAGGTCGCATCATTCGCGATGAACAGGGCAAGCCGGTGCGCATCATCGGCATCTCTCAGGACATCACTGCGCGGATGGTCGAAGACGAACGACGCCGTGCGCTTGTCACGCTGAGCGATCGCCTGCGCGACATCGCCGATCCGGCCGAACTGGCCTACGCCGCCGCCGAAATCCTCGGCCAGCACTTTGAGGTCAGCCGTGTCGGCTACGGCTTGGTGGACCCCTTCAACGAAACCATTACCATCGAGAGAGACTGGAACGCGCCGGGCATCCAGACTTTGGCCGGCGTCCTGAAATTTCGCGACTACGGGACCTACATCGAGCAGCTCATGCGTGGTGAGACCGTGGTCATCCCCGACGCCGAGCGTGACCCCAAGACCGCCGGCACGGCGTCAGCGCTCAAGGCCATCAGTGCCCATTCGTTTGTCAATATGCCGGTCAACGAAGAGGGCGGCATGGTTGCGCTGTTGTACCTCAACCACGCCGAGCCACGCCTGTGGCTGGACGATGATCTGGTGTTCATTGGCGAAGTGGCGCATCGCACGCGCATGGCTGTCGAGCGGCGCCGGGCCGAGCAGCGCCTGCAAGCACTGACGGCTTCGCTCGAGCACCAGGTCCAGACCCGCACCCGCGCCCTGCTCGATACCGAAGAAGCGCTGCGTCAGGCGCAGAAAATGGAAGCCGTGGGGCAGTTGACCGGTGGTGTCGCGCACGACTTCAATAATTTGCTGACGGTCATACGCTCGTCGACCGATCTGCTGAGCCGGCCCAATCTGGCGCCCGAGCGGCGCCAGCGCTATGTGGCGGCGATTTCCGAAACCGTCAACCGGGCCACGCGTCTGACCGGCCAATTGCTGGCCTTTGCACGGCGCCAGAGCCTCAAGCCCGAAGCCTTCGATGTGGCGAGCAGCGTCACTGCGGTAATCGACATGCTCCACACCCTGGTGGGCTCGCGGGTGAATATCGACCTGCAACTGCAGGACCAGGAATGTTTCATCCATGCCGACCCCAGCCAGTTCGATACCGCGCTGGTCAATATGGCGGTCAATGCGCGAGACGCCATGGATGGCCAGGGGACCGTGACCATCAGCGTCAGCAAGGTTGACGCTATCCCCGGGCAGCAGGCCGCCAAAGGGCAGTTCGTGGCCGTGGCCATCAGTGATACCGGTGACGGCATCGACGCGTCCGATCTGTCGCGAATATTCGAACCGTTCTTCACCACCAAGGCTTTTGGCGAAGGCACCGGGCTTGGTTTGTCCCAGGTATTCGGATTTGCGCGGCAGTCGGGGGGTGATGTGCAGGTGCACAGCACCGTCGGCAAAGGTGCGACCTTCACGTTGTTCTTGCCCAGCGTGCAGGTCAGTGCGCAGGCTGAGCAGCCGCTGGAGGTCGACCCGGTGCAGGTCAATGGTGGCGGCGTATGCGTGCTGGTGGTCGAGGATAACGAGGAGGTCGGCGCGTTCGCCGCCGAGTCGCTGCGCGAGCTGGGGTATGCGCCTGTGTGGGTCACCTCGGCCGAGGGTGCGCTGAGCGAATTGGAGCGCGCGCCCAAGCGATTCGATGTGGTGTTCTCCGACGTGGTGATGCCAGGTATCAACGGCCTTGAGCTGGCGGGTCGGATTGCAGAACTCTACCCGCAGGTACCGGTGGTGCTGACCAGTGGTTACAGCCATGTACTGGAAGATACCGGGCTGGCGGGGTTCGAGCTGATGCACAAACCCTATTCGGTAGATCAGCTGTCACGGGTGCTGGGCCAGGCGGCCAGGCAGTATCGGCCTTCTTCGGTGCTCTGAAGCGCCGGCGGCGGGCGGCGCTTTCAGAACTCGAGCACCACATACAGGCCCAATGCGCCAAGCAGCACACAGGTCAGGCCCAAGGTGGCGATCTGTTTGACTGGCGCCGGGGTGCGGTTGTCGGCAATGCCCTGAGCGCTGACCCGGTAACGCTGCCACTGGCCCAGCCAAATGCCCAGCACGGCCAGCATTGCCACCGCCATGAGCCCGATGGCAAAACCGCCGTGTTGTGGAATCCAGCGCAAGAACAGGGTACTGGCTGCCAGTAGCGACAGCAGGGTGCGCCGCCACGCCAGGAGCGTGCGCTCAGGTTGCAGCCCGGCATCGGGATGGGGCAGGTTCATAGCGCAGTCACACCTGCCGCAAGGCCACAAAGGC
>LIDZ01015757.1_pt14 | contig 10287 bp, 13 predicted proteins | sample 644651 | NCBI WGS metagenome assembly LIDZ01 (sample SAMN03856242, study PRJNA289617) | food metagenome | isolation source: wine grapes on drying loft during traditional withering process | host: Vitis vinifera cv. Corvina | place: Italy: Gargagnago di S. Ambrogio di Valpolicella | collected 2014-01
TAAGGGGCGATAACACATGGAGAACTTGAAATCTAAAGTGGTCATTATAACGGGAGCCTCCAGCGGAATTGGAGAAGCTACAGCTAAGCTTTTGGCACAAAAGGGTGCAAAGATAGTATTGGCTGCGAGAAGAGAGGATCGTTTGCACACCATCGTGAGTGAAATTGAGCAAGAAGGTGGTGAGGCTGTTTATATACGCACTAATGTAGCTTCATTAACAGACATGCAGAAGCTGGCACAGTTTGCCTTAGAACAATATGGCCGAATCGATGTTTTGGTGAATAATGCCGGAGTCATGCCCCTTTCTCAGCTGAATGAACTAAAAGTCCAAGAGTGGGATCAAATGATCGATATTAATATCAAAGGTGTTCTGTATGGTATTGCTGCTGTTTTGCCAACCATGAGAGAACAGAAATCAGGACATATTATCAACCTTTCCTCGGTAGCAGGGTATAGTGTAAGTCCAACTTCATCGGTATATAGCGCTACAAAATTTGCCGTCAGAGCGATATCGGAAGGGCTGCGTCAGGAGGAATCTCCGGCCTCAAATATTCGTTCCACGATCATCTCTCCAGGATTGACGGAGAGTGAGCTGACCAATGGAATCAGCAATCCTGAAATCAAAGCTTGGGTAGGTCAAGCCAGCCAATTGGCCATTTCTCCATATAGCATCGCCAGAGCGATTGCCTACGCCATTAATGAACCCGATGATACAGGAATCAATGAAATTATTATTAGACCAACCCTACAACCTTCCTGATAGACGTCTCTTTTTAGCGTTGGGTTTGTAATGTCAGCCTTTGGCGTATAATGTTAAATTGAGGTGGTATGTATGCCGATCAGCCGACATTTCGAAATTATTTATCTACTCCTGCAAAAGAAGACTTTGACAGCAGCCGAATTTGCTGAGCATTTCGAAGTTTCCACAAGAACAATCTATAGAGATATTGATACCTTAAGTGCGGCTGGCATTCCAATATACAGCAGTAGAGGAAAAGGTGGCGGAATATCATTACTGGACAGGTATGTCTTTAATACCTCTTTGTTATCGGAGTCAGAGCAAAATGATATCTTGATGGCTCTTCAGAGCTTAAGTGCCATAAAGCTACCTGACACCAGTGATGTGCTGGACAAGCTGAGCAGATTGTTTAAGAAAGATATGAATAACTGGATTGAAGTGGATTTTTCGAAATGGGGAAGTGGAGACCAGCAGCGAGAACTGTTCCCGCTCTTGCGACAAGCGATAATCGCCCATCAACTGATTGAATTTCGCTACTATAATTCAGCAGGCGAACAGAGCCAGCGAAGCGTTGAGCCGCTCAGGTTGCTGTTTAAAGATAAATCCTGGTATTTGGAGGGACATTGCCGTAACAGTGACAGTTCCCGGGTGTTTAAGATCAGCCGTATGAAGGAGATAGTTGTTACCGAGATCGTGTGCGATCCAAGACCTGTAGTGACATTTGCAGATGCCGAGGAGAACGTAATGCGTAATGCAATTGAAGTGACCTTGCGAATTGCTGCGCAAGGAGCTTATCGGATTTTCGATGAATTTGCGGAGCATACGATTACACGTAATGAAGATGGTAGTTACAGCATCACGGAATATTTCTCTGAAGGCAACTGGCTGGACAGTTATCTGCTGTCTTTCGGAGTTCTTCTTGAAGAGGTTAAGCCCGAACATTTACGGACAAGAATATTGGCCCAAATAGACACGATAAGAACTAAATTAGGTGGGAATTGAAAAGGAGAGATAATATGAGTACAACAAATATTGATTTAACCGCAGCTACAGAGCGCGCTGTACACGTGCGCAACCTTTATCATCAACTCGAACAACAGAGCCTTGGACGTAAATGGACTATCGAAGAGGATATGCTTGGTCTCTTCACCGACGTTGGCCTCGTTGGCCGCCAGGTTATGGCCGCAGAAGGCACATGGGGCAAAGGTGGAGATACGCAAGCCGAACTCAAACACAAGCTCGCGGAGTCCCTCTGGTGGATTCTAGTCCTGTCCGACCGCCTAGGTGTAGATATCTCGGAAGCCTACACATCGTTTATCGACAAGCTCGACACAGACCTCGCGTAAAGTGCTTAATTATCGCTACATCCAAAAAGGTAACTCCAGATCATCTGGAGTTACCTTTTTTGATGTATAAGAGTTTATAGGGTTATCTCTCACTGAGGGTGAATATCATTACGTTCAAACAATTTCCATAATTGTTCCGCCATATACTGCGGGGAATGAGGCATTTTATGCAAAATCCACCACTCCACGGTACCCACGAAAGCTGAAGCTATAAATTGTGTGATTAATTCCTGATCCATTCCCTGATTAATGCCTTGCATACTAACCTTCACTTGGATGCTATCTACAATGTTCTGCTGCATCCGTTCCCGAAAGGAGAAGGATCTCTGATTAGAAAGCATGGACGAAAAGAAGAGGTAGTTCTCCTCAAAATAAGTAAAGGCTGGCTTCAACGCACTGATCAGATCTAGATGTTCATGAGTTGAGCCGCTCACTAGGCATGAAATAAACATTTTGTTTAAATGATCATCTATACATTTATTAAGCAGGTCATATTTATCGGTGTAATGAAGATAGACGGTTCCACGGTTCACATTAGCCCGTTCAGAAATATCATTAATGGTGATTTGGTCTAGTTCTTTTTCGGAAAAAAGCTCCAGAAAGGCCTTATTAATAGCTTCTTTTGTTCTTAGGATTCGTCTATCTATCTTCGTCGCGGTCTCCATTCTTACATAGCCTCCTCTAGTTAATGAACAATACGATTGCGAATGTTGTATATGAAACAAAAGGGCATGTATTAACGATTGAATTAACTTCTCTTCTCTATATAATAATCAACAATAGTTAAATAATCAACCGAAGTTAGATATTCAACAATTGTTGTATAGTAATAAACCATTACAAATTCCTTAAAGGGGCGAAAAGCATTGGAAAACTTAAAATCGAAGGTAGTTATTATTACGGGAGCCTCCAGCGGAATAGGAGAAGCTACAGCTAAGCTTTTGGCCCAAAACGGCGCAAAGGTTGTACTGGCCGCAAGAAGAGAGGATCGTCTGCAATCTCTCGTGAACGACATTAAACAAGCAGGCGGCGAAGCCGTATATTTACCCACTAATGTAACTTCAGCTGAAGATATGCAGAAGCTGGCTAAGTTTGCCCTACAGCAATATGGACGTATCGATGTGCTCATCAACAATGCCGGGATTATGCCGGTTTCTATGCTGAATGAACTAAAAGTCCAAGAGTGGGATCAAATGATCGACGTGAACATTAAAGGTGTTTTGTACGGAATTGCTGCTGTGCTGCCAACCATGAGAGAACAGCAATCAGGACATATTATCAACGTATCCTCGGTTGCAGGTTATAGTGTAACCCCACTTTCATCCGTATACAGCGCTACAAAATTTGCCGTTAGAGCGATTTCGGAAGGGTTGCGCCAGGAAGAATCTCCGGCCTCTCATATTCGCTCCACTATCATTTCACCAGGAATGACGCAATCTGAGCTAACCCATACGATAAGCAATCCTGATATCCAAGCTATGGTACAACAAATGACCGGTATTTCCATTTCTCCATACAGCATCGCCAGAGCGATTGCCTACGCCATTAATGAGCCCGAGGATACGGGAGTCAATGAGATTGTGATTAGACCGACAGTACAACCCTAATCGTATTATCCAAGATAGACGTCCTCTACATGTTTAACATGGGAGGGCGTTTTTTTGTTTTTTCGCAAACTTCACCGTAGATTCGGCTTTAAAATATTATCCTAAGGCGTATACTGTTGTTACATTATAGTGGATGTACATTCGCTTGCGGAGGGAAATATGAATATCAATAATCTCTTTTTTTACATTCATTATTGCAATTCCAGAAAATTTAATGACACTAGAAAATATACAAACAAAAAAATCGTCAGAACCCTGCAACATCATGAACTTATATTTGTGACTGGGGGGAAGGGCAGCATCAGCATTGAAAAAAAGAAAGTTCCGTTTAAAGAAGGCATGCTTTTTTACATTTGTCCTGATGTACCTCACTCTATAGAGATAGATTCTGAAGATCCGTTATGTTTCCTCGCCGTGCATTTTAGTTATACCCATGTGGAATTTAATGATGGCAAATGGGCGGTAAGAGAGAAGTCGGAAATGCTGAAACTGCATGCTATACAAGAGTTGAAGGATTATTACCAAGTAGATGAACTATTTAATAAGTTGGTAGACAGCTGGAATGCGAAATTACCGGGATATGAGTTTATGGCTAAGACTTTGCTTCAGCAGCTATTCATCGCAATTCACCAAAATATCAAGAAGCAAAATCAAAATTACTCCACTTCTTTGAAAATAGAAAAAGTCATTCAATACATGCAGCAAAATATCAATCACAGAGTCACCTTGGCTGAATTATCAGATTTGGTGCAATTGTCCTCTACATATCTGTCGCGAGCGTTCAAAGAGATTACTGGGTATTCGATCATTGAATTCTTTAATAAAATGAAAATGGATAAAGCCAAAGAAATGATTCTCGAAGGCGACAAAAAGATAAAAGAGGTCGCACAGACACTTGGATTTACGGATGAGTTCTATTTCAGCAGGATATTTAAAAGAATCCAAGGGCTCAGCCCCTCAGAATTCTACAGCAAGAATGTCCATGTAGTCTAATATAATGCATGGTCTAGGGCCTATTCGGCTGTTAATATGAGGATGTTATTGTTAACAGAAGGAAGGCTTGTCAGTCATGCCAATTTGGAAAAGAAATCTGATCGTTTGCTGGTTTGGAATGTTTGTAACCGGTGTGGGAATGAGTCAGATAGCCCCGGTATTGCCGCTTTATATCAAGCAGCTAGGTGTGAATAATCCAGCATCAATTGCCGAGCTATCTGGAATTGCTTTTGGGATTACCTTTATCATTTCTGCTGTTTTCTCGCCTATTTGGGGCCTGGCTGCGGATAAGTTCGGACGTAAACCCATGCTTTTGCGGGCAAGCCTTGGTATGGCGTTAGTCATAGGCTGCATGGGTTTTGCACAGAATGTGTATGTGTTGATAGGACTCCGATTACTGCAGGGTGTCATCACAGGTTATGGCACAGCCTGTACGACATTGATTGCCACTCAGACGGATAAGGAGCATGCCGGCTATGCTTTAGGGACCCTTTCAACGGCAAGTATCGCTGGTTCTTTGCTTGGACCTACAATTGGGGGTTTTATTGCTGAGAACCTGGGGTTGCAGAATACCTTTTTTGTCACAGGTGCACTCATGCTGGTTGCTTTTATTACGACCGCTTTATTTGTAAAGGAGTCCTTTACCCGCGAGCATAAAAAGACGCTTCGAATGAAGGAAGTATGGAGTGTTGTTCCGGAAAAAAACTTGACGATTACCCTGTTTGTGACCTTTTTTATCCTAACGGTGGCCTTATATTCTGTCGAACCCATCATCACCGTATATGTTTCCCAGTTGTCCAAGAATGCCGCTCATATTGCGCTGCTCGCGGGAATAACCTTCTCTGCTTCAGGATTAGCCAATATCGTTGCCGCTCCAAGACTAGGGAAGCTTTCCGACAAAATTGGGGCACATAAAGTTATATTAATCTCACTTATTGCGGCAGGGCTTATCTTCATCCCACAGGCCTTTGTAACGAATCCTTGGCAGTTAATGGGTCTGCGCTTTCTACTTGGTTTGGCAGCAGGAGGATTGATTCCCTCAGTGAACATCCTGGTCAAAAAAATCACACCCACTGCGATTACAGGTCGAGTGTTTGGTTTCACCATGTCCGCAGGGTATTTAGGCATATTTGGAGGTTCTGTTATGGGCGGGCAAGTGGCCGCTTGGTTTGGCCTCCGCTATGTATTTTTTATTACAGGTGCCTTGTTATTGATCAATGCAGGCTGGGTGTATTTTAAGTTGTACAAAAAAATGGACTTAATGAATGGGAGACAAGAATATGAATGATGTAACAGCAACAGAAGTGGAATACATTGCAGCAGATAAAACAGCACTGGTAGTCATTGACTTGCAAAATGGTATTGTAAATGGTCGTCAGTCGGCCCCTCATACAGCTGCCCAGCTTGTTCAGAATGCCAGTCATTTAGTGCAGGCCTTCACGGAAAAGGGAGCTTTTGTAGTTCTGGTAAGAGTCTCCACTATAGATGGAAAAGATATGGTGAGACCCCTTACAGATACAAAAACGAATCCGATGCCATTCTCGGCAGGCTGGGATACCATCATTCCTGAATTAGCAGACTTCAAAAATACGCATACCATTACCAAACGGCAATGGGGCGCATTCTTCGGTACTGACTTAGATTTGCAACTGCGCCGCCGTGGTATTGATACCATTGTGCTCTGCGGTATTTCTACCAGCATCGGTGTGGATACTACGGCAAGAGAAGCTTATCAGCAGGGTTATAATCAAATCTTTGTGGAAGATGCCATGACCGCTTCTACCCAAGAAGAACATGATTATGTCTGTAAGACTATCTTTCCAAGAATCGGCAGAATTCGTACGAGTGATGAAGTGGTAGTGGCGTTGAGATAAAATCGTTCCAATTACTAGGGGCTGTCCCATGCTTGGGACAGCTCTTTTTTTGGAGTCCGATAGACGGTTGCGCTTATGAGGACGCTCCGCGAACGGACCGTTGTTCCAATCGCTGTGCTCTCCAGATGTACTGAATTTTTTTCAGAGGTGTACATCCGGAGAGCAAGGCGACCGCTATCGCCTTTCCACAATCGTTGTGCATTCAATATACCAAGGACCATTTTTGCCGAAGCCTATACCCAGCGCATCTATTCTTCTAGGCAAATTGCCAAAGCATTCGCGAGGAGTATTACTTTATCAACGGCACCTTTTTGTTAGAAAAGCATACGAAAATATAATAGGAATTGACAATTAAGGATCTACCCTATACAATCAATTCGATACTTATCGAAATGTAATATTATCATTAAATTTAAACAAACAATCAGGAGGTTCATTGTAAATGAGAGTATTAGTTTATGGCGCCGGGGTCTTAGGAAGTTATCTTGCCCATGTGTTGGTGCGAGGTGGCAATGACGTAACTATGCTGGCGAGAGGACGGAGGGTGGATGAACTGCAGAATGATGGACTTGTCATTCGTCATTATTTTCAGCTTCGTACTACGGTTGATAAGGTGAATGTGATTACTGAGCTGCAGCCGGAGGACGTCTTTGACCTTATTTTTGTAGTGATGAAATATCCGGATTTCCAGGCCGTACTACCGGCTCTTGCTGCGAATCACAGCAGACATGTGGTTATCACGGGGAATAATGCGAGTCCTGGTGAGATGTTGAGTTATTTGCAGGATAACAGTCCTGCGGAGAAAAAGGTAGCGTTCGCTTTTCAGCTTAACGGTGGCTGGAGGGAGAGTGGCCGGATGATCAGCGTGCGTGGTCCAAAGGTGCAAATGGCCATCGGTGGTCTGGGCGAAGAGTTATCCTGGCAATCGGTGATCAATCAAGCTTTTGTTAAGACTAATTATAAACTTACCTATTATAAGGATATGGATGAGTGGCTGAAAAGTCATATGATCATGGTGTTGCCGTTAAACTTCCTCGCTCCAGCCAGTAACGGTAATTTGCGCCAAGCCGCAAGAAATAAGTTGCTCCTGAATCAGACGATTGATGCTTTAGATGAGGGGCATCAGGTATTGGAAACACTAGGGGTTACCATTACACCTGCAAGTCAAGCACAATTGGTGCGGGAAAAGCGGAAGCTGCTCTATATAGGGCTGCGAATTATACTGGCGACCCCGTTTGGCAGAACTCTCTTGAGTGATAAGGCGGTGTCTGCAGATGAGATGTCAGCGCTACAGCATGCTTTTAATGAGTTGAAGCTACGGGCGAACATACCGACACCTAACTGGGATAAGCTTCAGGAATATGCTCCGACTTTACAGAATTGATTGTATAACTTAGATAAATTGACAGGTACTCCAGGTTAAGCTAGAATTATTTGATAATTATCGAATAATGACATTGTTTGATTGGAGTTGCTCAACATTGGATACCAAAAAAATGGCTAAAATCTTTAAAGCCCTTTCGAATGAGAACCGATTGGAATTATATTTAAAAATCGCAGAGTCACATGAAGCCAGCTTTGAAGCTGGTGGTGGACTTTGTGTTGCAGATATCGTCTCATGCTTGAATATTGGCGCTCCGACCGTTTCACATCATATCAAAGAACTGGTGAATGCAGAACTCGTGACCACTGAGAAAAAGGGGAAGTTCCTGATCTGCAGCGTGAATAAAGAAATCGTTACGGAGATTATTGAGATGCTGGCTTTACGGTAGTAAGGATGGAGTGATGTTATGTCAGTAAAACAAAACCGAATTTTAATTTTTGGTGCAGGAGTTATAGGGAGCGCATATGCAATCAAATTCATTAAAGCAGGAATTGACGTTACTCTGTTTGCACGTTCGAATAGATTTAACACATTGAAAGAAAATGGCCTGCAATATAATGAAAAAGGTGCGGTTAAATCTATAAAAGTAAATGTCATTGATACGCTTGAAAATGATGATGTATATGATTTTATTTTCGTTACCGTTCGTTACGATCGATCACAATCTGCGTTGTTAGCCCTAAAAGACAATCAAAGCCAAAATATTGTTACGATGATTAGTAATTCAATTGGATTTTCTTCGTGGCAAGATATTGTTGGAGATAGACTTTTACCAGCTTTTCCCGGTGTTGGCGGACAGATTAAAGATGGGATTTTGTATGCCCGATTTCCACCAAAGTTTCTAATGGCTGCTGTGTTTGGAGAAATTAGTGGTTTGGTGACAGAACGAGCAGATAACCTTGCAAAATTATTTAAAACAGCAAAACTTCCCTACGCAATTAATGAGGATATGAAATCGTATCTAATAACACATTCAGTATCGGACATTGCAATGCTTAGCTTTTTAATGGACGAAAAAACAGCTAGTACCAGAAAAACGGCACATCAAATAACATCCACTTTAAAAGCATATTTAAGGGCAATCCAAAAAGCTGGCGTTGTTATTAATCCATTTGCATATAAAATTATGCTTAGGTGTCCAAACTTGATTTTGGATTTGTTCTTTATGATATGGCTACGGACTAAAATGGTGAAGGATATGAGGTTGCCGGATTATGCGACTAGTGCTAACAACGAAGTTGTGCAGCTGCATAACGATTTATTGAAGTTTTTAAGTCAAAATGATGTCACACCATAAGAACGAAAACAATCCTGTCTATGTTTTTCCAGTTTCAAATGTAGATTAAATCGTCAAGTAGAGAATACTCAACAAAAAAAGTTCTCGTGATTATCGAGGCCACTGAAAAAGTCCATTAGTATCTAGAAGAGACATCTCCCTCATTTTGCTGAGGAGAATGTCTCTTTTTTTTCGGTACAATTAAAGCATCCAAATAAAGGCTGGTGGTTCCGATGCTTCCCAAAGATAATTTGCTGCGGAGAATGGACGAGTTGGTGGACGTTGTCCCAGCTCGAACTATATGATGAATAAGTTTATGTTTCTAGAATCAGAACGCATGAAGCCAAATTTCTTGAAAGTAATCATATGGATGTAAAAAGTGGGCCTGTGAAAATGAAAACTTAGCTTTGAAGGATTGGGATGATATGGTACAGAATATTATTAAACTGGGAGTGAAATCCGGAACATACAAGGGAATGAAGTACTGCAGCGAAATCAATCAAGGTCAGGAGAAAGTTCATGTGGAAGAATCTAAAATTAGTATGGAACTATAGCAAACATTTTCAGAAGAAAATCATTCAATCTTTTCTTCTCTTAATCGTGATTACGCTGGTTGGATTAGTTCCTGCTTTTCTGATTCAGAAAGTGTTTGATGAGGGGTTGATGAAAGGGGATTATGGAGTTGTCCTTTTTTACAGCATCGCATTGGCTAGTGTTTATCTAATTAGAAGTATCCTAAGTTACGCATCAACCTATTTATTTACTCATATGAATCAAAATATTATTTATAAAATAAGAGAAGAAATCTCAATAAAGCTTCTTAAATATCCGCTGGATTTTTACAACTATAAAGAAAGCGGATATATTACTTCCAGGTTAAATGAAGTCAACAATTTGAGTGGGTTATTTTCAGCCAATACATTTAAAATGGTGCTTGGTTTTTTTGAATTTGTGGGTGTACTTGTTATTTTGATGATCCAAAATGTTCCGTTAACCTTGATCATGTGTCTTTTGATTCCTTGTTACTATTTGGTTTCTATCCGGTTAATGGGGTCCGTTTCCAAATAT
>LIDZ01011898.1_pt3 | contig 10283 bp, 7 predicted proteins | sample 644651 | NCBI WGS metagenome assembly LIDZ01 (sample SAMN03856242, study PRJNA289617) | food metagenome | isolation source: wine grapes on drying loft during traditional withering process | host: Vitis vinifera cv. Corvina | place: Italy: Gargagnago di S. Ambrogio di Valpolicella | collected 2014-01
GACGACTTTAAAAACGTGATTATGGGCGAAAGGGCCTGATCGCAGCAAACCGGGGTTTAAAAAGGATTTCGCGGACCTTGCAACAGGGTACGGGCAGCGCGATAAAGTCCGATGCCCGCCTACCGTGTCAGGGCTCGGGTTTTATCGCATTCCATACTGATGCCGCCCGCCTGATGGCCGCCTATCTGCGCACCTCGCCAGAATGCCCGGTCCTTGCCGCCCCGCTTGGCCTGATACAAATTGATGTCGGCAGTCTTGAGCACTTCCGAGCTGTCCGCTGCCGCAGGGATGTCTGCCAGCCCGGCACTGCAGGTCAGCGGGCTGACAGCGAGGGCTTTTCTGATGCACTCCAGCAGGTTCAACACATAATCCCGAGCATCATCTTCGCTGCACATTGGCAGGATCACGCCGAACTCCTCTCCGCCCATTCGTCCGAAGGCGAGACTGCCCACGGTCTTTTGCAAGCAACCAGCCATCACGCGAAGTGCCTGATCACCGGCGTCGTGGCCGAATTGATCATTGATTGTTTTGAAGTCATCAATGTCGAGCATCAGAAAATAACCGGCCGAGTTATTCAGCACATGATTATCCAGTGCCTGCATCAGTGCCCGGCGATTCAATATAGCGGTCAGGTCATCGGTCAGCGACAGTTCGCGAAACTGATGTTCCAGACTCAATACCGTACGAAGTGTGCGCGTGTAAGTATGATTCATCACACTGCCCAGACTGACCGACGTGATAAAGAACAGCGTCATGAACAGAGTCGCGACACTGTCGGTATCGACCCCCTGCGCGGGAGAGAGAATACACCAGGCGAGTACCGCCACCAGCAGATAATCCCGGGTATACACCACTAACAATGTCGAACACAGGATAATCATCACGGCGACCGAGAGTGACCAGTTGATGTCCGTCCCGGTGCGCAAATGGCCCGCCCTTGAAAAGCACAGTGCCACAATGATCACGAATGCCATGCCCACACAGCGCCAGACCCGGAAGTCGGCTGCACGGTATTGCCAGGCGCACGCCCCCAGCAGGCCAAGGGTCAGCAGTATTTCCGGCAGACCGAATTGCAGATACGGCGTGAACGACAGAACAACCAGCCAGCAAACGATGGCAATACATTGCACGCGTGCAATGGCGGGTGAGAGCAGTTGTTTTATCCGGGTCTGCATGTCACCGTTCATAGAAAACTCCAGGCATCCGATTTGCCGAGTCGACTATCCGCCGCATGAAGACCACCTATAATTAAGCAGCCCAAGCGTCGACCGACTGATTGAATGACGTTCACCACAAGGTGACCACAATTGAGACAGACCGGCCAATGAACATGATTGAACAGTGCCTGAATTGTTTGACGCAAACAATATACTGGATATGAATGACAGTTTGCACAAAGAGAAGGCCACTGATAGTTTTCGATAACCTTTCGTTATTCGATGAACATCCTGTCGCACGTCATACGTCATACGTTGTCTTCGAAGCAGAAACACCACCGCGAATATGCCGCTTGCCGAACACCCTGTCTGTTAGCGGCGACTCACGCTATCCTCAGCGCATGACTCTATTTCCCGGCCTGATCGATCTCCCCCGCCAATTGCGGCATCCCGAAGTGCGCGACCTTGCCTGGGTGATCCTTGCGCCGCCCATGCTTGAAACTGCACCCTGGCCGCAGCGCCATCCACTGGCGGGCAGCGACTGGGTAAAAGCCCCACAGCAACTGGCGGATTTTCTCTGGCAACTGGACAGCGACAGCCGCCCGCTCGAAAACTGGCTGGCGCAGGCCAGCACACGAAGACTGGGGCGCTATTACGAGCGGCTCTGGCAATTCGCCGTACAGCATGCGCCGGGGGTGGAAATAATCGCCGCCAACCTGCAGATCAAGCTTGGCAGCCAGACGCTGGGCGAGCTGGACATGCTGCTGCGTGATGGTGACGGCGTGCACCACGTCGAGCTGGCGATCAAGCTCTACCTAGGGCCGCAGGACGGTGATGGCAGCGATCCGGCGCACTGGCTGGGGCCTGGCTGTCAGGACCGGCTGGACCGCAAGCTGACCCATCTGAGCCAGCATCAGTTGCCGATGTCGGCACGTCCGGAAAGCCGTGCGACGCTGGCAGCGCTGGGGGTCGAGGCGTTCAGTGCGCGGTTGTGGCTGGGCGGCTACCTGTTGTATCCGTGGCCAGGCTCATGCCAGTCCCCCGTCGGCGTTCATCCGCAGCATCTCAAGGGTCGCTGGCTGCATCAGCGTGACTGGAAGTCGTTCCTGGCGCAAAGCCAACCGGGATGCTGGCAGCCCCTGCCGCGCCATGCCTGGCTGGCGCCGGCACTCTACAACCAAGCGTGGAGCGATCAGCAGTTACACGACTGGCTGAGTGAACTCGACCCGCTGGCCCCGGCGCAGCTATTAGTGCGCCTCAGGGAAAATGCAGAGGGCCACTGGGAGGAAGCCGAGCGGCTGTTTCTGGTGTCGGACATGTGGCCGAACCTGGCCGACACCAGTCATCCGCTCAACTTAACCGCAATGCCAGCGCAGCCAGTGTGACCAGCAGGACAGGCACGGTCAGCACGATACCGACCTTGAAGTAGTAGCCCCAGCTGATAGTGATGCCCTTGCGCTGCAGCACATGCAGCCAGAGCAGCGTGGCCAGGCTGCCGATTGGAGTGATTTTCGGGCCGAGGTCACTGCCGATCACGTTGGCGTAGACCATCGCTTCCTGGATGGCGCCGCTGGCATGACTCGCATCGATGGACAGCAGCCCGATGAGTACCGTGGGCATGTTGTTCATGATCGAAGACAGGAACGCCGTCATCAGGCCGGTGCCCATCGCCGCGCCCCAGATGCCATAGCCGGCGAACCAGTCCAGCAGATTGGCCAGGTAATCGGTCAGCCCGGCGTTACGCAGGCCATAGACCACCAGGTACATGCCCAGCGAAAAGACCACGATGTGCCACGGTGCTTCTTTCATCACCTTGCGCGTCTTGATCGTATGCCCTTTGGCGGCGATGCCCAGCAGCAACACTGCGCACACCGACGAGATCGCACTGATCGGGATGCCCAGCGGCTCAAGGGCAAAACAGCCCACCAGCAGAATCACCAGCACCGCCCAACCGGCCAGAAACGTGGCGCGGTCATGGATGACCGTTTCCGGCTTGTCCAGCTGCTCGGGCTCGAACTCGGCGGGAATATCCCGACGGAAGTACCACATCAGCACGGCCAGGGTGGCGGCAACACTGGCCAGATTCACCGGCACCATGACCGCTGCGTAACGGTTGAAACCGATCTTGAAGTAATCCGCCGACACGATGTTCACCAGGTTCGAGACCACCAGCGGCAGGCTGGCCGTATCGGCGATGAAACCGGCCGCCATGACGAACGCCAGCGTCGAGGCAGGCGAGAAGCGCAACGCCAGCATCATGGCAATGACGATCGGGGTGAGGATCAGCACGGCACCATCGTTGGCGAACAAGGCGGATACCAGCGCGCCGAACAGCACGAACAGGGCAAACAGACGGCGCCCGTTGCCCTTGCCCCAGCGCGCCACATGCAGCGCTGCCCAGGCGAAGAAACCGGCCTCATCGAGCAGCAGCGTGATGATGATCAGCGAAATGAACGTTGCCGTGGCATTCCAGATGATGCCCCAGACAACAGCGATGTCACTGACGTGCACGACGCCTGTCAGCAACGCCAGGATCGCCCCGAGTACGGCGCTCCAGCCTACGCCCAGACCCTTGGGTTGCCAGATGACCAGCGTGATGGTGAACAGGAAAATCAGCGTTGCTATCAGCATTATTTGGTCCGAGGCAGAAGAATCGCGAGGATGCCGAGCAGCGGCAGGTACGAGCACAGCGTGTAGACGAACAGGATGCCATGGCTGTCGGCCAGATAGCCGAGCAAGGCAGCGCCGATGCCGCCGAAGCCGAACATCAGGCCGAAGAACAGCCCGGCGATCATGCCCACGTTGCCAGGCACCAGCTCCTGGGCGTAGACCACGATGGCGGAAAACGCCGAGGCCAGGACAAAGCCAATGATCACACTGAGTACGCTGGTCCAGAACAGATCGGCATAGGGCAGCGCCAGGGTGAACGGCGCAGCGCCAAGAATCGAGAACCAGATCACCGCCTTGCGGCCAATGCGGTCACCGATCGGCCCGCCGAAAAAGGTCCCCGCCGCCACGGCGCCGAGAAACAGGAACAGGTGCAATTGCGAGCTGGCAACCGACAGGTCAAATTTCTCGATCAGGTAGAAGGTGAAATAGCTGGTCAGGCTGGTCATGTAGAAGAACTTGGAAAACACCAGAAACGCCAGCACTGCCAACGAGGCGATTACGCGTTTTCGGGACAGACCATGAGTGGCGGCCTGACCGGCCTTGAGCTTGAACAGGTTGAGGTGCGCGCGATACCAGCGGCTGATTGCGTACAGCAGCCCCAGCGAGAACAATGCAAACAGGCCAATCCAGGCGACATTGCCCTGGCCGAACGGGATGATGATCGCCGCCGCCAGCAACGGCCCGAACGCCGTGCCTGTGTTGCCACCGACCTGAAAGGTCGATTGCGCGAGCCCGTAGCGACCACCGGAGGCCAGTCGCGCGATACGCGAGGCTTCCGGGTGGAACGTCGAAGAGCCGATGCCGATCAACGCGGCGGCCAGCAGGATCAAGGGGAAGCTGCCGACCATCGACATCATCACGATGCCGATCAGCGTGCAGATCGATCCGACGGGCAGTACCAGCGGGTTGGGATGGCGATCAGTGTAATAACCGACCCAGGGCTGCAGCAGCGAGGCTGTGATCTGAAATGTCAGGGTAATCAGGCCGATCTGGGTGAAGCTCAGGTCGTAGCTGGCCTTGAGCATGGGGTAGATCGACGGGAGGATGGCTTGGATCAGGTCGTTGACCAGGTGCGCGAGGGCAACGGCACCGATGATGCGCATCACCAGCGGGCTGGCTTGAGGGGTGGTCGAGGCCTTCGCCGTCGCGGGCGGAGCACTGGTCGCCATGGTATTTATCCGTAAAAGGGTTCGCGGTTCGCCCGGTACGGATGATTACAAGATGTGTCACGCGTACCGGGGCGCGCCAATGTGCCATTTTTCGGGGCGACTGTGCCACGTTTTGTTGCGTTTTTGCTGACGGGTCGGAAAGTGCTCTGCCGGGCATGGCGCGTTCCTGTGTCTGACTATCGTGCCGATGCTCCGCGCTCAGCGTTATACACACATCTGTTTTTGATTCTGGCCGAAGGCCGTGGGAGCGAACTTGTTCGCGAAAGCGCCGGTACATTCATCGAAAATACATCGTCTGAAATGACGCCTTCACGAACAAGCGAAGCCTCGCCCGGTCTGCTCCCATGCCCTGCGGGCAGGAGCCTGAAAGCGCCGTCCTCCCGGCTCTTCAGCACTTGTGTATAAAGATGAGCGCTCCGCGTGGTAATGCAGTTCGTGACGCTCCGCGTCACACAGCGGTTCTGCGCTGTCAGTGGTATTTGTTTCTGACTCAGGTCACCTTTTCGCCCCTCGGCGACCTACTTTGATGGGGCCAAAGTAGGCAAAACCCCAGCTCCGTTTCCGGCCCGACTTCGTCGGGTTCCTTCGCCCTGACACTGATCCGGGGGTCGCCGCAACGGGCCCTCCATGGCCCGGTGCGGCTAACTCGGCGTCCTGCCGAGTTCCCCCCGGATCAGCGCCAGGACTCAGCCGTCACTTACGTCGCACTCTGCGTCGTCAGTGCCATCGTGGTTGAAAAGTGCTTTTGCGGCAGTGGCTGGGGTTTGTAACGCACCACTCCAGCCCTCAGGCAATTGACCCCACCACCGGCTCCTCGCCTGCAACAGGTACATCATGCAGCGAGATTTTCGAGGTTTCCGGCAGGGCCATGCCGCCGGCCATTGCCAGTGCTGCCACGGCGATGAGGTAGAACGCGGGCGACAGGTTGCTGCCGGTCATGCTGATCAGCCAGGTTGCCACCAGCGGCGCGGTGCCGCCGAACAGGGTGTAGGCCATGTTGTAGGTGATCGCCGAGGCGGTGTAGCGGGTACGGGTGGGAAAAGTTTCCGACAACAGTGCAGCCGTTACCACGCCGCATAGCACTGCGCCCACGGCGAGCAGCATGACGCCGATGATCGAGGCGATGAACGAGCCGGAGCTGGCCATCAGGAATGACGGAATCACCACGACCATCAACAGAATGCAGGCCGTCGCCATGGTGACCCGGCGCCCTACCCGATCCGAATAGGCGCCGGCCAGTGGGCAGAGGGCGGCGGCGAAGGCCAGCGCGATCAACGAGACCAGCAGCGCCGTTGCCCTGCTCAGTCCACCGGCCACTTGCAGGTAGGTCGCGAAATAGGTGGTGAACATGTAGAACGACAACGCCGTTAATGACACGAATGCGCCCAGACAGCACATCGCCGCGGCGTGATGGCGCAAGGTGTCCTTGAGTGGCGAGTGGGCAACGGCGTGCTCTTGAGCGACCGCCTGAAACGCCGGGGTCTCGTCGAGCATCCAGCGCAGGTAAAGCCCGACCAGCCCCAGCGGTGCAGCAATCAGAAACGGCAGACGCCAGCCCCAGTTACCCATGGCCTCGGTCGACAGAAACGACTCCAGCGCATAGGCCACCACTGCCGCGGCAGCGAACGCGGAGAACGTCGAGACCGGAACGAAACTGCCATACCAGGCACGCTGCGTGCGTGGTGCGTGCTCCATGAGGTAGGCGCAGGCGCCGGCATACTCCCCGCCGGCCGAAAAACCCTGCGCACAGCGAATGATGGTCAGCAGCACCGGCGCCATCACACCGATCGCGGCATAGGTCGGTAACAGGCCGATCAGCGTGGTGGCGCCGGCCATCAGCAGAATGGTCATCGCCAGGGTTTTCTTGCGCCCGATCCGGTCACCCAGCATGCCGAAGAAAATCCCGCCCAGCGGTCTGAATGCAAAGGCCACGGCGAACACGGCAAAGGTTTTCAGCAACGCCGCACTGCTGTCGCCGCTGGGGAAAAACTGCAGCGCGATCGTCGTCGCCAGAAAGCCATACACGGCAAAATCGAACCACTCGACGAAGTTGCCGATGGCCGCAGCAACGATGACTTTTTTCAGCGTGGCAGGATCGACTTGCTCTACGGTAGTAGTTGTCATGGCGGGCCTCGGCGTCTTGATCGGGAATGGATCGATTATCGAGACAGCGACCCGGATGCCCCTCTCCAGAAGTGTCATCCACGTAGTCAGGGCCGACGTCTTGTCATCGAACTGCGCAGAGTTCATGCCAAAGGCTCTGCTACGTGGTTTACAGGCCCATCGCGCGTCGCCCCTGAAGGCCCCCGGTGTGGACGAAGACCAGGCGGGTGCAGGGCGCGAAACGACCGGCCAGCACCTCATCCTGCAGGGCCAGCAACGCCTTGCCGGTGTACAGCGGCTCTAGAGGTACGCCGCACTGCGCCTCGCTGGCGGCAATGAAGTCGAGCAGCGCCGCGTCGGTTCTGGCGAAAGCGCCGCGGCTGGCATCGAGCAGAACACAGCCAGGGGGCAGGCACGGTTTGACATCCGCGTGAGCGCAAGACGCCTCATTCAGCACCGCGATAATGTTTTGCGCGACCCCATGATCCTCGGGCACAGCCATCGCCCCATACACCGGACGAGCGCCCGCCTCGGCCAACAGCAAGCCGGCCAGCGTGGTGCCGGTGCCTGCCGCCAGCCACCATCCGTGGTAATCGTCCCAGCCCAGATGCGCGAGCTGCGCGTCGAGCATTGCCCGCAGCCGACCGCACCCCAACGCACCGGCAAGCCCGCCACCGCCTTCGGCAATCGGATAAAGACCGGGATAGCGGGCCTGCCAGGGCAACCAGAAGCCCGCAGCATGCCGCTCACGATAACCGGCGTAACCCAGCCAGTGCAGTTGCATGCCGAAAGCCTGCAGATCGAGCACCGTCGGCGTCTGCTGAGCATGACCGCGCAACAGGCCGACCGTCGGGAAACCGAAGCGTTTGCCTGTTGCGGCCAGAGCATGCAGATGATTGGAGTGAGCGCCGCCAAGGCTGATCAATCCCTCGGCACCCGAATCGACAGCCAGGCTCAGGTGCTCGCTGAGCTTGAACCATTTGTTGCCGCTGATCAGGGCGTCGATGAGGTCCAGGCGCAGAATCGCAACCTCGACCCCGGCGTTTTGCAGCCAGGGCAGGTTCAAGCGTTCCAGAGGAGCAGTGGGTTGCCAGCCAAGGGCATCGAGCATCATGCGCCGCAGTTTACAGCCAAGCCGTTTCCGGGTCTTCGCCGGTCAGCAGGCTGCGTTGCGAAACCCTCGATCAGGCGTTGTCTGTCACAGGGTGGCGGCCAGACGTGAGCCTTGGTCGATGGCCCGTTTGGCGTCCAGCTCTGCGGCAACATCCGCGCCGCCGATCAGGTGCACGCTTTGCCCGGCATTGAGCAGATCGTCATACAGTTCGCGTAACGGGTCCTGTCCGGCACAGATCACCACGTTATCCACCGCCAGCAGCTTTTCCTCGCCGTCTTCGCCGATGCGAATATGCAGCCCTGCATCGTCGATTTTCAGGTACTGCACGGCATTGAGCATCTGCACCTGTTTGTTCTTGAGCCCCGTGCGGTGAATCCAGCCGGTGGTCTTGCCCAGGCCGTCTCCGACCTTGGAACTCTTGCGCTGCAAGAGAAACACCTGGCGTGCCGGCGCGTGGACTTCGGGCTTGACCCCGGCGACACCGCCGCGGGCCTGCAAGGTCGTGTCGATGCCCCACTCTTTCCAGAAAGCCTCGCGATCCAGACTGGTGGCCACGCCCTGGTGCACGAGAAATTCCGACACATCGAAACCGATGCCACCTGCACCTATCACTGCCACGCGGCGCCCGACCGGCTTGCGCTGCAATATGACGTCCAGATAGCTCAACACCATGGGGTTATCGATGCCGGGGATGGCCGGCGTGCGCGGCGCGATACCGGTCGCCAGAATCACCTCATCAAAGCCTGCGCCCAGCAAGTCTGCGGCCTTTACCCGATTGCCGAGGCGCAACTGAACACCGGTCTCCTGCACTTTATTGCGGAAGTAACGCAGGGTTTCGGCGAACTCCTCCTTGCCCGGCACGCGCTTGGCGATGTTGAACTGGCCGCCGATTTCGCTGGCCGAATCGAACAGCGTCACCTCATGCCCGCGCTGTGCGGCAACGGTTGCAGCGGCCAGACCAGCAGGACCGGCGCCCACCACGGCAATTTTCCTGACCTGCAGGGTGGGCAGGTAATTGAGCTCAGTCTCGTGACAGGCACGCGGATTGACCAGACAGCTGGTCAGCTTGCCGCCGAAGGTATGGTCGAGGCAGGCCTGGTTGCAGCCGATGCAGGTGTTGATGCGTTCGGCATGGCCGGCAGCAGCCTTGTTGACGAACTCGGGATCGGCCAGAAACGGACGAGCCATCGAGACCATGTCTGCATCACCTTCGCTGAGAATGCGCTCGGCGACTTCCGGGGTATTGATGCGGTTGGTGGTAATCAGCGGGATGTTCACCGAGCCGCGCAGTTTGGCAGTGACCTTGCTGAACGCGGCGCGCGGCACCTTGGTGGCGATGGTCGGAATGCGCGCTTCATGCCAGCCGATGCCGGTGTTGATCAGCGTCGCACCGGCCTGTTCGACCGCCTTGGCCAGCTCGACGATTTCTTCCCAACTGCTGCCGCCTTCCACAAGGTCGAGCATCGACAGGCGAAAGATGATGATGAACTGCGCACCAACTGCCTCACGCACGCGACTGACGATCTCGACCGCCAGACGCATGCGGTTTTCATAGCTGCCGCCCCAACGGTCGGTCCGGTGGTTGGTGTGCGCGGCCAGGAACTGATTGATGAAGTAGCCTTCCGAGCCCATGATTTCGACACCGTCATAACCGGCGCTGCGGGCCAGTGTCGAACAGGTCACGAAATCGGCGATCTGCTTTTCGATGCCTTCTTCGTCCAGCTCTCGCGGCGTGAAAGGGTTGATCGGCGCCTGAATGGCGCTCGGCGCGACCTGCTTGCGGCTGTAGGCGTAACGACCGGCATGGAGGATCTGCAGGCAGATCTTGCCGCCAGCCTCGTGCACCGCCCCCGTCACGATGCGATGGTGCTCTGCTTCTTCAGCGTTGGTGAGTTTTGCCGCGCCATCGTAGACACCGCCCTCTTCGTTGGGCGCGATGCCCCCGGTGACCATCAGCCCGACCCCGCCGCGGGCGCGCTCGGCAAAGTAGGTCGCCATGCGCTCGAAGCCGCCCGGCCGCTCTTCAAGACCGGTGTGCATCGAGCCCATCAGGGTGCGGTTGCGCAAGGT
>LIDZ01012997.1_pt2 | contig 10271 bp, 8 predicted proteins | sample 644651 | NCBI WGS metagenome assembly LIDZ01 (sample SAMN03856242, study PRJNA289617) | food metagenome | isolation source: wine grapes on drying loft during traditional withering process | host: Vitis vinifera cv. Corvina | place: Italy: Gargagnago di S. Ambrogio di Valpolicella | collected 2014-01
AGTCTGACTACACCTTCCATCGGAAATAGCTGGGCAAATCCGCATAAAATCTCCTGGTCATTGATTACGGAAACATATTGTTCTTGGCGAAGCTGTGGATCTCCAAATTCAATATTAAGCGCCTGCATTTGCTCCCATGGCATCCAGCCATAAATATTATAAGGGGGCTTGTAAATCCACTCGCAGATGTCTTTTGCATGTCTGATCTCCATAGGGACAACGTGGAAAGTAACCGATGAACTAATCATTAGCTCAGAGACCTCCTTTCACGAGGGCAATAATTTCTTATCTAATTATAAACAAAAAAACCTTCCTTTGGCTCAAAAACTTTATAAAAAAGGTGGTTCGGCAAATTGTCTATTATTATATAGTGTTTATTATTATTTTGTGTTTTACAAGTATTATAAGGGGTAATAACTAGTAGAAACAAAAAAGACTCTCCCCCAAGATTTTAGTTAAAATCCTGGAAAAGAGCCTATGTACTAATACTTCTTACTGCACATTATCATTGTCTTCAGAATCAGTAGCAAGCGCTTGATAAGCATCTGTACTCATAATTCGTTTGGCGCCAACGTAACGGTTAACGTAGTAGCTGTCGTTCAGTGAGCTGATGGTTACACCACGTGAGGAAGAAGCGTGTGCGAATTTACCTTCACCAACATAAATACCAACATGAGAAACACCTTTACCTGTTGTATTGAAAAATACAAGATCGCCAGGTCTAATCCCATCACGGGAAATAGCAGAGCCCATTTGGTATTGAGAACCAGATTGGTGCGGTAGATCGATGCCAATCTTATCAAAGACGTACATTGTAAATCCAGAGCAATCAAAACCGTTTGTTGAGATGCCACCGGAAACATATTTAGTTCCGATTGCTTTGTCAATCACTTTATCCATTTTAGAATCCGCGAATGCGCTTCCCATTCCCACTGTAAGGAAAATAGAAAAGCTTAGTACTGCTGCTGCCAACTTCTTCTTCAAAAGTGTAAACCCCTTCCAAATGCCTACGAGGTTAGCTTAAGGGTTCGGTTGAAGGTCCCCTATGACCCCTCTGTTAAATAGGAGGTCAATTCACCCAAAGTGGTTCCCCCGTTTCCCTAATTGTTAGGGAACTCGGCACGTACTGTTGATTAGGAATAGCTGTATTCAATACATGACAAAACTTTCGTAAAAGACAACTTAATGATTACAAAAATGTTACTATAAGCTCGATGCGATAATTGTAACAAACGCAGCGGCAGTTGGCAATCCTTTATCATATATTTATGCCTAATAATTGTGTTTTTTTTGAACTGATAATGCCTATAAACGTTGAAATAGCGGCTAAATTGTTTTTTTTACAATATTTTCTTGTGCTTTCTGTGAAAAAGCTGTTTCGATGATGTTAAATGTGTGTAAAAGGTAGAATAAGGAAAAGAAAAACCCGGAATGATTATGGTGATAATCACTGCGGGTTCATATAGTTTACAGAGGTTATAGTTATCGGGGAATTTCAATCATAAGCTACAGTTTTGTATGCAGTAGTACTCATAACTCTTTTAGCGCCCACATAACGGTTGGCCCAATAGTTCTCGTTAAGTGAACTGATGATTACACCATGTGAAGAGGAAGATTGTGCGAATTTACCGCTGCCTACAAAAATTCCAACATGCGATATCCCTGCGCCAGTAGTATTGAAGAAAACAAGGTCTCCAGGACGCATATTATTGCGGGAAACAGCTGTTCCCACGCTATATTGCGCTTTTGAAGTACGTGGAAGAGCAAGGCCTAGATTTTTGAAAACATACTTTGTAAAGCCGGAGCAGTCAAATCCATTGGTACTGATCCCACCTGTTTTATAAGTGGTGCCCAGTGTTTTGGAGATTACTGTGTCCATTTTGGAGTCCGCAAAAGCACTACCTGTTCCCAAAGTGAATGCCATGAGAAGTCCTAGCGCCGCTGCGGCGCATTTTTTCTTTAAATTCTGTCTGTTCAAAAGATGTACTCCTTCCAAGGCCTGCGAGGTTAGCTTAAGGGTTCGGTAGAAGGTTCGCCTATGATCCCTCTGTTAGGAGATCAATTCACCCAAAATATGGTTCCCCCACTCCCCGGTGCAGGGAATTTGGCGTGTTATGCACCAGAATAGTGACGTATCAACAATATCGAAATACAATAACGTACATACAATCATGAAGAAAAGATTCAAAAAGTTACAAAGTTGTTACTACTAGTACAGGCATCATTGTATCAAAGGATTTAAGGTTTTGCAAATTCTTATTATAATTTTAATCAAAAAAGAGTTTCCTCTTCTGTTTGCAGAAGGGGAGACTCTTTTAATATGTCCTTGGACGATGTAATTATTGCGGGAAGGCCTTACTTTTCCACAGATGGTATTGAGCTGCTATTCCCCACATTTTGAACAGAGTAGCAGGGAGCGGAGAGATTTGGCGGATAAGGAGTGCAGGCAGTCCAGGATAGAAGATTCCGGTAACCCCGCAGACTAGCAGCAAGAGCAGCCCTGCAGCCCCAAGTACTATGGATATCCCAATAGCAGGGATAATAACCCTCAAGCAGATCAGCAGCGAGGAGAACATTCCTGTGCCACTGGTGTAGCCAAACTGAATATATAGTAGAACTAAGCGAATGAGGAAGATATACACCAGCCAGGTGAGAATATAAGGAATAAGCTTCAATAGAATTGTATAGTCCAAAAAGGAGGGCAGCAGCAGCCCGTACATTTTTGGAGCTATCCAGTAAAGCGGCAATAGAGTCAGGAGCCATTCAACCAGACTAAAGAGTAGAATGGGTAGTCCATACATTTTCATGCCTGGGAAAAAAAACAAGCCACGCTCTCCCTTGCGTTCCTGATGCAATTCATGCAGTAGTCCCGCCCGTATGAAGGGCGATAGCAGCAAACGTAAAGCAGCTAACCCCAGCAAAGTCCACAACCAACGCTGTACAGCAGGATCAGAGCTCAGGCTGAACTGGCCTTCGATATAATATAGCAATCGGCCGATTCCACTACCGCCAGCATTTTTATCGGGATAATGCAGTAGAATTGGAATAATAGCAGCGCGTACGAACTTGTACATAAAGTAACCCCAAAGCAAACGGTATATAAATAACAGGATCAGAATATAAAATTGCTCCTTCATGCTGTACCAGCCACGGGTTATCGATCTTTTCACCATTCTCACCTCACCAGACAAGAGTTCCGAGCACTGATTCAAGCAGTTTCGTCATACTTAACGTCCAGCGGGAAAGTGTATCTTGATCCAGTTCCGCCAGTCTGAAGTTATTGATATGTTTACTCTCCAGCAGAATGGAGTGATTAGGATCAACCTCGGCGGATAACAACGGCGCATTATGGAATAGCTGGAATGTAGTTTCCTTGCGCTCCCCGCTCCAGATCCGCTGCATCGTATACCCGTCGGAGAAGGTGAACTTAAGAGGCACGTCTGGATAGGAACTCCCTTTATTCACGACCTTTACCAGTGATTCGTAACGGTGAGTGTCTCCGCTATTGCTCTTAATAGTAGGAATCGTAATATTCTCTATAGCAAAATCAGGAGCCCCACCGCTATACACATATTGATCAAAATAAGTCTGCCAAGATTTTCCGGTTACCTTCTCTACGATTTTTTGGAAATCGGTGGTAGAGGGATGCCGGAAGCGGTACTTATGGGCATAAGAAGACATGATGGCATCCATTACCTTTGCGCTTGTTAGTCGTTCGATATCCTTAAGCACCAGCTTGCCACGAATATATACATTTCGGGTATATGAATCGGCTCCACCATATTTCCAGGTTTCTAGATCCAACGGCTGCGAGGTAGTGACCAGACTGGATTGCAGGGGGAGGTTGGCCATAATACCATACTCCTGCTCCATTAGCTTGTCTTCGGCATAGGAGGTGAAGCTTTCGTCCAGCCATGCCTCCTCAAATTCATTGCTCGCCACCATGCCGTAGAAATATTGATGGCCTATCTCATGGATGAGGGTGCGCTCGAGTGAGGTATTCGGAGAAGTCTCAGCAGCACCGAAGGCTGTAATCAGCGTAGGATATTCCATTCCCCCGGCACCGTTTCCCCCTTTAGGAGGGACGACGATAGACAGCGTGGAGTAGGGATAAGGGCCATACCATTTACTAAAGGCGGTAAGAGCAGCTTTGGCAGCCTGAAAGTAACGCTCCTTCAGATCCTGATGCAGCGGGTCCAAATACAGCTTAATTCGTACACCGGGAACCTCCGGTGTCGAGAGGGCCTCTTCCGCGTACACAAAGTCAGGAGATGCGGCCCAAGCGAAATCATGGACATCATCTGCGTAGAACTGATATATTTTCTGCTCCTGCTTCAGTTTGGCATTTTTGACAGGGAACCCTGTTGCCGCAACCGTATAATTTGAGGGAACAGAAATGGTTACATTGTATATGCCGAAATCGCTATAGAATTCAGAGGTGCCGTGGTATTGATGCAGATTCCAGCCTTCTTCGGCCACTCCTCGAGTTCCGGCGGGTTCGTAAACGCTAAGCTTAGGGAACCACTGACCAGCCATTACGAAATTCCCTGAAGTGCCCATACGGGCAAATATCTTGGGTAGTTGGACTTCAAATTGAAGTTTAAGGGTCACGCTCTCTCCACCATTAACGGGTTGGGGGAGATGGACCTTGACCAATGTCTTATCATTTATATTGCCGTCATCCGGTTGTACATACTGCACTCTCTGAAGCAGTGATACCCCCTCTGTGGTACGCAGATCAGTTAAAGTCATGCTGCCGAATCCGTTATCAGGCATGGTGTCCCCTCTGAGCTCGCCCCCCGACTCTTTCATAAAAGTTGTATCCGTAGAGGCAAATGCATTCGGATATAAATGAAAGTACAAATCACTTACCGGTTTAACACCAGGGTGGGTCCATGTTACGGTCTCAGAAGCTTTTAAAGTTTCGGTGTCCGGAACAAGCTGAACGTCAATGTGATACTCAGCAACTCTTTGGCTTAATGCCTCAGTGACCGGGACGGGGGAATAATCCGGGAGAGGCACTTGCCGGGCGATTGTCTTGGGTGTGACGACCAGGGACTTGGCCTCTTTTGGGGCAGAGACGGTTACAGCAGCAGGACGAAGCCCTGAAAAGACCTCTATTGCCCCTCCCAGTAGAGCTAGGGTGGCCAGGGTCGCAAGGATAATTTTGGACCTTAATGACAGTGGCTTCATACAGTAATTCCTCCCGTGACAAGCATCTACGGAATGTATATGTTTGCATTCGCCGTATTATTAGCTAAAATTAAATTATTCGTAAGAGGAAGGATGTGCACCTGTGGATAATCTACAACCGGAAGGCAAGAAACAGATTGCCTTGAATATTGTGAATGCGAAGAGCAAACATAAAGGCTTTGGAGCAGGCTCTATTGATCTGAACAATGTGTCACCTGTCATTATTGACGGCGGTGAGGCGGTCATTGATATCGGTGCCATGCATGCCAAGAGCAAGGTGGAAAAGGGCATTAAATTCTCCACGAATCGTGAGGATGTCCCAGAAGGAAGACAGGTTTGGGTAGTGTGGGTCGCTGTGGATCGTTTACCAGAGGGACAATTTTATGGTGGAATCACGTCTTGTGAGATGTGGATAGATGCTGAAGCGCGTCGTGGCTGGAAGATTCTTGCCGAGCATGTGAATAAGCTCGATGCAGCGCTTAAGCGCAAGATTAATGTGGACGGGCTTGGCGCAACGGAAAAGGCTGCGCTGAAATCTTTATTGATCTCCCATAATGAGGTTTGGTGGGAGGCATCACCACAAGAACTGAAGACAGCATTGTCAGAATAGAGCGAGGTTTACTCCCCAGTTGGAGGGACAATATAAGCAAAAAAGGCTTCGCCTTTCCTGTCTCAGGAGGGCGAAGCCTTTTTCTTATCGTACAAACTACTTTATTATTTGCTGGCAGAACTAAACTTACGTTTAAGCTGGCTCACTCTTGCCTGGCTAATACCCAGTATTTCAGCAAGCCCTTTCTGATTGGCAAAGGGATGATCTACAATGGCTTGTTGCAGGCGTTGGTTCATTTCTTCAGTCTTTGTCCGTCGGATGCTGTTGTTATGTACAGCGGACTCCTGTGAGCCATCTTGGCGGGGCTCTGACTCTTGAACGATTCGTTCCGGATTGCCAAGTTCTTTCAGACAATCGCTGCAAATAAATTGATCTTTATAATAGGTTACCTGCTCAAGGCTTCTGCAAAATGTACATTCGGTGGAGGTGTACTTCCTTAGTACAATAATATTCTCGTTTAAAATAAAAAATTCAATCGGATCCCCAATGTCGATATTACGTGTCATCCTAATTTCTACGGGAACTACAATTCTGCCAAGACTGTCTAAACTCCGGATCATGCCTGTATCTTTCATCCCATGTCCCTCATTTAATCTTATATTTTTGGTGAATATCTATTATTATAACAGTAATTGTAATATTAGAGAACAAGAAAGCGTATTCATTGAAGGGCATCTGCATTGTGTTGTGATAAGTTCAGATGCGGTCAACTATTGATAGTCAAATTGAAGTTGCTTGAGCTTTATATTCAATAAAAACCTCTCCGTTCGTAAAACAAAGAAGGGAGAGGTTTTTGGGGTTCTTTTCTTTTTAACCGAATTTTGTACTGTCGAAACGCTCTTAGGACTATTTAATAAGCAGATTATTGTCTGAGCGTCTCATCGTATCACTACCAGCTTGCTGCTTGTAACTGTGGTTAATTCATCCACCAGCGTTTAATATCATTCCATAAGGAATGATCCTCCTTGAGTGGAGCTGTTATGTCTTGGGAGCCCTCGGCAGCAGGATCAGAACTCCCGCCTTCTCCATGTTGATCGCAGTATTCGGTAGGTTCTGTGCCGCTGATGAAGGTCTCCAGCTCTTTTGTAGGGCAAGCTGCTGTCGCCAGTTTGCCGGATTGTGGATTGATATACACACTGACGATGCCGTCAGGTATTGGGAAAATTTTGGGTGGAATACTCTCCAGCGCCTTTTCAGTAAACTGGGCAAAAATCGGGGCTGCCCGCCGTCCATCAGCTGTGGCAATATCCCTCCCTTTGTCATAACCCACCCAGACTGCGGTGGAGAGCTCAGGCGTGAAGCCGACCATCCAGCCGTCGGTGTCGGTAGTGCCAGTCTTACCAGCGACCGGACGCTTGATTATAGAGGCTACACGGTTACCTGTTCCCCCGGATTCGAATACACCTTCCATTAGCCGAGTTAACACGTAGGCAGCTGCAGGCTCGACAACAGTCTCTCCTTGCAATGGCGGAGCTTCATATAGAATATTGCCCTTGGCATCCGTGATCTTCAGGATAGCGGTAGTGGGCATTTTCACCCCTCCGTCCCCAATCACGGCAAAAGCTGCGGCCATTTCCAGCGGGCTGACCGGAGAGGTGCCAAGCGCTAATGAAGGCACGCTCTGAAGTGGGCTGTCGATTCCCATTTTGGCCGCCATTGTAGCCACTTTATCTGCGCCAACCTTCATAATTGTATTGACGGCATAGATATTGTCAGAAGCCGCTATAGCTTGGCGCATATTGATTTCACCGAGATATTTGTCGCCAAAGTTTTTGGGCTGATAGGTTTTGCGGTTGTTATCGTAGTGGAAAAGTGTCGGTTCGCTATTGAAGACGGAGAGGCCAGTCATCACCTTGGAAGAGAGAGCGGTCAAATACATGATTGGCTTGAAGGATGAACCTGGCTGGCGTGTTGTCGCCAGAGCATGATTGAACTGGTTAGCCCGATAATTGGTACCACCGACCATGGCTTTGATATAGCCGGTACGGGGATCTATGGATACGAGCGCCGTCTCCAGTTCGCTGCTCGAATCCATCCCTTGTTCGACAGCGGTTTCCGCAGCCTGCTGCATATCGGGATCAAGGGTGGTGTAAACCTTCAGTCCACCCTGATCTAGCTCATCACTGCTGATGTGCAGTGAATCTATTGCAAGATTGCGTACATAATCACGGAAATAAGGTGCAGTAACGATAGTATCTTTTTCTCCTTGCGGCTTGAAGTTCAGATTCTCCTGTGCGGCCTTTTCCGCTGCCGATTGTGTAATCTCACCGAGATCAGCCATGACGGACAGGATGATGCCTTGGCGCTTTTTGGCATTATCCATATGGTTATAGGGCGAATAGTAGGTAGGCCCTTTTGGAATGCCGGCCAGCATGGCACTCTCGGCAAGATCTAAATCGGCTGCAGCCTTGCCGAAATACATTCGGGACGCGGCTTCAATACCGTAGGCCCCGTGACCGTAATAAATTTCATTTAAATACATGTTTAGAATTTCATCCTTGCTGTATTTCATCTCAAGCTGCAGGGTATATACGGCTTCCTTCGCTTTGCGTGTCCACGTCTTCTCGTGGGAGAGATAAAGATTCCGTGCAAGTTGCTGGGTCAATGTGCTGGCCCCCTGTGTACGGTTACCTTCCTCCAGATTAACGAGCACAGCCCGCCCCATGCCAAGCAGGTCAAAGCCGGCATGATCATAGAATTTACGATCCTCCACTGCCAGCGTAGCTTGAATGAGCAGCGGGGAAATTTGGCTCAACTCCACCGGATCACGGCTGCGCCCATCAGAAGTGAAAGTGGCTAACACGTTGCCCCGGGAGTCGAGCAGCTTGGAGCGGATATCATCTCCAATTGGAGGAAGCTCTTTCTGATATAGGTAACCCAATAGAGCTCCGGCAGCCAGTAGTAGTAGGATAGTCATAGCGGCCAGTAGCCGGAGCAGACGACGTAGGCGGCGTTTGCGTACCGGTGGATTGGAATCACTCGGCATGGCACAAGCTCCTTTCTTGCTTTCTAGAAACAGGCTATTGATGTATATAATCCTTGCCGAAAGTTGGGAATGATCTCTTCACCTTCATTATGGGGAAGGAAGAGTAAGGATATTCATATGGATGATTTTGCGGGCTGGTAAAAAAATTGTATCCGTTCTGAGACTGTTTACGGTAGATATATAAGTACTCCGAAAGGTATAACTGAGTAGTGATTCTTAGAACGGGTATAAATATACTAGGAGGTGCCATCATGAAGTGGACACAAAAAATGTACAAAACAACATTAGTTCTCCTCTCGGCAGGTCTTCTCGCATTTTCAGGCTGGGGAACAGCGGCTTCGACGGCACAGGCAGCAAGTGCTGCTGTACCGGCTTGCGGCAGCGGTGATCATGGACTGTTGCAGGGATTGCAGGACAAGCATTCAGGAGAGGGGAGCACGCCGCTAAGCTTTTCCGCTATTCAGTTTCTAAACGCTGATATAGGCCGGGCCGCAGGCAACGGTTTTGTGATCGGAACCTCGGATGGAGGCTGCCATTTCCAGGAGATTTATCAAGGGCAATGGAACTTTGCGCAGATGGACTTCCCCGATAATGTACACGGCTGGGCGCTTGCTTCCGCGGGAGACGGGCAGGCCCAATATTTAATTCGCACTATGGATGGTGGTTCTACCTGGAAACGGCTGACTAACAAGGCCGTGAGCTTTGAAAAAATAGACTTTATAGATAGCAAGAACGGCTTCGGCTATAATCGGGCTTCAACATATTACACCAAGGACGCAGGTCTAAGCTGGAGCCGAATTCCGACTCCGGCCAATACACGGGGCGCATATTTCAGCAGTCGTAACACAGGCTGGGCAGTTGTGATAGTGCCAGGAACCGGTTACCGGGTGATGAAGACAGCGGATGGCGGGGCGACTTGGCATCTTTCGCTGAAGGCAAACTTTACTGACCCTGAGTTTGGGCAAGTGTATGCAAAGGGGAATCAGGTATATGCACTACTGTATGGTGGCTCGGGTATGTCACAGACATCGTATTCGCTGTATGCCAGCGCGAACATGGGTGGGAGCTGGAATCGCGTAATTGCTGAGGAGACTGCTGGTGGCGGTCCAGCTCCGGGCAGTGGGCCAGCTCAGTTTAAGTCTGGACCCGCATCTGGCAAACCGGGGAATCTGGAGCTGGTTGGAAGCAGCACAGCGTTTCTAGTTGGTTTCTCACCAGCAGGAGAGAAGGTTGCAGTTGGGCGTTCATATAACGGCGGTAAGCAGTGGACCAATCTGCCTGCTATTGTTGGCTATGAGGGCATAATCTCCTTCACCAGCAACAAGGAAGGCTGGCTTGCTGCCAAAGGGTACGAGAATTCTTCCCTTTATATTACCGAGGACGGCGGAGCAACTTGGAAGCTTAGGTTTACCTTTAAGGCAACGAATCAGTAAATAGGTAAAGGAATCATAAAAGGGCTGCAAAAGGGACGCAAGTCCCTTT
>LIDZ01015396.1_pt25 | contig 10262 bp, 9 predicted proteins | sample 644651 | NCBI WGS metagenome assembly LIDZ01 (sample SAMN03856242, study PRJNA289617) | food metagenome | isolation source: wine grapes on drying loft during traditional withering process | host: Vitis vinifera cv. Corvina | place: Italy: Gargagnago di S. Ambrogio di Valpolicella | collected 2014-01
TCCCCCTTGGTTGTATTCATTAATTCATTTGTTTGATCTGCTTATTTCAAATGGTAATCTATAAAAATGAAGAAAATATATATAATAAACGCTATAAATATATAAGCGTAATAATCAAAACTAGAAATTGAGCTTGTCTCTCTTGAGGAATACATTAGAAAAAGTAGAGGTTGATGGTATAATAGACTACTGGACGTATTTTGGACTTGAGAACGAAAAGGTAAGGAGCGATTGTTTTTGAAGACACTCATTATTGCGGAAAAACCGGATATGGGGCGGAATATCGCCGCCGCAATAGAACCGCAGGCCAAGAATTACCGTTCCTATCTCGAAGGGGAGCAATACATTATCACCTGGGCTATCGGACATCTGATCGGTCTGGCAGAGCCGGAAGCTTACGATGTTAAATACAAGAAGTGGAATATTAATGATCTGCCGATCATTCCCGAGACGTTCAAGCTGGTGCCTAATGCAAGGACAATAGACCAGCTTAAGGTCATCGGTGAGCTAGCCAAACGCAGCGATCTGCTGGTGAATTCCTGCGATGCCGGGCGGGAAGGACAACATATCTTTTCGCTCATTCAGCGGCATTTGCAGCTGGTTCAACCCGTAAAGCGGCTGTGGATTTCCGATTTGACGCCGGAGACGATCCGCAAAGGGTTTCAGGAGCTGAAGGATGGAGCAGAGTACGAGAATCTGACCAAAGCCGCCAAAGCGCGTAGCGAAGCAGACTGGCTGATCGGGATGAATGGCTCACGTGCCTTCACCACGAAGCATAATGTATTGCTGTCGGTGGGTAGAGTGCAGACCCCGGTGCTTGCTTTGATCTATGACCGTCAGAAGATCATTGAGGCATTTTCGTCACTGAAGTTTTTTGAAGTGGAAGGCTATTTCACGCAGAATGATATTACCTATAAAGGCATGTGGCAGGGAGATCGGTTAACGGATGGAGCGAAAGCGGAGACTGTGGCGGCCAAGGTTAAAGGAAAACCGGGTCGGATCGAGTCCTACGAGGTCAAAGAGACTAAAGAATATCCGAACAAGCTCTATGATTTGACGCTGCTGCAGCGGGAGGCGAATGGCAAGTATGCTTTTTCCGCCAAAAAAACGCTCGATATCGCGCAGGCGCTCTATGAGAAGCATAAGGCCATCTCGTACCCGCGGACGAACTCCAACTATGTGACGGAAGCTAATATACCGGAAATGCACAAAACACTTTCGGCGCTGCAAGGAACGGCCTATGACGAATGGGTGAAGGGTGCGAACCGGAATCTGGTCCATAAAGGCAATAAGTTCATCTGCAACCCCACGAAGGTTGAGGATCACCATGCCATCATGCCTACGAACCGTAAACCTTCAGGCTTAAGTGCAGATGAGCAAAAGCTGTACGATTTAATCGTGCGCCGCTTTCTGTCGCAGTTCTATCCAGCCGCAGAATATAAGGTGCATACTGTTATTACCGACGTAGAGGACGAGAAGTTCAAAACTACGGTGAAAGAGTTGCTAAGTCTGGGCTGGAAAGTCATCTATGCCGACCAGAAGAAGGACAAGGTGAAGCCTGCTAAAGGGAAGTCGAAGGATGACGAAGAGGATGAGGAAATAGAGGTTAACGAGCCATTCTCTATCGCTCCGACTGAAGAAATCTTTTGTAGTGATGCTGTGGTCAAAGAGAAGGATACTCAACCTCCTAAACATTTTAATGAGGGCACCTTGCTAAAAGCAATGGAAAGTGCGGGTAAGCAGATTGAGGATGAAGAGCTACGTGATGCCATGAAGGACTCCGGTCTCGGCACACCAGCCACACGTGCAGCTACGATTGAACGGCTCAAAAATGTCGGTTACATCGAAATGCAGGGCAAAAAGATCGCGCTCACTCAAAAAGGCCGGATGGTTATTGAACTTATTCGCGGGGCCGGTATTGAGCTCCTGACTTCACCGGAAATGACCGGGCAATGGGAGCGCCGTTTGAATGAAATTTCTAGAGGGACGGCCTCGGACGGACAATTTATGGAGAATGTCAAAAGGTTCGCTTCCATGATTGTAGACAAAGTCCGAGTGCAATCCCGCGCGGCCAAAACCTCCTTTGAGGGAGAAACACCCTCTACGAAACCCGTTGCTAAAGGTGGAAGCAGTAGTGCTTCCACCCGCAAAGCTGCTGATAAACCGGTAGCGCCGCGAAAGCGCAAGGTGGATGGGGACGGTAGTGCAGTTGCCCCTAGGGCAACGTCCCAACAGGGGAAGAGCACAGAATCGCCTGATCCGGGACCGACCGTCATCGGCACTTGTCCACGTCCTGGCTGTGGCGGGATGATCTTTATGGGACGTAAAGGCTACGGCTGCTCGCATTATAAAGAAGGCTGTAAGTTTGTGATCTGGAAAGAGAATCACGGGCGAATTCTTAGTGATACCCAGGTTAAAGCGTTAATTGAGAAAGGTCGAACAGGGAAACTTAAGCTAGCTGGTGAAGATGGAACGCCACTTGAAGGCAAGCTTGTGCTGAATAATAGGGATACGGGTCAATTAATAGTTGAGTAAGTATAAACAAGCGTAGCAACCAAAAAAGCAAGTCTCCAGTGTAGTGGAGACTTGCTTTTTACATGTGGGGTTCATCCCAATAAAATAATTAATTTGCCGCCGCAGCCAGTTGAGCATCAATGGCCGCAGTCAGTCCTTCGTAGGAGGAGTCCGGTAGCAGAACACCATTGACCATAAATTTAGGGGTACCGTTGACACCATAGGAACCTGCGATTTTGAAATCTTCTTTAACATCAAACATGTAGGTCTGGTTCTTGAGGTCAGTCTCGAATTGGTTATAATCAATGCCGTCAATATTATCTTTAACGAATTTTAGAATGAACTTCTGCGTTGCCCAAATTTTGCCTTCATCGCCCTGATTGGCGTACAGCTTGTGAACATATTCCCAGAACTTCTCATTGCTTTGTTTGTAAATGGCTTCACCTGCACTTGCGGCAAGATAGGAATCCCGATCAATGAAAGCGAAGTTCATGAAGAAGAACTCAACCTTACCGGTATCCACATAATCCTTGATGAAGGTATCCAGATATTGTGCGGTCCATTTTTTGCAGGCAGGACATTTGAAATCTGCGAATTCAATGATTTTCACCTTGGCCTCAGCGTTGCCCAGATGTGGTTGCTTCTCATATTTCAGCCCATCCACAACAATAGTGCCCTTTACATCCGTGTAGTTAGGTAAACTGTCCAGATCGGAAGAATCGCTGTCTTTGGTGGTAGTGAAGAAGAAAAATGCTGCAATCAGGATAACAACAACGACTGCTGAAAGCATGAGTATTGAATTCTTGTTGTTCGAAACTCTCTTGGAATTCCCGTTTCGGTTCACATTCTTATTTGCTTTCTTATTCATTTGCATTCCTCCTGCGCCATATGAAAACTACTCAAATAGTATAAACATACTGGCGGCAGAAAGCCTATGTCATTTGTAACACTAAGTCTTGAAAGCTTTATCCGTGACTTTTGTTTTGCTGTTGAATGGCTGTACGTATAACTGGTGGAACCTCGTTGATGGATGAAATGGTCAAAATAGCTTGCTGCATTTCACGCTGCAGCTCAATCAGATTGTACAGCCATTCATTTTGCTGCTTCAAGTATATGCTGTTGATGCCAGCAGTCACCGCAGGGAGGATGTCCGTGCGCAAGGAGTTCCCGATCATCCAGGTCCGCTTACGGTCGAAACTGCGGGAGGAAAGTATACTTTCGAGCGATTCTACATTTTTATGCTTGCGGATATAGATGCGGTCATCAAAATAAACGTCAAGCTTCATCTGCTCAATCTTGCGCTGCTGGATGGTATCGTCTCCGCCAGTATATAAATACAAGTCATGGCCGTCTTGTTTCAGGGTATCTAGTGTTTCGACCATGCCTGGATAAGCTTCAATTTCTTGATCATAAACGCTAAGACCAAGCTTCATTAATTGCTGCTCCTGAAAAGATTCTGCCGGACGACCATATTTTGCGCAGAAATAACGGTAGGTGGCAATCAGGGATTTGGGGAAATTGTCGCTGGCCAGTCCACTGGAGCTGACCGTTTCAACATCAATTTCGGTCTGTTTGCTCCTGATCTCACTGGTGGTGGGTTCGAAATCCTGAAACCAGTCGGTCATCATTTCTAAATATTGCCCCAGAATGAGATCGAAATATTTGTTGCAATGGACTAAGGTGTCGTCCAGATCAAAGATTACTTGTTGTGTTAAATATTTCATGTTGCTCACTCCTCCAATCTATATCTCTAACTGTTATTTAGTTATTATAAACGAATATAGGACTCCAAGAACATCTGGAGCTCTGAAGCTCCGTCTGGACGGATACTAAAGCGTTCGTTATATTCGCCCCGCACGTGGATGCGCAGTAGGCCGGCCACCCGCAGGATCATAAGGTGATGCATCAGCATTTCTCTGGACTGGTTCAGATCGGACTGCATTTCCGATAGCGTTTTGGGTTCATGGGCGACATAACGCAGCAGCCTGAGCCGAGTCGGGTCTGATAGTGCTTTGGTCATACGCAGCAGCATAGTAGGAGGCTCATCCTCGTTATCCAAAGGTAAATCTACGGGGTACTGAACCATCACTAGTGTTTTGTAGAAGCAATAAGTATTGATCGGACGATTATGTACCGTGGGCAGCAGTACAATAGTCTTAAGATCCGGAATATCTTCATAGATAACACCATTAGAGGCATACTCGATTAGGGCCTCTGGGTCCATCTTGCTCTCAAGCATCTTTTTCTCAGAGGCATCGGCAATCAACAGCGGCAAAATTTTGTTCTCCACATGGCGGAAATATTGATCATGCCATAGTCGCAGGAGTGGGATATAGCCGGATTTAATTCGGTTGCATTCTTCTAGAGTGAAGTTGGGAAGAAACGGCAAAGTTTGTTGATAGCAGTCTTCCAGAGATGCAGCATCCAGTTCGTCCAAGAATTGCAGCACCTTTATAGCTGGACCCCGACTGTAAGTCCAAGCGTAAAGCACATCATAATCGTCAAAAGGCCATTCGGAAGCCTGCAGCAGCTCCGTTACTTTTTGAGGAGGAATTCGACTTTCCAGATCGCGTATCCAGTCTGGACCGAGATCCAGGTTCGACATCCATTTCTTAGTTACATATAACATGAAACTGTCCAGCAGTTCGTAGACCGGTGATACATCAATTTTTAATTCATAGTTCATGTAAGCTTGCACCCCCTAGGAAATCCGTCACTTCTATATATTATCTCTTGTTTTGAAGAAGGTTGTCCACTATAATGTTCCGTGTTTGCCAATTGCGTTACTTATTTATAACCATTGTAGATCATAGGGGGATTCATCCGTGTCAGATAGGCATTCAACATCAGTTCATCACAACAGCAAACGGAATTACATGATTCTTATTACCGTAATTATTGCTGCAGGACTCAGCCAAGGGCTGCTGCTTCCAGTGTTGTCTATTCTTTTGGAGCAAAAAGGGGTTACGTCGTCCATCAACGGGCTGAATGCGGCAGCCTTATATATTGGCTCATTTGGCATGACTTTGGTCGCCGAGCGTACGCTTGGTGCCATCGGGTTCAAAAAGCTAATTGCTGCGGGACTTAGCCTGGTATTCGTTAGTTTGCTTCTGTTTCCGCTACTGCCGGGCGTTAAAGCATGGTTCTTGCTGCGCCTGCTTGTGGGGATTGGCGATGCTGCTATTAATTATGCGGCACAGCTATGGGTGCTGCTTATGACACCATCCGAGCACCGCGGACGTAATATTTCACTGTACGGGATGTCCTATGGTCTGGGCTTCAGCTTAGGACCACTTGGAATCAGCCTGCTGCGTTTCGGCCAAGCGGCTCCGTTTCTTGTCATTGCCTTTCTATTTCTGCTTGTATTGCTGCTAGTCGCCGCGAAGCTGCCAGATTCTCATCCGGAGAAAGTAGCGGGCGGAGAGGGACAAGCCCGCCGGTTTGGCCGCAGCTATAGTCTCGCATGGTATGCCTTAATTCCGGCGCTTTTATACGGCTATATGGAAGCAAGTCTGAACAGTAATTTTCCGGTATACGGTCTGCGAATCGGTTATACAGCAGATCAGATAGCTGCATTGCTGCCTTTTGCAGGCATCGGAGGGCTGCTCTTGCAGCTTCCGCTCGGGATATGGAGTGATCGTTATGGGCGTCAGAAGATTCTGATTCTCTCCGGAGTTGGTGGAGGGCTGGCGTTTGCTCTGCTGCCGCTTGCAGCTGACAGGTTCCTGCCGACATTAGTGCTGCTTATGTTCGCAGGTGGACTAGTGGGGTCGTTTTTCTCATTGGGTCTCAGCTTTGCTGCAGATATCTTACCGCGTAACTTGCTTCCTGCCGCCAATGTGGTATCCTCCTTTCATTATAGTATAGGCAGCATCCTAGGTCCGGGTGTTGGCGGCTTATTGCTGGAATACGGCTGGGGGAGTGGCGTATTCGGCTTAATGGGCCTTTTATATATCATGTTCGGACTGATGGGGTTATTATTCTCGCCACGGCAGCAAATTTGAGGTAAGATAAGAACGAATGCTCGCATGGAATTTGATCTCGCTTTCAGAGTACACTATAGAAGTAACGATGAGGACAGGAGAGGCTGATAAATGATTACAGTTGAACATTTAGCCAAAGCAGTAGGGGAAGACAAGAACCCGGTTCTGCAGGATATTGGCTTTCAATTAGAAACAGGTGAGCTTGTAGCATTACTTGGAGGTAGCGGAAGCGGCAAAACCACGCTGCTGCGTTGTCTCGCGCTGCGAGAGAAATGGGATAGAGGGAATTTTCGAGTGGATGGAACCAATATTTTGGGGAACATCTTTGGAGGTAAACGCAAGATTCGTCGGGAGTGGGCTTATCTGGAGCAAAATGCTGAGCTGAACCCCAACCGTACAGCATTGAAGAACGTGCTAATCGGCCAATCGGCGCAGACCCCATGGTGGCGTATGGTCACTGGCATGGTGCGCTCTGACGATTATATGGGAGCAATGGATGAGTTGGATGCGCTGGGTCTGCTCGATAAAGCGAAGATGAAGACAAGCCAGCTTAGCGGTGGAGAACGTCAGCGTGTAGCCATTGCTCGTGCATTGACCCATGGTGCCAAGGTGATATTGGCAGATGAGCCGGTAACAGGGCTTGATCCGAAATCAGCGGATAGCGTAATGGAAACCTTGCGTAAGCTATGTAAGGAGACCGGTTTGACAATAGTGACGGTGCTGCCGATAGAATTGGCTGAACGTTATGCAACACGTTTGTGGGTGCTGGAGGACGGCCGAATCAAACATGATGTAAAAGGCCGGCGGCTGACCTCTCAGGAGCGTATCAATCTGTGAATTACGAACATGGAAAGAGTGATGAAATTGAATATACGAAGTCTGAGGCGCCTTGCGGTCGTATCCTTGACGCTAACCGTCCTGTCGGGTTGTACTTTCATCAGTGATCCTGTTTCCAAGATGAAATTGCCGCAGCTGTCTGCAGATAAAGCTACGCTTATGGCTGCTATTAATTCATTTAATCCACCAGGCTCTACACTGATCCGTCCCGCCAATGACGACGACAGTTCGATCTTCACCGAAGATCTGAATAAGGATGGAGTTATGGAGACTATAGTCTTTTACGAGACGCCGGACGAAGCTGTACAGATACACGGAATGATACTGGAGAAGAAAGGGGATACCTGGGTAAAGAAGCTTGTCTTCGATGGTGACGGAACGGTTCTGGAATCGGTTGATTTGAAGGATGTCACGGGCGACGGCAAGCTGGATATTATTACAGGGTATTCCCGCGGTGAGGAAAAAGGACTGGTAGTCTACAGTTATTCCAGCGGATCACTGGAAGAAGTGCTGACACTGCCTTATACGAAATATATAATTGATGATTTAAACGAAGATGGCATTGAAGATATTACGGTTGTCTCCTTTAAGCGTAATGAATTCGCGACAATAACGACATATCAATTTAACGATGGTTTCAAAGTGCTGGATAAGCTGGACGATCTCGATCCTTATTTTAATAATTATTACAATATTGTCGCAGGAAAAGTTGCGGAGGACAAAGAAGGTATCGTACTGGATGCCGCAGTGGATTCCCATTCCGCGTATACTTATATGGTTGTTATGGAGAATAACAAGCTGCGTGTAGTGATTCCTGGTGATGCCCGTACCTTTAAGGATCAACGTATCGACAGTGAAGATATTGACGGCGATGGCATCATTGAGATTGGCCTGCTTGAGCCACCGAAGGGCTGGGAGTATTTTGACCCGGAGACGATCCCTTATTTCAACTCCTATTACAAGTGGGATGGAAAAGACGGCTTGGTCTTTACATCGCAGCAATATCGTGATCCTGCGGACCGCTTCATCATCAAGTTTTCTCCGGAATGGCACGGGAATCTGACGGTGGATACCAAGTCTGTTCAGAATAAATCACTGAAGTTCATCATGTCGAACACTGGAGAGACGGTTGCTGAGGTTTCATTCTTTTCACTGCTGGAGTGGGATCGGGTCAAGGGTGCAGGTTGGGAGCTGCTCGGTCGTGATGCTGATAAGATTATTGGCTACCGCGGGAAGCTGGAACAGAGTACAAATGGGGGGAGCAGCAACAAGATTGCTTCACCTATCGAGAGGAAGGGAATAGATGAGTAAAGTTCTGATCCTAGAGGATGAGGAGTCCATCCGCAGTTTTATTGTAATCAACCTGAAACGCAATGGTTTTGAAGTGTTGGAGGCGGCTGACGGCAATGAAGCATTGCATAAGCTGACCACGATTCCAGATATTGATATTGCTCTGCTGGACGTAATGGTTCCAGGTATTGACGGGTTTGAGGTATGTCGACGGATACGGGAAACCAACGAACGGCTGGGTATTATTTTTCTGACGGCCAAGGTACAGGAGCAAGATAAGGTCTATGCGTTATCGGTAGGTGCTGATGATCATATCAGCAAGCCTTTCAGCCCAACGGAGCTGATTGCCCGTATTCAGTCATTGCTGCGCCGGGTTAATGTGCATCGGGAGCAGTCGGCCAAAGTTTCTTTTCATTCGGGACCGTTTACGCTGGATCTCATTTCCAAACAATTTAAACGCAATGGTGACGCGATCGAACTTACGCCCACTGAATTCTCACTTATCCAATTTTTCCTTGAAAAAGAAAACACACCTCTTAGCCGCGATCTGCTGCTAGATCATGTGTGGGGCAAGGAGTATATGGGCGATCCTAAGATTGTTGATGTTAACATCCGCCGACTGCGCCAGAAGATTGAGAATAATCCGTCAGAGCCCGAATTCTTACAAACGGTATGGGGGCACGGTTACAAATGGAAAGGGCAAGGACAATGATTAAAAAGGGGATGCGCAGACAGATCGTACTGCACTATATACTTGTAGTCTCTTTAGCGCTTCTCCTGGTGGAAGTTATCTTTTTGCTTGCGATTCGAACGAATTATTACGACAGTATTTACAATAAAATAACGACGCATATCAGTACAGCGGAGGGTTATTTTCAGAAATATCAGATTTCAGGTGAACATGCGCCATTTCAGTTGCAGGACCTGCTAGACAGCTTCACGCTTAGTAATACGGAACTGGAAGTGCTGACACTAAACGGTGATATGGTTACCAGTTCTACCGGATTTCAGCCGGACCGCACCATTACAACCAGCGATGTACCCGAAGCAGCAGGTGGCAGCATCGGTCGTTGGGTAGGCAGACAACCTGGCACCAATGAGAGCGTAATGGCGGTCTCCAAAATTTTGCAGATCCACGGCCGGGATGCGTATGTCCTAAGGTACCTCACTTCGGTTGAAGGTGTTAACGAAGACCTGTTGAATCTTACTCTGCTGTCTATTGGTATCGGAGTTGCAGTACTGGCCATAGTTGTTCTGTTCAGCTTCGGATTGGCTAATTCTATAGTGAAGCCGCTTAATAATATTACGGCGGTCTCGGCGCAGATGGCCAAGGGCAGATTCAATACACGTATTAAAGGTAATTACAAATATGAGATCGCTGATTTGGCGGCTACGCTTAATTATATGGCCGAGGAAATTGTCCGCAGCAATCAGACCAAGGATGATTTTATTTCCTCAATCTCGCATGAGCTTCGTACACCGTTGACCAGTATCAAAGGCTGGAGCGAGACCTTAATCTCAGGTGGATATGACCCGGAAGAAACGAAGCTTGGCATGGGGATTATCTCCAGAGAAAGCGATCGGTTGATTGGACTGGTAGAAGAGATACTGGATTTCTCCAAGTTGCAGCAGAATGAG
>LIDZ01007730.1_pt8 | contig 10243 bp, 8 predicted proteins | sample 644651 | NCBI WGS metagenome assembly LIDZ01 (sample SAMN03856242, study PRJNA289617) | food metagenome | isolation source: wine grapes on drying loft during traditional withering process | host: Vitis vinifera cv. Corvina | place: Italy: Gargagnago di S. Ambrogio di Valpolicella | collected 2014-01
AGAAACAACTCAGGGCCTGGGCCGTCGCGTTACGATTACCGTTGCTAAAGATGTGATCGAAAACGCGGTGAAAAGTGAGCTGGTCAGCGTATCTAAAAAGGTACGTATCGACGGTTTCCGCAAAGGGAAAGTGCCGATGACTGTCGTAGCACAGCGCTACGGTGCCTCTGTTCGCCAGGATGTTCTGGGCGAACTGATGCAGCGCAACTTCGTTGACGCCATCATCAAAGAGAAGATCAATCCGGCTGGCGCACCGAAATACGTGCCGGGCGAATACAAAGAAGGTGAAGACTTCACTTTCGCTGTTGAGTTTGAAGTGTACCCGGAAGTTGAGCTGAAAGGTCTGGACGCAATCGAAGTTGAAAAACCGGTTGTTGAAGTGACTGACGCTGACGTTGATACCATGCTGGACACCCTGCGCAAGCAGCAGGCCACCTGGAAAGAAACTGACCGCGCAGCAGAAGCTGAAGACCGTGCCACTGTAGACTTCAGCGGTTCTGTAGACGGCGAAGAGTTCGAAGGCGGTAAAGCGTCTGACTTCGTACTGGCAATGGGCCAGGGTCGTATGATCCCAGGCTTCGAAGAAGGCGTTATTGGCCACAAAGCGGGCGAAACCTTCACCATCGACGTAAACTTCCCGGAAGATTACCACGCTGAAAACCTGAAAGGGAAAGCAGCGAAGTTTGAAATCGTCCTGAAGAAAGTGGAAGAGCGTGAGCTGCCAGAATTCACTGCTGAGTTCATCAAACGTTTCGGCGTTGAAGATGGTTCAGTAGACGGTCTGCGTGCTGAAGTGCGTAAAAACATGGAGCGCGAGCTGAAAGGCGCCGTGCGTAACCGTGTGAAGACTCAGGCTATCGACGGTCTGGTCAGCGCTAACGATATCGACGTGCCAGTTGCACTGATCGATGGCGAAATCGACGTGCTGCGTCGCCAGGCTGCACAGCGCTTTGGCGGTAACGAGAAGCAAGCTTTCGAGCTGCCTCGTGAACTGTTTGAAGAGCAGGCTAAACGCCGCGTTGTTGTTGGCTTACTGCTGGGCGAAGTGATTCGTACCCACGAGCTGAAAGCTGATGAAGACCGTGTGAAAGAGCTGATCGAAGAGATGGCTTCTGCTTACGAAGATCCATCAGAAGTGGTTGAGTTCTACAGCAAGAACAACGAGCTGATGAACAACATGCGTAACGTTGCATTGGAAGAACAGGCAGTGGAAGCTGTGCTGGAGAAAGCCAAAGTGACCGAGAAGGCCACTAACTTCCAGGAACTGATGAACCAGGCGCAACCTGCCTGATCCAATGATTCTGTAAGCTAAATAAAAGCCCGCAGTTATGATGACTGCGGGCTTTTTGCTTTTATCCGTTGCCCGGACGTGCCTTAGTGCGCTTATTCGCTCATTAAACCGGCAAAATATCAACTAAGCTGTTTTTCCTGGTTAGCAGTTGATAAAAACGTTGTTATGCTTGAATCAGCGGGGCAACATCCCCAAATAGACTATTATGGCGTACTGAGTCCTGCCTTGATTGTCCCCGGTCAGTGTGGGGAATGTAATGGAAACATAGTGTTCCGGATCGCTCTCAAGTAGAATCGGTACGGAGTGTTGCCAAATGAAATTTATCCAGGAGACGGTAATGTCATACAGTGGCGAACGTGAACAAACTGCACCTCATATGGCTTTAGTGCCGATGGTGGTCGAACAAACCTCTCGCGGAGAGCGTTCTTACGACATCTTTTCCCGCCTGCTCAAGGAACGTATTATTTTCCTGACCGGACAGGTTGAAGATCATATGGCGAACCTGATCGTCGCTCAGATGCTGTTTCTGGAAGCTGAGAACCCGGAAAAAGACATCCACCTTTATATCAACTCTCCTGGCGGTGTGATCACTGCAGGGATGTCGATTTACGACACCATGAAGTTCATCAAGCCAGATGTCAGTACCATTTGTATGGGCCAGGCCTGTTCAATGGGTGCGTTCCTGCTGACCGCAGGAACCAAAGGTAAGCGTTATGCGCTGCCGAACTCTCGCGTGATGATTCACCAGCCGCTGGGCGGATATCAGGGTCAGGCAACTGACATTGAAATCCACGCGCGTGAAATTCTGAAAGTGAAAGCGCGTATGAATGAGCTGATGGCTGAACATACGGGCAAAACTCTTGAAGAAATCGAGAGAGACACGGAACGTGACCGTTTCCTGTCAGCGAGCGAAGCTGTAGAGTATGGATTGGTAGATTCCGTTCTGACGCATCGCACGTAAGCCTGATGCCCATCTGTCGTCTATAGTTATGGATGGGCTAGAGCAACGAATGAGGGTGCCGCAAGGCGGCATCATCGCCGCAACACAGTGCGGACGAAGATAACAGAAGAGGTTAACTGATGACTGAGAAGCGCAAAGACGGTTCAGGAAAGCTGCTGTACTGCTCTTTCTGCGGCAAAAGCCAGCATGAAGTGCGCAAGCTGATTGCCGGCCCGTCAGTGTATGTCTGCGATGAGTGTGTCGATCTATGCAATGACATCATTCGCGAAGAGATTAAAGAAGTTGCGCCGCATCGTGAACGTAGCGCACTGCCGACGCCGCATGAAATCCGCCATCACCTCGACGATTACGTTATCGGCCAGGAACGGGCGAAAAAAGTGCTGGCCGTAGCGGTCTATAACCACTACAAGCGCCTGCGCAACGGTGACACCAGCAATGGTATCGAGCTTGGCAAAAGTAACATTTTGCTGATTGGGCCGACCGGTAGCGGTAAAACGTTGCTGGCGGAAACGCTGGCTCGCCTTCTGGATGTGCCGTTCACCATGGCGGATGCCACCACCCTGACCGAAGCCGGTTATGTTGGTGAAGACGTTGAAAATATCATTCAGAAACTGCTGCAGAAGTGTGATTATGACGTGCAGAAAGCACAGCGCGGCATTGTTTACATCGATGAAATCGACAAGATCTCCCGCAAATCTGACAACCCTTCCATAACCCGTGATGTTTCGGGCGAAGGTGTTCAGCAGGCGCTGTTGAAGCTGATTGAAGGCACTGTGGCGGCGGTGCCACCTCAGGGCGGACGTAAGCATCCACAGCAAGAGTTCCTGCAGGTTGATACCTCCAAGATCCTGTTTATCTGTGGTGGTGCTTTCGCCGGACTGGACAAGGTGATTTCTCAGCGCGTAGACACCGGTACGGGGATTGGTTTTGGTGCCACCGTGAAGGGCAACGCAGAGAAAGCCACTGAAGGTCAGTTGCTGGAGCAGGTTGAGCCAGAAGATTTGATCAAATTCGGTTTGATCCCAGAGTTCATCGGTCGTCTGCCGGTTGTGGCCACCTTGAGCGAGCTGAGTGAAGAAGCGCTGATTCAGATCCTGCGTGAGCCGAAAAACGCCCTGACCAAGCAGTATCAGGCGTTGTTTAATCTTGAAGGTGTGGACCTGGAATTCCGTGAGGAAGCGCTGACGGCGATTGCCAAAAAAGCCATGTCACGTAAAACCGGTGCCCGTGGCCTGCGTTCCATTGTGGAAGGTGCGCTGCTGAATACCATGTATGACCTCCCTTCAATGGACGATGTTGAAAAAGTGGTGATTGACGATTCAGTGATCGACGGCCAGTCCGAGCCGATGCTGATTTACGGAAAACAGGAAGCTCAACAAGCTTCTGGTGAATAAATAACCACATCTTTCCAGTCAGTTATCTCAAAAAGGGGGAATTTATTCCCCCTTTTGCTTTTCTCTCGCGGATAACATTGAATGTCTTACATTCATCCCCATATACTCAACTACCTGTGGGTAAAACTGCACTTTAGTGGTCTGTTGCGGTTCCCATCACCCTGGCGGAAATTAAACTAAGAGAGAGCTCTATGAATCCTGAGCGTTCTGAACGCATTGAAATCCCTGTGTTGCCGTTGCGTGACGTAGTGGTTTATCCGCACATGGTAATTCCGTTGTTTGTCGGTCGTGAGAAATCGATTCGCTGCCTTGAAGCCGCCATGGATCATGATAAAAAAATCATGCTGGTCGCCCAGAAAGAAGCTTCAACGGATGAACCTGGCATTAACGATCTCTTCTCTGTAGGGACCGTCGCCTCTATTCTGCAAATGCTGAAGCTGCCAGACGGTACGGTTAAAGTGCTGGTAGAAGGCCTGCAGCGTGCGCATATCACAACGCTTGCGGATAATGGTGATCATTTCACCGCGCAGGCCGAATACCTGGCGTCCCCTGAAATCGATGAGCGCGAGCAGGAAGTGCTGGTGCGCACCGCTATTAATCAGTTTGAAGGCTATATCAAACTGAATAAAAAAATCCCTCCTGAAGTGCTGACCTCGTTGAACAGCATTGAAGATGCTGCACGTCTGGCGGATACCGTTGCGGCACATATGCCGTTGAAACTGGCCGACAAACAGTCCGTGCTTGAGATGTCAGACGTCAATGAGCGTCTGGAGTATCTGATGGCGATGATGGAGTCAGAGATCGATCTGCTCCAGGTGGAAAAACGTATCCGCAATCGCGTTAAAAAGCAGATGGAAAAAAGCCAGCGTGAGTATTATCTGAATGAGCAGATGAAGGCTATTCAGAAAGAACTGGGCGAAATGGATGATGCGCCTGACGAAAATGAAGCGCTGAAACGCAAAATCGACGCGGCAAAAATGCCGAAAGAAGCGCGTGATAAAACCGAAGCCGAACTGCAAAAGCTGAAAATGATGTCTCCGATGTCAGCAGAAGCGACCGTGGTACGCGGTTATATCGACTGGATGGTTCAGGTGCCGTGGAATGCCCGTAGCAAGGTCAAAAAAGATCTGGTTAAGGCGCAGGAAACGCTGGATACCGACCACTTCGGTCTGGAACGCGTGAAAGATCGCATCCTGGAATATTTGGCAGTACAGAGCCGCGTCAGCAAAATTAAAGGGCCAATCCTCTGTCTGGTTGGGCCTCCGGGTGTCGGTAAAACCTCACTGGGCCAGTCTATCGCCAAGGCGACGGGCCGTAAGTATGTGCGTATGGCGCTGGGCGGCGTGCGTGATGAAGCGGAAATTCGTGGTCACCGTCGTACCTATATCGGGTCAATGCCGGGCAAATTAATCCAGAAAATGGCCAAGGTGGGCGTTAAAAACCCGCTGTTCCTGCTGGATGAAATCGACAAAATGTCGTCGGACATGCGTGGCGACCCGGCTTCAGCGCTGCTTGAAGTACTGGATCCGGAACAGAACATTGCCTTTAACGACCATTACCTGGAAGTGGATTACGATCTCTCCGACGTGATGTTCGTGGCAACGTCCAACTCGATGAACATTCCTGCGCCGCTGCTGGACCGTATGGAAGTTATTCGTCTGTCGGGTTACACCGAAGACGAGAAGCTCAACATTGCTAAGCAGCATTTGCTGTCCAAGCAGATCGAGCGTAACGCCCTGAAAGACAGTGAAATCACCGTTGATGACAGCGCCATCGTCAGCATCATTCGTTACTACACTCGTGAAGCGGGTGTGCGTAGCCTTGAGCGCGAGCTGTCCAAACTGTGCCGTAAAGCAGTGAAGACTTTGCTGATGGACAAAACCATCAAGCATATTCTGATCAATGCTGACAACCTGAAAGACTATCTCGGCGTTCAACGTTATGACTACGGTCGTGCGGACAACGAAAACCGCGTGGGTCAGGTAACCGGTCTGGCGTGGACGGAAGTGGGTGGCGATCTGCTGACCATCGAAACGGCTTGTGTCCCGGGCAAAGGCAAACTGACCTATACCGGTTCACTGGGTGAAGTGATGCAGGAATCCATTCAGGCGGCGTTGACCGTGGTGCGTGCCCGTGCTGAGAAGTTGGGTATCAACGGTGACTTCTACGAGAAGCGTGATATTCACGTTCACGTCCCGGAAGGCGCAACACCGAAAGATGGCCCAAGTGCCGGTATTGCGATGTGTACCGCGCTGGTTTCCTGTCTGACCGGTAACCCGGTACGCGCCAATGTGGCGATGACCGGTGAGATCACTCTGCGTGGTCAGGTTCTGCCGATTGGTGGACTGAAAGAGAAACTGCTGGCAGCACACCGTGGTGGTATCAAAACGGTATTGATTCCGGATGAAAACAAACGTGATCTGGAAGAAATCCCGGACAACGTTATCGCCGACCTGGACATCCATCCGGTGAAGCGCATCGAAGAAGTGCTGACACTTGCGCTGGTCAATGCCCCATACGGCATGCAGGTTGCGACCGCAAAATAGTGATTTAAGGCAAAAACAGGCCAAAAGCCGGGCTGGCAAGCAAATTGGGACTTGCCAGCTTTTTTTTGTGCCGCTAATTTAGAGGGCTGTCAGGCCAATGACGGCTGTTGCCGTTTCCGGCATTACAGAATACTGAATCCAAATAATTGATGCGCGTTCGTAGCGGGTGGGAAGCCTGACTGCGAAGTGAATAATAAAAGAGGGGATTATTGAGTGAATAAGTCACAGTTGATCGACAAAATTGCTGCAAGCGCCGACATTTCTAAAGCGGCAGCGGGACGTGTTTTAGATGCTTTCATGGGCTCAGTGTCAGATTCACTGAAAGAAGGCGATGAAGTTGCGCTGGTAGGCTTCGGCACGTTCTCCGTGCGTGAGCGCTCAGAGCGTACCGGTCGTAACCCACAGACCGGCAAAGAAATCACTATTCCGGCGGGTAAAGTACCTGGCTTCCGTGCCGGTAAAGCGCTGAAAGACGCCGTTAACTAATGGCGGTATGTTTCCGCTGAGGCAATTTCTTCGGTGGAGAGTGAGGATTGTGTTCGTGTTCTCATGTACCATACGGGGCACATCAAAAAACTGATGTGCCTTTTTTTATGTTTCAATGACATTTGCGAATTGCGGTTGTCATAGTGGCGTGCGGTTTGCTACGCAGCGGCGTGGAGCGTCCCCGGGAAGTCGGGACGAAAGCGCAAGGGTTTACATTCACACTACAGCGGAGTGTTGTCACACCATGATGGACAATTTACGCGCGGCGTCGAACCATGTCGTGCTCAAAATTATATTGGCATTGATCATTCTGTCTTTCGTTTTGACCGGGGTGGGCAACTACCTGATCGGCGGTAACGGAGATTACGCCGCCAAGGTTAACGGACAGGAAATCAGCCGTGCACAGCTCGAGAACGCCTTCTCTAATGAACGTTCACGTCAGCAGCAGCAGTTAGGCGAACAGTTCTCTCAGCTCGCCGGAAACCCTGCCTACATTCAGCAGATCCGCCAACAGGCGCTGTCTCAGCTGGTCGATGAATCTCTTCTGACCGGCTATGCCAAAGATCTCGGCCTGGCTATCAGCGATGATCAAATCAAGCAGGCTATTTTCAACCAGGCGGCTTTCCAGACTGACGGCAAGTTCGATAACACCAAATATCTGGGGCTGATCAATCAGATGGGCTTCACCGCCGATCAGTACGCTGAAGCGCTGCGTAAGCAGTTGACCACCCAACAGCTGATTGCCGCAGTGACCAACACCGACTTTATGCTTACCGGTGAAACTGACGAACTGGCTGCGCTGGTTTCTCAGGAGCGCCTGGTACGCGAGGCGACAATCAATGTCGCTGCACTGGCCGCTAAACAGACCGTCAGCGCGGAAGAGATTAAAAACTACTACGAGCAGAACAAAAATAATTTCATGTCTCCTGAGCAGTTCCGCGTCAGCTACATCAAGTTAGATGCGGCTTCGATGCAGGAAACCGCCAGCGAAGCTGATATTCAGAGCTGGTACGATCAGCATCAGGCTGATTACACGCAGCCGCAGCGTAGCCGTTACAGCATCATCCAGACCAAAACCGAAGCGGAAGCGCAGTCGGCTCTGGATGCGTTGAAAAAAGGCGGTGACTTTGCCGCGCTGGCTAAAGAAAAATCGGCTGACCCAATTTCTGCCCGTAACGGCGGCGACATGGGGTGGCTGGAGCCAGACACTACGCCAGATGAACTGAAAAATGCCGGCCTGAAAGAGAAAGGTCAGCTGTCAGGTGTGATCAAGTCGTCGGTTGGCTTCATCGTTGCCCGTCTGACGGATGTTCAGCCACAGCAGATCAAGCCGCTGGCTGCCGTCCATGACGACATCGCTGCAAAAGTGAAGCAGGAAAAAGCGATTGATGCTTACTACAAGCTGCAGCAGAAAGTGAGCGATGCGGCCACCAATGACAATGAGTCACTGGCGGGTGCTGAGCAAGCTGCGGGCGTGAAGGCGGTGGAAACGGGCTGGTTCAGCCATGATAATCCCCCTGCGGAGCTGAACTTCAAACAGGTTGAGCAGGCCATCTTCAATGGCGGCTTAGTCGGCGAGAACGGCGCACCGGGCAATAACTCGGACATCATCACAGTTGATGGCGACCGTGCGTTCGTGCTGCGTGTCAGCGAACACAAGCCTGAAGCAGTGAAACCACTGGATCAGGTTACGGCACAGATTACCGATACGCTGAAAACGCAGAAGGCTCAGGCTCAGGCGAAAGCGCAGGCGGATAAACTGCTGGCCGATCTGAAAGCAGGCAAGGGCGATGAGGCGATGAAAGCCGCTAACCTGAGCTTCGGCAGCCAGAAAACGCTGTCCCGCAACGGTCAGGATGCCGTAACTCAGGCCGCATTCACCATGAGTCTGCCAGCGAAGGACAAACCTTCTTACGCGACCAGTGAAGATGGTGAAGGCAACGTGCTGTTGGTGGCGCTGGATCAGGTGCGTAGCGGTTCAATGCCGGACGCGCAGAAGAAGGCAATGGTTCAGGGGATCACGCAGAACAACGCGCAGATCACCTTCGAAGCCATGCTGAGCAACCTGCGTAAAGAAGCCAAAATCAAATACGGTGCAGCCGCGCAGGCCCAATAAGCCTCGCAAATTTCCTGCAACGACATGCAATACCAAAGGCCGCTTTCGCGGCCTTTTCCATTTCTCTAATCCGCCATTTGTTTACCGAATTCCTCCGCTGTACCGTGACGTTGCTGTCACACACATGGAGGAATACAGCATGAAACACCCACTTATCGCGTTATGTTTTTTTACCGCAATGAGCGCAGGCATCCTGACCGCACTACCGGTAAAAGCGGCAGAAACTCCCCCTGCGGCGTCTGCTCAGGTCGCCAAAGAAAGCGCCGATACTTCAAGCGACAAGGTCAGCCTGAATCAGGCTACCGCTCAGCAACTGGCTGCGGCGTTAAATGGCGTCGGGCTCAAAAAAGCCGAAGCCATTATCAGTTACCGCGAACAGTACGGCGCGTTTACCGATATTGAACAATTAAAAGAAGTGCCTGGCATGGGCAATGCGCTGGTGGAGAGGAATCTCTCACGCCTGAAATTGTGACTTAACTCGCGAGTTTAACGCATTATCTGCTGAAGGCCGAAAACGGCTGCTAACCTGTAGAGGTCATACCAGTTGGGTGACTTCTACTTTTTTATGAGGGCAGGGTAACTATGCACACCACCATCAAAGTCCGTGGCTATCACCTGGATGTTTACCAGCATGTTAATAATGCCCGCTATCTGGAATTTCTTGAAGAAGCACGTTGGGAATGGCTGGAACGCCTGGAGTCGTTTAACTGGCTGCAGGAGAACCAACTGGCGTTCGTGGTGGTAAACATCAACATCAATTACCGCCGGCCTGCAGTAATGGGCGATGTGTTGGATATCCACAGTAAACTGATCCAGCTGGGTGGGAAAAGTGGCGTGATAGGTCAGACGGTGACGTTGGCCCCTGCGGGGGAAGTGGTGGCCGATGCTATGCTGACGTTTGTTTGCATCGATCTGCGCACACAAAAGGCGCAGCCGATGGAAGGAGAACTGAAAAGAAGAATGGAAGAGATGCTGTCAGCGTAGGCCGGTTTTGCGTTTCATTTCGGCCATCACCGCGTTGCCATTGGCCTGATATTCGTGCAGCCCCTTCGCGCGAAGATGGCAGGCAGCGCATTCGCCACAGCCGTCACCTTTTACGCCGTTGTAGCAGGTCAGCGTCTGATTACGCACCAGCGGCAGTTGCTGCCAGTAATCGGCCAGCGCCCAGGTTTCAGCTTTGTTCAGCCACATCAGCGGCGTTTCAAAGCGCACAGATCTTGCCATGCCGAGTTCAATAGCCTGGTTCAGCGCCCTAACAAACTCATCGCGGCAGTCCGGGTAGCCAGAGAAATCGGTCTCACAGACGCCGGTGATCACTGCTTCCGCCTCGACCTGGTAAGCATAAATGGAGGCGAGGGTCAGGAACAGGATATTGCGGCCCGGCACAAAGGTGCTCGGCAAGCCGCTGGCATTGGGATCGTAGGCCGGCACCGGGATGCTTTCACGCGT